>Ga0315307_1001410_pt1 | contig 10716 bp, 11 predicted proteins | sample TDP2_MG_FD_203079 | JGI IMG/M metagenome (GOLD analysis project Ga0315307, IMG submission 203079) | Freshwater sediment microbial communities from Lake Towuti, South Sulawesi, Indonesia - TDP2 | ecosystem: Environmental > Aquatic > Freshwater > Lake > Sediment | place: Indonesia: South Sulawesi... | reverse complement strand
CGTGCTTGCGAACCACTCTGCCTGAGCCTTCCATACGGTTTTCTCGACACCCAGGCTGATCCTATTCATATTATGAATTTGTGTATGTTTTCATAGGCTATAAATATGGTTCTTAAGCAGCGGCTGGATCAAAGACAGGTTCAAAAGCTAATCCTCGCTCCTGCTCTGCAGCAGGCTATAAAGCTCCTTCCTTTAACCAATCTTGAGCTGATCGAGATCATTGACAGTGAGCTTTCGCAGAACCCCATGCTGGAGTTTGAGGAAGAAACAGCGGAAAAGCCTCAAGTGGAAGAGGGAAAGCTAGAGGAGAAAGAGAGAAGCGAGCCGGAGAAGGAGGCAGGAGAAGAGGAGTCAGGCTTTGAGGAGAGCTCGGAATCCAAAGGCGAAGAGGAAGACCAGGAATTCACTTCTTACTTTGAGGAGTATTTTGATAGCGGATTTCGCCCCTTTTCTTCAGAAAAAAAGGAGGTGGCTTCCTTGGAGAATATTGTTTCTAAAAGTTTTTCTCTTTGGGACCATCTGAATTGGCAGGCGAATCTGACATTTTTTAATAAAAAAGATAAAGAGATTTCTCAGCATATAATCGGGAACATCAATGAGGATGGCTACCTGACGGCTTCAATCGAAGAGATAGCCCAAGTAACAAAGTCTTCGGAAGAGAAGGTCGATAAAATCAGAGATAAGATCAAAATGTTTGACCCGGTGGGCGTTGGAAGCCTGTCGCTCAAAGAAGCGCTCTTGGCCCAGATGGCCTACTTCAATATAAATAATGAAATCACGCAGAAGATGGTTAAAGATTACCTCCATTTATTGGAGAAGTCGGATTATTCACAGCTGGCAAGAGTGCTCGGCATTCCTCTCTCAGCCGTTAAGCAGCATATCGAGGTTATCAAAAACCTTGAGCCCATCCCGGGCAGGAAATACAGCGAGGAGAGAACGACCTATGTCGTTCCCGATATCAGCGTTACCAAGGAAGATGATGAGTTGAAGATCGTTTTGAATAACGAGGGTCTTCCCCGGTTGAGAATCAACAGCTACTACAAAAAGCTTTTAGCTCGAGCCTCCAAAGAGAATCCTGACACTTACCGGTTCCTGAAGGATAAGTTGAAGAAAGCATTCTGGTTTCTGCGGAGCCTGGACCAGAGAAATCAAACAATCTATAAAGTCGCCAAATACATCGTAGAAAAGCAGAAAGATTTTATCGATAAGGGAATAGAGTACATCAAGCCTCTGACCTTGATGGATCTGGCTCAGGATATCGGAGTTCACGAGTCAACCGTTGGGCGAGTTGTGGCCAACAAGTATGTCATGACGCCACGGGGAGTTTTTCCCCTCAAATATTTTTTTCACAAATCCATCTCAGGAAATTTTGGAGAAGAAGTTTCTTCCTTAAGAATAAAAGAGAAGATAAAAAAATTGATAGAGGGTGAAGATAAAGGAGCTCCTTTGAGCGATATCGAGATTGTCGAGATGCTGGAGAAAGAGAATTTGAGAATCGCCCGCCGGACAGTGGCCAAATACCGCAAGCAACTCCGAATTTCCCCATCTCATATAAGAAAAAGAAAGTTCAAGATGGAGGGAGTTTGATGACAATCAATTTTACCGCCAGGCACACAAGCGTAACTCCTGAAATAAAGCGATATTGTGAAAAAAGGCTTGAATCTTTAGAAAAAGTTTTAGGGGAGAAGGTGGTTGCCGACCTTATCCTTTCTGTTGAAAAATACAGGCACAAGGTTGAGATCAAGATAAAGGTGAGGAAGACGAGTTTATATGCGGTTGAAGAAACTCATCAGATGACGAACTCACTTTCTTTGGCTTTTGACAGCATTGAGAAGAGAGCCAAAAAGGAAAGGGATAAATTAAGAGCAAGGAAAAGAAGAAATAGAGGAAAGGCGGCCTTCTCTCTTTCTCCAGAGGCTGTCGAGAAAGAGAGAAGAGTCATTCGCAGCCAGGATTATTCTTTGAAGCCGATGTCGCTCGAAGAGGCCTTAGGACATTTTAGCTTAGAGAAGAAGGAGGTCTTTGTTTTTCGGAAAATGGGCTCTGAAAAGTTGGCTGTTATCTACCGAAGGAAAGACGGAAATTATGGCCTGATCGAGCCTGAATAAAAATTAATGAAGAATAAAGTCAACCTTCGCCTCGAAGCCAAAGAGTTTTGCCTAAGGACAAAGGAGATCCTAAAGCTCAAACCGGTATTAGGAAAACTTGTTTTTTTAAGAAAAGCAGAGCGCTCCTTTTTTCGAAGAATCAGTTCATTTATTCAAATCTGGGGAAAAAAGGAGATTCAGGAATTAGAAAAACTTTCATCCAAGGCAAGAACAGAATCCATCGGCAAAAAAATCAAGGATGAGACAATATGTATTATCCTGGCCGATGGTCTTAATTTTTTTCCTGAGATAAAGGCAAAGGCAAAAAAGAGAGGAGTGGCACTTTTTAATTCCAACCTTTCTCAGAAAGAGTGCCGGGAGAGGATGAGGGGGCTCATCCAATCCGCTTCTTCCCGTCAAATCCTGACTTCTGGGGAGCTGTTAGAGATTTTTGGCTTGGGGGTGATCATCAAGGGAGACAGTGGAATCGGGAAGAGCGAAAGCGTCTTGGAGCTCATCTCCAGAGGCTTTCGGTTCGTTTCCGATGATGTGTTCCTAGTGAAAAGAGAGCCTGACGGCAAATTGATGGGAACAGCCCCTCCGCTCACCCGTCATTTCATGGAGATAAGAGGATTGGGCATCATCAATATAAAAGAAATTTTCGGGTCTAAGGCGATCAGCCAGCGGACGAAAATTGACTTGGTTATCAACCTGAAGAAGCTGCATCGGCGGAGAGAGTCTGATCGAATGGGTTTGGAGTTTCCTGAAGACTACGAAATTCTAGGGATTAAAATTCCCCAAATCAATATTCCTGTTGCTCCAGGCAGAAACATTGCAACCTTGATTGAGGTTGCCTGCCGAACGCATATCCTCAAAGGAAGAGGATATCACGCTCCTTTGGACCTTATCCGCAAGCACACCCGCGCTCTCTCCCTGCATTGAGGTTATGAGGAAAAAAGTGAGCGATGACAGATTCCTGATCATCACCGGATTGTCCGGTTCGGGGAAAACAATAGTCAGCCGCTTTCTGGAAGATATGGGATATTACTGCATAGATAACTTGCCGGCTAAGCTCATCCCAAATTTTGTCGAGCTCTGGAAAAAGAAGGAAGTGGAGATAGAGAAAGTTGCTCTTGTGGTGGATATTCGGGAAGCTGGATTCAAGACAGAATTTCCTGAAATCTTGCGGAAGATCAAAGAAAGGATATCGCCAAGGTTGATCTTTCTCGATGCTTCAGATGAGACGCTGGTTAAGAGATTCAGCGAAAGCCGCCGTCCCCATCCCCTGAAGAAAAGAAAGTCGATAGTGGAGAGCGTTCAGCTGGAAAGGAACAGCTTGGCTGAGATAAAAGCAATGGCCGATGAAGTCATCGATACCACTGCGCTCAATATCTTTCAACTAAAAAAGCTTCTTGCCCGCCGTTTCACGAAGAAAAGAGAGCAGAAGATGAAGATTATGATTGTCAGTTTTGGCTATAAATACGGCATTCCTTTGGATTCGGACCTGGTCTTTGATACAAGGTTTTTGCCCAATCCATTCTATATCGATGAGCTGAGGGAGAAGAGTGGAAAAAGTCAGAAGGTCAGGAAATATGTTCTTGATAAGAAGGAAACGAAGAAATTCCTTTATAAATTATACCGCTTTTTAGACTATTTGATGCCCAAATTTATTGAAGAGGGGAAAAGCAACCTGACCATATCCGTGGGCTGTACAGGAGGAAAACACCGCGCCGTAATTTTGGCGGAGAAATTGAAGGAACACCTCAAGAGGAAGAGTTATGATGTCCAGGCTTATCACCGTGACTTGTATAAATAAGAGCTCCGCAATGATTTTCTTCGAGGCCCAATTTCTCCAAAGTCTGGCAGAGAAAAAGACTTAATCAACTTGCCAAAAAATGCTAATATAAACGATATGAATTTTATTAGATTATCATCGCTCAAAAATAAGATGGATAATAACGTTCAAGAGTAAAAGAGAAAGAAATGATCGGAGGAGTCATCGTTTCCCACGGAAAACTGGCTGAAGAGCTTCTGAATGCCTTGACGATTATAATCGGTGAGGCGGTGAATATTGAAGCCATTTCCATTGGCTGGTACGATGATGTTGAAGAATCGAAAAGAAAGATCAGCCAAAGCCTGAAAAGAGTTGACCAGAAAAATGGCGCGGTGATTTTCACTGACATGTTTGGAGGGACGGCCTCGAATCTGAGCTACAGTTTCTTGAGGAATAATCAGGTCGAAATCATCACTGGAGTCAACCTTCCGATGCTTATCAAGTTTGTTTCTCTTCAGCGAAGCAATAATCTAAAAGAAGTGGCTAAAAAGGTTGTCGAGCAAGGAAAAAAGAATATCCATCTGGCGAGCGCGCTTTTGAGTTCAAAGAGCTGAATTAAGCGGGAACGATGCTCAAAAAGAAAATACTGATAAAGAACAAGCTGGGGTTACATGCCAGGGCTGCCGTCAAATTTGTGAACCTTGCCAACCGCTTTCGCTCCTTGGTCAAGATTGAGAAAGACGGAAACGAGATCGACGGCAAATCCATACTGGGCATCCTCACCTTGGCCGCTGTTCAAGGCTCACAAATCACCATAAAGGTTTCAGGAGATGATGAGCAAAAAGCGCTCGAGGCGCTGGTGGCACTCATCGATAATAAATTTCAAGAAAAAGAGTAATCGTTCATGGAATATTTCAGGCTGAGAGGAATTGGAGTTTCTCCAGGAATTGCCTTCGGCGAGGTTTCGCTGACTGAGAGAGTTGTTTTCACTTCAAGAAAGGAGAGCATATCCTTAGCTCAGGTTGAGGAAGAGTTGAACAGGTTAAAAGGGGCAATAGAGAGAACAAGGAATCAATTGACAAGCATCAGAGAGAAGATAAAAAAGAAAATGGGGGAAGAGCATTCCTTCATCTTTGATGCCCATCTGCTCATCCTCCTCGATAAATCTCTGAATTCGGATATCGAGAAGATTATTCGAGAAGAGAAAGCCAGGGCCGAATGGGCTGTCTCCAGAGTTCATGATAAATACCAAAAAATTTTTGAATCGATCAACGATGAGTACTTTAGACAAAGAAAGTCTGATGTCACAGATGTTTTGGCAAAAATCTACAGGAATCTGGAGCTGACAGGTCGAAAAAAGGTCGAGGAAAAAGGGGAAAAAATCTTGGTCGCCCATGACCTTCTTCCCTCAGAGGCCGCTTCAAGATTGAGCAGGGGGAGTGTCTTGGCCGTGGCCATTGACACCGGGGGCCAGACCTCTCACACGGCTATTCTTGCTCGCTCTTTGGATATCCCGGCTGTAGTCGGCCTCCACGATATTTCTCAGAAAGTCAGGAGCGGGGATTATCTGATTGTGGACGGAACGGGTGGCGAAGTCATCGTCAATCCCCCTCTGGCTATCAGGAAAGAGTTCGACAGCAAGAAGAAAAAATATGATGATTACCGAAAAGAGCTGAGAAAGACGGCTAAATTGAGCTCTTCCACCCTTGATAATGTCAAATTTTTTCCTTTTGCCAATATCGAACTTCCAGAAGAAGTCAACCTTGCCCTTTCTCTTGGAGCCGAGGGAGTTGGGCTTTTCCGAACAGAGTTTATCTATCTCCAGAGGGAGATGATCCCCACAGAGGAAGACCATTTTTCAATCTATTCCCGAATTGCCAAAGAATCTTATCCTTTTCCCGTTTACATCAGGACGGTCGATGTAGGAGGAGAAAAGAGCTTGCCTCAGTTGAAGATAACCAAGGAACCAAATCCAGCCCTCGGCCTGCGAGCGATCAGGCTATCTTTGCGTGACAGGGACCTGTTCAAGATTCAGCTCAAAGCAATCATCAGAGCAAGCTTCTTGAAGAATGTCAGGATTCTGATCCCGATGGTGACAGAGATCGAGGAGATAGAAGAAATCAAACGTCTTTTCCAAGAAGTCAAGGAGGAGCTGAGGGCAAAGCGGGTCAAGTTTGACGAAAAAATTTCTCTAGGGGTTATGATCGAAGTCCCTGCGGCCGCGGCTTTGATAGATTTGTTGGTGAAAGAGGTGGATTATTTTAGCATCGGGACAAATGATTTAATCCAGTATTATTTGGCTGTTGACCGCTCCAACGAGTTTGTGTCTTACCTCTATAAGCCTTTGCATCCCTCAATCCTGAGGCTCATAAAGTTCATCATCGACACCGCCCAGAGAGAGGGGAAGGAGATTGCTGTCTGCGGTGAGATGGCGGCTGACCCCCTTTCGGCCATTGTCCTTCTTGGATTCGGCTTGAAGAAGTTTAGCATGAATCCGATTTTTATCCCCAGGATAAAAAAAGTCCTTCGTTCTGTTGAATATAAAACGGTGAGGAAGATCGTTCAGAAAGCGATCAATTTAAAGACTGCTCAAGAAGTTGAGGAGTACATTATCGAGAAAATCCTGATAAGGCATCCGGATGCCTTCCTTATAAGCCACATCATCTAGTTTTGTTCTTTTTTCTCTATGATTCTGAGCTGGGAGACAGCCGACTTACCCCCAATGGGAGTCGGGCTCGGTTGTTTTAATATCAAATTCCGTTACACGGTTTAAAAGCCTTTTACTCCTCAACTGTCTTTTGATGCGGGAAGCCTTTTTCTTATCAAAGACGCCCAGCAGCCTCTTATATCCTGCATCGTCATACAGGTAGAGAACTTTCTTATCCTTTGCCCGTTTCAGGGCAGATTCTATTTGTTGCTGAAGACTCATATCGATCGAGGTTTGCATCCTTTTTCAGCCTCCGAAATTATATATGCAAATTTCGTGCCAAGATATCAATAGAATATAAAAAATTTTCTCCTTATTAGGTTCCTTTGCCTGGATTCTTTGTAAATAATTTTTCCATATGTAAACATTATTTTCGAACTTAAGACCCAACCGGAATCATCCCATAATCCTTGATATCATGATAATTGGGAGCGGTGAGGGTTGGAGGTGAGGAGTCCCCTATGAAGCCTGAGCGGGCGTTGCGAGGAGCGAAGCGACGAAGCAATCTCTCCAATAGGAGAGAAGAGCATCTTGGAGGGGGAACCGCTTCGCGTTCCCCCTTCCAACGCTTCGCTGCCTCCGCTTCTCGGACGCTTCAAAGTGTCCTGCGACCAAAGGGGCATACCCCCTTGGAACCCCCGCTGCTTTGCAGAGGGGCAAAGCAGCGAAGGCTGAATGGGAGCTCGCGTTCCTCGCTGGGGAAAATCAGCGTGCTCCGAACCTCCAACCCTCGTCCAGGTCCCGGAACTTGGGATGATTCCTCTATAGCTTTGCATCTTTTGAAGTCTCCTGCTATCATTACGGCATAAATCGAGGTTTTTAGAAGAAATGCAAAAGAAGACAAAGCTTAGGGTGATTGATTTTCATGTTCATGTCGGCCAGAAGGAAGATTGGCATGAATGGGTGCTCTCCTACCAGGAATCGACGCAATCAGAGTATTTCAGCCGATATGAAGAGATGATAAAGCCAGAGACGTTCGCCTCCTATCTGAAAAAGAATAATATTGCCAGGGCTGTTATCTTGCCCGAGATAAGCCCGATAACGACCGGTGTTGTCAGCAATGAGTATGTTCTTGAGTTTTGCCAGGGAGAGGAGGTCTTCATTCCCTTCTGCACTATCAATCCGTATTTTGTCAACAACTTGGCAAAGGAATTAGAAAAATGTTTGAAGCAGGGCGCCAAGGGGATAAAGCTTTATCCCTCCTACAATCATTTCTATCCGAACGAGAGCAGAATGTATCCGCTCTATGCCCTTGCCAATGAAGAAAAGCTCCCGGTCCTCATCCATACCGGCTCCTCAATCTTCAGAGGCTCCAAGATAAAATATGCTGACCCAATCTGGCTGGATGACGTGGCCTCAGATTTTCCTGACCTTCCCCTGATCATGGCTCACAGTGGAAGAGGTTTATGGTATGAAAAGGCTTTTTTCCTTTCTCGCCTTCATCCCAACCTCTATCTTGAGATTTCCGGGCTTCCCCCCAAGAACCTGCTGAATTACTTTCCGGACATGGAAAAGAATATCGATAAATTCATCTATGGCTCTGATTGGCCTGGAGTGAAGACCATTTCCTGCAATATTGAAGCCATAGAGGAGCTTCCTTTGGCCGAAGAATCCAAGAAAAAGATTCTCTACGATAACGCCGCCCGGCTCCTCAGGTTGTGATGGATATTATCGAGTCTATAGCTTCTGCGATTAAGAATTCTCGGCACGCTGTTGCCTTTACTGGAGCGGGAATTTCGGCTGAGAGCGGCGTGCCAACTTACAGGGGAGAGGGAGGGCTGTGGAGCAAGTACGACCCGAATTTGTACGCCAGCATCTATCATTTCCATCAAAATCCTTCTTATTACTGGAATTTTTTTCGGGAAGTCCGCTACCCGCAGCTCAAAAAGGTTAAGCCGAACAAGGCCCATCTGGCCCTGGCTGAGATCGAAGCTGCAGGAAAATTAAAAACAGTGATCACTCAGAATATCGACGGACTTCATCAGGAAGCAGGCTCTTCCTCGGTCATCGAATTGCATGGAACGACAAGGGTCATCTATTGCCTTGACTGCTCTCAGCGATATTCCATGGATGAAGTCTTTTCTAAGCTTGAGATTGAAACTCCGCCTCTCTGTTCTGCCTGCAAGGGAAAATTAAGGCCGGCTGTTGTCTTTTTTGGAGAAGCGCTGAACCCAAAAATCCTCAGCCAGGCTTTTGCAGAAGCAGAGAAATGTGATTTTCTTATTGCTGTGGGCAGCTCCCTTGTCGTTTATCCTGCAGCGGAGATTCCCTTAAGAGCAAAACAGGTTGGAGCAGCTTTAGCCATCATCAACAAAGAAAGGACACCTTTGGATGACATAGCTGATTATGTCATTCACGATGAGGCCGGCAAAATCCTTCCTCAAATAGCTCAAAGATTGAAAACAGGTTGATTCTATTAAGATTCCCCGCGTCCTCAGAGCCTGCTTTCCCGGTGCCGGCATCTGACTAAAACCAGATCAACCCTCACTCCATCTCTTTTTCAATGCTAAATTTGGAAATCTTGGACATTCATATTTCCGTCCCTTGCCTGAGTATGTCCAAGCATTTTTCATAGGCATACAGTCGATTTCTCTTCCTTCCCGTAACCTCTTTGACGATTCCGATCTCCTGGAGAGCTTCGAGGACGCTGGTCACGGTTGGCGCCGATATCTTCGTTTTGCTTGATAGAAATGGAATATTAGCGATAGGCCGGCCCTGGAGGACTTGGTGTATTCGAAGAGCAGAGCCGGCTTTTCGCCCAAGGTTCCTGATCTTCTTGCGGTCTTCTTCAGCGATATCGTTTAACTTCCTGGCTGCAGTCACCGCGCCCTCAGCCATCTCTCTAACTCCATCGACGAAAAAGCGCAGCCACTCCTCCCAGTCCCCTTCTTGACGGACTTTCATTAGTAGATCGAAGTATTGAGACCTATGTTGTTTGAAATAGAGGCTGAGATAGAGAAGCGGCTGCCGGAGGATCCCCTCGTTACAAAGAAGGAGAGTAATCAACAGCCGGCCTATCCGGCCGTTCCCGTCGCTGAAGGGATGGATTGTCTCGAATTGAACGTGGGATAAAGCGGCTTTGATCAATATTGGGGTTCTTTCGGGCATATCGTGCAGGAATTTTTCGAACGAACTCATAGTTTCAGCGACTTGATCCGGTGGAGGAGGTACATAAAGAGCATTTCCAGGCCGAGTTCCACCGATCCAATTCTGGTTACGACGAAACTCGCCCGGGTTCTTGTCGCTTCCCCGGCCTTTTGCGAGTAAAACCCCATGGACTTCCTTGATAAGGCGGTTGGACAAGGGGAATCCTTCTTTGAGTCTTTTCAGGCCATGGTTCATTGCGGCGACATAATTGGAGACCTCGACGACATCATCAAGCGGCGCCCCCGGTGCTTCTTTCAATTCGAAAAGTAATAGGTCGGATAATGTCGGCTGGGTCCCCTCGATTTGAGACGACAGGACCGCCTCTTTGCGAATGTACATGTACAAGAAAAGATTGATATCTGGCAGAAGCGTTGCAATGCTATCCAGCCGCCCCAGCGATAGAAGTGCCTGATCTAGGGTTTCCCGAAGGGAAGAATCGATGGTCAGAGGAGGTTTCGGGGGAAGAGGATGGGGAACAAAGGCTCGAACAATTTCCTCTCCTGTCTGCTTGACAATATATTCTCCTGTCAAGCCACGGTTCATGGTTACCCTTTCATATATTGCGCTTATTAAAATTTCTTTAATTACGGAAAAAGTAAATAAAGGATAACACCTTTTCCTTTAATAAGCAAGAAGAAAAATAGAACAACATTAGCCATCGTCAATAAAGAGCGAACGCCTGTGGATGACATAGCCGATTATGTCATCCACGACAAGGCAGGAAAAGCCCTTCCTCAGATAGTTCAAAGGTTGAAGTGGGCTTGAGGCTATTTTCGGCTCGGCTTGAAATCCCTTCAGGTTGCGATTTATTACCCCTGACGATGGGGCGTGGCAAAATCGAAGTATTAGTTCGCTCAGCCATCGCCGCAGAAAATGAATCCCTTCAAAGATTATTAAAGCTGATGATTTCAAGTCAAGAAGATATTTTGAGAAACGAGACTAATTTTTTTAAGCTAGATCAACCAAAGGGTCAGAAAATGCGTATCATATAATATAGACGG
>Ga0315307_1001409_pt1 | contig 10721 bp, 12 predicted proteins | sample TDP2_MG_FD_203079 | JGI IMG/M metagenome (GOLD analysis project Ga0315307, IMG submission 203079) | Freshwater sediment microbial communities from Lake Towuti, South Sulawesi, Indonesia - TDP2 | ecosystem: Environmental > Aquatic > Freshwater > Lake > Sediment | place: Indonesia: South Sulawesi... | reverse complement strand
AAGGAAACTGGAGGTCTACGGACCTCCTGGAATCAAGGCTTTTGTGGAGGCAACCCAGCAAACGGTTCAGTTCACCCTCACCTTTCCCATCGAAGTTTTCGAGATAGAAGATGCAGGCACAGTGTGCGAGGAGAGAGAATACGAAATTCATGCAATCTGGGTAGATCACGTGGTCCCCACCCTAGCGTACGCATTAACGGAGAAGCCTAGACCCGGGAGGTTCCATCCTGAGAAGGCAAAAGCGCTTGGAGCTCCAGAGGGCCCCCTTTGGTCGAAGTTGCAGCGCGGTTCAGCCGTTGAGCTCCCAAACGGGCGGGTTGCAAGGCCAGAGGAGGTTTTGGGTCCTCCTCGTCCTGGGAGAAAGATTGTGTACACTGGAGACACTCGGCCCATGGAGAACCTTACAGAATTCGCTGAGAAAGCGGACTTGCTGATTCACGACGCCACGTTTGACGATGAACTGTGGGAGAGAGCTCGCGAGGATGGGCACTCAACGTCCAGTCAAGCCGCGGAGACCGCGAAAAGAGCAGGGGCAAAAAGGCTGGTTCTGACTCACATCAGTGCCCGATATAAAGACCCAAGCATATTGCTTGAACAAGCGAAAAAGATCTTTCCGCGTGTGGAAGTGGCTGAAGATTTTATGAAGATCGACATCCCGCTTTCAGACGCCTAGGTGAAAAGTTTCCGCAGGGTTTGGAGGCCTTCTCCTACGTGCTCTATGGATTCCAACATTATGAGGTTGTCGTATCCGACCTTCTTGATCGCCTTCGCAACGCTTGTCCAATCGACGGTTCCGTGTCCTATTCCAAGATGAGAATCTTGGATTCCGTTGTTGTCGCTTGCGTGTATGTGGACAATTTTGTTAGAGAACTTGGTGATAAACTCTTGTACTTGGTGGTTTAGGTTGGCGTGTCCGATGTCCAGCGCCATCCATATTTCCTCATCAAATTCACTGTAGAAACGCGAAAACTCCTGCACACTCTTCATCAGGAATGGGTGAGGCTCCGGAACGTTTTCAATTGCTATCTCAACACCGTGTTTTCTAGCAGCCGCAAGCAAAACGCGTACAGATTCCATGTTCAACTGCCAATCAAGCCCAGGAAAAAATTCGCTGACGCCGGTTTTCAGCCCGGGGTGAAACACCCACAGTTGACAGCCCAGCTGACGAGCGTAAGAAATGGACTTTTCAAGTCTCTTCAAAATGATTCGCCGCAAGATCGGACTAGGAGAGGCTATGTTGATATCTGCAAATGGGCCATGAAGCGTCAGCTCAATGTCGTGTGACTGAGCTACCCGTCTCAGCGCCTTTACACGTCTGCTGTTCAGCGCGTGTAAGCTCTCGTCAATAACTTCCACGTAGTGCACATCAACTTGGAGAAGACGTTTAACAAGGGAGGAAAACGGTTCGCCAAAGCAGAAGAGCATGGACAAGCCGATTTTTGTCTTAGACATGTTGACCACAACAAGTGCCGTTCAAGTTCAAAGGCTTTGGACTCAACCTCTGTTTAGCCCGTTTTTGGAGCCAACCAATCAATGAGTTCGTGTGGACTGTCGCAACGAATCTGAACCTTAATAGGTCCCAGCGGCGATTCAGCTGTGGGTTGTGAAAATGAGACGTGCCCAACATATGCCACTTGTTTGTTCAAGTAGAAGACTATAGATTTTCCACTAAGCCCATGAAAGAACACTCTCCTGGCAGCGTCGCGAATCCTTTCCCTGCGAAGTAGGTTCTGGAGTTTTGTTAGTCCGTCGATACCTTTGGCTTTCGCAACTAGCAGACTCCCCTGCCTCTGGGGCTTGACCTCAAACTCTGCACTTCCAAGAATGTTTTCGATGGCTCTCCTCACCTTCTCAGGGTCTTCGGTGGGATTAATATCAGCCTCAGCGTGAATGTCTATTTCATTCACCTCGAATCACACCTTCGAAAAGTTCACGAAACTTTCTTTCAAGTTGAACCTTCGTCCCTTCATTCACGATCATGTAGTCTGCGGTTGCTATGGCGTTTCCCAGCCCAACGTTGAGTTCTCGCAGGTCACGTTCCATGAAAGTTTTCCAGTTCTTCGGGTCGTCGCTTCGCTGTCTCTTGAACAGTCGTTGAAATCGTGTTCTAGGTGAGGCGTGAATGGCAAATAGTGTAAAGTTGGGGAAGTGCTTCTTGAACTCTTCTACTTCGTGGGAACTTCGAATGCCATCAACAATAACAACCTCTCCCTTCGCCTTCTCGATTTTTGGAATGCATCGCTTGGCTACGACGCACGGGCTCTCCTTCTTCCTAAGCTCAAGCATCACCAAACCCATGTTTTCGGGCGTAGGTTTGAGTTTTCTCCGTTTGGTTTCTTCCCGTATTTCGTCTCCCATCACTACAACCGAGTAGCCCATATTCTGAACCATCTCCTTCACCGTAGCCTTTCCAGCGCCGGGCATGCCAGCCACGCCGACAACAATCTTTTCCTTCATTGCCACGTCATTTCTCCACCTTTTACTCGGCATCGTATAACATTTGGTCAAAGTTATTATAAATGATGTGCACTGAAGACTTAGGGTGAGAGGACTAGCAATGTCAGAGATGATTCGGAGTTTTATCGCGTTTGACATCAACAACGAGTCAGTGCTCAGACGTTTTTCAGAGGTTCAGGGCACACTCTTAAACACAGGCGCAGACCTAAAAGTGGTGAAGCCTGAAAACATTCACATAACCTTACGATTCCTAGGAAACATCTCCCCCCAAATGGTGAACCTCATTCATGAAGAGATGGAGAAAACCGCCTTCACCTCTTTTGACGCGGAGATCAAAGGTCTTGGAGCGTTTCCGAACCTGAGATACGCCCGAGTAGTTTGGGCGGGAATCCGAAAGGGAGCTGAGGAGCTGACAAACATCTCTAGCCAGCTGGAACCTCGCCTTCGGGGGCTAGGCTTTAGGCCGGACCCAAAGGGGTTCAGTCCTCATCTCACGATTGCACGAGTGAAAACGGGTCGAAACAAAGGGGAACTTGTTAGATGTGTTCAAGACCTAGCAGACTACGAATTTGGCATTCTTAAGGCAGATTGTTTGAGGCTGAAGAAAAGCGTTTTGACGCCGAGAGGCCCCATCTACTCAACCCTAACTGAAGTCTGCCGTTAAGAACATTGGTGGTCTTTATGGCATTAATTCTCAAAGAAGTCTGTGCAGAAGTCTTAAGGAAGACCACTCCGAGCAACGATGAGCGAAAGCACGTTCTCGAATTAGCGCAGAAACTGACAAGGCGAGTGAAAACGGCAACCAAGGAGGCTGGAATAGAAGCAGAGGTTAGGGTGGAGGGCTCAGTTGCTAAGGACACGTGGCTGAGGGAGGAGCCGGACATCGACATCTTCATGCGGGTTCCCACAACCATGCCTCGAGAAGCCTTTGGAACAATCTGTCTGGAAATTGCAAAGAAGGCTACCGAAGGCCACAGGCAGGTTGAAAGGTTTGCCGAGCATCCTTATCTGGAGTCCTTTGTCAACAAGACAAGAGTGAACATCGTGCCATGTTACCATGTGAAACGGGGCGAGTGGATGAGCGCCACAGATAGAACTCCCTTCCACACGGACTACGTTAAGCCTGTCTTAAACGACAGGTTACGCAGTGAGGTTAGGCTTCTAAAGAGGTTCATGAAGGGCGTCGGTGTTTACGGAGCTGAGATACGAGTTGGAGGATTCAGCGGATACCTTTGCGAACTTTTCACTCTCCACCACGGGTCGTTCGTCGAAACCTTAAGGTCAATCGCGGACTTGAAAGAAAACAGGGTCATCGATCACAAAGGACATTACAAGGGAAGGGAGCAAGAAGCAAGGAAAATCTTCGAGGAGCCTCTAGTGGTGGTGGACCCCGTTGACAAAGGAAGAAACGCCGCATCAGCCGTGAGAAAGGAGAGGTTAGACGAATTCATTGCTGCATCTAGGACATTTCTAGCAAACCCCAACCTAGAATTTTTCTACCCGAGGGAAACAGTAGCATATACACCTGAAAAGCTCGTCCACACTATAACAACTCGCGGCTCCACCATCGTCTTGGTGAAATTCGGAAGAGTGATGGCGGTGCCTGACATTCTGTGGGGTCAACTCTATAAGTCGCAAAGGTCACTGAGAAAAATGCTGCGGCAACACGACTTCCACATAATTCGCGACAATGTCTGGAGCGATGAAAAAGACCTCAACATGTTCATCTTTGAAGTGGAACAACGCTTCCTCTCACTTGTTAAAAGACATTTAGGCCCGCCAATCGAGAAGAGGAAGGAGTGTGATAAGTTTTTAAGAACCCACCTAGGAGCGACAACTACCATCTCTGGACCGCACGTCGAGGATGGCCGCTGGGTAGTTGAGACTAAACGAAGACATACGGACATTGTGAACTTGCTCGATGAAAAACTGAAGGATGGAGGCAGACGTGCAGGAGTAGCCGAACTGGTTTCTCGATCCGTCGCGACCAACCTCATGATACTTGTGAATGAAGAGATGATGAAACTGTATTCATCTAACCCCGAATTCGCAAGGTTTCTAACGGAGTTTCTGGAAGGAAGGCCCAAATGGCTTAGTGGAGCCGATGAATAAGAATAGGTTCTCACCGCAGCAAGTTGTCTAGAAAAATCAACAAACTATATATGAAACGGGGACCTCACTAAGGCGAAGGTAAGGGACATGACGCTGGAGTTAAGTCGTCAGAGGATGCGAGAGAAAGCCCTTGAACAATTCAAATACCTCAGGACCTGCGTGTTGGCCAGAGAACTCTGCCTACTTGTGCGTGCCAATCGAGTGACTTTCGACGCAAAGGACGCTCATGACTGCTGCGCGCTTGTCGCTAAGCTGTGCCAAGAGGCGGGTTGCCAAGAGCCAAGCGAGCTATGTAGCAAGGCGGCTGAAGCGGTTCTCACAAACGAAGAGAAGTATCTCGAACTCTGTGGGCAGAGCTGTGGAAAGTGCGGGGAAGCTAGGCGACCTAGAAAACCAACGCAGCTGGAAGACAGCTACTATGTTGCTTGAGGAACCCTTCTAACAAGGTCATATGTGGGTATATTTCATTTTCTTATCCATTTTATCAAAGTTCTAAGAATGAAAAAAAGCCCAGCGTTAACAATTGCCATCAGAACCGCCATCAAAGCGTTCATAAGGACTCTTGTATTGTAAAATTGAATCAAGTAATTCGCATTGAGAAATAAAAGAATAAAGAAAATGAACAACAGAACAGGCACGGAAAGAAAAGAAAGCGTAACAACAATGAGTGCAAGAATTTTTTCAACGTCTTCAGACACCATTTCTTTTTCCACACGAAACAATTGTATGATTCTCTTACTGGAGCTTTTATCTATTTCCTCTTCGTGTCATTCAATTAATATAGAATTACATAGACTCGAGGAGAACGTCTTCTCAGGAGTCCTAATAAGACAAGAAAACCCTTAAGACTTTCTTAGCTAGAAATAATGTGAGGTCTTGCACTGTTATCCGTTATTCCCTACTCCGAGCCAGAAGAAAAGGTTATTCAAAAGCTCGTACACAAAATGATGAAAAAGAGAGGCCTCCTTAGAAAGAAACCCTTAGAGGACGTTACACACAAAAACATGGTTTGGATGCCATACCATAGAATACAATTTACTTTCACACACTCCGAAAAAGACCTAGTTCAAAGGCATGGTGAAACAGCGTTAAACGCGATGTTTTGTGAATCTGTCAAGAGCGAAAGAGAACTCTTCATCTTGTTTAGGCCAAGCTACTTGAAACATAAAACAACTGGACATTCCCCACAATCAGAAGAGATTGTGGGCTCAACTTTTTGTGCAGATTTTGACGGAGTTCTCCAGGGTATCATGGACAGGCTTAATCGCGTCAAAGACGAGCTCTACGAGCTTAGGCCAGAACTTCGGAGAATTCGCGTGCGCATTAGGAGATATGGTCATATAGTGCCGATGATAGGGGATCTCAGACGGGAAAAGGAGTTGTCCGAAAAGGTTGCAAGGCTTAATGCCATGATGAATGTTTTGAGCATGTGTTTGAATGTAAATGAAGATATGAGGTCGGTTAAAGTTGTAGACCATGATACTTTTCATTATCCAACCTTAGTAGTTACATTAGAGAACAAAGAAGATGGAAGCGAGCGGTACCTTATAGTTGACCTTGCTAGTGGGCTAATCGGCAAACACTTGAGTTGTGATAGGGAGCTCACGGAACTCTGCGAAAAGAATAGTACTTGTAAAGAGATTATTGCAAAATCACTCAGGTCCAATACATTGCGTGTGCAGTAGTGATCGGCAAGGTCAGAAGAGCCTTTTTGGAATGGTTACTTCCTTAAATGACAAGCTACAAAGTGGCCTTTCCTAACTTCGATAAACTTGGGGTCTTCCTTTGCGCATATGGGTTCACTGTAGGGGCATCTAGGATTGAATCTGCAGCCCGGTGGAGGATCGATCGGGGTTGGCACAGCTCCCTTTAAGATTATTCTGTTCTCACCGGCTCTCCGACCAGGGACAGGGATAGCGGATATTAATGCTTCTGTGTATGGATGCAGTGGGTTAATGTAAAGGTCTTTCACTGGAGCCAATTCCACTACTTTGCCTACATACATTACTGCAACTCTGTCGCACATGTGTTTAACCGTGCTCAGGTCGTGTGAGATGTAGAGATAGGTGAATCTGAATTCTTCCTGCAAATCTTTCAGCAGGTTGAGTATTTGAGCTCGAACAGACACGTCCAGTGACGACACTGGTTCATCAGCCACGAGTAACTTGGGATTGCTGGTCAGTGTCCTAGCGATTCCAATTCTCTGTTTCTCTCCTCCACTGAACTCGTGTGGATATCTGTACATGTGGAAGGGGGCTAGTCCTACTTTCTTAACTACCTCAATAATTCTTTTCTTTCTTTCTTCTCCCCTAGCGAGACCGTGAATGGTTAGTGGTTCACCGACAATGTCTGCAAGGGTCATTCTGGGGTTAAGTGATGCGTATGGATCTTGGAATATCATTGCCATTTCTAGTCGTAGCTTCCGCATCTCCTTTTCACTCAATTCAAAAAGGTCGCGCCCCATGTAACGAACTGTGCCTGAAGTCGGTTCGATAAGTCGCAAAACTACTCTCGAAAGAGTCGTTTTTCCACATCCACTTTCCCCCACTAGCCCTAAGGTTTCTCCGTGTTTTATGTCGAAGCTTACCCCGTCGACTGCATGTATTGCAGACACCTGTCTCAGGAGCACTCCTCCCATTATGGGGAAATATTTCCTTAAGTTTACGATTTCAAGTATTGGCTCTGACATTCTGATCATCTGCGTCGGTTACTTGACTTGCTATCGGAAGTGTGCAGGTGGCAGGCTACCATGTGATCTTGTCCAACTTCAGTAAGCAAAGGTTCTTTTTCAGTACAGACTTTCATAGTATGTTCGCATCTGGAGTGAAACCTGCATCCTGAAGGGGGGTTGATGAGACGAGGTACCCTTCCAGGGATTATGCGAAGTCTATCAGTCTCTACGTCAAGTCTGGGAATAGACTCAAGGAGTGCTTGAGTATAAGGATGCATGGGTTTTTGAAAAATTCCTGTTAAATCAGAGCATTCTACAACTTTTCCTGCGTACATAACTGCAATCTTATCACTGAGTTCACTTATGACGCCCAAGTCGTGTCCTATGAGCAGAATAGAGGCGCCAAAGTCTTTTCTCAAATCTTTCATTAATTCTAGGATTTGGGCTTGTATGGTGACGTCCAAGTTTGTAGTCGGTTCATCAGCGATAAGTAGCTTTGGATTACACGAAAGAGCCATGGCAATCATGGCACGTTGCGCCATGCCTCCACTGTACTCATGTGGGTAATCTTCCATTCTTTTTGGTGGGTCAGGTATGCCTACTTTGCCCAGTATTTCAGCTACTTTTCCCTTTATCTTATCTTTTTCTACGTTTTGGTGCAGTTTAATGGCTTCAGCAATCTGACTTCCTACGGTAAAAACGGGGTTCAAGGAGGACATGGGGTTCTGGAAGATTATCGATATTTCTGCCCCTCTTATTTTCCTCATCTCTCCCTCGCCTTTTTTCAACAGGTCTTCGCCATTGAACCAGATTTCGCCACCAACTATCTTGCCTGGATCTCGAACCAATCGCATAACTGAAAGAGCCACGGTGCTTTTTCCACACCCCGACTCGCCAACGAGTCCGAGGACTTCCTCCTTCTTTATCTCTATATTCACGTTGTCTACAGCTTTTACTACGCCTTCTGCTGTGAAAAAGTATGTTTTTAAATCGTTAACCCTTAGAAGAGATTCAGTCATTTTGTTATCTCCCGCTTGTTCTTACATCTAACGCATCTCTTAACCCGTCTCCGAATAGGTTGAATCCTAATGAAGTAAAGAGTAGCGCCAGCCCTGGAAAAGTTATCAGCCACCAAGCAGATGACAGATAGAGGTGCCCTCTCTCTAGGAGTACGCCCCATGAGGCCGAGTTGGGGTCGCCAAAGCCCAAGAAAGTCAGCTCGGCCTCGTAAAATATGTACCAAGGTATATCCATGGTTGCCAGAACAATAATTGTAGAAAGTATGTTGGGCAGGATGTGATGTACTATGATGCGCCAATTGGTGGCTCCAATCGATCTCGCCGCCTCAACGAAAGTCGACTCCCTGAGAGACAAGAACTCACTCCGCACTACTCTGGCGATGAAAGGCCATCCAACTATTCCCATCACTAGCACTATCATATTTATGCTTCGCACTTCAAACATAGAGATGGCTACAATTAAAAGTGGAAGTGTGGGTAATGTGAGAATGACATCTGTCATTCGCATCAAGACCTCGTCAATAATGCCTCCGAAATAGCCTGAAATCATCCCAATGGCTAGACCAATGGCGACTTCCAAGGCTACGGTGGCAAGTCCGACATAGAGGGAGACTCTAGCCCCGTAGAAGACCAAAGTTAACATGTCTCTACCTCTGGCATCGGTTCCGAAGAAATGACTCATACTTGGAGGGCGCATTGAGGTTCCCATGAAGTTGGGGTCGTAGGGGGCGATTATGGGTGCAAAAACTGCGAACACTGCCAATATTAAGACTATGCCAAAGCCGAAGACTGCCAATTCGCTTATTTTGAGTTTTCTCCAAACGATAAAGATCCGAGTGGCTTTCGACGGTTCATAAACTTCTTCAGTTTCTCTCTCTGATTTCGTTTGTGGCTCTTTGGTCATCAACTACCACTCCATAATTTATTTTAGTCATATCTTATTCGTGGGTCTACTATCGCGTAGGCTATGTCTGCGCATAGGTTGGCGACAAGGACCATTAGGGCGATCATCATGGCGAGACCCATGAGTGTGGGATAATCTCTACTTTCTGCTATCAAAACCATGAATTGACCTAAACCCGGCCAAGAAAATATGTATTCAATGACTGCTGCACCGCCAAGCAGGAAACCCATGGAGTAACCTTCGTAAGTTATCACGGGAAGCAAAGCGTTTCTTAAGGCGTGCTTGTATATTACAACTCTTTCTTTCAGACCTTTAGCCCTGGCAGTAGTGATGTAATCTTGTCTTAGTACCTCCAGCATACTTGACCTCACCATTCGAAAAAGGTAAGCTGTCCACCCTAGGACGAGGATGGCTGTGGGGAGGATAAGATATTTCAAGTGGTCAAGTATTGCGTGGAGAGGGGAAGCAAATTCTATGCCTATGGTTTGAGTTCCACTGGCGGGGAGCCATCTTAGCCAGAGTGTAAAAAACAACATTGCAATTAATGCTATCCAAAAGTTAGGTGCCGAATAACCGATTAGCGCTCCTAGCGAACATGCAGCGTCAGCTAACGAGTAGTGTTTAACGGCGGCGATCACTCCTAGGATAATCGCAATCACCACTGACACAGCTTCAGCTACAAGCATGAGTTCTAATGTGCGCGGGACCTTCTCGCTCATCATATTTATGACTGGTCTAGCACTGACATACGAGTATCCGAAGTTGCCTCTCAGTAGTCTGCTCACCCAGATTACATATTGAACAGGGATTGGTTTATCTAGCCCGAGGTCTTTTCTTATTTTTTCCATCACTTCATAAGACATGGGATGCCTACCGACCATGGCTATCACTGGGTCGCCTGGAGCAAGGTGAATTAGTGTAAATATGACCATGGAAATGAAGAAGAAGGTAGGGATTATTACTATTAGTCTTCTAATTATATAAGTTCTCAGTGTCATTGGGGCACCACTTCAGTTTTTTTCTCCCTTCTCTCTTTAATATTTAACTCTTTATACCTAGAGTTGAAAGATCATATATAAGAAATACTCTTCTAATTTAAATGTTGCTCCCAACGTTTTTGGGATGCTTTTTTTGTTGGTGGTTCTTCTTCGTAAGAAGAGAAGGATGTGAAAGATTTATTCGGGTGTCGGTTTTCTTCCTCGCCTAAGAACGATTATGACTATCACTATGACTGCAACCACTGCTACTGCTATTCCGATGATTAGTTCTAGAGGAATGGGCTTTTCTCCCTTCACTGTCACATTGACCATCTGGGCGCTCTGAAGGGTGTTGTCCTCGGTGTTGGTTTCGCCCTCTACAGACTCCGCTGTTGCTGTTATGATGTGGTTTCCCGGTCGTGCGCCTGACGTGTCCCAAATGAAGGCTAGAGAGGTGTTTGCGTCGGCCGCCAGATCTTGCGTGGTCTTTGTATCGATAATCCAAGATGAACCGGGGCCGGGCGGGGTTGCTTCGGGGCGGTGGCTAACCTCTACAGTGACGTCTTCAGTTGTCGTTCCGT
>Ga0315307_1001403_pt1 | contig 10769 bp, 9 predicted proteins | sample TDP2_MG_FD_203079 | JGI IMG/M metagenome (GOLD analysis project Ga0315307, IMG submission 203079) | Freshwater sediment microbial communities from Lake Towuti, South Sulawesi, Indonesia - TDP2 | ecosystem: Environmental > Aquatic > Freshwater > Lake > Sediment | place: Indonesia: South Sulawesi... | reverse complement strand
TTCTATCTCTTTTTTCTTCTCGTTCCACTCGCCAGACGCTCCATCCCTCACCCGATTGGCAAGTTCACCGGCTTTCGGTCGCTCTTCAGGCGGAAGACCCTTTATGGCCTCAAAAATCCCGGCAAATAGACCTTTTCTCCCCAGGTACTTGATCCTCAATTTCTCTAAATCTTCTGAACTTTCTATCTTCGCAATTTCTTGCCTGAATAATCTTCCTAACTCTTCTATTCTATCTATGATAATCTCTATATCTTGCATCACTTTCCCACTATTTTTTCCAGATGTTTGCTCGCCAGTTTATGCTCGGGATCGAGCTCCAGAGCTTTCATATACATCTGGCTAGCTTCCCCGGGCAAATTCTTGCTTTCGTAAACGACGCCCAAGTTGTAATAAATTTCTGCATCGTTATCATTTATCTTAATCGCTTCCTTGAATTTGCTAATCGCATTATCGTATTTCTCGTTCAGAAAATAGAACTTACCCAGTTCAACAAGTTTTTCGAGTTTTTCTTTCTTGTCTTTCATCCTGGCAATTCTTGCCTCAAGTTTTTTGAAATCTCCCTTTTCCTCCCGAACCATCTCCAGATACCCTCCTCACAAAAAACCCACAAGACCTTCTATAGATTTCTCAGATTATCAATTTTCTTGTTAGGCCCGATAACTACTAAAACATCGCCTTCCACAATCTCTTCATCCGCTCCTGGGGTAATCAGGATTTCCTCTTTGAAGTCGGACTCGCCTGTCTCGGTCAAATAAGGAAGTTTCCTCTTAATAGCAATTATATTCACTCCATGTTTAGCACGCACATTGATTTCTCTTAGACTACTCCCGATAAAACTTTTCGGGGCATGGACTTCCAGAATACTATATTCCGGAGATAGCGCTATATGCTCCAGAATGTCTGGCGAAGCGAGGCCCTCCGCGAGCCTGACTCCCGTATCTCTCTCAGGGAAAACCACTCGAGTCGCTCCGATCCTGCGTAACACAGCTCCGTGAGAAGGAGAAATAGCCTTAGCCACAATTGTCTTCACTCCCAACTCCTTCATCAAGAGAGTTACCAGAATGCTTGCTTCCATATTTTCACCAGTAGAGACAATCGCCATATCCATCTTATCCACACCAAGAGAGCGCAAGGTTCTCTCATCAGTTGCATCGGCTTGCACTGCCTGCGTGACGACACTCGAAATCTCCTTGACTTTCTCCTCATCTTCATCAATCGCCAGAACTTCAAAACCTTTTTCTGCGAGAGTCTTAGCTACCGCCGCACCAAAAATTCCTAAACCGACTACAACGCATTGTCTCATCTAATCCCCCCTTTAACCCACCAGGACCCTTTCCTCCGGATAGCGGTATCTTAACTGTTCGGCCTCCCGCACCATTGCCACTCCGATTGTAAGGGGTCCAAGCCTTCCCACAAACATAGTTATAATCAAAAGCGCCTTAGCCAAACTGGAGAGGCCAGCCGTAATACCTGTCGAAAGCCCCACCGTGCCAAAAGCAGAAACAGTCTCAAATAAGACCTGGATAAAACCATAGTTTTCCTTAATGCTAATAAGCATGGTAATAATAATAATTAAACATATTGACAAGAAACCAACGACAAAGGACTTGTTGATAACATCTCCCGCGACACGGTGTCTTATAAGCATGACATCTCTTCTTCCCTTAAGAGTGGCCCATACTGTAGCCGCCATAACTCCAAAGGTGGTAGTCTTGATTCCCCCACCCGTGCCGCCAGGCGAGGCACCAATAAACATTAAAATAATAGTAAGAAATAGACTTCCCTGCACCATTCCCCCCACATTTACTACGCTAAATCCCGTTGTCCGGGGTGTCACCGCCTGAAATATCGAGGCCATAATTTTCTCTTTGACTGGTAATCCTCGGAGTGTTGCCGGGTTTCCATATTCCAGGAGAAAGAGGACACCTGCTCCTGAAATGACCAATAACAGTGTAATCAATAAGACCATCTTAGTGTGGACCGAAAGTTGGGGAAACCTCCGATATCTAAGATAACACAGGTCGCTTATTACAACATACCCCAATCCTCCAATGATAATCAAAACCATAACAGTCCCGCAAATAGCCATATCTCCCCGAAACCCTGCCAGACTGTCGCTAAACAGATCAAAACCTGCATTGCAAAATGCCGATACAGCATGAAAAATTCCCAGATATATCGCCTTGACAACAGGATATTTTCCCACCCAGCGTAGACTCAAAATCGTCGCCCCAACCAGTTCCACAACAAGGGTCACCCTTAGAACATATTTTGTAAACTGAACCACCCCTCCCAGACTGAATTGGGGCAATGATTCCTGCATTATCAACCTCTCTCTAAGAGTTATTGTCTTACCAATGAGCAAAAGCATAAAAGTTGCCATAGTCATATAACCCAGACCACCTATCTGGATTAACAAGAGAATGACTATCTGTCCAAACAGAGAAAAATAATCTCCGGTATCGTGAACTACAAGACCAGTAACGCAGAGAGCCGAAGTAGCAGTAAAAATCGCATCAATGAGTCGTTGCGTCTCCCGAGTCTTTGTCGCCTGGGGCAACGAAAGGAGAGCCGTGCCAAGAAGAATAACGATTAAGAATCCAAGGACCAATACCTGGGAAGGGGAAAGCGACTGCTGTTTAGCCATAAATTTTCATTCTATCACGCACTCTTCAGAATATAATTCTATGTCAACCGGCCCATTCCAGAACATAAAGGACCAGGAACGGGCTACCAACCGACAATCAAGAACCTGGCGCTCCAGAGGTTTCTCTCTTATTCGCCTCCAGGGCAATAGACACCAACTGAGAAAAAGCGTTTGTATCGTTGACCGCCAAATCAGCCAGGATTTTTCGGTTAATTTGAACTTTCGCTTTTCTCAGGCCACTTATAAACTGACTATACGACATACCGTTTAGGCGAGAAGCAGCATTTATTCTCGTTATCCAGAGAGAACGAAAATCTCTTTTTCTTCTTCGGCGATCCCTATAGGCATATTGCAATCCTTTGTCCAGCTGTTCTGTTGCGTGGCGATAGAGATGCTTCTTGCCCAGACGGTATCCCTTTGTTAATCGGAAGAGCTTTTTCTTCCGCCTTCTTGTAGTTACACCACCTTTTATCCTTACCATCTTTTCAACCTATCAGAGCGCAAATTGGATTCGTACATAACCTCTAAATATAAGGCAAAATCTTCCTTACCAATCTCCTATCTCTGTGAATTGAGGTGCCTCGCTTTCTCAGTTTTCTCAACCTCTTGGGGCTCTTTCTCGTTAACCTATGCCGCGCACCAACTCTCTTGTGAATGACTTTCCCTTTGGATGTAATTCTAAACCTTTTCTTGGCACCACTATGGGTCTTCAACTTAGGCAAAATCGCCTCCCCTTACCGGAATATATATAAAGGGTTCCATCACCCTTTCACATTTAAGTCACGCTCCACTTTTTTTTCTGGGAACAAGGAGCATCGTCATCCGATATCCCTCTAAGCGAGGCTCCTGCTCACAGCTGGCTATTGGCGAGAAATTTTCCTTAATTGTCTCCAGAAGTCTTCTACCCAAATCGGCGTGACTGGCTTCCCTCCCTTTAAAATTAACTGTCACTTTTACCCTTCGTCCCGTCTCTAAAAACTCCCGGATATGTCTGGCCTTAATATCTAAATCGTGTTCACCTATTGTGAAACGCATCCTAACTTCTTTTAGCTGGCCAATCCGTCTATGTTTACGCGCCTCCTTTTCTTTTTTCTCCTGTTCATATAGGTACTTGCTGTAATTCATAATTTTGCAAATAGGAGGCGTCTCCCCCGGGACAATCTCCACCAAATCGAGCTGCTTACTACGGGCGGCAAGCAAAGCTTCTTTAGTTTCAACAATCCCTGCCAGCTTACCTTCTTCGTTAATCAACTTAACCTGTTTAGCTCTGATTGCCTCGTTCACTCGCAATTTTCCTTTTTTTAATATAAGCCATCACCTCCTATAAGATAAAAAAAGTCCGCCGTAGACGGACCTCGCAGTTTTCTATTTCAAAATAGCGACCTTTTCGGAAATTCCTTAAGGTGAGGCATAGCCTACTTCCGAAGACTTTATACAAAAATCTCTCTCACTTGTCAAGCAAAAAAGTCGATTTCTGCGCCAATATAATTCAGGAATTTTCAGCCCAGGTTTGCTTTTTCGTTTCTATTTCCTTCAATATGTTATCAATGAATCGGTCCAATTTAACGGGGCCGAGATCTTTCTGGTCTCTTCTTCTTACAGAGACTGTCTCCGATTCCACTTCTCTATTTCCTATGACCAGCATATACGGGATTTTCTGAACCTGTGCGTCGCGGATTTTCTTATCTATTTTTTCATTCTCAAAATTTGCTTCCACTCTTATAGAATTTTTTTTCAGACGCTCATAGACTTTCCGGCCATACTCCTTCTGCGAGTCCGTGATAGTTAGAACCACTGCCTGCACCGGAGCAAGCCACACGGGAAAAGCACCACCGTAGTGTTCTATTAGAACTCCAAAGAACCTCTCCAGAGAACCAAGAAGAGCGCGGTGAATCATTATTGGCCGACAGGGTCGTCCGCTTGAGTCTATGAAAGTGATGTCAAATCTCTCAGGAAGATTGAAGTCCACCTGAATGGTGGAACATTGCCATGCCCGGCCCAGAGAGTCTTTTATTTTTATATCTATCTTAGGTCCATAAAATACCCCCTCCCCGGGACTAATAGCATAGGCGAGGTCTGCCTTATCCAGCGCCTTCCTTAATGCATCAGTTGCTTTTTCCCAGCTCTCCAAAGTTCCCACATACTTTTCTGGTCGGGTGCTCAAAGCGACATCATAATCTGAAAAGCCGAATGTTCTTACCATGAAAAGAACAAATTCAATCACGCCTACAATCTCATCTTCCAACTGTTCGGGACGACAAAATATGTGAGCATCATCTTGAGTAAACCCTCTCACCCTGAGAAGCCCGTGTAGAACTCCCGAGCGCTCATACCGATACACAGTTCCCAGTTCTGCCCAACGAATCGGCAAGTCCCGATAACTTCTCACTTTTGTCTTATAAATCAGTATGTGCCCAGGACAATTCATTGGTTTAATTATATACTCCTTGCCTTCAATGTCCATAGGCGAGTACATATACTCCTGGTAGAAACTCATATGACCTGAGGTTTCCCATAGATTTAGTCTGGCAATATGCGGAATATTTACAAGCTCATATCCATTTTTTAAATGTTCTTCCTCCCAAAAATCTTCTATTATTTTCCTGATAATTGAGCCTTTAGGATGCCAATATATAAGGCCGGGTCCCGCTTCCTCATGCACGCTAAATAAGTCTAGTTCAACCCCTAATTTCCGATGGTCTCTCTTCTTAGCCTCTTCCAACAAATATAGATATTTTTCTAACTCCTCCTCGCTGAAGAATGCCGTGCCGTAGATTCTCTGGAGTTTCTCCCTGTTCTCATCCCCCCGCCAGTAAGCACCAGCAACGCTCAACAACTTAAAATATTTTACCTCAGCAGTCGACTTAACATGAGGGCCACGGCACAGGTCAACAAAGCCTCCCAGTTCATAGAGAGTTACCTTCCCATCCTCCATTTCCTGGAGGAGTTCAACTTTATATTTTTCACCTCTCTTGCGGAAGAACTTTAGCGCCTCCTCTCTCGTCTTTTCAGAACGAATGAAGGGATAATTTTTTTTGATTATTTCCTTCATTTTCTCAGTAATTTTTTCTAAATCCTGGGGTGTGAAAGGCTCCTTCTTGTCAAAATCGTAATAGAAGCCATCCGCAATTGGTGGCCCGATAGCGAATTTCACATCGGGAAAAAGTTCAGAAACCGCGTGCGCCATAATATGGGAGCAGGAATGTCGCAAGGTCTCCAAATCTTTCTTAATCTTTTCGTTTTTTTCAGACACCCGAATCCCTCGTTTTCCCTTAACAGTTAAGGGGCTAAAATTATTGGTGGGCGGTACTGGACTTGAACCAGTGACCTCATGGATGTCAACCATGCACTCTAACCACCTGAGCTAACCGCCCATAAATGCGAAATGCCTATACCATCTTATAGGTAGAGGCGCGGGACGGATTCGAACCGTCGAATAAAGGTTTTGCAGACCTCTCCCTTAGCCACTTGGGTACCGCGCCATCTGAAAAATCCTTATTTTTCCTATATAATTCTCAAGTTGTCTATTCTTAGCGCCTTCTTCGAAACCCGTTGTGTCCAAATTGTGTCCATCCAGGCACAAATTGGCGTTTGTTGATAAACAAAGGTCGATATGTTACCGTCGATGCGTTGTTTTATCATCAAGGTTTTTGGGTCTAACAAACTCACGCCTTCAGCCGCTTATGTAGCTTTTCACTAATAACCTAAGTTACGTACGGACGAGAATCGTAATGATATAAAGGTATCAGATATGTTATTTATATCACATTTATACCTCATTTGTCAACAATCCGCCAAGTGATGTTATGATTTTTTCTCATACTTCTTATTGCGCCAAGAATCTGAAAAAATTACGTTCCGTCAATGATATCCGCGAAAGTTTTTACTAACATTACAGATTTTATTTCTCACCGAATAGTATAACTAATTGAACCGTTAGTATAATGGATTGATTGCTGTAAGCGTCACTTTCCTTCCAAAAAATTGCAAAAAACAATGCAAGGTTCTACAGACGAATTTTGGGAAATTCTTATTCACGAAACGAACACTATTGGGCCGTTTTTGATTGCTTAACTTATTGCGGATTTTTTGCTTGACAGAAAAATAATGACTTCTTATAATACGACAAAACATCTCCGAGTCCGTTCGCCTAAGTTCAAAATGAATATGGAGACGGACCGATAGAGTGTGCCTGGAAACGGACATGCTACCCGCTTAGGAAAGCAGGGCATTATGGGATTTTTTAATGGACGGCCCCGATGGTTGCTTCTGGCGATTGGGGCTCTTTTATTTTTGGGGGTAGGCTATGGTAACTGCGCTAAAAAGCAGGAATTGATTCTTGCTTCAACCACATCAACACCGGATTCGGGGCCTTTTGATGTTCTGATTCCTGCTTTTGAGAAAAAGTACAACTGTTTTGTAAAAGTAATTGCCGTTGGAACAGGGCAGGCAATTCGGCTTGCAAAAGATGGCAATGCCGATGTACTTTTGGTTCATGACAGAGAATCAGAGGAAAAATTCGTTTCTGACAGCTATGGCATTAAACGGCAAGATGTTATGCACAATGACTTTTTTATTGTTGGCCGAAGACTGACCCTGCCGGTATGAAAGGGCTTAATGCTCTGGATGCTTTCAAAAAAATAGTTGATACCAAATTGTCTTTTGTATCGCGAGGAGATGATTCGGGAACACATAAAAAGGAACTAACTAAGAAACCCAGAGGGACAAAATATCATAAAAAATTATGGAATTGATAAGTTTGGCGGTCCGTTATTTTTTCCTGATGTGATTAAATAATCTTTTTGGAAAATGTTTTATTTACTGGGAGGTTCTCATGAAAAAATTTTGTATGCTTCTAATTTTGACAATCTTCTGTGTGAATTTTGTTCACTGTATGGAAAGCTCAACAAATGGAACAGTTAGTTTTCCCAAAATGGAAACTTCTGGTTTCGCCAAAGTAAGATACACTGTTGATACAACAAAGAATACAAAGGATGGTTTTAGCATTGCAACTGCAAGATTCGGGGTGCGGGGTGATATAGCAAAAGATGCCTCTTACTGTTTTTCAATTGAAGGGACTAATACAGATACAGGAAACATCAATATGTTATACGATGTCTATATTGATGTAAGAACTATTCCGTATTTTACAATACGACTCGGCCAGTTTAAATATAGATTTTCCTTAGAACAGTGCACTCCAGATCCAGACCTGGAGCTGATAAACAAGTCAGATGTTGTAAGTAATCTTGTGAAACCCACAAGAGACATCGGTGTTGAAATATCAAAAAGTCTTTCTGTATCTTTTTTGAAGACCGATTTCGCTATTGCAGTTGTTAACGGCAGTGGCTCAAATCAGTCAGACGAAAATGACCAAAAAACAGTTGTAGCAAGGCTGGTTCTTTCGCCCTTGAAGGGACTCAGCGTAGGATGCTCGGTCTATGATGGCACTACCGACACAAGTAGTATCACAAAAGACAGGATAGGATATGAAATAAAATATGAATTTGAAAAACTGATATGCAAAATGGAATATGTTTCGGGAAAGGATGATAAAACAAACAAACAGGGATATTATGCAACTATTGGTTATACAATAATTCCATCAGTGGTATTGTTAGTACGGTATGATTTCTGGGATTCCAATACAGACATAAAAAATAATGGAAACAGCAGGTGGTCATATGGATTAAATTATTTCCTTAATAAAAATATTCTATTGAGAAATAATTATGAACAAAAAATGGAACCAGAACACATACAAAATGATTTATTTATGTCAGAACTACAAGTAAAATTTTAGCCGCAAAATCTATCTTTTGGCTTTGTCTCGCGAAGCAGGATGCTGCAACAGGAGAAACCCAATACATTTTGAATAACTCCCGTTTTAGATATTTTATTAAGAGTGAATTGAGCTCTATGTTCATTTGTCCCTATATTAAAAACTTCTCTATATGTAAAAAGTGGTATCCAAAATTCGTAGAAACACGAACTTTTCCTTCATTGCCAGGGGAGCATTTTCTCTCGTAAGGATTTCTATTCTTTCTTCTCTCAGAATCTTTTTATGTCAATAACAACCAATCAGCACCCCAAAAAGATAACGAATTTCAAATAGGAATTGAACTTATCAACGCTTTTCTTTCCAGATTGGCAAATAGATATTAAACTTTGTTCCTTCCCCGACCGTGCTCTCCACATCTATATCCCCACCGTGGTCCTTCACTATCCGATAAGCCATTGACAAACCTACCCCCGTACCGCTTGGTCCCTTAGTGGTAAAAAATAGGCTAAACAATTTTTTCAAGTTCTCTTTAGAAATACCGCAACCATTATCCGTAAGATTTACCCTAACCCTACAGGGGTCATCCTCACCAAGGCCCGCTGAAATCCTGAGTTCCCCCTTTTTTCCAGCCATTGCCTCACAGGCATTTATAATCATATTCAAGAAGGCTTGCTCTAAGTGTACTCCAATCCCTCTTATTTTAGGTAACTCCTCGGGAATGTCTTTAACTACACTAAATCCTCCCTGGGAAATCTGATATTGGGCTAAATTTAAAGCATCTTCAATTACACTGTTCAACTCTACCGGCTCAAAGTCTTTATCCGCGGGCTTTGCATAACCCCTTATCCTCTGTACAAGGTCCGCTGCCTTGTGCGTGGTGTCCACTATCTTCCCCAGTCTCTCCTGAACTTTTAATATTACTCTCTTCCCCTTTTCCGTCAGATTCTCCCCAACAAGGTCTTCTGCTAATTCTCGGCCACATAGCTGACAGCCGAGACTAATAATCCCTAATGGGTTATCTATCTGATGAGCAAAACCAGTAGCCAGTTCCCCAATTGAAGAAAGTTTAGCAGCCTGAAGCACTGTCGCCTGAGATTCTTTAAGTTCCTGATAGAACTGGGCATTCTCAATCGCTAAAGCTGCCTGACCAGCTAATATCTTGAACATTCCTAAATCGTCTGGCGTATAAATCTCTTTTGAACGCTTTGAGCCCAATACCAAAAAGGCAACAAGTTCATCTCCGATAAAAGCAGGTAATAATATCGCTGCTCCCATGCTTCTCAATTGGCGCTCCACTTCTTTTATATGTCCAGGCTCATTAGTCTCAAAGTAACCTATAACTTCCTCTCTTAAAAGCGGCCCTATATCTCTATTCCTGAGTAGCATCTGAAGCAGGGGAGCACTCTTAGGTATTGAATCTCCGAAAAATTGCACCCTCCTCTCCTTCCCGTAACGAACCTCCCGCACATATTCATCAATTTTCTTGTCCAGAAGATAGATACGGGCATGACTGATTCCGATTTCTCTCGTCACATTTCGGATGATATAAACCAGAAGACTCCGTAAATCCTTCGTCAAAGTCATCTGAGTTGACAACGCAATCAGATTCTCCTGATATTTCTGGCGTTGTTTGAAGAGCGCTGCTTCGGTTCGCCGACGGATAAAACCATAAATTGTCGGGCCCAAACTCGCCAGAAGGATTGCCATTCCAACAGGGACAAGCCACCAGTTTGGTCCTAATCTATCAGAAATGTAAGGCTTGCCCCAGAATCCCACTCCAACCGGAATGCCAAGAACAAAAGCATATACTACGGCAAATACAGTCCCCTTCGTAATAGCAACATTGATGTCCATCAAACGATAGGTCACAATGGCATAGACAACTACCATTGTGTAAAAGGGAATCGCATAGGTGCCATAAGGATATATTGGGAAAACCTCTAAATCGATAAGGATCATAAAGTTCTTTAGTCCCCCGAGATAGCCAAGTACTGAAGACCACAGTAAATATCTTATTTGATTCCGCTTAATTCCAGACGTAACTAAAGACGCTATAAATAATTTATAAAGTCCATAAATCACACAAAGGACGAAAAAAATGAAATACAACGGGTAGACCCCAGTGGGATTTGGGTAGCTATATGCAGGTTTGTTAACAGTTCCTTTTATAAATAAATTAGTGAAAAAATTAAAAATTAAAAACACCGTTGCAAGCAAATAGGTAACAATCAGGATCTTTTTATTTCTTTCTCCTAAAAATTCTAGAACGAAATGGACAAAAAAAGCAGGAATTAAAATTGCACCCAGATGAAGAAATTTACCCCAAAGGGCAGTAGGGTC
>Ga0315307_1001402_pt1 | contig 10769 bp, 12 predicted proteins | sample TDP2_MG_FD_203079 | JGI IMG/M metagenome (GOLD analysis project Ga0315307, IMG submission 203079) | Freshwater sediment microbial communities from Lake Towuti, South Sulawesi, Indonesia - TDP2 | ecosystem: Environmental > Aquatic > Freshwater > Lake > Sediment | place: Indonesia: South Sulawesi... | reverse complement strand
GTCCTGGTGGAGTACAGGAGGTGTGTGCATAGGTAGAGGAGTAGGGCGAGGGCTATGAGGGAGCTGATGAGTGTGGGTAGGTCGATCGATCCCGTTGTCCATGAGATGAATGTTCCGAGGAGGGCTAGCGCTGCGAGTATGAGGAGTAGGATTCCGAGTGCCTTTGTTAGGGATGTGGGCTCTTTCTTGGTCTTGGACATGTGGTTCGATCGGTCGATCGATTGTTTGGGTATTTAAGCACCTACGAAATCTCGAAGGCCCGGCCGGTTGGTTCTTGTTGCTGGAGTCTCCCTGGTTTCTGATTGAGGAATGTGTAGGGTACCGCCCTCCTCACCCTCATGGGCGAGTTCTTCCGAAGTGTGGCGAGGGCGCCTGAGGATGTAGCATCCATGGTGGGCGGGTTCATGCAGCGGAGGGTTGAGCAGCCCCAAGCATGGAAAGCGAGACTGCCTCAACATGCATATGCCGCGGAACGACGATCCTGCTGAATCGGTCGGTCGATCGATCAATCGATCTTGGACTTCATTCTGTTTGTGCGGCAAGTTTGGGGCTTGTGTAATACTGCGGTTTATATACTACTTGGGCGCGAGATTTGGGCATGGGCTTCGTGGAGGCCCTCCTCGATTTTGCCTCGCAGATCCTTTCTGCCTTGGAAAAGCTGCTGGCAACTCCTAAGCGCACCTATGAGATTCCCGCCGCGCTCATCGCCACATGCGTCCTTTTCGCACTTGTCGCCATCCTCGGGGCAGCATCCATGTTCGGGGATTTTGCCAAGGAACTGGAACTCGAAGAACTCGATGAGATGTTCGATTCGATCGACGCGGATAGGCCAACGATCGATCCCTAGATATCAACCAATCAGACCCGCGAGAAGCCCAAATGAGCCGTAACAGGGGCTAGAGCATCGATGGGATGGCTTGGGTTCCCGTGGTCATAGCCGTCACGCTGGCACTGCTCACGGGGACCCAGCTTTTTCGACCCAGACACCTCACAAGGCATCTTTCATTGGATCGATCAGAAGCTACCGAGCGACTGTCCGTCAAGACTTGGCTTATCCCTGGGCTACGACCTCCTAGAGAGAACCACGGAGCTTGATACGGGTGAGTGGCTCTTCGTATCGTTCTCGACGCTACGCAACAGAACAGAAGATTCGGAGGGTCTAGGTCCGGGATCGATCGAGGGAGAATGGGGTAGGAAGGAGGTGACTGGGGTCCCTAAGACACTTCCGATGTCTTGGTGAAGTTCTAAGTCTTCAGCGAATTCTGCAGCCGCCGCCGCTAGGTCAAGCACCGTCTCGATGGAGCTCTCGTTCAGCTTCTCCTTGGTCCTCGGGTCTATGCCCGGAATCATCTCCAGGTTATCTTATAGAGGTCTGCATATGGCAGGATCGCGTCCAGAACTGAATCTAGTTCTGTCTTGTCGGTCAACACCTTTTCTGTATAACTGGGATAGTATTCGTTGACCAACACCTTCAGTCGCTCCGCGAGATTCTCCAACTCTCTCCTGAATCCGGGTCTTGCTTTAGTAGACCAGAACTTGAGTAGCCGAGTGTAGCACTCGTTTTCGGCCCTGGCAATCCAGAAAGTTCTGGTCAATTTGGCAACCACGACAATCAGACCGATACCCAAGAGTCCGCCAAGCAAGACAACGTTCAAGTTGAAAGGGAGGCCTGCGCTGGGCCTGGAGTAATTCGTGATGGTTCCAATAATATCGGCAAGCGAGCCGAATCCTAGGAACGCAGCCAGTCGTATCAAGAAAGAGCCTGACGAGAAAGATGCGAGGTCTGCGAGGTCGTTAATGTTCTTCACGCGGGCGTCGCGAATGTCTCTGTACATGTTGAGGTAGCTAACATAGATATCTCTCTCGAACCCGGAGGTCCTGAGGTAGGCGGTGAGGACGGAAGAGAGGTTGGCGAGGTAGTCCAAGCTCTTCTTGTTGTCCTTAAATTGCTGCTTGAGATTTTGGAAATCCTGCAGGTAGCTGGCACCGACGTTCTGTTGGGTTGGCTCGTGGGAGAAGTTGAGCGTCAAGCCCCAGGCCAGTTGAAGGGTCGAATCAATACGAATAGGGGGCTTTTCTATTGTTTTTTGTTTTTTGGTTGGGTGAGACATTCTACCGCTCCTCCTTACTCCTAATGCTAAATATGCAACAAACTGTGACCACAAGGCTTCTTATAAGCCCGTAATACTATTACCTAGGAATCGCCTTAGATTGGGTTGGAGAGGTGGTCTCAAGGAGAATCGATCGATCGATCTTCAATCTCCGACCCAAAAGGGGTTTCGCCGGAATCTCACCGGCTCATCAGGGGACTATTCTATCCTCATTGTTATCCTCAAATTGCCGATAAACATGGGGAAACTCCGCCACCTGAACCCCAGATTCTGCCAACCCTCTCTTATTCCGTTTCTTCTTGCTGCATCTCGAAACCACTTACCATCGAAATATGAAACATGAAATGGCATCTTTGCGTATCTCGAAAGACGATGGGGAACCTCGACTTCAATAAACCCCCTTGAAACCCGACATAATTCTTTGAAGGCCTTAAAAGGATGATTCAAATGCTCTAACACATGAAAACAGAAAACACCTTCAAAACATCTGTCACGAAACGGAAGAGAACAAGCATCACCGACAACAAAGTATTCTCCCCTACTGATTTTACGAAGTTCTTTGTGTTGCGACCCAGCCTGAGGAGTATACTCAGGGTATAAGTCAACTGCTACATCTCCCATTCGTAGGGGGCCACATCCTACATCCAAAATCATTTCTTTTCGTGCTCCGACCAGAAAAATCTGGTTTCAGCCGGGTTTCACGGCCTCTTCAGGGAGGTTTCTTGGTTGTTCGTGGATCGATTGCGACGCGTTTTTCGGTCCAACGGTTGCTAAGAGTCTTCTCTTCAAAAAAACCTGAGATTGGCTTCGCAGGAACCCCGCCAGGGAGCTGCATAGCCGTGACCATCGCCGGCAGATCTATCGATTGGCGGGGTTTGGGTCCCCGTGGTTGTAGCCGTCACGCTGGCAGTGCTCACGGGGACCCAGCTTTTTCGATCCAGACACCTCCCAAGGCGTGTCTTATCGGGCCCAAGCCCTCTGAGTAGCCCTGAAGCGGGCTGGGAGACATCTCGTTCATCGATTTGGTGTGGGGAGCGTTTGAGGTTGATGTGGGGGATGTCGCCGTCTTGGGTCTAGTAGTAGAGGGGTGTGTTGGGTAGGGTTGCCAGGAAGGGGCTTGTTTCCGGTGTTTCGGCTTGGTCTTCCTCGATCTTGACGACTTTTTTTCTCTTTCTGTGGATCTTGCTGGTGACGAAGAGGGTTCTGCCGACTGTTGTGTTGAGTGTTGTGATGTATGCTTCCTGTCTTTCGGGGTGTTGTGATGGTGGTTTGTCTGGTGTGGAGCCGTCTGGGGGTCGGGGTATGTACCAGGCGAGTGTGTTGTGGATGTAGCCTAGGGGTATGAGTTGCCCGCCGCATCTTTGGCATGGTTGTTCTCGGGCCTGAGACACTGCGTGGCGGACGGTCTCTGGGAACTTCTTCCTCAGGTCGTCCGGGATGGTGGTAATGGGTATGATGGCGAGGGCGCCTAGGCGGTTGCAGCTGAGGCACCACGCGAGCGGCAGGAGGATGGGGGTGAGGTCCCCCGTGTTTTGGATGTGGATTTTGTCCATGGACCTGAACTCGTGTGCGATGCGTTCTGCGTGTTTCCAGAGCTCTTCCCTGTTTATGGTGATGGCTCCTGTCTTCGTCTTTTCCACTGTTTCTGCTATTCGGTCGTAGTATGCTGTTAGGGGTTCCTGTGTTTTCTGTTTGACGAGTTTGTCTATTCTTTGTGCGGGTAAGGCTTTGATTTCTTGGCCGCCGATCTTCTCCACCGAGACTTCTTCGGTGGCTGCCTCGATGTCTAGTTTGCCTCCTAGGTTTTCGAGGATGACCTGTGCCAGGTAGGCTGTTGCCTGGTCGATGAGTTGAGGGCGTTCTCGCTCGAACAGCTTGTCACCTAGGCTTGTTTTCTTTGTCTGTAGGTGGGTTTCTGCTGCTTGGAGGCTCTCCCTGCTGTAGTTGAGGTCTACGCCCTCTTTCCTCGCGTTTCTGACGAATGCTTCCGCATTGGAAGCGCATCCCCCAACCCACTCCCTGCGTGTGTGTTCAATATTTTTTTCCACGGCTCTTCCTCTCTGAGTCCTTGGTGTACAGTATTTGTTCGGCTACATATTCATTCCATCGACGCAGGGGCATGTCATATTATGGCGCCGATTCCTGAGACGACTGGGTTGTTCACCAGGTCTTCAATTATCACCTGGAGTCTGTCGGCTACTCCCGGTGGCGGTTCTTCTGGCGGTGATCGATCGATCGAGAAAAGGCCGAGAACTGCTTCCGGTTGCGGTGGGCGTTTTCACTATTTAAGCACCTACGAAATCGTGGGGGGCCGGTTGGTTCTTGGCGCTGGAGTCTCATTCGATCGATCGCCTACGACAACACGGGCGTGAGCAGGAGGGCATACGAAGGGTTCATGCCTGGGAAGGAGCGCGCGAGCGCTTGCAAAGAGTGCAGGTCTTGCGAAGAGAAGTGCCCGCAGGGCATCGCGATAAGCGAATGGATGCCGCGCGTCCGTGGCGAACCTGGCCGCAAGCATATAAGCTAGGTCACGGAAGTTGGCGAAAATGAGCTATAAGAAGAAAACCTGGGCGGAAAAGCTGGAAGACAAGGAGAACCTGCCCAAGATCTTCAAGTTAAGGCCGAGGGCTCCATGTGCAAAAGCTCTGATGAAGCTCGGGGCTAGGACAGGAGACACCGTCGTTATTACGCAACCCAAGGAAGTTCTCCAAATCATGCGAAAAGTGCCGAAGGGAAAACTGGTGACTATCAAGGAAATATGCGAGCAACTTGCGAAGAAGCACGGAGCCAGATTCTGCTGCACCCTCACGACAGGAATCTTCGTCATGATAGCGGCGAACGCGGCAGAGGAAACTAAAGAGGGCACGCCCTACTGGCGCACGTTGAAAATGGACGGCGCGCTCAACGATAAATTCCCTGGAGGGCAAGAGGCTCAAAGAAAGCGATTGGAAAAGGAGGGGCACAGGGTCGTAAAAAGGGGAAAGAGGCTTTACGTCGAGGGTTTTCAAAAATGCCTGTCAGCGAAATGAAAGGACTTCAAGCATACAAAGTTGTCGAGTTTCTGTTGCCCGCCACGATCGATCGATCGAATTCCTGTATGGAAAACATCATATACAAAAAATGTTTATATTAGTCCGCTCAACGCCGAGTGCCGGCCGAGTACCTTCGATCTTATCTTGATAGAAGGAGGAAAAAATGTGAAGTATAACGACGAGAAAGTGGCGGGGGCGCTTCTATCTATTGGAGCAATCCAATGGTTTCTCTGTATCGTAATGGCCGAGGGATTGCATCTAGGCTTTATGATCAGGAATACAGATGAATGGGTTCCATACAGCAGTAAAATACACTATATTAGTGAACTGGGAGTCGGCTCCACCGCTGTTCTCTTCAACTCATCGTTATTCCTACTGGGCTTGATGTTGGTGGTCGCTTCCTACTTTCTTCAACGCGCGTTCAAATCAAGGCCATCCTCTGTTCTTTTGACAATAACTGGCATTGGTGCCATAGGAGTCGCGATTTTCCCAACCACTATACAGCCCACACATGGTATCTTTCAGGCATTCGCATTTATAGCGATGATCCTATCTGCCATTATGTCGTATAGACTGCAGAAGTCGCCACTCTCCTATGCTTCCATAATTCTAGGCGGGATATCATCAATAGCGTTGATAGTCTTCTATCCCTATCTAGGTTTGGCTGTAGGAGATACTGTCACATACCTTGGACTAGGCAAAGGAGCAATGGAACGCTTGGTTATCTACCCCATTCTGATTTGGTTAATTTGCTTTGGATCCTATTCAATAGGGCATTCAAAAGATTAGCGCGCGCCAATGTCATGATATTGAGATTTGAAGGGATTTGATGGGGCGCTCGGCCACGACTGTTGTCCCGACAAGCCTCTTCAACGAGTCTGGGTCAAGCATGGGCAACAGCGCCGGTCGATCTTCTAGCGGCCTCGCCTCGGTTTGGGTTTCCAAGGCTCCCCAGCCGGCTTAAAAGCTTGCTTGTTCCCTATCGACCGATCGACAGGGGGCTCCCTCTCGTCTTCTCTATGGGTGCCAATCCCGTCAACAATTTTTTATAGGATGTTGAGGTGATGTTTGTGGGATTGAGATGGGGTGTGAAGTTTCTGGGCGGAGGAAGAGCGTGGAGGAGTTGGAGGCCGACGTTAGGAGATTGAGTGAATCGCTGGAGCAATTGATTGATCGAGTGAAGGACGCGGACCCATTTATAGTCATCAATCGATCGATCGTTGAAGAGGGCGACGTGAGTTTCCCTTGCTTCAGTTGTGGTGGAGTTCTCTACAACGGAAGTGAACGACGATGGGCGGTTGAGTGGGACCCGCTCACGAGAACGATCAAGTGTCCCAATTGTCACAAGACGTATTGGCGGGCGGTATTCGAGTCGTAGGGTCGATCGATCGGTGCACCCATGTATGGTCCCTGGCGACCGGGAAAAATCTCGCACTGACGTCACCTATGGCGGGCATCAGAATGTTCATCATGGCTAGTTCGAATGATCGAGGGGTAATAGACTTGGGTTTTCGGTTAGTCCCTCCACCACGCTAACAGATCTCGTGAGCTTTTGTCCCATCTTGGGTCGATCGGTCAGGTTGGGGTGGAGGCCGTGCTCATGGCCGCGGCGGAGTCGGTGGTGGCATCCTCCACCCGGCGGTTCTGAAGCCCCAGATCACCCACATCAGGCCCAGGAGAGCCCCTAGAATGAGGAGGGAGATCAGGCCTATGACGATGTTCTGGAAGAGCGTGAAGTTGCCCGACCAGAAGAGGGTGTACCACAGGATGAAGACGCACCAGCCGATGAACGCGAGGATCGATACTGCTATCGGCACGATTGGGTTCAGATGTTTCTCGCTCATAGAGACCAATTCAGCCGTGCGGGGATCAAGCAGATAAGGATTTCCACCGATTAATTGATCGATCGATTGCGAACTCCCCTGACATGCCAAGGGCGCTGATCTGTGTCCGGTCGTTCGAGAACCTCCCACCGGAAGAAAAGAATCTGCTCCTCATCGCTATGAAGACCGCGAGCAGAATGATTATGACGGCGATCGCGGCGACGCCCAGGATCGGGTCTATGCCGGCGGGACCTGCCTGCGAGGTTGTCGTCGAGGTGGTCGGTCTAGTGTACGTTGTGGTTTCTGTTGGCGTTGGGGTAATGATGGTGGTCGAGGCGGGAGTTGTGGCGCTAGTTGTGACCGAGGTGGGGGTTGTCGGGCTGGCAGAGCTTGTGATCGTTGTCGCGGTCGTTGTAGATACCGGTCTGATGTCGACGGTGTCGCTGACGACCACGTTGTCCAGGGCGGGCCCGACCTCAGACCCAAACATGAAGTGCCTCGAGGTGGTGTGTTGTATGTCTATTGCCTTTATCCGGAGTGTCCCGTTGACATAGACGTAGAACTGTCCGGATGTGTCGCGCGTGATGTCTATGTGCTGCCAGCCAGCAATTCCGCCTGGAACGGCGTACCGACCAAGCCGAAACGCCCTGCCGTTCACATGTTTAAAGAGTGCGAACTCTCGGTCGATCAGTCGATCTGGCGCACTTCCAAGCCCTCTGCCCACGGCGATCGCGAGATCGTAGCCGTTGAGGACGATCGGGTCCAGCGTCATGAACCAGACGTAGAAGTGGTGGCTTGGCGTGTCGACGGCGTTGACGTCGAAGCTCCATGTCCCATAGGCGACCGAGCTACCGTGCACCGCGTAGCTCCAGACGATTCGATCGGGTTGTGGACCTATGTCTTGCAGCGTGCCATCAGCCGCAGAGTAGTTGGCAGCCAGCTGCCTCTGCGGCTCCGTCGTAGAGTCTAGTCCAAAGGCCGTCCATCCGTCGTAGTTCCCGTCGTTGAAATCGTCCGACCACACCTCAGCAGCTCTGCACGTGTGATCCCCAGCCAAGATCAAGAGCGAGAGTAGGAGAGCGAGCAAGATAAACGCCGAAAGAAATCCTCTATTCATGCCCTTTCACCTCGTCTCTGTGCGTGTGTCGCCCAAGACTGGAGGATTCGTGATCCTTTGGAATGTAGAGGGGCTAGACTATCTGCGGGTGTAGGTGGCTAGGCCGCCTACCACGATCATTATTCCGATTAGGAAGAGGATCCCTGGCCAGAACCAGTTGAGGTACCAGAGGATTCCCAGTCCGACTAGGAAGATCCCGCCTGAGATGGCGCCCCATAGACCTCCGCCGCCCCCGAAGCATCCTTGCTCTCGCATGCGTCGGTATTCTTCTCTCGGTGTTCTTGGAGCCTCGGTCGTCGGTTTGGCTGCTGCTAGGGATGCGCCGCATCGCGGGCAGAAGGCCTCATCGCCCTTCAGCTGGGCGCCGCAGTGCTCGCAGTTTGGCAGTTTGTTCGCCTCCCGGACTCGGCTCGTGTGAGATGGACATGACTATATGAACCTACCGTTTCGTCGATCGATTTGTCGAGCATCGCCGACCAGAAAAAAATCTCGTTTCGCCGGGGTCTCACGGGCTCGTCAGGCAGGTTATTCTGCCCTCAAATGCTAGTATGCCCGCGATGGACGGATCGATCGATGTGGGCTGCCCACTAGCGGCGTTGCCGTGACTGTTCTTGATCTCATCCTTTCCACGTCTTCTTTTCATTTGTGGGCGGCGCCGGATTGGTCGCATCCATGAAGCATGTACATACATGATGCTGAGCGAGGATGGTCGGGTTTTTTTGTAGTATGTTTATGGCTTCTCAATGCGTTCGTTCGTTCGATCGCCAGTCATGGTGGGCATGGCCGGAGGCCACTGGACAGGTGAAAACCAGCAGCACACTCGCAGGCCACTCCCACCTCTTGTCGATCAAAGAAATATGCCTGGCTGGGTATGTGGATCGAAAAGCCGGGTCCCTGAGAACAGCGCCAGCGTGAGGGCGGGGACCGCGGGAGCCCAACCCTGCAAATCGATGGGACAGTCAGTTTTATATCATACTTCTCATGCCTAGACCCTTGGAAAAGATCGATCGACAGATCGTCGGAGGATGATGAAGGTGGGGAAAATAGGCGCGACAACGTTTCGCAAGCCGAAGCGTATGCTCTACACTAGGGAGAAATATATTCGGGGCCATATGGATTCTCAGATTGTCAAGTTTTCGATGGGGAAGAGAATCGATGAACCTGTTCCCGAGGTCTCTCTGCGCTCTAACAGCAAAATACAGGTTCGGAGCACGGCTATTGAGGCGGCTAGAATCAGTCTAACCAAAGATCTCGATCAAGGATTATCTCCGGAAGGATACTACGGCAGGGTTTGCGTCCAGGCTCATGTTATTACCAGGAAAAGAAGACAGGTGTTTGGCCCGCAGTCAGATCGTTTCGGTCAAGCAAAGGAATATGGTAGCCCTTCTGAGAAAGTTGTTCTTCTCAGACCCGGTCAAAAGATTTTTCAGGTATACGTCCCCGAGACTCACGTTGGAATGGCGAGAGAGGCGCTTCTATCTGCAGCTAAGAAACTGCCATCCACTTATACAGTAACAGTTGAGAAACCCCTGATGATCGGTGAAACCCCGGCTGCCCGAGGTTCCTCGTGACACCGTTCGTTCGATCGATTTGAGTGAGAGCCGAGGGTCGTGAACGCGAAGATTTTCTAGAAGAAGATCGGTCTCATCTCTATATATGTGCGTGCATGATTGCTGAATCATCGATCCAGATTCATCGAATCCACACTCGACACAATCGACCATCGGCCGAAGAAATTATCAAGACGCCGGGTAGGTCCTTGGAAAAAAGCAGCTAACAGATGGATTCTTGGTAAATCCAATAGATCAACGGGAATCCCAAGTGGGAAGGTATTGAGGCGAAGAAATGACCGGCAGAGGCAGCCGGATCTAGAACTCGATTTTACCTGAACGGGGGGACTGGACTGCGGTTCTAAATGAAATAGCTGAAGTTCTGAAAATGATATAAGGACAGTCTACAATTTGTAGAGCGGTGGAAAGAAGAGCCCTAGCATTTGCGTTGATCCCGCTTCTGACAGTTGCCGCTCTAGCACCTATGGTGTTGTCAAAGGCCGTGGCCGAAGCCGATGCCAGAAAAGCTATCGGTGAGGCAGAGCTATCCATAGCTCAGGCGCAGGCTACGATCGACAAAGCGAAGCAGTGCGGAGCTGAGACTCAGCCGGCTGAGGGCAAGCTGAACGAGGCCCAGAGCCAGCTGAAGGTGGCGAACGACGCCTTCGGGAGGGGAGAGTACGATCAAGCCATAGATCACGCGGAAGACGCGAAGGCGGCAGCCGACAGGGCGAACGCGCTGGCGCAGGAGTCTCTGGACAAGAAAACCAAGACCACCACGGTCGTCTCCACCAGCGAAACGGAGTCGAAGACCAAGACATCTAAGACCAAGACATCGGAGTCGGAGACATCGAAGACAAAGACGTCGAAGACGAAGACATCGGAGACGTCATCGGTGACAACGGCGAAAAGCGTGACGCTGACGGATCGATCGACGGTCAGCGTTTCGAGAACAACTGCCAGCGTATCAAGCACCTCTAGCATGTCGACGACTTCAACTACCTCCGCGAGCGCTTGGACGAGGACTAGCGCGGTGATCACTGCGGAAGAGAGTGCGGCAAGGGCTGAGGTTGGCGAGGCCTACGGGGCCCGAACCATGGCTGAGAGAGCGTTGAACGAGGCGAGGGAGCTTCCAG
>Ga0315307_1001400_pt1 | contig 10780 bp, 7 predicted proteins | sample TDP2_MG_FD_203079 | JGI IMG/M metagenome (GOLD analysis project Ga0315307, IMG submission 203079) | Freshwater sediment microbial communities from Lake Towuti, South Sulawesi, Indonesia - TDP2 | ecosystem: Environmental > Aquatic > Freshwater > Lake > Sediment | place: Indonesia: South Sulawesi... | reverse complement strand
ACAATGACGGATTGCGGGAAACAAGTTTCTAAGCGACCATTGAGTGAGCCTCCAGAAAGTAGGAAGATTCAAATATTCTAGTGCAGTGTGTACAGGGATGGGAATGAATGGCAATGCGGGATGCAGAGTTGACCGCAGTTGCGATGAATACGTGGTGGTAACATGGAAGAGCTGAAGATAAAGAAGAGGGTAAGAGAAGGCTATGCAAGAATAGCAAGAAAAAAAGGTGCTTGTTGTGAGCCAGCGGTTTGCTGCGACAGAACAGAAATGAACAGAGATATCAGTAGAAAGATAGGCTACAGCGAAGAAGAGCTCAGATCTATTCCTGAGGGCGCTAACTTGGGGTTGGGATGCGGTAATCCAGTTGCACTTGCATCTCTAAGAAGGGGTGAGACTGTTCTCGACCTAGGTTCAGGACCAGGACTGGACTGTTTCCTTGCAGCAAGCAAGGTTGGAAAAGAAGGAAGAGTTATCGGCGTAGACATGACGCCTGATATGATTGACAAAGCGAGAGTAAACGCTAAGGAAGGCGAATACGAAAACGTGGAGTTTAGACTGGGCGAGATTGAGAATCTTCCGGTTGCAGACGGCTCCATCGACGTCATAATCTCAAACTGCGTAATCAACCTTTCACCGAACAAGAGACGCGTTTTCAAAGAAGCCTTCAGAGTACTCAAGCCGGGTGGAAGAATAATGATCTCAGATATCGTTCTACTGAAGGAACTCCCCGAAATCCTTCAAAGGAGTGTTGAGGCATACGTTGGCTGTCTTTCTGGTGCAGTAGAGAAAGACGAATATGTGGAAGCTATAAAGGACGCAGGCTTTCAGGAAGTTCAGATAACTGGAGAAACTCAGTTCCCTATTGAGTGCATGGTCAATGATCCTACTGCAAAAGCCATCATTGAAAACTTGAATGTGCCAGTTGAAGCAGTAAATGAGATTGCGAATGTAGCTGCGAGCATAACGGTCTCTGGAATAAAGCCTGAAAGCATATCGTAATCAGGCATCACGGTTTGAAGTCTGGATGGGGTGTTCCAGACTTCTCTGATCTCAGATTCTAGCCAGATGGGCCAAGCTACGCTGGAAGAAGCAGTTCAGAACCGTGGAGTCTAGCTCTGTACTAGAGGTCTGCACGGTTCCCCCAATGGCCTTGCATTACAAGTCGGTTTGGGGATATCTTATTAATGCTTACGCTCTAGTCTGTCATCCTACATTGCTGAGTTCCGTGCTCAGAGCTTGTCGACTTGGGCCGTGACCTTGCGGAAGGCTTCGAGGTACATGTCGACGATGGCCCTCATTTCCTTGTTGTACCAGTTTATTGAGCCAACGTTGAGTTCTCTTTTGTCACAACGCTCCTCAGCGATTGGGCAGTCTCCTTTCCTGTAGTTGACTTCACGGACCGCGAACTTGCAGCTCCAAGGACAGCCTCTACCCCAGTAATGGTGTTGCTGGATTCTGCGTCTTAGGTGAATTGGTGTCCCAACATACGTTCCTATCGATACTCCTTCAGCTCTGAGCGCCTTGATGTACCTGTCTCTTTCAAGTCCTCCGAGCTCCTCACTCAGATAGGTTGGAGAGTACATGTGATAGACGTGGAAGCATTTCGGGTCCTCATACACAGGCTCGATTCCAGAAAGCTCCTTCAAACCTTTCGAGAAGCATTTCGCGTGTTCATTGCGCCAGTGGTTCCATTCATCTAGATGCTTCAGCTGTGCCTTGGCAATGGCGCATGAGAGCGGATGTATCCTGTATGTCGGTATGGCTACGCTGTCAATCCATCTGCGCAGCCTTGGATCCTTAATCTCCTTAGACGACCGGGCGGGATGCATCCCAACGAGGAGCGCCCTCTCATGAAGTTCCTCATCGTTCGTTGTAACCATGCCTCCTTCGCCACCAACCATGTTCTTTCCATCACCAATGCTGAAGGAACCCATGTGCCCAAGGGTCCCGACCTTGCGACCCTTGTAGGAAGCGCCGATCGCCTGGGCGCAATCCTCGATGACTTTGAGGCCATAGGATTCCGCAATCTTCATTATTGGGTCCATGTCAGTTGGGTGCCCGTAGATGTGGCAGACGAGGATCGCCTTTGTTTGGGGTCTTACTTGTTCCTCAATCTTGTTCGGGTCTATCGTGTACGTCTTTGGTTCTATGTCTACGAAGACGGGTATAGCGTTCTGCTGCATTATTGGGGCTACAGTCTGACCCCAACTGTAAGGAGTCGTGATAACCTCGTCCCCCGGCTCAACCCCACAAGCCCCTAAACACATGTGCGTTGCTGCGCAACAGGAGTTCGTGGAGATGACGTGCTTCACGTTCAGGTACTTTGCAAAGGCCTCCTCCCACTCCTGCATTACGCCGCCGCCTCCAGCAGCTGAAATGTCGCAGGCACGCATGGCCTTAACTACCTCTTGGATCTCTTCCTCGTCAATGATAGGCCAACCTGGACGAAGGTTCAGCTTCTCTAGGATCTCAACCTGAACCGCCTTCGGTCCTCCCAAAACGGCTAGTTTCTCAACCAAGCCAAAAAGCCTCCACGAATAGCCTGTCTACGGAGTCAGCTCTAAAATCCTTTTCCATGCGGGAACGCCCTTCTGAAACACACCAAAAGGAATCTGAAGCTCGCTAAACAAGAACGTCGATTATCACCATCAACACGAGCATCCCCGACAAGAGTGACCAGAATGTCTTGTTCCAAGAGAATACCTTGTTACCGTCCCATGCGAGTCCAGCTGACTGTATGGGCAAAAGGTTAAGGATCGCGGAGGAAAGGTTCGTTATGTACCCCATCCTCGCCGCGATCGCCACGGGTCCAGCACCGATAGACTGCAACAATGTCCAGAATAGGACTGCAAGTCCCAAGCTTGTGATTGGTCCAGCCACATAGATCAGCCCCGCATCTCTTGATCTAGGGTCATATCGCCAGTCAAGTTGCTTCATGTAGGTTGAACCGTATGCTGGGTAAAGAGCGCCGAGCATTGCCAATAACGAACTGAAAAGTATTCCAGAGTCCCAAGACTTGAAGGTTGTCTTGAGACCGAACCAAGCAGCGACCGTTTTGTGCGCAAGCTCGTGGGCGACGATGCTCAGACCAGTAATCCAGAGTATTTGCGGGACAATGGTGACCGACGCGCCGCCTCTAAGAGCTATTAGCCACCATGCAAAAGATAATCCTAACCAAGCGGCCAGGAAATGGCTAGCTTCACCTGCTTCTTTTTGCTTCTCTTCGCTATCTGTCTTGGACAAATAGAAGGTTCCACCAAATATGTAGAACTCGGTGAGCCACAGCCGGATGAAGTTGAGGCCAACGTCCTTAAGCTGTCGCCGAAGCCCATAGACCGAGAAGCCCTTGTGGATGAACATATTCCAAGACGGCGAGTTAAACCTGTCAGCAGTAGCGCAGACGATTCCGCATCCTCTTCCCTCAAGCCAAGAAAGGGCGCTGTCCAGGAGCAGTCTGCCAACACCTCTCCCACGAACATTCCTGTCTGTAACAATAGCGTCAATGAGCCCTATAGTCTTCCCTGAGTAAGCGAGAATCCTCAGAGAGACACTTCCGACGCATCTCCCGTCGAAAACAGCCACCAACGTTGTGCCTCGTCGTTTGGCAGCGCTCTTGAGAGCATCTCTGAAAGCCAGTTGAAAGATTAGCCCATCGATCAGGCTTAGGCTCTGTCTGTAAAGGTCCCTAACCGTCTTCTCCTCGCCTGGCAGCAGTTCACGAACGGCGATGTTGCTCAACTCCAACCCGTTTCCGCAACCTTCAACATCGTTCTACATATTCTGGGCTAACGCGCATTTGCCGCAGTGGTTTCCATCAACAGCAAGATATAGTTTTCTCTGTCCCTATGTGATTGGTAGCGGTGATCGCGGGAGGACAGTTTTCAAATCCCAACGTGCAGAAAGGTTCTCCTCATACTTATTAGGCTACCAGCGTCTACTATTGTGGTTCTCCTGGCCATTATCAATCGCCATCTCCCTAGCCTAGGTGAGGAACCTAAACCTTCTGGTGATAGCCTTTTTCAGACCGTCTTTGAAAATCCTGACTACGACGTCGCCTTCTTCCTTTGGGTATGTGTATGTTGCGAAGTACCCGTCGAGCACTCTGGGTTGCTTGTCATTAACTTCAACGTTTGAGCCTTCTTCGCAGACCCCTCTGACGATTATGGTGACCGCGCCCTTAACCACTGGCTTCCATTCTGGTGGTTCAGTCCAGACTAAGGCTAAAGGTCTTCTTCGCAACTCTATGACTTCCTTGACCAAATCCTCTCTAACCTTCATCAAGGCTTCTGGTTCTCTAGCATAGCGTGTTAGGCTCGGCACAATCCTCTTGCAGATCTCCATAGCCCTCCTATTAGACGATAGCAGAGTAGCTTGGTTGCCCAGCTGCTTCTTGACTTTGTTTGTCTCATCTTCCAGAAGCTTGAGGTACTCGTAGTCTTCCAGACCATCTCTGAACGCCTCAAGTCTTAGACTGGGCAGTGGGCCGTCTCTGCCAGGGTAAGATATGTGGCTGTCTCCAGGTGGAAGGTTGGGTGGCGGTTCGCCGAAGGGGTTCTTCTCCTGCCACCAGTTGAAGCCCCAATGCAGGTAACCCTTGAATCCGTAGGCGTAGTTTATCCAGTGGAGGATTCTTGTCTTGAGCAGTGAATAGTCAAGGAACCTGTTCGGGTATCTGCCTTTTGGGTTAAGGCAAGTGTAGAACCAAAGCTCGTAGCCGTCTTCCATAGCCCTAAGATAATGGTCGATCCAGTTGTCGAAGTGCTGAAGGGTTGGTATCCAGACCTCGAGGATTCCTTCAAACCCAATAGTCTCGATGGCATCCATTCTAGGTATACCTGGCGCATACTTGTGTACCAGTTTTGACACCTCTGTCCAAGCCTTGATTCCATCTTCGGTGGGTTCGTCAGCAACGTGAATCAAGGATTTCTCAAGCCAGCCCTTCTTGTCGAGATGTCTTGCCAAGGCTGGAAGGAGAAAAGGCAGTATCTTGGAGCCATTTTCGGTTCTCACCTCGCCACTCGGATCGGTGACTCTGAAGTCTTTAAGGACTAACTCAGCTCCACCCCATTGTTTGAAACCAGCTACGTGCATGATCTCGATTCTGCTGGCCTTATGCTTCATAAGAATCTCGACGTACCTGTCAAACATTGAGAAGTCAAACTTATAGCCTCCGCTTCCAGCGAATACCTTGACCGTGTCTAGGGGAACCCAGAACACATTCTGCCGATATTCGGCCATGAAGGCCACCCACTTCTCGAAAGCTTTCCAGAACCCTTCGGACCACAGTTCGACATTGTGCGCTGAAGCGATCCGGTTAAGATCAAACCAGTTTGTGACGAAGAGGCTTCTTCGACTAGGCAACACAATCGGATAGACATTCACTACAATGGGGAGAGATGCTTCGCCCTCTTTGGAAGAGACTGTGATGGCGCCATGATAGTCGCCGGGCTTCGTCCTCGGCACATGAACGAGGAAATGGCAAGGCTGTGTCACATCAGCCGCGACATCGACATGGTCAACATCAAGAATCGGGTCTGGAACATTGTAGGGAGCCATCCTCTCGAGCTCTTCGAAAGGAGTGGCAGGGGTGTTTCTCAGAACAGGTACTGTTCCAACAAACTGCAGTCGAAGGTTAGCTTTCGGTATCGTGCCTTCTCGAGAGGATAAGTCTGACACCTTGAGCCGCACCCTATGAAGGGGCGTGTTTGCTCTGATGCCGAACATGCAGCCCTCAAATTCGTTTTGGGCGCAGCTTATTTCCAGAGGTTTGCCAAGGTCTTCGGCTTTTGGGACAGTGTCCTTGTAGATTCTCGTCAAAGGCTTAGCAGCCCAAACCAAGAAGGACGTATTTGAACCTTTGCCTTGCGGCTTCCCTGAACGTCTCATCATGTTCACCAGTCAGAAGCAACACATCTTTCTTCAGGCCGCCTATTATCATTTTGACCACCTAGCCGAACAGCACAACCAAAGCCATAGAAGGAGAAGATCTTTTGGATCATCTAGTTCTGTTGCTGCTGGCTTTTGGAGGAAGCTTAGGCATTTTTGGCCAGTTTCCGCGGAACTACACCACATTCATCACAATCATGCTGGGCCCAAAGGCAACGCATCTGCCTTACCCCTTTTACTGAAAACAATCCGTTTTGCGAAAGACATTGAGATGGCCAAGGATATGTGCCGCAGAAAGATTAGCGAACACAAATAGCGGCTTGACGGGTCAAAAGAAGAGCCTTCAGGAGATCAACGAGAAGCCGTCAGAAGCCTATGTTAGTGCATTTGCGTTAGGCCGAAAGTTGCTTAGTCGAGAGCGAGATGGAGCTATCAGCTAGATTTTTAAGGTGTTCAGTCGTCTATCTTTCGAATCTTCGTCAGCATTGTTGGTGATTGGAAGTGTGTATACTGGGCAAGGACAGACTGGTGGAGCTGATAGAGAAGTACAAGTGCATTTACCCCTTTGACATGAGCCTTCTGGACGGCGACGGGTATGTTTTGACTGTAAAGGACGAGATGACTCTTCAGTATCTGGAACACAGAAACCTCATTTCCAAAGAGGTAGTGTTCACCCCCCCTGACATCGTTGCCCACTTGACAGCCAAAAGCAGGTACGGCAGAGTAGGACTTTCGTTTCTGAATGCGGCGAAAGTTCACAGTGGTTTCGTTGGCAGGCTCGCACTGGAACTGGTCAACCTAAGCAACCAGAGGAGTCCTATAACCATCAAGAGAGGCGAACCATTGATACACATTGAGTTCATAACGAGGATTGGGAAACCGGCGCCGTACATGGGCGAATACCAGTTCCAGTATATGACAGATGAGGAGATTGATGTCTACGTCCCAGTTCTTAAAGGCGCCTTCCCCAACTACAAGAAGCTGGCCAAAGTCTGGTTCAGGAACAAACGACTCAGGGAATGAAAACGCTTTGAACGCGTGAAAGAAACGAAGATCTTAAATATACGCGTTCTCTGTATGCTCAGAGGAAAAGAAGGATGAAGGCAAGAAACTACCGTGAAGTCAAAGGCATGCCATACACGAGGGGCAAATATATTCACGGAGCTCCCCAGTCTAAGATAATGAAGTTCACCATGGGCGAACCTTCAGGCAGCTACTCCTATCAGGTCTCTCTGGTTGCGGAGAAAAGGGTTCAGATTCGACACAATGCTTTGGAGGCGTCCCGCGTCGCGGTGAACCGTTACCTCGAAGAGAAGTTGGGGACCAGCTTTTTTATGCGAGTTTTGCCTTTACCACATGTAGTTCTTCGTGAGAACAAAATGATTTTCGGAGCTCACGCCGACAGGCTCCAAGATGGAATGAGGAAAGCCTTCGGCAAACCCTCGGGAAGAGCGGCTCGTGTAGAGCCAGGTCAGCCAATAGTCGTGGCTTATGTTGGGGAGAACGGCGCGGAGGCAGCTAGAGAGGCGATGAGACGAGGGGGAGCCAAGCTGCCCACACCTTGCAGGATAGTGACTAAAAGATTGGAAGGCCAAGTTAGAGGTGAAGGAGAAGTTGCCAACTAAGAAGTCAAGATATGTAATGTGGTTCGACGAGATCGGAATGGAAGATGTGCCCTTGGTCGGCGGGAAAAGCGCGAGCCTAGGAGAGATGACTCGGAGAACAGGGGTCCCTGTCCCTTATGGTTTTGCAACAACTGCAGAGGCATACCGCTACTACCTTAAGGCAAACAAGATCGACCATTCCATGGGCGAGATTCTGAGCGAGATCAAAGACCCCAACGACACAAAGACGCTCCAAAGTGTTGGCGCCAGAATCAGGAAAATGGTTGCCTCAGCCGAGATGCCGACAGACCTCGGCAAGGAGATTGTGAAGGCGTACAAGGAGCTGGGAAAGAAAGCGGGTGAAGCCAATCCCTTCGTGGCCGTACGAAGCTCAGCTACCGCAGAGGATCTTCCGGACGCGAGCTTTGCTGGACAACAGGAAACGTACCTGAATGTTCGCACCGCCGAGGAAGTTGTGGAAAGGATAAAGGAGTGTTTTGCCAGCCTCTTCACTGACAGGGCGATCTTTTACAGGATTCAGAAGGGCTTTGATCACATGGCTGTTGCTCTGAGTAGCGCTGTTCAGCTTATGGTCTACAGCAAGGCGAGCGGGGTCACATTCACGCTTGATGTTGCCAATGGGGATCGAAGCGTGGTCTTGCTCGAAGCGGGATACGGTCTTGGCGAATTTGTTGTGCAAGGGAAAATAACTCCTGACGAGTACCATGTCAGGAAGACTGATCTCTCTATCGTCAAGAAGAACGTCCCCAAGAAGACCATCCAACTCGTGAGGGTTCCTTCGGGAGGAACGGTCGAGAAGCCCGTACCACCTGACCTGCAGGACAGGGAGATCCTCACTGATGAGCAGATCAAGGAGCTAGCGAAGTATTCCATAGACATAGAGGAACACTACAAGAAACCCATGGATATTGAATGGGCATTGGACGAGAGAACGAATAAGCTGCTAATCCTTCAAGCCAGACCTGAAACAGTCTGGGCGACCAAAAAGGAGGAGGCCAAACCAGAGAAACCTGTAACGACGAGAGAGAGAAAGGTTCTTGTGCAAGGGCTTCCTGCATCTCCTGGACTGGCCGTTGGCAAGGTTCATATTATCCCTACGGTTGACAGGATCAACGAGTTCCAGAAAGGCGAGATTCTGGTCACAGAGATGACGGCTCCGGACTGGGTTCCAGCCATGAGGAAAGCAGCCGCAATCGTCACCAACTCAGGCGGCATGACATGTCACGCAGCTATAGTCTCGCGAGAGCTCGGAATACCGTGCATCGTGGGAACCGCGTCCCGAGGTAGATCAGCCACCGGGTCCATACCAGACGGGGTAATGGCCACAGTTGATGCGAAACTCGGCGTAGTCTACGAGGGCGTGCTCGAGGAAGTGGCGGAAAGGAAAGAAGTCGTTCCAACCGCGTTAACAGTTGCAGAGTCATACATGGTCACGGGCACGAAGATCTACGTGAACCTTGGCGAGCCGGAGATTGCGGAGAGAGTTGCGGCGTTGCCAGCCGACGGTGTAGGCCTACTTAGGCAAGAGTTCGTCTGGACAAGCGAGATCGGGGAACACCCTCTCTACCTCATTGATACTGGGCACCCAGAAAAAGTTGTGGATGGTCTTGCAGAAGCTTTCAGGAAGATCTGCGCAGCCTTCCATCCGAGACCAGTTGTCATGCGCTTCAGCGACTTCAAATCCTCCGAGTACAGGGCCCTTAAAGGCGGAGACAAGTACGAACCGGTTGAGCCCTCAGCTCTGATGGGTTGGAGGGGGGCCTCGAGATACTATGATCCAAAGTATGTTGATGCCTTCAAGCTCGAGGTCAGAGCTGCTAAGAAGGTTCGAGAAGAGTTTGGGCTCAAGAACCTTTGGGTCATGGTCCCCTTCTGCAGAAGAGTCGAAGAGATGGAGAAGATCAACAGGATCTTCGAAGAAGAGGGCCTGAAGAGGGGACCGGACTTCAAGGTCTGGCTCATGGCTGAGATACCCAGCAACTGCATCATCGCTGACAAGTTCAATGAGTTCGTGGACGGCTACAGCATCGGAAGCAACGACCTTACTATGACGATTCTGGGATGTGACCGTGACAATGAGACAGTCGCCCACCTCTTCGACGAGCGAGACCTCGCGGTGAAACGTTCCATAAGGCTGCTCATCCGACTCGCCCACAAAGACGGAAAGACAGTCAGCATATGCGGTCAAGCGCCCAGCGTTTACCAAGAGTTCACCGAGTTCCTTGTTAGAAGCGGGATCGACAGCATATCAGTTAACCCAGATGTGGTCGCGTCAACCAGAAAGCTCGTCGCTATGGTTGAACAGCGGCTAGTGCTGGACAAGACAACCGGCAGAGGACTAAGAGATGACCCAGACCTCGACATCCCCACCAACTGATTCCAAGAGGAAGCTTACAGCTGCAGAGTAGCCGAGCGCATAGGAAACCTTCTTTCTGCCCCGACCATTCCCAGCAAAGAAACGGCTCGTATCATAGACTGAGTATCTCACAGGGAGATGGTGCAGACTCAGGCAATTAGGCTATGTCTGTGAGAGAGTTGATCGGATTGCCTCTTTCCTAGTTCCTTATTGAACCACCTTTGGGTTAACGGTCTGCTTGATTGAAGAACGTCCGGACCTCATCAGTCCCTCATATGCTTTCAAGGCTTGAAAACCCTTCTCTGTGAGCCTATATTCGGTTCCGGCATCCCGTTCCAAGGTCCTCACAAAGCCTTGCGATGACAGGAAACTCAATTGCTCTTCTGCGTCGCGTAAGGGAAGTTGGACTCTTCTCGCTACAGATGCAACCTCTCTGCTTTTGGTGACCTCGCGCATGATGTCTATGCAGATCTCTAGTCTTGAACGGCTTCTCATCTTCCTTCAGTATGGACGAATAGAGCTCAGCTCAATATAGTAGTTATGAACTTCAGGTCTGAACCGAGGGTCCTTGGTCAGTCTAGATTGTCCAGTAAACCCTTAAGTGAATCCATCACCAAGCTCTAGCTTCGTAAGCTTGATGCCTTGCTCTGAAGTGTGCTTGAGATGAGCGACGATCTCTTCGAGCTAGAGGAGAACCGCGTCAGATCAGAGATCGAAAAGCGAGGCGCAAAGAGGATTCTGCTCCAACTGCCTGATGGCCTCAGGGCTGAAGCGCCCCGATTGGCCACGGTCATAGAAGCGGCCGGCGCTAAAGCCTTGGTCTCTGGGGACCCTTGCTACGGCCCATGTGATCTGCCTCTACTTGAGGCTGTGAATCTTGAGGTCGACTTGATAGTCCATTATGGGCACTCTG
>Ga0315307_1001397_pt1 | contig 10786 bp, 8 predicted proteins | sample TDP2_MG_FD_203079 | JGI IMG/M metagenome (GOLD analysis project Ga0315307, IMG submission 203079) | Freshwater sediment microbial communities from Lake Towuti, South Sulawesi, Indonesia - TDP2 | ecosystem: Environmental > Aquatic > Freshwater > Lake > Sediment | place: Indonesia: South Sulawesi... | reverse complement strand
GTCCGCCAAAAAAAGATGAGCTGGAAAAGATGAAGATGATGGTCGAGGAGAATATCAAGAACGGAGCCGTAGGTTTATCCACAGGTCTTGAGTACACACCCGGCAGCTTTGCTCAGCCTGAAGAGATAAGCGAGCTGTGCAAAGTTGCCGCTCGATTGGGTGGAGTCTATGCCACCCATATGCGGGATGAGGGCGACCAGCTGCTCGAATCGCTGGATGAGACTATCGGAGTGGCTCGCCAGTCAGGTATCAGTCTTCAGATTTCCCATTTTAAAATTGCCTATCCCCGCAACTGGCACAAAATCGATGCTGCTCTGTCCAAGATTGAAGAGGCGAACAAGGAGGGAATATCCATATTCTGCGACCGCTATCCTTACATTGCCGGGTCAACCGGCCTTAGTTATTATTTCCCTCTCTGGGCAAGACAGGGAACAACCGAGGAATTCCTGGCCAGGCTGAAAGACCCTTTGCTTCAGAGCAAGCTCCGTGCCCATCTTGATGAGCAGGAGAAAAAGCTTGGCTCCTGGGACAAAGTCGTTATTTCATCCGTGGTGTCAGAGGAAAACAAACGCTTTGAAGGCAAGAGCGTCTTGGAGGGAGCAAAAGAGAAAGGAAAGAGTCCCTATGATTTCATAAGAGATATCCTGATCGAAGAGAAGAGCCGGGTGGACATGGTTACCTTCATGATGAAAGAGGAAAACTTGAAGAGAATCCTGGCTCACCCCTTGGTCGGTGTCGGTACAGATGGGTCTGCCATCGCTCCTTACGGACTCTTGGCAAGAGGAAAGCCGCACCCCAGGCTTTACGGCACTTTCCCCAGGGTTCTGGGAAAATACATCCGCGAAGAGAAGATAATTTCCATGCCCGAGATGCTGAAGAGGATGACCTCTTTGCCTGCTCAGAGATTTGGCTTTGAGAAAAGGGGCGCTATTCTCAAAGAATATTATGCTGACATTGTCATCTTTGACCCTGATAAGGTCATCGATAGAGCCACCTGGACAGATCCTCATCAATATCCGCTGGGCATAGAGTATGTCCTTGTCAACGGAGTTGTCGTTATCCAGAGAGGCGAGCATACTGGAAATTTGCCCGGAAAAATCCTGAGAAAAACAGTAAAAGCTTGAGAGCTAACGCTAGTTTGCCTGAGAAATATATTAATGTAGGCGGATACAGGATCCGCATTGTAGAGAAAGGGAAAGGTCCTCCCCTCATTCTTATCCATGGCATGGGTGCCTCGCTCGAATGGTGGCAGTTCAATATCGATAAACTCTCAGAAGGATATCGCCTTATCGCTTTAGATTTTCTCGGCTTTGGACTTTCGTCCAAACCGTTGACTGATTTAAACCTGAATTTAGCCTCTGATTTCATGCGCTCCTTCTTGGATGCCTTGGGGCTGCGCCGCGCTTCATTGATCGGCAATTCGCTGGGTGGTCTTATCGCACTCTATGCAGCTTCAAGGATGCCGGATCGGGTTGATAAATTGGTCTTGGTCGATAATGCCGGCATGGGGCATGAGATCTCCATGCTCATGCGCCTTGGCTCTGTCTACCCTGTTGGTGAGCTGGCCTTAGCCCTAAGAAATCGGCTGACAGTAAAGATATTTTTATCCCGGCTTGTCTATGACAGCTATAAGCTTCCTTCGCATCTTGTCGATTGTGTCTTGAGGATGTTCGCCGTTCCTAAAAACGTAGCGTCCTGCCTTCGTGTTTTGAGAACCGGGGTGAATTGGAAAGGGATAAAAAAAGAGATATGGCATTCACTTCATGAAGCAGCCTCCTTCTTGCCTCATCAGACACTGATCATCTGGGGTGCAGAGGATAGGATAACGCCTCTGCCCCAGGCTTATCTCGGAAAGGAATTGATAAGGAACTCCAGGCTCCATGTTATTGAAAAGTGCGGCCATCTTCCCATGGTTGAATGGCCGGATAAATTCAATCAGGCGATGCTTGATTTTTTAAAATAATAGAATGCTTAAAAAATTATTTTCATTTAATTCTTTTTCATCTTGCTTGGATTCTTTGAAAACCCTTACCAGAACGCGCTTGCTCTCATTTAGGTTTTTTATTCCCTTCCCTCTCTTTTTCTTTTTTATTTTTTTTAAATCTGCCTATATTCATGCTCTTGAGATTGAGAAGCTTACAACTCCTTCTGGTGTCGTCGTCGAATTGAGCTACAGAGCCTTCCGGCCTGGAGAAATCATCGTTGTCTCCATAAAAGACTACTCAGCAATAAGAAGGGCGCTGGTCCGATTCTTGAAGGAAAATTACAACTTAGGTAAGAGTCAGTCAAACACAGGCCTTTTGGCTTTCATCGGCCTTGACCTCAACCTTGAGCCTGGCGTTTACGCCATGAAAGTCTTTATCGAAAAAGCCAGCGGCTGGGAATCTGCTGAGAAACAAATTCAAGTCATAGTCCGAGAATTTCCAGTCAAAAGGCTTTGGGTTCCAGAGGAATTCATAAAGCCTCCGCCACAGTTTAGAGATAGAATCAAGGTCGAAGCTGAAATCCTGGGCATTATCTTCGGCATACAAACTGAGCAATGGCTTGGAGAGGGCCAGTTCATTCTGCCTTCTTCAGGCGAGGTCTATCCCAACTTTGGCCAGAGAAGAATCTACAACGACGAGGTCGATTCTTTGCACGGCGGAGTGGATATTGCAGAGCCTTACGGCACTCCAGTCAGAGCCTCGAATTCAGGAAGAGTGGCTTTGGCCAATAACCTTTATTTTTCAGGGAAGACAGTGGTCATCGACCACGGCCTGGGCCTCTTTACCCTCTACTGCCATTTTTCAAGAATGAAGGTTAAGAGGGGAGACGCAGTCAAGAAGGGACAACTCATCGGATATGTAGGAGCAACAGGTCGAGCAACCGGGCCTCACCTCCATTGGGCAGTAAAGGTCCTTGGCCGAAGCATCGACCCTTTCTCCCTCTTAAGTTTTAATTTTGATTAGACAGCTTTTTACTTCCCTTACTTTAAGTATTTATCCAGCCAATCGAGCACAGTTTTCCACCAGAGCTCTGCGTTCTGCGGCTTCTGGACAAAGTGGTCCTCATCCGGGAAATAGAGCATCCTTGACGGAACTCCCTTCCTCTGCAATGAGGTGAAGAACTGGAATCCCTGGGTGACCGGAACTCTGAAGTCATTCTGTCCATGGATAACCAGGCAGGGAGTTTTGAAATTTTCAACATAGGAGCTCGGAGACCATTTCTCGTAACTTTCCTTGTTTGACCAGGGAGTTCCTCTGAAGTCCCATTCAGGGAACCAAAGCTCATCGGTTGCGCCGTACATAGAACGAAGGTCGAAGACGCCTGAATGAGAGATCAGGCATTTGAACCTGTCAGTGTGCCCTTCGATCCAGTCGATCATGTAGCCTCCGTAGGAAGCTCCGGCAGCTGCCAGGCGGCTTTTATCGATGAAATCATAGCGAGAGAGAAGATAGTCCAGGCCGAGCATGATATCCTCAAAGGGTTTTCCGCCCCAGTCGCCGCTTATGGAATCCGTGAAGAGCTGGCCAAAGCCTGTGCTTCCGTGGAAGTTGACCATGGCCACCACATAGCCGGGAGAGGCAAACATCTGGGCATTCCAGCGGAAATGGAAATTGTCAGACCAGGCATTCTGCGGCCCCCCGTGGATGAGCATAACCAAGGGATATTTTTTCGAAGGGTCAAAAAAAGGAGGCTTGACCAGGAAGCCTTGCACTTTTTCTCCTGCTGCGCCGTCAAACCAGAATTCTTCGGCTGGATTCATCTCAAGCTTGGAGAGTAGCTCGCTGTTCACTGCTGTCAGCTGTTCCATTTTTTTTGTTTTTAAATCAAGAGAATAAATATCTGCCGGGCGGTTGACGGCTTGTTTGAGAAAGAACATCTTTCTTCCGTCGGGCGAAAGGCAGAGGGAGCTGATGTAATGGCCTTCCAGAGTCCTTTCCATTTTTTTGGTCTTGAGTGAGATTTGAGCTAAAGAGATGTGTCCCTTTTCTTCATAAGTGATATATACAGAGGAGCTGTCCACAGACCAGAGCATTTCGTTAACTGAAAGGTCCGCTTTTTCTGTCAAGTTTGTCATCTCCTGATTTTTTTGGTCGTAGACGATGAGGTTGTATTTGTCGGCTTCGAACCCAGGCCTGGACATAGCTCTATAAGCAATAAACCGTCCGTCAGGAGAGTAGCGGGGAGAGTTGTCGTTGGCTTTATTCTTTGTGAGCTGGATAATCTCCCCTCCTTGCGGCGAAGTCAGGAAAAGGTCGTTGTTTGTTCCGAGGGAGAGCTTAAACTCCGGGTCGATGTTCCGGACAAAACAGATATTCTTGCCATCAGGCGAGAAAACATAATCCTGCGAGCTTCCCAGGGAGATGGGCGGCGTGTCAAAGTCTCCAGGTGTGATATCGACGGTCTTTCCTCCTTCAGAGGCAACGACAAAAAGATGGCTTCTCTTTCCCTCTGTCCATGAGTTCCAGTGCCGGAAGAGAAGGCCCTCAAAGACCTGGGCCTTGACCGGGCTTTCCTCTTTCTTCTTTTCTCTCTCTTTGTTGCATTCGTCGTCAGGGCAATCAGGATAGACCGAGGAAGTGAAAGCCAGGTGTTTTCCTGCCGGTGACCAGATCACTCCGCTTGCTCCGCTTGAAATAGAAGTGAGCTGATAGGCTTCTCCACCTTTGGGGTCGATCATCCACACCTGGGGTGTTCCTCCTCTTGTGGAGATGAAGGCGATTTTCTTTCCATCAGGTGCCCAGCGCGGGTTGAAATCAGCTTTGGGATTTGAGGTCAACCGCCAGGCTTGACCGCCTGCCGCGGGAATGACCCAGATGTCGCTGTTGCTCGTGTTCCGGGCTTTATCCATCTCAGTGATGACAAAGGCGATGAGCTCACCGCTGGGCGAGATTTGGGGGTCGCTCACTCTCTTTATCCGGATGAAATCGTCGAAAGTAATAGGCTTGGTTTGAGAAAAGGCATAAACAGAAAAAATCATAAATAAAAGTGCCAAGAACAATATGACTCTTTTTTTCATTATTCTCTCCTTTCTATAGCAATAAAAAGGGGACTTTTCCCTTTTTGCTAATAATCAAGAAAAAATATCTCATTGTCAAATTAAACTCAACTAGAATAAAATAAATTACTCCAATGAGAAAAATTTCAAATAAATTCATTCTTGCCGTATCATTCTTTGCCTTAGCTTCAGTCTTGTTTCCCCAACAGGAAGCTCATGATGTCTCTGTGGTCAACATCGAAATACCGGTCAGGGTTTTCAAGGGCGATATGTTTGTCGACAATTTGACCATTGATGACTTTGAAGTCTACGAGGATGGAGTGCTTCAGAAAATAGAGGGTGTCTATCTTGTTAAGAAAACAAGTGTCGAGCGGGAGGAAGGAAAAGGAAAACTCGTGCCCAAAGTCTCAAGGTGTTTTGTTCTTCTCTTCGGATTCACAGAATATCTGCCAGAGATCGAAGGGGCTATGGATTATTTTTTTGATAGAGTCATCTTGCCAGGCGACTCGCTCATCGTTATCACTCCAGTGAAGACTTATAATCTAAGGGCCCAAGCCCTTGAGCTCAAGCCGAAAAATGAGGCTGCCAAGCAGCTAATGGAAATTGTCAGAAGAGATGCGACGATTGGAGGAGCAGAATATAAAAGCACACTCCAAGAGCTCGAAGAAAGCCTTTTAGGCTCTCAAGACCTTGATGAAAAGATTCTGAACTATTCGCATTATCTTAAAAAGCTGGAAAATTTGAGGACTGTGGATGAGAAGAAACTGCTGGAATTCGCGGATTATTTAAAAGGGAAAGAAGGTCAGAAATATGTCTTCCTCTTCTATCAGAAAGAAGTCATTCCTCAAATCAGCGCCTCGACTTTGAACGAATGGATAGGCTTAAACCAGGATAGACAAGATATTCTTCAAAACATTTCAGACCTTTTTCAATTGTTCCGAAGAGATATTCCTTTTAACGTTAACCTTGTTAAAAGAGCTTATGCCGATTCTTCGATTTCCATACATTTCTTATTCTTGACAAAGACATTGCCAGGAATGGCCATCACCAGCACGCGGCCATCAGGGATGCGAATGCAGGAGCAATCCGAGGATATCTTCAGCGCTTTCAGTGAAATAGCCCAGGCCACAGGAGGCTTGTCAGCCAGCTCAGCCGACGCTTCCTCTGCTTTCCGGCGAGCCGTCGATGCCGCAGAAAATTATTATCTCATTTATTACGAGCCAAAGAATTATAAAAAAGATGGAAAATTCAGGAAAATAGAAGTCAGATTGAAAAATAAGGGTTATAGAATAAGCCATCGACTCGGATATTTTGCCGATTGATAAATCCAAGAGAAGTTGACATCCCTATTTTATGTTACTTAGTATAGGTTCGTTTGAGGAATCTTATGGATAATAAGAGGCAGTCATGAGCTCACTCTTGGTCAAGGCCATCAAAAAAGCTTATGAGGCGGGGCAAGAAGATGAAGCCCTGGAGCCGATTATCGCCGTTAGCTCTTCAGGCCAGCCTTTAGGAAGGTTCGAGGATGGCCACTATGTCATTTTCTATGACATCCGGGGCGAGAGAGAAGTCGAGTTGACCGAGAGCCTTGTCAACAGGAATTTTGACCGTTTTCCGCTGAAGAAGGACCTAAACCTGAATTTTGTGACGATGATTGAGTACAGCCCTGCCCTTAAGGCAAGAGTCGCCTTTCCTTCGGAGAAAAAAGTCAATAATACTCTAGCAGAAGTTATATCCAAATCGGGTCTTCGACAGTTAAAAATCGCAGAATCCGAGAAGGCTATCCATATCGGCTTCTTCATGAACGGAAGGAGTGAAGAAATCTTTCCCGGTGAAGAAAGGATAATCGTCCCTTCTGCTCATGGCCTTTCTTCCTATGCCCTTAAGCCCGAGATGAGCGCAGCTCAAATTGCCGAAGAAATCTCCAATAGCCTTAAAGATCCATCTTACCCGCTCATCACGGCCAATTTGGCTAATGTCGATGTCGTCGGCCATGTCGAAGACAAAGCCGCTGTTCTTAGGGCTGTGGAAGAAGTCGACCGCCAGCTCGGTCGAATAATCGACGATTGCCGCAGCCAGGGCATAACACTCGTCGTTACCTCTGACCATGGAACGGTTGAAGAATGGCTCTATGCCGATGGCTCGATTAACACCGGCCATACCAAAAATCCAGTCCCTTTTATCCTGAGTGATTTTTCTTCTCAAAAACCGAATCTCCGGCAGTTGAAAGCCCAGGGAGAGCTTTCCGATGTCGCACCCACGATTCTCGAGCTTCTCGGACTTGAAAAGCCTTTGGAGATGAGCGGTGAAAGCCTTCTTTTGAATTTCGATAAAGCAAAAGTGCCAAAGAAAAAGATACTCCTTCTTATTCTCGATGGCTGGGGGATGAGGGAAGAAAAACATGGAAACTTGATTGTTGAAGCCAGAACACCAAACTTCGATAAACTTTGGCTTGAGTTTCCTCACTCTTTGCTCAAAGCCTCAGGCGAGGCCGTGGGAATGCCGTCCCACACCGTGGGAAATTCCGAAGCCGGCCATCTCCACCTCGGAGCAGGTAGGCGAGTGATCCTCGACCGCTTAAGGATTGACAAGGCGATTGAAGACGGAAGTTTTTTCCGCAACGAAGCTTTTCTTTGGGCAATGCGAGAAGCGAAGAGAGAGGGTAAGGCGCTTCATCTTCTGGGGATTGTCTCTCATTACAGCTCTCACGGCACGATCAAACATCTTTTTGCCTTGCTTCAACTGGCTAAAGAAGTCGGAGTGGAAAAAGTCTTCATTCATTGTTTGATCGGACGAAGAGGGGAGAAGCCGGAGAGCGGGGCGGCCTATGTGGCAAGAGTTGAGGAGAGGTGCAAGTCTCTCTCTCTCGGTCAGGTGGTTTCTGTCATCGGAAGATTCTGGGCTCTGGATAGAGAGGAAAACTGGGACCGGGTGGAGAAAGCTTATAGAGCACTGGTCTATGGAGAAGGAAAAGAAATTATGGTATAAATGGAATTTAAAATTAAAGAAAAACTTTTACTTGAAGATATTCGTATATTCAGGAGAGAGTTTGAAGAAAGATGATTGTTGAAGTCAAAGATATCCATTTCGCCTACGGAAAAGTCAAGGCGCTACAAGGAGTCGACATCGACCTGCCAGAAGGCGCCGTCGGCCTTTTAGGTCCGAACGGCGCCGGAAAGAGCACCCTGATTCGCATCCTTCTCGGCTTCCTCACTCCTGACCGAGGAGAAGGCCGCATCCTCGGCTACGATATCAAGACTCAGCAGTCCGTAATTCGCCGCTACGTAGGTTACATGCCCGAGGATGATTGCTTCATTCCTGGAATAGATGCTGTTTCCTTCACCTCTTATCTTGGCGAGCTTTCAGGAATGCCTCGTCAGGAAGCCATGAAGCGGGCCCATGAAGTCCTCTTTTATGTTGGCCTTGAGGAGAGCCGTTACCGCTTGCTGGAAACATATTCGGGAGGAATGAAACAGAGGCTCAAGCTGGCCCAAGCCCTTGTTCATGACCCCAAGCTAATTTTTCTCGATGAGCCGACAAGAGGATTGGACCCTCAAGGAAGAAAAGAGATACTGGAGCTCATCAAGGATATTTCCTCCAAGAAGGACATCCAGGTCTTGATTTCCTCTCACATTCTGCCTGACATCGAGTACGCCTGCAGCTATGTTGTCATTCTCAACAAAGGGAAAATGGCAGCCCAGGGCGAAATCAGCAAGCTCAAGGAAATCGGCTACAACCTCTTTGAGATCAGAATCAAAGGTGAGAAAGAAGGCTTCCTGCGAAAGCTGCGGGAAATGAACTGTAAGACCGAAGAGAGGGAAGATGGAATCATCAAGGTTTATATGCCATTCCATCAATCCAAACAAGAGATTTTCAAAATTGCGGCTGAAGAGAAAATTCAGGTCAGGCATTTTGTCAAGAGCCAGTCTTCGCTCGAAGACAAATTTGCCAACGTGGTCGGAGTGGATTGATGACCATCAAAGAAAAGGGCTATACACATTGGGACGGTGAACTCAGTGAGCGACGGTTTCCTTGGTGGCCGATCGCCCGCTACGGGATCAAGTTAACCTTCAAGAAAAAATTTTTCAAACCTTTCTTGATGGGCAGCTTTATTCCTGCGGTCTTCTTCTTGGTTGGAATATATATCTCAGAGAGGCTGGAGGATTTCAAATTCATGACCAGAGAAGGGACTTCTTTTCTAAAAGTCGACCCCAGATATTTCAACACTTATTTCACCAACACTGGATTGCTGTTAATGTTGGTCATCATAATGATCTTCTGTGGCGCGAGCCTCATCTCCGATGACCTCAAGCACAATTCCCTCCAGCTCTATTTTTCCCGCCCGATAAAGAAAAAGGACTACTTTATCGGTAAGACAGCCGTCATCGTTTTCTTCTTATCGCTTTTAACCCTTGTTCCCGGCCTTGTCTTCTTCATCATGAAGCTCGTTTTTTCTGGGAGCCTCAAGTTCTTTCTTGCCTATCCCTGGCTTCCCATTTCCATCGTCGGCTATTCGCTCATCCTCGCCGCCTTTTTCTCCTTCTATACCCTCCTGCTCTCTTCGATAAATAAGAACAGAAGGTATGTAGCTATTCTCATCATCGGCATTTATCTTGCTTCTGATATTTTTTATGGAATATTTTACGAAAATTTCCACAGCCAATATTTTTCCCTCATTTCTCTGAGAGCTAACCTGCAGCAGGTGGGAGCAGTCATTTTTAACCAGAAGACTCCTGCCAAAATTCCCTGGATATTTTCGTTCCTAGTTCTTTGCGCCATATGCCTTTTAGCCGCCTTGGTCTTGAAAAAGAGGGTTAAGGGAGTTGAGATCGTCAAATGAGCACGATTATCGAAACCAAGAGCCTCTCCCGCTGGTATGGAAACGTTCTGGGATTGAGCGACGTCTCGATTCAGATTGAGCAGGGAATCACGGGAATTCTCGGGCCGAACGGAGCCGGGAAATCGACTTTCCTCAAGCTCTTGACCGGACAGATAAAACCGAATATCGGCTTTGTCAGAATCAAAGGCAAAAAAGTATGGAATAACTATGCCCTCCTTTCAGAAATCGGATTCTGCCCTGAACAGGATTCCTTCTATGAGGAGACGACAGGCTGGCAGTTTTTGACAAGCCTTTTGAAGCTTCATCATTTTTCTAAGGCCGAGATAGAGTCTCGAGCTGAGAAGACTCTGGAAGTTGTCGAATTGAGCAAGGATAAAGATAGAGTCATAAAGTCTTACAGCCGCGGCATGCGTCAGAGAATAAAATTCGCCCAAGCCATTGCCCATGACCCGGAAATCCTCATCCTTGACGAGCCTCTGAACGGCCTGGACCCTCTGGCCAGGCGCAAAATCATCCGCCTGATCAAATCTTATGAGAAAGAGGGAAAGACGATCATGGTCTCCAGCCATGTCCTGCCCGAGATTGAAGCCATGACCAACCGCGTTATCCTCATCCATCAGGGCAAGATATTTGCCCAGGGCGATATCCATTACATCAGAGACTTGATCGAGGACCATCCTCATATCATCTCCATCAAATGCAGCGCTCCTCGACAGCTGGCCGAAAAGTTCATCAATAAAGATTTCGTACTCAAGGTCTATTTTGGTTCGACTCAAGATTCACTCCTTGTGGAAACCAACAACAGGGATAAATTTTTCAGCCTTTTGCCGTCTCTCCTTGTCGAAGGCAAGATCGAAGTTGAAGAGATCACCTCTCCTGACGACAATCTTCAGGCCGTCTTCGATTATTTAGTGGGGAAGTAGGATGGAGCTAAGAAGTAAAGGAAAATTTTCTTTCTTCATCGA
>Ga0315307_1001390_pt1 | contig 10824 bp, 13 predicted proteins | sample TDP2_MG_FD_203079 | JGI IMG/M metagenome (GOLD analysis project Ga0315307, IMG submission 203079) | Freshwater sediment microbial communities from Lake Towuti, South Sulawesi, Indonesia - TDP2 | ecosystem: Environmental > Aquatic > Freshwater > Lake > Sediment | place: Indonesia: South Sulawesi... | reverse complement strand
GTAAAAGCCAAAGGGCACGAAGCATTTGGTGCTAAAGACGCAATAGAAGCAGCCTCTGTATTGGAAAAAGAAGAGCCAGATTTGGTGTTTGTTGATTTGCTGTTCTTGGGCACGCCGTCAGGATTACCATTCATTGAGAGAATGCGAGGAACGGATAAGAAAAGAAAAATTTACCTGATGTGTGCATTTCCCGCAATGTGCGAAATATTGGCGAAACGGATAGGAGCTGATGGAGTACTCTTCAAGCCTTTTCAGACGGTAGAAATTGGCAAGTTGATTGATGAGATTTCTGAAAAAGTCTAAAATTGTTCATTGTATGTAGGGGCTCAATTGTAGGGGCGGCATTTATGACGCCCGATAAAACGTGAAATTTTAGAGAGGGGGCCTATCCTTAAAGAGGCTTCTCCTCTTGGACGCTACTAAGGAAGGCCCCCCGTTAGAGACATGGGGGGTGATAAGAAATGGCTGAGATAAGAGTAAATGTGAGAGGCGAGACTTGCCCAGTCCCCTTGGTAGAGACCCGCAAGGCTTTGCGAAAGGCGTCACCAGGGGATATAGTGGAGGTTGTCGGAACCCATGGTCCTTCCAGAAAAGAAATACAAATTGCCGTCAAGGCTTTGAAGCTGGAACTCCTCGACCTTGAAGAGAACAAAGAGGTATGGACGATCAGGATACGTAAATGAGAAAGAGATAACTATGGCCGATAAAGCTACTATAATAGTTCATAGTGGCGATATGGATAAGCTATACAGTGCCCTTATCATAGCTAACGGGGCGCTTTCAATGGGAATGGAAGCGACATTCTACTTCACCTTTTGGGGGCTCGAGCGTCTCAAGAAAGAGGGACTGGAAAAGGGGTCTCTGTCAAAGATGAATCTGCTCGGCCTCGGCAAGTGGATGGTGAGGCGCCGTATGAAAAAGGCGAGAGTTGCTTCTTTAGAGAAACTCCTGCAGGACTTTAAAGAACTCGGGGGTAAGATTATCGCCTGTGAAATGACAATGGAGATAATGGGAATAAGAGCGGATGACCTGCGTCAAGACCTGATAGACGATTATGGCGGTGTGGGAGCCTACATACAAGAAGCGAGGGAATCAACAATAACTCTATTCATATGACAGTGGAGAGGATATGTTGGACAAAGTCGTTTACCTGGACAATGCAGCTGCTACCCGATTGGACGAGCGTGTGCTGGAAGCGATGAAGCCGTATTTCTTTGATGTCTATGCCGTTGCCACATCGGAATTCGGCTACTCCCAGGGCATAGAAGCTCGTGAGGCGCTGGGGAGAGCCAGGGGAATCCTTAACAATGCTCTGGGGGCCTCCGATGATAGATTCATTTTCACTTCAGGAAGCACTGAATCCAGTAACATAGCTCTCAAGGGTGTAGCACTTGCTCTTGGCGAGAGAAAAGGTAAACATATCATCGTCTCCAAAATCGAGGACTTCCCTGTTCTTCATAGTGCGAGAGCTCTGGAAGAACAGGGTTTCAGGGTGACCTATCTGAATGTGGATAGCGATGGTTTTGTGGACCTGAACCAGCTTAGAGAATCCATTACCCGTGAGACCATCCTGGTCTCCATCCAGCATGCTAACCAGGAAATTGCTACCATTCAGGACATTGAAACCATCGGTCGCATATGTCGGGAGAAAGAGGTGCTTTTTCACACCGATGCCACCCACACTTTTACCAGGGTGCCTTTAGACGTAAGTAAAGTGCCGGTGGATTTGGTCACCGTCTCGGCTCATACAATTCACGGACCCAGGAGTGTTGGTGGCCTTTACATTCGCAAGGGCACGCCCATTGTCAAGTGGGTGCACGGTGGCTTCCAGGAGTTCGATCTGCGTGCCGGAATAGAAGACATACCCGGGGCAGTGGGCTTCGCTAAAGCCGTGGAACTGGTCACACCCGAAGAGAACAAAAGGCTCGAGGCTATGCGTGACCACCTCATTTACCGTGTGCTTGCCGAGATACCATATACGACCCTGAACGGTCACCGCTGGAAGAGGGTTCCGCAGAACGCTAACATCACCTTCCACTTTGTGGAGGGGGAATCTATAACGCTGCATCTGGATATGCGAGGTTTTGCCGTGAGCACCGGTTCGGCCTGCTTCAGCCGTTCCCTCGAGGCTAGCCATGTTATCTTGGCGATAGGGGGCGGCCATGAAAGGGCACACGGCTCGGTGCGCTTCACCTTCGGGCGCTACAATACTATGGAAGATGTGCGCGGCGTAGTCGATACAGTGGCTGAAATAGTACGGGAGCTAAGGGAGATCAGTCCTTTAGGTAAAGAATACGAACGGGAGGAGGGTCAGGGATGAAATTCCCATATAGTGAAAAAGTGCTGGAACACTTTCGTCACCCCCGCAATGTTGGTAAGATTGAGGACGCCGACGGTAAGGCAGTGGAGGGCAGCCCGGCTTGTGGCGATATGGTGGCGGTTTACATAAAAGTTGACCCCGAAACCAAGCGCATTACCGACGTCAAATTTGAGTCTTACGGCTGTGCTTCTAACATTGCTACTGGTTCCATTATCACCGAGATGGCTAAAGGTAAGACCCTCGATGAAGCTAAAAAAGTTACGTGGAAGCAAGCTTCGGAAGCTTTGGGAGGGCTTCCACCAATTAAAGTACACTGCTCGGTCTTGGCTGTAGACGGCTTGCGTTCAGCCATCCAAAACTATGAAGAGCGCCACGGCCTGGTTAAAGAGAAGGAGACCACAACGGTAGAGGTGGTGCGTAAGCGTCTTAAGAAGGTTATTAACCCTGTAAGCGGGTTGAGCCTAGTGCGCACGAACCTGGTTAGAGACATAGAAGTAAAGGATGGAAACGTCCGTGTGGTGATCGACCTGCCTGCCAACCATCAATTTGCTTCTGCCATCAAGGAAGAAATCGCAGATAAAATAGAACACCTTTGGGACGTAAAGAAATTAGTAATTGAGTTCACGGAATAGAATTTCCTCTTAGTCAATCTTCGCTGTTTCTCTCTCAACAAAAAATAATCTAAGAACAAAGTTTGTTATATCCAGAATTTGGTTGATATATCTTCTATAGTTTCTCAATTGTAGGGGCGGCATTTATGACGCCCGATAATACGGGTTCGATAAATCGAACCCCTACAAAAGAAAAGGGTATTTTTTCAGAGACCTTAATACTGTACTTGACAAATTTGAATTTTTATGGCATTATTTATTTTAAAACTATGACAAGAAGTCAACACATGGTCAAAGACTATAAGCGTTTCAGGTCAGAAGTAAGAAAAGGGTTACATAAAGTTACCATAACCATTTCCGACGAGGCTATCGATTGGTTCTACGAGCTAAGCAGAAAGATGAGAGAGAAAAGGGGCTATAAGTTGCCCCGGTCTTACATAGTAAGGGCCTTAATCAATATCTTTATGAAATTGGACATCAACGTGGAAGGCGTAAGAACAGAGAGGGACCTGGAAGAAAGGATATTGGATGCTATCAGAAAATATTAATACTCAGAAGCCATTATTAATTTTTGAAACTTTCCCATATTTTATGCAAACATGTTGCTCTTTGACAATGAAGTATAGTATAGTTCCTTCCAAAAAGGGAGGAACTACTATATGGAAGAAATATTTAGAACAAAGTTAGTCAGAACCAGAATTCCTAAAACCTGTATTTGTCCCCATTGTAAGAAGGAACAACCATTTAAGAAACATAAAGAGTACTGGAAAAGAGTCAGGCATTTGAGTCTGGATAAGCCATTAATTCTCCTGGTTCAAAGAATAAATGCAAAATGCCTGAATCCCGATTGTAAAGTGACAAATTTTGTTCTTCCTACTCCAGGAATTGAAAGGTATCAAAGATCAACACAGGGGGTCGTACAAGAAGCTCTTGAGAGAAATGTGTTGGATAATGTTTCTTACATAAGAACCGCCTCAAGCCTTGATCGCTCGTTCAACACAACAGGGAGTAAATCTACAATAGAGCGCTGGAAACAGAAAGAAGCCTCTAGATATACATTCAGGGATATTATCCATAAACTTAACTTTTCCGGTTTTCTCTCTTTAGATGAGTATAAACCTAAAAGGGCAAAAAGATATGACTTAATTGCTGCTGATGCCAAAAAAGTAAGAATCCTCTATTTAGAGAATGCTCCTCTTTCTCCTTCTCGTGCCGGTAGCATGGGAAGAGGAAATATAGAAAGTTTCTGTTGGCGGTTAAACGCTCTTGGGATAAAACCAAAGGTAGTGATATTTGATCTCTTAAAAGCTTTTCCAAAACAGGTGAAAAAAGTTTGGCCAAACGCTAAACTTCAGTTTGATCACTACCATGTGATACAGCTCATCCACAAGCATCTCAAGAATGCTCTGCTTTACTATAGGAGATCTCTTAAAGGGAAAGAATGGCAGTTCTATAGAGAAGAGCTCTGGGAACATAAATGGAGAATCCTCAAAAATATGGACAAATGGACATCTAAGGATCACCAAATAATTCCAGCACTCATCCAGATTTACTCGGGAACCCCAGTTGAGAATATATTGATTTTCAAAGAACAACTTTACCAAATTTTTGATTTAAGCGAAAACGAGAGAGAAGCCTACTTTAAACGAGACAACCTCTTTAAAGAAACATGGTGGAGATCTTCTTGGCACCTTACACAGATAATGAGATTTCTGATGAGCCCCGATTTTGCCTATATGGTTACTTATCTTAGCGATAAAGAGATTCCACGTTCTGGAAATTTGGAAACCCTTATAAGGACATGGCGTCTCTTTGAGAAAGTTCGCTATGGATTTAAAACGGAGAAAGCAAGACAGGATCATTTGAAACTTTATCAGATAAAGCATTACCTTAAGAATAAAATTGCATAAAATATGGGAAAGCTGTATTTTATGTGCTTTTCTCTTCACAGAGTCTCAATAACTTTGCATAAAATACGGGAAAGACTTTAATTTTTTTCTTGACTTGAAAGATTGATTTCAATATGACGAAAGAGGAGGTCATACTATGACCTCGGGCAGGCCCAAACGGACTTCCATTTTGCTCCGGGAAACACAAATTGACTTTTTGACGAACTTGGCAAGAAAGATAGAAAAGGAAGGCCATAAGAAGATCTCGCGCTGCAAGATTATGGAGGTGTTGACTAAGACTCTGACATGCACAAAGCCGGACATAAGTGAGTGTAGAAGCGAGGAAGAAATCGAAAGGGAGCTTCTCAAGTGCTTTAAGAAAGCGGTAAGTGAACTGAAAAGGTGATAAGTTGCTGCTACGAGTCGAATCCGGTATGATTATTTGGCGCAAACCCAAAAGTTGATCGTATATATTTGAGCGGAGGTTGTCGAAGATAACCTTGATTTCCTCCGCTTTTTATTTTATTTAAAAAGGTCTCTGAAAAAGTTCCACGAAGTGTCTTTGCGAGGAGCAAAGCGACCCTTCGCTTACGCTCAGGACAAGCTCCGCAATCTGACACGAAGTGTCATTCTGAGCGGAGCGAAGAATCTCGAGATTGCCACGGCTTCGCCTCGCAACGACCCTTCGGTCTCGCAATGACAGACTAAAAACAAGACTTTTTCAGAGACCTCTTAAGAGGAGAATTTAGATAGAGCTTGCTTAAAGGGCGCGGTTCGCAAAGCAGACTAATTTGGAAGGCATAAACAGGGTAATTCGAGGATGAAGAGTTAAGCACTATTTTGTGTCACATTTAGGGGGTAGTTGAAATGGCTGAACAAAAAGAAAGAATTGGCTTCGAATTAGGAATGGGGTGGCTTCCTGACTATCCCGATTTTCGGGACTACACGGTCGAAAAAGGGGAGGTTACTCCCAGACTCTTAAGCCTGGGGCAAAAAGATTCTGTGAAAGTCATGATTAGAAAAGTGGGGGTTAGTGAACCTGCGAAGGTAAGAGTACCAACTTCCGTGGACTTAAGAAAATGGTGCCCTCCTATCGAGAATCAAGGTTCTCTCGGTTCGTGCACGGCAAACGCTGGTGTTGGACTAGTGGAATACTATGAGCGTAGAGCTTTTGGCAGACATATAGATGCATCCAGGCTATTCCTTTATAAAGCAACTCGCAACCTTCTTCACTGGACAGGAGATAGAGGAGCATTTCTCAGGACGACAATGGCTGCTATGGTGCTTTTTGGAGTTCCTCCGGAAGAATACTGGCCCTATGTCATAAAAGACTTCGACAATGAACCCTCCTCCTTCTGTTACGCCTTTGCCCAGGACTACCAGGCGATACAATACTTTCGACTCGACCCTCCAGATAAACCTAAGAACTTACTTTTAAAAGAGATTAAATCTTACTTGGCTGCTGGCTTGCCATCAATGTTTGGGTTTACTGTTTTCAGTTCTATCGAGCAAACCAAAGGCGACGGAAAAATCCCGTACCCCTGTCGTGGCGAGAGAGTTCTTGGTGGTCACGCCGTTGCGGCAGTGGGATATAACGATGAGATCAAGATTAAGAACACGATTTGTGAAGTAGAAACCACGGGAGCACTGCTTATACGAAACTCCTGGGGTGCGGGATGGGGAGATAAGGGGTATGGGTGGCTGCCATATGAGTATGTTCTGGAAGGACTGGCAATAGATTGGTGGTCACTTCTTAAAAACGAATGGGTCGATACAAAGGAATTCGAACTTTAAGGATAGAAGAGAGAAATTTCATCTCCCCATAGGGCAGAAGGGAAACTGGACTTTGTAGCAGCAAAGCATAAGCTTTGCTTTCTTCTTTTCGTAGGGGCTCAATTTATTGAGCCCGCTATTTGTAGGCCTATCGCTCTGCCACTACAATCCTCATACTCCTCTTCCCTATAGAGAGAGGATTGAGCCTGCCCGTGCCTGGCACGAGCCATGGCCAGGGGTGAGGGGTGAACAGTTGAAATAATCTCAAAAACCAAGGAGGCATTAAGATGGAGCTTTTCCTGAAGCTTTCAGGGATTTTATTAGGCGTTCTGGCAAGGACTTTGGTCCCCTATCTGAGAAAAATTATGACTGGCAAGATAAAGAAATTTGATAAGGAGTACTTACTTACAGCATTGGCTTCTTTTATCTTGAGTTTGATTACTACAATACTCATCTTCCCAAAGTTTGAATTTGCCCAGACAGGGGTGGGAATAGAGTCCTTGATCAGGCTATTCTGTACTGCCTTTGGCTTTGGGTTTGCCTGGAATTCTCTGGTAAACGAAGGAGTCAAATGGGGAGAAAAACAGAAATGAAGAGGTAAAGATGGAAAGAGTAGTCAAGATTCTGAAGCGCTGGCATTATACTATCGTAGCGCGCAGGTATCTATTTTTGGTAGTCTCTTTTTCTATGGTTATATCTGGATGTTCGTATTTACCACGAAATAGAGATGTCCTATTTCAAGCATCAAATATGAATGCTATCTATGCAGGGGTCTACGACGGAGAAATGACTTATAAAGAATTGAGGCGACATGGTGATTTTGGCATAGGTACTTTTAACGGCATTGACGGAGAGATGTTCGCACTGGAAGGTAAATTCTATCAAATAAGAGCTGACGGGATGGTTTATCCTGTTGTTGATTCGATGAAGACACCATTTGCTGTAGTAACCTTCTTCGAACCCGATAAATCAATATTGTTAGACAAAGCTTCGGACTATAACGCCTTGCAACAATATTTAGACAATTTGTTGCCAACGAAAGACATTTTCTATACTATCAAAATAGAAGGTCCCTTCAAGTATATCAAAGCAAGAAGTATCCCCGGGCAAGATAAGCCATATCTTCCGTTTGATGAAGTAGTCAAGAATCAGTTAGTATTTGAATTTTATGATGTAGAAGGAAGTATAGTAGGATTTCGCTGCCCGGCTTATATGGAAGGAATCAATTATCCCGGGTATCACCTTCATTTTATCACTAAAGATAGAAAGGCGGGCGGCCATTTACTTGAGTGCCAGATGCAAAATGCAAAAATTGAAATCGACTATACTTCCGAGTTTCATATGGCACTGCCAGTAAGTAGCCAGTTTATGAAGTAGATTTAGAGAAAATAAACAGAGACGCCAGTTAGTACGTAAATCGCGTAGGGGCGGCCGAAATTTATCCCGATGTATCGGGATGGGCGCCTTGTGGATCGCGTAGGGGCGACCTTTATGGTCGCCCGAACCTCCTCCGATGAAATGGGAGACTCCGAAGACTCTGGAGTCCTTGCGAATCGCGTAGGGGCGACCTTCCATGGTCGCCCATTGGTTGGGCCGCTGGAGTCCTTACGGATCGCGTAGGGGCGACCTTCCATGGTCGCCCGAACCTCCTGCATAGTTGAAACCCTCCCTCAAATTCTATATAGATATTTGGAAATATCAATATATATCATTTCATGTTCCCAAATCTCTCATTTCTAAGTTACACATCAGGTTAGCCATCCTTGGTTGCAATTTTGGGAAAAAAATGGTATAAATAAATCGAGTGCCGACGTAGCTCAGTTGGTAGAGCAACGGTTTCGTAAACCGAAACGGGGTAAAAAGAAGGGTCCCAAAAAGATAGACGAAAATCCCAAATCTGCTTGAAAAATCAAGGAGATTTAGGATTTTTTACTTTATGGGACTTTATCACAATTGTATAATTGTATTACTTTTTACCAATTCTCAAAATTTAAGAATTAATTAAAGAAAAAACAATGATAAAAAAATACCACATATTCAAGTCCTTCCAAAGATGAGCTATTGCTCATCTCTCGAGCAGAATTTGAAAAAAGAAAGCTTATCACAAAAGATTTTACTCAAAGAGTCTTTGGTGACGCAAAGAAAGCCGCCAATATTGTAGACAGGCTTACAAGAAAGGGGCGATTGATTCAGCTCGAGAGAAGTAAATACATCCTTGTCCCCATCAAGGCCCCCAATCAGCAGTGGGCTCCCAATGAGCTTGTTGTTGCAAGTCTCTGGATGGGTGATATTCCATATTATATCGGTTATTTTAGTATGTACAATTATTGGGGGTTTACGGAGCAAATACCTCAGACTGTATTCATTTTAAACACAAAGAAATCCCGCACAAAGATAATCGGCAATGTTCGGTATCAAGCGATTAAGATTAATCCAAAAAGATATTACGGAGTTGAGAAAGTAAAAATAGATGATGAAATAATATCTATTAGCGACAAGGAAAGAACACTTGTAGATTTTATCTATAATCCGATAGGTTCTTTTGAAAACCTCCAACAAACTCTGGCGCAGAATATCCAAAAGATAGACCAAGAGAAATTCATAAAATATTTGATCAGATTTCCAGTTGTTACAGTTAGAAAGAGAGCGGGTTATATTTTAGAGAAGTTAGATTATCAAGAATCGCTGTTAAATAAATTAAGAAGAACTATAGGAAATGAAAACACCTATGTTGTCTTAGACCCCTCAAGAAGGTCACGCAAGGGCAAGATTAACAAGGATTGGAGAATCATTGTTAATAGATAGAGAAAGACTAAAAGATATAATTGCGGTAATAGCCAGCAAGTATAAGTTTAGGCCAGGTGTCGTGGAAAAGGACTATTATCTGACAGTCATTCTTAACAACATCGAATCCTGCTTAAGTGACAAGTTAGTCTTCAAAGGAGGAACTCTTCTAAATAAGATTCATCTTAATTACCATAGGTTAAGCGAAGATTTGGATTTCACATTTTATGGTAAGGAAAACCTATCCACGCGCTCCCAGCGCTCAAGGGCGATTACGCCCATAAGAGAGAGGATGCCCGACTTTTTAAAGAAGCTCCGACTAAAAAGCGATAATCCCAAAGGCGAAGGGTTTAATAACTCAACACAGTATATCTTCTATATTACCTACCCATCTTTTGTTACAGGTAAAGATGAAAACATAAAAATAGAAATAGGCTTGCGCCAACCGCCTATAGATGAACCAGTTTACAGCCCGATAAAGCACTTCTATCAAGACCCATTTACAGGAGAGGATTTAATACCTGCCAGTAAAGTACTGTCGCTTTCTTTTAACGAGGCAGTCGCAGAGAAACTCAAAGCCGCTATCACAAGAAAAGATGTTGTAATACGAGATTATTATGACCTCTGGCATATACTACGGGCTAAATTCGATTTCGGAAACACGAGATTCGTAGAAATATTCAAAAAGAAACTTGCCGATGAAGGATATAAAGGAACTTTTACTCACAGATTTGGTTTAAACGAGGATAAAATCGCTTTATTATACAGGCAAGTAGAGACGGATTTGATGCCCGTAGCCCGTGCTGATGAGCAGTTTGATTTGGATAAGTGTTTTAAGAGGTTTGATAAGGTTTTACGGGCAATAGCTAAACAATTAAAAATAGCTGATTAAGCACCCCAAGAAAATAAAAGGAGATTTGGAAAAGCCGACGTAGCTCAGTTGGTAGAGCAACGGTTTCGTAAACCGTAGGTCGAGAGTTCGACTCTCTCCGTCGGCTTTATTTTTATTGGCTTTTGCACAAGGTCTATTTCTGATGTTTCTTGCGCAGCTGTTGGAAAATAACGAGAATTCAAAAGTGCCACCGCTACCCGCCTATTTTCTTGAAATGAGTGTGAATTTCCCTAGTGTCATCTCAATTGATTTTTGTCGTACTGAATTTATATTTAAAGATTGCTAAATTCAAAAAATACCCTTCATATGGTCAAGCTGAAAAATAAGACTCCCTCCTGATATTAGTAGGTAATGAATAATCTATCTATGTAAAAGCCCTCCTGATAGGCCTTTCTTTAGAAAAAAAATGTTAAAAAATTAGACTTTAGTCCTATTGAAAAAAGCCCAATCGTCAGTAACAATTATTTTTAGGAAGTTGTCAAGAGATCACTATAATCATTACCTTGTAACGTCTCTTTTTTTCTTCATGTTGAACATTGATTTCAATACTACGGG
>Ga0315307_1001388_pt1 | contig 10827 bp, 7 predicted proteins | sample TDP2_MG_FD_203079 | JGI IMG/M metagenome (GOLD analysis project Ga0315307, IMG submission 203079) | Freshwater sediment microbial communities from Lake Towuti, South Sulawesi, Indonesia - TDP2 | ecosystem: Environmental > Aquatic > Freshwater > Lake > Sediment | place: Indonesia: South Sulawesi... | reverse complement strand
TAATCAGACAAAACATCTTTGCCAGCATACTCTTTAACGTCGTAGGAATAGCACTAGCGTCAACAGGAGTCATCAGTCCGTCAATGGCGGCTGTCGCCCACGTGTTACCGGACTTCATCCTCTTCACAAACTCTTTCAGACTAATCCGATGATAATCGATGCAGCAACGACGTTCAAGTGCTTGCGGATGTAAGTTGCGACAGGGGATCCGGAGCTTGAAGCCTTAATCAGGAAAGTGAAGGAGATGCTTTAATGCGCTGCGAGAACTGTGGATTCAAGTTTCCAGAGGCCGATGGTCCCAACGGTCGAGTGTCTTGTTCCAGATGCGGATACAAACCCGGCTGGAAAGGATGATTGATCATGAGATTTTCCAGCTAGTTTTAAGCCTTAAAGAAAACCTAGATAAGCCTCGAAAGCGACTGCCGTTAGTGTTCTGCGTTGCGGTAAGAGGCTGTCCTTTCGAGGTGTTAGCTACGGTTGACTTGACAGAGTATGATCTAGAAAGATATGATAGGCAGATTAGAATATACGGCTTTGGAGAAGATGGTCAAAGGAAGCTGAAAGAAGCAGATATTTTAATAGCTGGAGCTGGTGGCTTAGGATTTCCAATCTCAGTCTATTTGGCTGCCGCTGGTGTTGGTAGGCTTAGAATAGCGGATAACGATAAGGTGGAGCTAAGCAATCTCAATCGTCAAATCTTGCACTGGGATAAGGATATCGGGAAGAAGAAAGTAGAATCTGCATGCGAAAAACTTACACAAATAAATCCGAAAGTGAAAGTAGAAATTTACTATGAAGAAATTAATGATAAAACTGTTTCAAGTCTAGTAGATGACGCGGACGCCATAGTTGACGCTATGGATAATTACGTCGCCAGATATGCCCTCAATAGAGCTAGCTTAGAAAAGAAAATCCCGTTCTTCCATGGAGCTGTGCATGGTCTTACGGGACAAGCGACAACAATCGTACCCAGGCGAACAGCTTGCTTGAGGTGCATATTTCCAAAAGCACCGCCGCGAGAGACATTTCCTATTCTAGGCGCCGTGGCAGGAACCGTAGGAGCGATTCAAGCAACAGAGGTGATCAAGTACTTCACAGGAATAGGTGATCTATTGAAAAATAAATTGTTGCTATATGATGCTCTTCACATGGAAATCGAAAAGATAGACGTAAAGCAAAGTCCCACTTGCCCCGATTGCCAAACCTATTCCGATCATTGACCACACGGACCTCCCGCCAATTTATCTGCCTTGGCCAGAATCGCTTGGTCATCAGCGGCGCATAACAGCATCGGCAGTCGTGAAAGCAGCCGATATAGATGTTGCAGTTGTAGTCCGTCCACTCGACTCCGGACCTTCTGATCAGAGTCTTACGCCTAATGGCCACAGCTCTTCTTCTCCAACTCGCGTTTCGCTTCATAGTAGTTCAGGGAGACGTCGATCTCCTCGCTGTCGAGGCCGCTGCTCCAAGCCTTCTCTATGAGAAGCGCCAACTCGAAGACGCCGAGTTTCACTCGTTTCATCTGTCTCTTCTGGTAGTCGAGGAATCGCTTGATAACCTTCATGCGGTTCCGGGAGAAGAGGAATTTAGGCCAGCTCATGGCCTACTTCAATCCTCGCTTCCGCCTGATAGTCTTCCAAGCCTTCTTAGCTGCTTCCGATCTTGAACTGGATTTCACGGTTCCACTTCGTTCCCTGGCCTTCGGAATATCCGGCCCTGAAGGCGCTAGCTTCGCCAACTCCCAAACTGGAATTGGCTTTCCGTCTCTCACAAAAACAGGTTTAACCCGGACTTCATCCCGCCCGGCCATCCTCAACAAAATGGGCTTCAGAGGTCCCAACCTAAACTTTTAGGCGCTGAGACCAAAAGGCTTCAGGTGTCTGAAACTATTCGCTATAACTATGAGGCGAACGAGACTAATCCATCTTCTTGTTGCTACAGGGCTGCTGTACTGCCACATGGAGGGCGACGCATAGAGTAATTCAATCCTGCGGATGGGCTAAACTATTTAAGATTATGCACCTAAATACATAATATTATGCACCTAGAACCGTTATCAAAGACATCAGTGGAAATACTGGCCTACCTGAGCTCCAAGCCTCGCGAGAGTTTTACGGTACGGCAGATTGCCGGCGGGATCAGCCAAGACTATAGGATAACCTACGTCATGACAATGCGTCTCGCTCGGCAGAAGTACATTACTGCTGAGAAGCGTAGGCCTGTCACATACTGCAGGCTGAACTTTAAGGGCAACTCCGCGCTCCTAGCTTACATCGAAGGAATTCGCGCGACCCGTTTTCTTGCAAAACACCGCGATATTGAAGTCATTGTAAACGATTTATGTGAGAAGATCACTTCGCCATTCTTCACCATGATCGTTTTCGGCTCACACGTGAAGGGGACTGTGTCCAAGAGGTCTGACTTGGATGTCCTGCTTGTCATCCCGAACAAGGGCATGGAGAACATTGTTTCGTCCGCAATCGGCTCAGTCGCACGGACCAGTCCGATGGGCATACATGGTGTAACTCTGACAAGCGAGGAATTTGCCCAACTGCTGAGGGAAAAGAAGGCAAACATCGCATGGGAAGCGCTCGATAACAGGATAGTCCCGTACGGAGCGGAGCCTCTGTTCCGAATACTGGAGGAGGTCTTGTGATAGAGAAAGAGAGAATCGAGGAAGCGAAGAGGAATGTGAAGCAGTACATCGATGAAGGATTGCTTAATGTCAAGAACAAGGACGCGCAGAAGTTCGTCAGCTTCTTCATGAAAAACGCAGAATCATCATTGCAAAGGCGATAGCGACCTAGTTTGTTCTTTGTTCAAATTTGGGCTTGAGTATTAAACTTAAGACCTTCTAGCCAACTTAAAATATATCCAAAATACGGTCCTATGAAGAAAACTCAACGCGAAACCAAGACATATCATGTTCTTTCTGGTAGTATCGATTGCTCATTCGGCTGACTTGCTTTGGATGGGCTTAATACTTCCTTAAGGCTCAGGTTGAGCAATGTTGCTGAAGCAAGTGCAAATACCGTCAGGAACACTAGTCCAAAGATATGGTGGAGGAGGGCTGCAGAAAGGGCTTGGTTCGAATCTAAACCTAACGCTACAAATGCCACGGTCCAAAAGATTTCGTGAGTTCCCAATCGAGCGGGTGTAGCCGGTAGAGCGGTAGACAAAGTATGGATCGCCCCTCCCAATATTACTACTTGAAACGGAACTGTAACGCCCACCGCCCCAAAGTAGAAGTAGTAGTTGATAAGCCGAATTGACCACAAAGCCAGCGTGAGGAGTGCAGCTAGAGCCAATCGAGGATTGCTTCCCATGGTCTTGGCTCCTTCAACAAGATATTTGACTTGGCCTCTGAGTCTTACACCAACTAAGGGGACCCACGAAACAACTCCATTTACGATCGTTAGAACTTGCTTTTCTCTCCAAGCCGCCAAGAAGAGCAGTAGTAACGCAGTAAAACTGACTATAGCGACCACTTCCAAAGCCGAGATGATCAGACCGGAGCTGGCTAAGTTTTCAGGGAATAAGACGAGCGCCACTGAGGCCAAGCCAAGTATCACCAGCAAGTCTAGGAGCCGATCTATGAAAATCGACGAGAGTCCAGTCGCGAAAGGAACCTGCTCCTTGGCTCTTAGGAGTAATGGTCGAAGTAACTCTTCCACTCGCATGCCTATTAACGTCGTGCCGAAATTCGAGAGCACCGAAAGACTTGTAAGAGTTCTCAGCGAAACGGGTCTAATAGGCATCACGATGATCTTCCACTTTAGGCCAATAATGATGTAGGCTACTCCTGAGGCTATGAATGAGGCAACAAGCCAGCTAGGTGAAACTCTTCTCATAATGACCCAAACCTCTGTCATATCCACAAACCAAAAGAGAGCTGCTATGATTGAGATTCCTACCAGAAGGGATAGAATCATCCTAACCTTTTTCTTGCGTATGAATACTAGCAAAGTCTGTGTTCCTACTGAATGCTTGGTATTCAGTGAAGCGATATCAGATCCCTCAAGATATTGCCTGAAAAATCATGATCGGCATCCTCTATACCTCAGAGACTTGCGGTGGAAGTAGAAGATGGACAGAAGGATCAATCCCAGTCCCGCACTGACTATGCCAATTTCCAAAAGAGGGAGACTCGTAGGCTTAGAGTCTTTCAATGTCTGATTTGGTAGTCGTATTATTATGTTGGCCGATCCTTCAGTGGTGAGTTTCAGGGTCAACATTTGGTTCGTTGATTCATAGTTCCACCCATCGTTCCTCTCCAAAACGTGTTGGATCGTAGGCGCCTCATATTCTGTGTAGTCGTTTCCATTTATGGTCAAAAGGTTCGGCCTAGAAGGGCAGTGAATCTTAAGTAGGGCAGAATGTTTTGCGGGAGATTCAAGTAGCACGCTTATCTCACCATTATCTGCTTGGATCGAAGTTATGGTAGATGAAGAGAGGGCGGGGTCGAGGGCCAGCCAGATACCTTGTGGGAGTGAAGTCTTCCTGAAGAACAGGGGGTTGCTGAGAGCGATTATGTCTCCTTCATGAAGCACCTCCAATCTGAAGTAACCAGCCTCCGAAGTCATAGGAAGATGAAACTCCCAGTAGAAAGGGTCATCTACAATATTTGTCACCGAAGCCCGGGTGCCATTTTGAATGATAGCCAGTTCACTTCCTCTGGGCACTTTTTCAAGGTAGATGTTCAGAACTGCGCCCGTTTCGGAAGAGGTGAAAACGATTCCTGCTCCTTGCTGTGGTCCATTCAAGCCGGCGGAAAGAGACATCCGTATCGGGTGGTCAGAACGTACGACGTACATTTGGCCTTCACGTAGGGACGACAGTATGTCATCTCTGCTGAGAGACCTCGCGATAATGAGGTTCTCGTATATTGGTTCATCAACAACCGTGACTTGTTCCAATCCCGGTATCGCCTGCAACCCATGACTATCGAAGCCAACGACTCCAAATATGGGGACCCCATTAGAGAGGAATTCATCCCACGCCTTCAGAACTTGGCCGGAGGGCTTGCTATCGTGGACTGTATTGTAGATCTCTAAGAGTTCTGCTCCCCAGCCTTTTCCTTCTCTAACAGCAGTGAAGTTGGAACCTCTGGGATTAACGGTACAGCTGATGGCTCCAGCCTTTTGAATTTCCTTGACTCTCTCATCTACCGAGTGGTATCCAGAAAAATCATGCCAGGATTTGAGGCCATAGGCTCCGATATCAGGCATAAACGTTGTTTCAAGCCCTGCAATCACTAGAAAATTATCGTCAGAATAGCTCTCGATGTCATTCCGCCACCAGTCATACATCTCTGCAGAAGTCCAGCCAGAGAAGATTTGGAATCCATCTGCATAGATCTCTGCGGGGACCTCCCGTCTGGAGGCTAGGTTTACCGCCACCTGTTTGAGAAAGAGATATTTCGTCGGTACATTCTCCAGCCCATCGAACAAACTTAAGGCGTAGTCTGTGATGTTGATCGCGTAGGTCTGCCATTCCTTAAATGGTGAACCTAATCTGATAGATACTTGCTCTGTGCTATTGGAGAGATCGGAGAATCCTCTGCCTTCCCATAATTCTTCAGAAAAATAGAAACAGAGTCCTTTGGAAACCTCACGGTACCTCAGATCCCCCCTCCTCCCAATAGTGCAGCTAACGTATACCAATGAATCGGAGGAATCCGTGAGTTCAGGGAAGTAGAGGCTAAAACTCAGCCATAGGTTATAAACTGCAGCCCGGTCACGAATAGCATCCTCACCCGTTTCCCAGTACGCCCAAGAAAGAAGATCGAAATCGTCTTCATTACCTTTCAGTCGAAGATGGAAACTTGTATTTCCCTCAAAGTGGAGGCTGGATTCACTTACGTTCAGGTATTCTGCCGACTCTCTGGGAAGACGGATAGGTATCCATTGATTGGGATACGGTCTGCCTTTTTCGAATCCGCCATTTTGGAAGGAAGGTATAAAGAAATCCGTCTGTACTGAACTATTGCTGTGGTCGTGCTCCGAAACGAGGACTACCTGATAGCCTTTGTCTTTCAGGTTTTTCAATTGCAGATTTGGTTCCGACCAGAATTTTGAATCATGACTGAAGGATGTATGCAGATGAGTTATAGTCCGATAGGCTTTGGGAGCCTCTGAAATCTGATCGGGTGCGGCCGAAACGCACAGATAAGAAGGGCAAGAGAGAAAGGCTAATGCGAGCACCAAAGTCAATGGAGATCTTCGCAAGAGGGATTCCATCCTCCTACCTAACTGTACCGCTGTCAAGGGCTAAGGTCGCTCCCAAGGATTGTTGATATCCGGTTTCCACCATCGTCAAAGACCACCAACTGCTCTCCATATGTAGGCTTCGTCGGAAGTGTGATCAAGATGTTGAAGGAGCCACTGTCGTCAGTGGGGAATTTGCCTAGAGAAGTTCCACTGTAGTAGATAGTCACGTGAGAGTCGATGAGGAAACCTCTTCCTCCCAGGCGTAGCGATGTATACTCCAATTGCACTTCGAGTTGAGGTTGAGGCAGACGCTTTCCGACCTCGTATATCCATACCCTTGGCTCCTGCACCTTGATTCCGTCGAGCCCTGTAAATTCATAGTAGACTACATGACGAAGATGACATTGATACTTCAGGATTAAGTCTATGAACCTCTGTTCCGTGGGAGTCTTGACAGGTATATGAATTGGGTCATCTCCGCCCCACGATACGTAGTGGACGAGGTATCTGACCGTTCCATTTTGAATAAGAGGCTCAGGAGGAGGAGCTCCCGCGATAATTGCTCCACCGGGTAGAATCGTATGGAGGCGAAAGTCGCCGAAGGGATAAGAATCGATCTTGGCATAAAGGCTCAAGACATACTGGGCGGAGCCTTGGGAGATGGTCATGGCCGCAGATCCAGGGGGAGCGTTATCCCTCAGCCAGTACGCTGCCTCCCTAAGGCCCACGAAATCTCTGTCATAGGTGATGTTGTAGAGGCTTGTATACCCTAAGGAATACGAAGACCATATCAAAAATAATATGCCTGATACGGCTACGAGCGTTCGCCCGCGGTGGTGGAGACTAAATCGTGGATTCCAGGAGACCGCTTGCTTCAACAATTCTACTACAGATGTCAGCCCTCTTCCGGCTAGGATTGAAGCCGCCGTTATTAACGGTAAGACATAGTTGAAACCTTTGAGAGGATACGTTTGGAAGTAGACTGCCACGACGACCAGCCATATGAGGCACAGGATGTCTCCCTTACTTCTGATTATCGTCGCGACAGCTATGCCGAGAACGGTGATAATAATGAAGGAAGGGCCGGCGGAGGCCACTAGTTCATCTAAGTAGTAAGTTAATGGAGTGCTGCTTATGCGGGATGTCCCTTCAGAAAGAAATGCGATGTAAAGGGTATGGTTGTAAATGAATTGGAGAATCGCTGGAGTGATAGATGCTATGAATACTAGGAGCGACCTGGCCACGGTGTTTCGATTGATACCTCTGAACCCTCCTGTAATAGACATCGTGAGAAGTGCGATTGGAATGATCAGGGCTGCTGGGACCTTGGTCATGATAGCGATACCGGCACTTGCTGCAAGGAGGTATACCCACCTTGGCTTTCTTGTGCTGACCCATTTCACTAACCAGAGCATGGATAAGGTAAATAGGAAAGTCATTGTAGAATCCAGAAGAGCTAAACGTCCTAGGGATACCGCGTACCCATTAATGGCCAAGAAAAATGCAGCAAGTAGCCCAGTCGCCCGTCCGAAGAGTTCTCGGCCCAGCAGATAGGCCACAAAGACCGTACATACGCTGAGGACTGCCGAGAGACCGCGAGTCGTCAAATCAGAAAAACCCGCAAAAGCATAGACTACTGCTTGTAGTCCTTGATAGAACAGAAAGTTGCTAGTGCCTCTGGAGGCCAAGACGAAAAAGCGAGTCATCTCGTGGTTACCAGCCAAGATTAGCGCTTGACCGGCATAGATGACTTCGTCTCCTCTGAGGCCTATGCGAGTAAGATTCCAGAATCTGAGTAAGACTGACAAAAGGATAATGCAAATAAGCATAACACTTTCAATTACTGTCGTTTTCGAGTTCATTGAGCTTTCACTCACCCCGCGCGGATCACCGATGTGTTAATCATGATTTATCGCTTCGATGAGGATCCTGCTCCAGCCATAGTTCTCGCTGGCGACTTTGAGACACTCACTATTCGATATGACTTCGAAAAGCATCTGATGTTCCCTAGTCATTAGGTCTCTAAATGAAAAGCAATCGATAGAGACATGAGGGAATATTTCATCATACGGAGGGAAAAAGAAAGCATCGTCGCTATTTAAGATCGCCCTCGATACTGCTTCTTCGGTGGCAAGCGGGCGAATTTCAGGTCGACCTTTTGTTAGGAAGTACATCGACCTCAGCTTGGCTCTTCTACCCATACTCACGTCACTTATTATTTCGGTGATCTCGACTTTTGGAGGTTCAACAAAATATTGTGCTATGGCGTTTACGGTAAAGATAGGCACCATCGTCAGCCTTCCAAGTAAGCGTAAGATTTTGCGTCCCATCCGAGAATGAGCATACCCTCTTATCCTCAATGAAGGAATCCTTGGACCTGATCCATCTCCATTTGAGCAAAGCGCACTGAAAGTGTGAGCACTGATCGTGAGCGGTTTTGGGAAGGCATAGAGATTACCGACCCGATCTAGGATAGTCATATCATCTGAAAGGAATTCAAACCCTGACTCTCCAATGCATCTTAGAATAGTCGTAGTCTTCCCTGTATCCGGCGGTGCCGAGATGAGGTACCCTTTTCCATCTCTGCTCAAGCATGCTGAATGAAGAAGCACATAACCTTTTGAGGCGAATAATAGTCTGAGAAGGGGTTCGACCACATTTACATATAGTACATGGGGAGACTTCAAGAGGAGTTTGCTTACGCCAACCCGCAGTTTATCTAAGAAGTCGATACACACCACGACACCTAACGCACCTAAATGTTCAGAATAGGTTGCTGATGAGCTGTTGGCAAAGATCTTTCTGGCTCCAACGCTCTTCTGCGCTGTGCCTTCAGTTATCGGCCCAATAAACAGATCCGCGCGGTCAATATGCTCTACTTCAAAGAAGTGAAGCTCGCTGAGTGGCACTATTGATTTCACGTTGAGGACGCCATGAAGACTATAGAGATATGGGGAATAAGTCCCCTTGTTTGGCATCCGGCGTAGAACGTGACCGCAAGCCATTTTATTGAGGAAGTCGCAGTTAGGCATGGGTGGGGTTTCTCCTTTCATGGTTCATTCGTTTTGAGCGAGCGGGTGACTGTGAAACGGAGAAGCTTCACCTATCTGACTTGGATCATCGCCACATCTATTGATTTACTACAGAAACGGCAGAGGCTCTACTAGGTTGCCGGCCGCGGAATTCATAGCTCTGTCACCTATCGCCTATCCGGAAGTTTAGAGAGCCTGATTTCTTCTTCCCATTCGTTTCCAAGTGCTGACAAACTCTCTTGAACGCGCATGTTCCACTGTAGGGGCATATGCGTATTTAACAGTTGTCTCGCACTACACAACAACTGTCCCTCACATTACATTTCGACTCTACGCTAATATTGCTATTTCAAGGAAATGCGAGAGAAATTCGAAATCTCTGAAAGATGACTATTGAAGAATTCTACTCAAAATAGTTAACTCCTTACCAATAGAGATGATCCAATCAAACCTAGTTACGAAATACGACCGGCTTCAACATAGCCTTGGTCGAGTCAAACCCCCGCTAAACAGACTTTCCCTCGCACCTAGGCTATACGATATTAACCGTCAACAATGAGTGTTCCAGACCCCCAAAGAACATTAGAATGAGCTCACCAGAACCCGATTCCTTTGAGAATATATAGAAAAGTCTTGCCAAACACAGCAGAATAGAGAGATTTGAACATCCAATGTCCCGAGCTAGTTCGCTAGTTCTTGTTGCTACAGGCCTAAGCTGGAATAGTCTTTGATTTTTCTCTTTTCCATTCCCAGTAGGCTTTCCTCTCGCTTGGGCTGAGCTCTGTTGTAGGGTTCAGCATGCTTGAATTCTGGGCATGTGCTTATGAGCAAGACTTGCTTCCAATGATTGATGCAGAATGGCGTGAATGATCGAGGGTCGTTTACGGTTCGAAGCTACTCGCAGTCAGCACACCAACTATGCATCGGAAAACAGCTCTACCAACTCTATGACTATGAATTTCATTAGGTTGAGAGTAGATTAAGAGTAACGTCGATTTACGCGTAAAGAATTCGCGATTCAAATTTAAGGGAGCGCATCAAGGGACCCACACACAATTCTATCTTGGCCCATTGTTAGGGGAGGAATCCACTGAAACCTCTCTTCATTATTTCATTGTATTGCTCCCAACTGGTCATCGTGTCTGACGACGACGCCCACCAGAGGATACGGGCGTCGCTATTCGGCTTGGATTGTTGAGCGCTATTTTCTCCGGGTGAAACGTGTCGCGGCCTTTCTTGTCTCCTCGAGAACGAGTATCAATGGGGCCAAGCTGTAGAGGTAGATCCAATCTGATGGTGAGAGAGGCGCTGTCCCGAAGAGCGGTTGCAGGAAAGGAGTATACACTATGCACGCTAGGATGGCCAATTGTGACAATATCCCGGGGAAGAGCCATCTGTTCCTTAGCGGGTTTAGTCGGAAAATGGATTCCGAACTTGATCTGGCGGCGAAGAAGTTGCCCAGTTGACCTGCCATTATGCTTGCCATAACGATCGTCGTACCTTTGGCGTATGCTATAGGATCGCTCACTATCGCTTGTCCAAAGTTCCATCCTGTAGCCTTCCATGTTTGAAATGCCCAAAACAGC
>Ga0315307_1001386_pt1 | contig 10838 bp, 9 predicted proteins | sample TDP2_MG_FD_203079 | JGI IMG/M metagenome (GOLD analysis project Ga0315307, IMG submission 203079) | Freshwater sediment microbial communities from Lake Towuti, South Sulawesi, Indonesia - TDP2 | ecosystem: Environmental > Aquatic > Freshwater > Lake > Sediment | place: Indonesia: South Sulawesi... | reverse complement strand
TTGATGGGTCTCTCGCTGATGACGCAGATGTCCAGCGGGTCGCCGTCGCCACGATCGGTGTTCGGCATGAGGGATCTCACCCGTTCGCCGCAGTATGTGCGAGGGATGAAGCCGTAGAGGGTGGGCGGCAGCGACGAAGTCCGTTGGGGACGATCAACGCGTAGGTACCCGGTGAGCTTGTCTACCTCGTATTTCACCAAGTCAAAGGGGGTGATCTCGATGTATGCGTTCACATATCTCGGAGGGTCGGGGCCCGGCTCCAGGCCGTGCCAAGGATGAGGTCGCCACCGGCTGAAAGACGAAGATGATGCCATCCCCAAGCTCCCGGAGTCGCGTTCCGGGCAAGCCTTCTTCCTGGTCATATGACCCAGTCCTGGACGCTGAACGTCCTCGCGAAGGAAGCGTCAGACCGGCTTAAGAATCTACCCAAGCCTCCGCCAACTCGACCTACGATGATCTAATCCCATGCAAGAGGTAGAGCCTTCGCTATGGGTCCGGAGTTGGGATCGGTCCGGAGGCTAATCTTTGAACTTCTCCGAAGCAGGCTCCCCGCAGATCCCCCAGTGTGACTTCTGTATCTCGTGCACGATCACTTCCACCGCCGGTGCGGGGATGCCTAGATCCGCAAAGACCTTGGTTATCTCGCGTATGACGGTCTTTGCCTTTTTGGGGCCAAATCCCTCCCACACGTTGACATGGACTATGGGCATTCCACTTCCTTCCTCCTCATCCCGGGCGGCCTTGATTCTGCGGGGCGCGTTGCGCTGCTTTATGTGCAGGGCCGCCCATGTGTGAGGCGAGGATCATTGGTTTCACAGACCCAAAAGCATTTCGTGGCCATGCTCGGATGGTCAGGTGTCGAAAGGCGGCGCCAGAATGGCTGGGGTCACTTGGGTTCCGGGCCGAGGTCGATCATGGACTTGATCCTTCTGCCAGTTTAGCAAGGACAAGGACAAAACATGTATCAGGCAGGAACGGGACCCAAGAACCGGTGGGGCATCGCGTTGGCAGGAGCGGTACTCTGTCTGCTTCTCTCCGTACCGGGCCTCATCCGGCCCTCTCCTGATCTAGGTACCAGAGATCCGATCATTGCACCCCTTGGCTTGGTGGTTATGGTGGCCTTCATTCTCATATTCCTCTATTGGTGGTGGAGAGCCGCATGGCGCAAAGTCTGAATACTATCAGTTGACAGCGGCGGCGTCACGGCATCAGCACAACATCCCCCCTAGCGGGTAGGGGATCATACTTCCATGATGTCGATCATGGACTTGATCCTTCTGCCAGTCCGGTTCGCTTGCGAAAGGGCAGCGGGGAGATCATCAAGGGTCAGCCTTGCCGTGATCAAAGGGGAAAGATCCAGCATGTCTGAATCCATCAGGCGCAGTATCGGTCGGTACATCCCCAGGCTGCCCGAAACCCCCTTGATAGTTATCCCCCTCAGGACGACGCGGTCTATGTCAAAGCCGTCCACCTTCTCATCGTAGAAGGCCACCGTCGCCACGGACCCGCCAACCCGGACGATGTCCAGTGAGGCCTTGAGAAGGTCGATCGACCGTGATGCCTCGATCACCCTGTCGACCTGCCATCCGCCGAACTGTTCCATCACGCCCTCCTGCAGGGATATCTTTGTGGTGTTGATGGTTCCGTCAGCACCCAGGCGTAGCGCGATGCGGAGCTTGAAGGGCTTTCTGCCGACGACCACGACCCTAGCGGCACCTGACAGCTTGGCGAGCTTGGCTGCGGCGATCCCGATCGTCCCTGAACCAACGACCAGAACGGCGTCACCCGGTTCCACCCCGGCCTGCGCCACCGTGAACAGGGCGGTTGCGGCCGGTTCGACCATGGCTGCGTTGTCGAAGCTGACCTTGTCAGGGACGTGGAAGACGTGCCGGGCGGGCATCAGGATGTACTCGGCCCAAGCGCCGTCCCAGGCATTCACGGTGCCGACGCTTCGGGCCTTGCTGCAGCGCGAGTACTGGCCGACGAGACACTCGTAGCAGACGCCGCAGGAGACCCCGGTGTCTCCAACCACCCTGTCACCCGCCTTGAACCCGGCAACGGCCGAGCCGGCCCTCTCCACGACCCCCGACCATTCGTGGCCGGGCGTCATGGGGAACTTGACAGAACCATCCTTGACCCCTGAGAACTCACCTGAGTAGATCGAGTAGTCCGTCCCGCATACGCCTGCCCTGACGACCTTGCACAGCAGGTCGTGCGGACCTGGCTTGGGGGTTTTCACATCGATGATCCTGATGTCCTTGGGACCGTAGAGTCTTGCTGCCTTCATGATCAACGCCCCATCCTGGGTTGGCCGGATCCAGCATCTTCTGTCTCGGCGAGGCGGCTGAAGTGGGTTTCGGTATTGATGCCCACGCGTCGATGCGGGTAGGACGTGAGACGACCAACGCTTTATCTGTGTGAGGCACCGAATCCCGGACCACCTACAGGTGAGATGTCTTGCCCCGAGAAAGCAGTTCGAAAGGTACCCAGATGCTGGAGATCCCCACAAGGTTCTATAGGATATACCTGGAGAGCAAGCCCTACGGCTGCGATGAGAAGGACTTCCACTACGTGGACCAGAAGCTTGTGATACCGGTGTCCCAGGCCTGCCTGGTCCTCGTGGATTGCTGGAGCAAGCGTGTGTTCCTTGGGGTATCCCACTACTGCAGGAGCTGGACGAACAGGGCCACGGGGATAATCCGGGACAGGATAGTCCCCGTGGTCGAGGCCGCGCGGGGTGCGAGGGTGAAGATCATCCACGCGCCCTCACAGAACATAGCCCAGAAGTATCCGCAGTCCCAGGCCTTCTTCCAGCCCGGGGATGACGAGGTCGGACCGAGATATGCAGACGTGGATCCAGAGTGGCCGCCCAAGGAGTTCGTCGAGAGGTCCGCAGGGTATGAGGCGTTCAGGAGGGAATCCCATCCCCGGGCCCAAGTCTGGCTGGACGAGTACAAGGACCAGATGATAAGCGGGCTGGTCGCGCCCAGGCCGGAGGATTACGTGGTGAGATCGGGAAGCCAGCTCCACAGGATTCTGAAGCACTTCAAGATCCTGCACCTTTTCTACGCGGGCTTTGCGACCAACATGTGCCTGCATCACCGGGACTACGGCATGAGGGCCTTCTCCGAACGGGGCTACAACACGATACTGATCAGGGATTGCACGACGGCGGTGGAAACCCACGACACCGTCGATGAGCTGCTGACGACCAAGGTATCGGTGCAGGAGCTGGAGATGCAGCGGGCTTTCTCGATGACATCGGCGGATTTCATTGCCGCGTGCGGAAGGGTCAGCAAGGCCATATGAGCGGTAGCTGCAACCGTCAGCCTTGCCATCGGTTCGCAGTCTGGGCTTCTAGCGATACCCGATGGCCTGCAGCTTCCTTTCAAAGTCAGAGGGGAGATCGACCGGGGATGGGAGTGCCTTCTGGTCTGCGTACCTGACTATGTTCAGCAGCATGCGGTCCGAGGCTGGATGGCTGCCGAGGTTCTCCGGAATTCTGAGCGTGTTCACTATGAACATGCCTTGGCCGAATCTGTAGGCGCCGACTAGGATGCCTGAGGCGTAGCCTCCCGGGCACGGATACCCGAGGGCGAAGGCCGCTGCGACGACCTCGTCGGGGGTGGCCTGGCCTTCGAAGAGGCCGTGCGGGATCACCGGGCCGTAGTAGTCCCAGTCCATGATGCCCTTGCCGGGCAGGCCGTCGAGCACCGGATGGGGCTTTGCCACGCACTCCTTGTGGTAGAGCCAGTCGCCGAACTCATAGTGTCTGCCCTTTTTGGAGAGCGGGAGCCAACCGACCCCGTCCTCGCCCCGCTTGAAAGCTCTGGGTGAGAGGAAGACCGCCACGCTGCCCCTGGCCATGCACTCGGCCAGCCTCCGCCAATTGTCCGGTGTCTTCTGGTCGTCCGGCGGCTCCCCCACTAGGATGGTTCGAGGGCAGTCGCGTGCGGACGCGAAGTCTTCGCAAGACACTCCGTGTGACGCAAGCCAGGTTCTGACACGCTCATCGATGCCCCACGTCGCGACTGTCCCCGTCGTCTCAGGCAGCGACTTGGGGTCGGAGAGGTAGAACTGCAGCCTGCCACCTGCTGGCGCGCCGCCACTGTCCATCGACACCCCCAGCTCGTATCTGCCGGGAGGCCCCTCGAGGACGATCGTGTCAAGGAGCACCGATATGGCCAAGGGAGCCAACTCACCAGGCTTGACCTTGGGAAGCTTGGCTTGGACCTTCCGTTCCCAGACGGTCCCGTCCGGCCCCGAAACCTTGATCGTCACCGGATACTGACCGGGAGCGAGGACATCCTCGTTTGCGAGCACGGCCTCGATCCTGAGGGCCTGTCCCGAGTAGCCGTGCATGGGATCCACGAACAGACACCAGCGCAGCGGCGCCCAGCCATCGGACAGGGCATCGGCGATGCCGGGCTTCCACTCCCTCCAGAAGGTCCACAGCCCCTCGCCCGTCATCCCGTGGTCCAGCATCCCGGTCACGTTGAAGCCGCAGATCCTTGGGTTTGACCTGATGAGGTCGAAACCCAGCAGGCGCTGGCGGCAGTGCAATCGCTGGCTCTCCCGCAGCATGTCCTCGGGGAACGGGTAGGCCGCGTACATGCCGAGGCGTTTCCAGTCGGCGATCAGGCTCTCAGCCATTGAACGCATCAGGGATGCGTCCTCCAGCTCCTGATTGGCCCCGGCCTGCTCGTAGAATCGAAGCTCGCGGATGGCGTTTAGCACGCTTCCTATCCCGTACTCCGAGAGAAAGACCGGCTTTGTGTCCCTTCCCAGGTTTCTTATGAGCCCATCTGCCTCGGCAGTCTGCGGAGTTGCAGGGTACACGTGGGCGTCGCCCGCATTCTTCACATATCCCCCTGCCCCCCAGGCGAAGGACGCGCTGTAGCTCGGGTCCTCCATCCCCCAGACGCACTCCCACCTGTCGCTTCCAGGGTTGCTGACCGACCCGATGTTGAACTGGCCATCCCAACGCCCGCTTCCCAGCAACACAAGGCGCGTGTCGTCCAGGGAGCGAACCAGCTTCAGGCTGTCGACGGCGTGCCGGAACACCGGACCATCGCGCGTCTCGTTCAAAAGGCCCCAGATCACAACGGAGGGGTGATTCCTGTCGCGCCTGATCATCTCGGCCGTTGAGAGGTCGAACCGCTCCGCCATCTTGGGCGAATCCTCCAGGCACCAGCTCGCAAGGGACTCCTCGTAAACCATGAGCCCGATCTCGTCGCACATGTCAAGCTGCCAGGGGTGGGCGGCGCCCGCGATGAACCTGACCGCGTTCAGGCCGCACGTCTTGGCATACAGCAGGTCGCGACGCAGAAGGTCGGGGGCTGACGGGGGAGGCAGGATCTGGCCAATCGGACAGTGGTTGCCGGTGTGGGTGCTCTTGAGGAAGACCCTCTTTCCGTTGAGGTGGAAGTAGCCGTTCACTACGCGGAAATCGCGGAACCCGAAGCGCACCGAACGCTCATCGATGGTGTGGCCCGATTTGAAGCATAGCCGGACAGTGGCGCGGTACAGATAGGGATCGTGCAGCTCCCAGAGGCGCGGACCCCCGAGCTGAAGCTGGGCGTGGATCGTCGTATCTTTGAGTCTGATTCTGCACTCAAGCTGCGCTGATGTGAGCACGATGCCCGTGGCGGCGGGGGAGAGGCAGATCTGCATCCCGACCTTTCGGGCCGCCTTGGTGGAGTTGCGCAGGACTACCTGGACTGTGACCCTGCCCGTCCTGATGTCCGCTCTGACGAACATGTCCCGGACTCGCACGGGCGGGACCAGCGAAAGCTCAACGGGCTCGGTGATGCCGCCGTAGTTGTAGGATCCCCCGGGACGAGGGGGGATCGACTTGTTCCTGTGCGGCGTCTGGCCCAGCGTCATCCCGTCGATCGGCTCGTTGGCGGGGTTGAGGACGCGGACCGCCAGGTGGTTGATGCCGCCTGGTCTGACGGCATCGGTCACATCGAGCTCGAAAGGTGTCTCGCCCCCTTCATGGGTTCCGGCGTGCACGCCGTTGAGCCACACGTCGCAGAAGTAGTCAACGGCCGAGAAGCGAAGAAGGAAACGTCCTTGATCGTCTGGGTGACGGGGTGATCTGAAGTTGCGCCAGTACCAGGCGATGCCATGGTATGCGGGGAACGCCTCTTGGATGATCCCCGGGACCCGGACAGGTTTTGAGTCCGGCCGTACCTTCTTCCACCATTCCCTCTGAAGTCCGATGTTCTTGGGGTCAATGGCAAGATGCCATTCCCCGTCAAGCGAGACAAGCCTCGTCTCCATTCACACACCTCCACGTCAAGCGTGGATCGCCCCATCCTTCGAGGCTGATCGCACATGCGCCCGCTGCTCGGGGGGCGTCGGCTTGAGTTGGCTCACTGGCTCAATGGTCCACGCAAGTTATATTAAGCTCCTTCTGAGGGTGCAAGCCTGACTGGAGATGCCGGTACCCTGAAGGGCCAATTCTGTGATGCCACACAGTCCCGGTCATGCGGCAAGTCCATGCCGCTGTCAATGGCAGGAGGCGGGATGGAATGAGGCTCTGCATGGAAACGGGCACGTTCCAAAGACACCCCATGGAGAAGGCTCTGGCTGAGATCAGGAGGGCAGGTTACAGGTACGTGGAGCTCAACCCCGACCTCTTCAAACCCCACGAGGCAACTAGGACGGACATCAAGCGGCTGAAGGAGCTGCTAGATGAGAACGGGCTACGCCCGGCGGCGGTGCTTCCGCTCTACTCATTGGCAAACCCAGATGAGAGTGCTAGGCTTGAGGCTGTCGAGAAGTGGAAGCGGTCCATCCGTGCCTCCAAGGAGCTGGGTGCAGAGAAGCTGACATCGGAGATGACGGGCGACCCCAAGGAGCCCGGCCGCTCGCGGGATGCGTTCAAGCGCTCGATGGATGCTCTGGTGCCCCTGCTGGAGGAGGCTGACCTGACGGTATGTTTCGAGCCGCATCCTGGGGATTTCATCGAGAGCTCCAACGGGGCCGTGGACCTGATTAGGGAGATCGGGTCCCCGCAGGTGGCGTATCTCTACTGCATGCCACACACCTTCTACCTCGGCGATGACATACGCAGGATGATAGTCTACGCCGGCGCAACGCTTGGGCATGTCCATGTCGGCGACACGCTCAGGCCGGACAGGATCATCCAGGCAGGGGCAGGGGGGCGACCGCACAACCACATGATCCCAGGCTGGGGCGAGGTTGACTTCGAGGCTGGCCTCGCCGCGTTGAAATCGATCGGCTACGACGGCTACCTGAGCGCCGCCCTCTTCTCGCACCTCGATGAGCCGACCAATGCCGCTAGAGAGACAAGGGAGAAAGTGGAGGAGATGCTGTCCAAGCTAGGTTGAGGGTGCCCGTCGCCAGGTGCTTGGTTAGGAGGTTATGGCTTGAGGCCCATCAGGATCGGCGTAGTGGGATGCGGAGGCATCGCCAGGGGGCTTCACCTCCCGGTCATCTCCGCATTGCGTGACGTGTTGGAGCTCGTCGCGGTCTGCGACAAGGACGAGGCTCGGGCTTCGCAAGCGGGCCGGAAGTACGGGGTCGAATACTTCACCGATCTTGAGAGGATGTTGGCGCAGGATGTGGAGGCGGTCTCAGTCCTGACACATGCCTACACTCACCACACCCTGGGACGGGCGGCCGCCGAGTCCGGGAAGCACGTCCTAGTGGAGAAGCCCATCGCCATAACCCTGCCATGCGCCGACTGGCTTATCAAGGCATGCGAAAAGGGCAAAGTCGTTCTAGAGGTCGCGGAGAACTACCCGTTCATGCCCATGGATGCCCTCATCAACGAGGTCTCCCGCTCGGGCCGTCTGGGCAAGGTCGTGGCCGTGTATGTGAGGGATGACCTGAACGGCATCTCCCTGGACATCGGAGTCCACCGGTTCAGCCAGCTGCGCCAGCCCATCCAAAGCAGGCCTCTGAGCGTGACGGCGACCGTGAAGCTGCCGGGGTTCGAGAGAGATGAGCTAGCGATGACTGACCGGCGGTTCGGCGAGCGCTTCGACACGTACTGGGGTAGAAGCCTGGTGGAGTTCGAGGGCGGGGCGATGGGCGTCTGCGAGTGCTTCCCGCTCATGCGCGCGACATCGCTTTGGGCTCCGGACTACCGGCGGGTCATCGGAAGCGAGGGCATCTTCAGCGATGACCTCTGGCCCAACATCTTCCCGACCCTTCCGGAGGGCCACGCGAAGCTGCACCTGTTGGACGATCGCAGGTGGCGGGAAGTTGCAGTTGAGAAAGTGGAGGCCAGCGCCGGGCCCGGGGAATCCCTGGAGGAAGTCATCGCCCACCTCAAGCCGCCGATCGCCTGGGAGAGCCCGCTCAAAGGCAGGAGAGGAGTCCACCTTCCTCCCTGCCCTGAGGAGATGGCCTGGCCGGGATCAAGCTGGGGGGCCTGGGCCATTGCCGAGGCGACCATCTACACCCGGTTCGCCAGGGCTGTCAGGGATGGGACGTTTCCAGCCTATGGCGGGGAACAGGCGCGCCTCGACCTCGAACTGTGCATCGCGACCTACGAGTCGGAGAGGCTGGGCAGGCCCATTCGGTTGCCGCTGAAGGGAGTCACGCCTCACGAAAAGGCCGTGCACGAGGAGTTCAGGATGCGCTATGGGCACGGGCCTCTCTGAGAAGCGGAGTGAACGGCGGACCATCTGAGAAGGATGGAAGGAAGGTAGGCACCTATGGCACGTTCGGATTGGGGCATCGGCGTCGTGGGCCTTGGTGGCATCTCACGACAGCATCTGGAAGGGTACCGTCGCAAAGGGTTGAGGGTCGTCGGAGGGGCCGAGATCGACGAGGCGCGCTGCAATGCGGTGGCACGGGATTTTGGTCTACCGTTTGTGACGGCGGACTACCGCGAACTGATCGAGAGGGAAGACGTGCGGATCGTGGACATCACCGTCCCGCACACCCTTGAGTTGCGTCGGCCCATCGTGGAGTTTGCGGCTCACCACGGCAAGGCGATGTTCGTCCAGAAACCCCTGCTGGGGTCTCTTCACGAGGCACGGCAACTTGTGGAGATTGCAGAACGCCACGGGGCGCCGATGATGGTCAACCAGAACTCCCTGTTCGTCCCAGCCTTCATGGCGATGGAGCCCTACCTTCGCGATGAGAGATACATCGGCAAACCCTACTGGTTCCAGATCGAAAACCGCAACTGGTTCGACCCCAGCGGCCACCCATGGTATGGCAAGGCGGAGCGGTGGATCACGTGCGACATGGCCATCCACCACTTCGCCTTGGCACGGCACTGGTTCGGCGATTGGGATAGCGTGTATGCGGCCATGGCCCACGATGCATCTCAGAAGGGCATTCCAGGCGACACGCTGAGCAGCGTTTTCATCCGGTTTCGCAGCGGCGTGCAGGGACTCATCGTCAACAACTGGTGCTATCGCGGTGATCGCACTCGCTCACACAGCTGCGAGGAGATCGTCATCCAGGGCGACGGAGGCTGCATCAGCGGCGACAGCAAGGAGATCTGCGTAACAACCGTCAACCCGCCGTCCAAGATCATCCCGGGGTTTGAGGGGGCATGGTTCCCCGATGCCTTCGGGCGCGCGATGGCCCATTTCGTGGACGCTCTGGATGCTGGCAAACCGTTCCTCTGCGAAGCGCGCGACAATCTCAAGACGGTGGCGATGACGGAGGCCGCCTACATCTCGGCACAGGAACGGCGCGAGGTGCACTGGGAGGCATTGGTGAGGGCCGAGTGAGCAATCGGTGTCTACTCCGGGTAGCACCACTCCAGAAAATCGGCTAGAGTGCCGTTGAAAAGCGCCCTCTTCAGCTTGGAGTAGGTGCGCTGGTCCCCGATCGAGTAGTAGAGGTACGTCCTACCCCTGTACTCGGCGATGTCCGGATCGGAGGTGTTGATGTCCTCGCCTTCGCCCGGTGCCAGGATGGGATTCCGCGGCGATGGCTCCCAGGCCTTGAGGTTACGCGAGCGGACCATGTAGGTCTCGAACCGCCACTGCGGCTTCATGTGCTCCAGGTAGAGCATGTAGTACCGGCCATCGAGGTAGCGCAGGCACGGGCATGCGGCGTACTTGTCCGGGCCGTAGAGTGCGCCCGGGATCTTTCCCCAGTGCAGGAGATCAGTTGACTCAGCGAACTTGACGGTGAACGGGACGTAAGCGGGGTCGTCGGTCTCGTAGGCCATCACGAACTTCTCATCTGCCTTGCAGACCGAGGTGTTGAAGATATGCTCCGGCGGATCCTGCACCAGCACCCGGCGCTTGCTCCAACGCTGCATGTCGGATGAGCGAAAGAGGGTCACGTCATTCCAGGTCTCATTCTCCCAGCGCGATGCAAAGACGTGGATCCGATCGGCGAGGACCCAGACCGATCCGAGGCCGTATCCCGTGCCAAGGCGTGCCAGCTCCTTGCCCGTCTCAACGTCTTTGATCAAGAGGTAGTAGTCCTCCCTCCTTCCGCCGGTGCCGGGACGCACGCACTCCATGAGCAGCAGTCTGTCCTTGTACACGAAGGGAGAGGCCTCGCAGACGTCGGAGAGGTAGCGGTCTTCCTTCATCAGGGAGCGCTCACCCGAAGGATGCTTCGAGGCACCGCACGCATTGGATGCATCGGTGGAACCTTTGGGTTTCTGGTTTACCACAGTCAGTTGGTGCTGCGCGGTCTGATAAAGGGTTACTTGTCGAACCTCCTTACGCGCCTGCTGTCCTCGAAGGGAGGATCAAACGGTTGGAGGAGTAGACCGCACGGAAAGCAAAACCTCCCCAACCGGACCATCATCCTTCGTTTCAGTAGACTTCACAAGAGGGATTAGCAGTCAATCTGACTATGGGTCACGGAAGTTCCTGACCAGA
>Ga0315307_1001385_pt1 | contig 10840 bp, 13 predicted proteins | sample TDP2_MG_FD_203079 | JGI IMG/M metagenome (GOLD analysis project Ga0315307, IMG submission 203079) | Freshwater sediment microbial communities from Lake Towuti, South Sulawesi, Indonesia - TDP2 | ecosystem: Environmental > Aquatic > Freshwater > Lake > Sediment | place: Indonesia: South Sulawesi... | reverse complement strand
CTCGACTTGGCTTCGCCGCAACGCGTAGTAGTCTTCTTGCAGACGCGATGAACTCTCCGAACTTCAAATGCTGTCCCTTCGGACGTGCCTTCTTCAGAATAAGACCTTGCGATATATAAACAGTTTTTACCCTAGAAATGAGGTATATAATTTCTCCGGCTAATGCCTTTTAGCTCTCTCCTGCGTTACTATTTATGTCATGTCAACGGAACTGAAAGGTCGCGCTAAAACGCCGATATTTGAAGAAAAAGTGCTAGAGGCACTAAGAACCGCCAAGCGTCCGCTCTACATAAGCGAAGTAAAGCGTCTAGCAGGAATAAAGCAATGGCACAGCGCCAGAACCATACTCTATAAGCTTGTGGCTAAAGGCTTAGTAAACGCTGAAGAAACAGGTAGAGAGACATTCTTTTCAATAGCCGAACCCATGCCAGAAGTTAGCGACCTGATAGCGAGACCAGCACTAGAAGTAACACTGAAAGGCGCACTTAAGCAAGGTACACTTCTATTCAAGTACAAGGATAAGGAATTAGAGACAAAACCCACTGATTGGACTGAGTTATTACGCAAGTACACGCTTGAAGCAGTAGCCAAGGCTTTCGAAAAGGAACTGGTAGCCGAAGGTTTTCCCATAAAGCAAGGCGAGTTACTGCCTGAGATGAAGAAGGTTCTCAGAAAGTAAGACCATCTACTATCATCAACTACTGCATTGGAGCTAATCGTTATAAGATCGAAAATTCGATTGTTAAGTGTTGATTTTCAAGTGAGTAGAGTCCAATTTGAGCAAGAAGAGAATCACTATTCTAATTCTCTGGATAATAGGCATTTCATCGGTGCTCCTAACCTACGCGTGCTATTCCTGTGAAACGCTTGTCCTTGAAGAGTGGGGCGGAAGCGTAATTTCTCCGCGTGGTGCGATATCCTTTAACGCTCCTAATCTCGTTGGGGGTGATCTCCTTCAGGTCAGTTACAGGACAGAAGGATACGTCAAGGTTTTCGTATTTCCTCTCGAATATTGGGAAATGCACAAGGAGGATTTCAGCGAAGAACTTTCCCTACCAAAGGTGTCTCAGTATCGGCGTAACTACGAGTACTTTGAATGTCAGATCGTCAAAGATGGCTCATACATCATAGTAGGAAGGAACTATTACTCCGATACTTCTGGTGAACTAAGGTTACGTTATGAAGTGATTCGTTATCCATATAGACCCTATTGGTTGCCTGTTCTTGCGCCGGGAGTCGCGGCTTTTGTCGCAAGTATTCCTATTCTATTACTTCACAAGGAACCGCCCTTTTCATGTCCATGGTGCGGTGAGAAGCAGGATTTTGGCTGGGATCCGAAGACCAAGAAAAGGTATTGTAGAAAGTGCGGATGGACTGATCTGTTTTGAGCTTTCCCTGACAATCAAAACAGAAGGCAAAAGATGTGAACTCGCTTTGGAAAACCTAATCAGGTTCTACTAGATGAAGACTTCTGCTAAAGTCGTAAACCTTGCATATGCGACCTTCCTGGTTGCCGTCGTAGTTATAGGATACGTAGAATGGGGAAATCTGGCTGGGCTAGTGTTTGCGTTGTGCTTCTTGTTTGTTCTACCAATAGCGTACGTCAGGTGGGATTTCTGGTATAGACGCAAGGAGCCTTTCTGGGAAAGCTGGTACAAGATGATTCCGTATCGACCAGACTACGTAATCGCTAGAGACACCGAACTGGGCAGGTATAGACTGGGCGAACCTATCCGAAGGGAACTCTATATTCCTATGCGAAATAAAATTAACAGCTCTTGTCGTCTATGCGGCACATACATGCCTAAAGGCACAAGAATCTACTGGGCTCCATCGCTGAGAATGGCTCTATGTCAGAAGTGCTTCGAAAGAACTTAGCAGCAGCAAATCTTCAAATAAATAGTCCTCCAGAAATTCATCAAGTGAACTATTTTGGCTAGGGAATATCTAGAGACTTCATCTCAAGCAACTTCCAGAGCGAAGGATCTTATATCTAGAGGTGACTACGTCGGAGCGATAGAAGCGGCACAACATTCAATAGAACTTTCAGTGAAGGCATTATATCTCTTGGTCGGACAGGAGCCTCCCAAAGAGCATTATGCAGGACAGGAGTTTCTAAACAGAGTCGTAGGTAGATTGGATTTCCCTAGCTATTTTGACCATTTCAAGGCTGACCTTTGTAGGACTATGTGGATAAGCAAAATGTATGAATGGGCACACACAGTTTCTGTCTACGGATACAAGGGGACTTCACCCTCAAAACTCATTAATAAGAAGGATGCTGAAATAGCCTTGCAGTATGCCGATGAAGTCTATTGGACTTGCAGACGTGTCGCGGATGCCGTAAGTCGAAAAGAAATAGCAATTCGTCAAAGTATCCAGAGATAGACATCCGTCTTGCTTCGGTCAGATGAAAAAATTGGCAAGAAATGAAGATAGCAAGCCAAAATTGAGCTACCAAGAACGCATGACTCTTTTAAAGGAATACGAGCTATCACAAAAAATGCACAATTATTATGGTCGTTTAACTTGGGAAATAGGTTCGATCTTAGTAGGCGGAAGCCTAGCAGGATTAGCTCTTGTAATCTCTAACATACCTCGACCGAGCTCGGTAGCGTCCATTTTTACGTTTGCGGTTGCTATTATGGCATCTATTTTCTGCCTAATCGTAAGGAGATATCGAGATATCACTCGCATACATCTGGTTAGATGTCGTGAAATAGAAGCATGCTTAGGAATGAAACAACATCTATACGTGGAAAAAGCGGCATGCAAATCATTCACTGTCAAAAGGCAAGATGGTGAAGAAGAGAAAATAGAAAAGATTGAGTTCCTAACTGGTTGGGATATGGTGCAAATACTCTGTGGCGTACTAGTCTTTATCGGGATAGTAATTGCGCTCTACTACCTACTACCTTGCTAGATTAACCACCCTTTTCGTTCAACGCTCTTTGAATGCCTGCTGTAACTGGCTAACTCATAATTCTAGGCATTGCTTATGACAATCTTGCCTTGCGCATCGAATTCGTATGTTCGAAGTCCTAAGTATTGAATTCCTTTTGAGTCTAGAATTCTCTTAGCTTCCGAGGCGTAATTGGTTGGTACGTACAGGTAGAAATAACTGCAGAGAGAAGAGTACTCCTTCCATTGAGCTGCATGATCCTCGTTAACTGTACTCGCCGTCTCAACTTCACCGATCATTTCTACTACATTCTTCTGCGTGTCCACAACGACTATATCGGGATACGCCAATTCTTGATTTTTCCTAAGTCCCATGTTCTGTTCCCCATTCGGATTGGTGTATGTTTTCCAATTTGGGTGATCGTTATCTGGAAATGGAAATCGTTTCTTTGCGATTTCGACCACCGCTTTGTCGTGAGGTTCTTCTTCTTCCTTCTTTCTCATTCAGATCCTCTTCTATCATATTCAGCAGTCCTTTCGGATATTTACGACTATCGACGAAAATCATATAATGGCAACAAACGTTTATTCGTGAAATGGAAAAGGCACTGAGAAAGTGACCCGAATGATGAAAAATTCAGGTCTTGCTCTATTGATCCTAACACTCATGATGTTTTCAATCGTCGCTGCACAAGCGACATGGATAGACGGATACGTCAAAGATGCCGAAGGAAATCCAATAGCAGGCGCAACCATTGTAGCCAAAGGAGCGTTCGAAACGTCTGCGGTAACGGATTCTAAAGGATACTACAAACTCGGACTTAGCGCAGGCGAATGGACTATAACCGCATCATACGACAAGTTCGAAGAAGCAAAGACAATAATCCTTGCAGATGGTGAACATAAAGTCTTAGATTTTACAGCAGCTACGACAGTTGTACACCTCTACGCACCAAAACCAGTTATTGTTGATGTTCCCAGCTCACTGAAAGTTGAAGAAGGTAAGTCCATTGACTTCGAAGTGGAGATAAGGAATGATGGTACAGATGGTACAGTTTCCATCGCAGTTACATGCCCCATAGCAACGTTCACAACAAGTGAAACTGGTTTTGACATGAAGGCAAGTGAGGTCAGGGAAATCAAATGCAAGGCTTACGGACTGAATGTCGAAAAGGATACGACGGATCAAATAGAGGTATTTGCTCAAGGAAGGGGCGGAACGGACACAAAATATATCGCTTTAACTGTCGAGAATGTCGAAGGTTGGACTCCGACAGTTACACCAGCGCCTTCACCTAGTCCTTCATCTGATTACTTGTGGATAGTTGTAATCGGAGTAGTTGTTGTTCTCGGCATAGTCCTTGTACTCGCAAGCAGGAAAAGGATTGCGCCCGTTTCGGAAGCTAAGGTCAAACCGCTCAGAAAAGAAGCTATTCCTACAGCAAGATTGCCAACTGTTGTCGAAAAAGAAAAGAGAGCCACTTGCTCTGTATGCGGTTACAACAACCCTCCCTACGCTGTAAATTATTGTGTTAAGTGTGGGGCGAGGTTGAAATGAAATATCATGTGTGCCCTAGCTGTGGAGGAAAAGTGAGTTCACGAGACAGATTTTGCGGTAACTGTGGTTCTTCAATTAGGATGTGCTCAAGATGCGGTGCTGCAAATCTTTACCACTCCTCTTTTTGCCATCTTTGTGGAACTCGGATAATACCCGAGAGAATTACTGAGCTTGGTATAGGAATAAGAAGACCAACTACCGGAGCTTTGATAGGGATAACTGTCACTCTAATCCTAATACTAGCCCTAATTGTTACAAGACCATCTCCTGAACTATATATTCAACAGCCCCAAGCCCCAGAAACACCGCAGCCCCAAGTTACTGAGACGCCACAACCGCCTGTAACCCCTGAGCTCTATGTAAAGCTCAGAGTAGAAGCTTATGAAGCGGAGGCGCATTGGACTAGAGACTATTCAAGTGATTTACCTCTCTATAATGCTCTGATAGTTTACGCGGTCTACAACGATGGAACAGCCCAAGCTGAGAACGTAGCAATAAGGATAACAGTAGATGCCGGTATGTTTCGACAATTTGACACTTTCATGGATTCCGGAGGCTATACAACCGACAGGTTCCAACTATCCTTTAACTATGACTCGTTTCATCAAGTTTCGGTGTCTGCTTCTTACCGACAATCAACGGATGCGACAACAATATCGATAAACGCATTTCTTCCCCGTTCATGGGGCAAAATAACTCCGGAACTAGCAAAGCTCTTCGTTACACCAAATGATCCGATTGTCAGAAACACTTTAAACAGTATATTGCAAGCGAAAGGAATTTTGACAACAGACTATGATGCCATTAAAGATTGGGTTGCGAATAACATACGATATGCCTTTGATAGCGAAGTGTATGGAGGAGAGTATTTTCAGCTGCCGAGAGAAACATTACAGCGCGGAACTGGAGATTGTGAAGACTACGCTATTTTGTTGACGTCCTTGTATAGAGCAGTTGGATACGATGCCGACCGAGTATATGTGGTGCTTGGTAACACACCAATGGGTTACCACGGCTGGATAAGGATAAAACTCGATATAATTGGTTGGCGGTACATAGAACCGCAATGGCAAGGGAGTTACTTGAGGATAATACTCTCTGAAAGCGAAATTCAAGGGACAGCAGAGTATCTCTTCAACGACGTGTATTTTTACGCTGCCTAAAGGAGCTGATGAACATACAGGTGAGTAAGTATGAGTAAACCTCGATGTCCCAAATGTAGAAAAGAAATGACGCTTGTAGCAGCGGGCTGGTACTGCATGAAAGACGACATACTTCTTGAGAAGAACACTCTAAGACCAACTGAAACGCCAGAAGTAGAAGAAATTTCACTCGAATACTACAAGAAAGAAGAGTTAATTGGGAAAGAGGTTTTTAGTTCAAGAGCAAGAAAAGTCGGTTCGGCAAAGGATATCGCTTATTCCAAAGATGGCAGGTCTGCACTTGTCGTTGAGAAACAAGGAACGGAGCGAATTATTCCGTTTGACTTCATAGACCAAATCGGAGACATAATCATTCTCAAGTCGAATTGGCGAGAAACGTTGGAGCTGGGGCAGGGAGGAACCTGCCCGGCATGTGGAGTCACGAACCCCGGCTATGCTACAAGATTCTGTGTTAGTTGTGGAGCAAAGTTGGACTGAAATGTCTTTTCTGAACGTGTAAGGTCTACTAGATGAAGACTTCTGCCAAGGTCATAAACGTAGTATTTGCGACCTTTCTGGCTATGCTCGTAACTATTTTCGGAGTCGGCGGAATAGTTATTGCACTGTGCTTCCTGTCGGTTCTACCGATAGGATACGCTAGATGGAGATGGTGGTATAAACGTAAAGAACCGTTCTGGGAAAGCTGGTATAAGATGATTCCGTATCAACCAGATCACGTAATCGCTAGAAACATCGAATTGGGCGACTACAAATCCGGTAAACCGATCCGAAAGGATTTTCGATGTTCTTTTCATTGACAATTACGATTCGAACGTCTTCGCGACAGCTATCGAAGGCACAACAAACAGAATTGTGAGTAGGACCCAGAGTCCCGGAGCTTGAAAGATTGAATGAAGGCTCCAAAGGTACGGATTGAATTCGGATGGAGGTATGTACATGACATCAGCCAGTCCTAGTCTTAGTAGCTCAGCGTTTACATTGAGCGAGTCGACATAGACCACAGCCAAGACCCTTCCGTAAATATCTCTAGTTTTCGAGTCATCTACATCCACTTTCACATTTTTCCAAGAGATTTCTGCTCGGACAAAGTCTGTAGCTTCGTCGAAGCCTGGCTCATCACGCTCAGGAGTGTCAACCCCGACCAACCTTATTCTGCCAATCCCAGACACTTCGATCGTATCTCCATCTAGCACGCGTGTGACTTGACCGCTTACAAGTTCAGATTCATAGTGCGGCTGCAAACTTAGATTGTAGTAGATGTAGCCTCCGTGGAATGCAAGAATAAGTATTCCCCACGCAACTAGCATGGCTATTCTTTTCTTTCTATTCCACTTCATGGCTTGGGACCGATAATCGATTGAACCATAGGTCCAGCGCTCAGAAATCGCCAAACCTACGAAGATTAGCGATACAAGAAATACTGCAACCATCAGTGGCATACTGCAGACTATTTGTCGACCAATCCAGAAAACTCTTGTAGGCTCCGAGAAAATTGAGGCTACAAGAAAGATGATAAGCGAAAGCCACAACAAGTTCCAAAGCGCCCTAAAAAGCGGTCTCTTCTTACGATATGAATATCGGCGACTTACTTGATCCAGCAAGAATACTTTGAAATCAATGGTATGGCTTAACCATTCAACACGCGTTATATCATTTACCTTCCTTGCGATGGTTATGTGGAATATCGATATTCCGATAACAGGGATGATTAAAGCGAAATAGCCTCTCAAGAGACATAGATTCTTCGGTCATAACTCTCCTGATCAATCCTTGGTCTTTGGTTTGATAGTTCATATTCTTTCCCATAATAGATTGAAGCACGTTCTCCCCTTCGTATGTTGTTGAGAACCTGCCGCATCATGTGGCTTTGCGCTTCAAGCTTTGTAAGGATATCTAGTCATTTATTAATATGTGTAACCGGCAAATGAAATAGTGTTGTAGCTGATCTACATGAGGATATTCTCTGAAAGAAAAGGGATCAAGCCTGTTAAGAGTAGTATACAAACCGATTTTGTGGATGAAGTTACGCGGAATCGTCTATGGGATGCAGTAACCGTTCACTATTGGCAACGAATGACTCATTCATGGATTTCAGAACAACCTGAGATTATGACCCTTATTACAAGGATATGGCATCTTTTCTTTAAGAAACCAATCGATACAATAGATGATTATTGGAAGAATACCCTAAAAGAATTAAGAGAATATTTCTTTCATTGCAAATGGAATGAAGTTTATGATTTCGTAGAATTCATTGCCAACAATTACCCCGATGATTCAGTAAACAGAGAATTCACTGAATTCTGCAATTCTGTGTTGGAACAAGAACTTTCGGCGTATCGTTTCGTCGGAGGAAGAATTACAGAGATCACCGCTAAAGAAGAAATTGCTGAAATAGAGGAAGCACTGGAAACACCCATGAAAACTGTTAATGAACACTTAAAGACGGCACTAGGTTTACTTGTAGACCGAAAATCCCCGGATTACAGAAATTCTATCAAAGAATCTATCAGCGCTGTGGAATCTATTTGCAAATTGATCACAAGAAATCCCAATCTGACGTTGGACGACGCCTTGGACGTAATAGAAAGAGAGAACAAAGTCAAGATACATCCTGCCTTGAAACGTGCTTTTGGCAGCCTTTATGGATATACAAGCGCTGCAGAAGGAATACGACACGGTCTATCGGATGAGCCTAGTCTGTATTTTGAAGACGCTAAATTCATGTTAGTTTCTTGTTCAGGATTCGTTAACTATCTTGTGGCAAAATCATCAAAAGCAGGAATAGCTCTAGGGAAATAGCCGTCTTCCAATTCTCTGTAGCAGTGGTTCAATCTTCGCTTTTGGTTTCGTTGCTTCTTTTTCGACTTTTCGCAACCGCGTCTAATAGCTCAAGACATCAACGGAAGTGCAATCAATTACTTTTATACCTCTTGTTGCGTCAAAATAAGAGTGGAAGAGGTTTTGCCACTTGCCAGTCACTGAAATTCCGTTAGATGCTTCAACCAGAGAGGAAGACGTTACCATTCTCCACGGCAAGAATCTGCTGCTCAAACTGATTGAAAACAAAGAAGTGAAGCAGTTCTTGTCAGGGAAAGACGTAGAACAGTTTCTATCCACTGAAGACCTCTGCTTCAAAGGCTTTCGTGAAACAATGAATAGCCTGTTCAAAGTTCAGCGCGATTTTCAAAGTGCATTGGAAAGAGCCCTTTATGAAATAGAAAGAGGCTTTTTCATTTCTGTGAGAAGAAGACTACGAGTTCGCTATCCTATATATTCAGGTCGCACCTTGAGGGAGTTGTCGCGAGAGCCGTTCCCGAAACAAGTCTTGGTTGAGTACAAGAAGCGAAATTCTGCCTTAATGAAGCGATTACTGAAGACGGATCAAGAACTTCTGAAATGCGAAGAGAAGATTAAGGAATTCAACAAGAATCTGGAAGTCTTGTATCCGACCGTCATTTTAAGATGTTCAATGTGTGGATCGCCGATTGTCAAGGAGAGAGAGAAACCTGGTACGAGACTCATTCATGTGCCTCCGGGGGCAGGCGGAATTTCGTATTCTACATACCTTCATCTTGAGCACTTAGGCTTCGATGTAGTGAAAGGGGAATTCAAAGGATCTGTCAAGTGCACGTTCTGTGGTCATGTAATCGAGAGAGAAGAAGCCTTGCGCACTCATATTCACTGGTTGAAAGATCCCATTCTGAAGCTTTGGGAAAGCAACCTTTGGCTGGAGGACTATGTTTCCAGACTCTTGCGATCAATGCAATGGGATACTTGGTCCCATGTGAGTGTTCTCGGCGCATCAGGAGTTCGACACGAAGTTGATGTTCTCGGAGTCAAGGGAAGTTACGTCCTAGTATGCGAATGCAAGACGGGACACGTCACCAGACAGGACGTATTCAATTTTTGGGCCAAAGTTTACGATATCAGATCCCACGTTAGTATGCTCGCTCTCATCGAACAATTGCCAGAGCCGGAAACGAGGGAATTTGTTGTCAAAAATCCCTCTGTAGTATTGTTAGAGAATCTGGGCGAAAAGAAGAAGAGTCAAATCACTGAAGAATTAAGGAAAGGAAAAATCGGACAGATCTGACTTTTCTCTTTCTCAACAACGAGAAAACTGGAAGTAATGGCGGCACATAATCCTAGTCTCACAATCTGGAAAAGAACAATCCTCAAATCATTGAATACTAGCGAAACAGCTGTTTTCCGATTCTTCGTAATTCGGGTTCTATGTGGGTTTTGGGGTGTCTGGCTTTAACTATTTTAACAGCTTTTGAAAAAGGAACCTTATTTCGCTTGGCTATATAACACGCAACTAGAAATGGGCTTCTGCTCAAAAATATTCTGTGTAGACGTTGGTTTCCCAGAGTTTTCTGTAGCGCTCGCTCCGGCTTCCGAGGCATACACCCTCGAAGATGCATTTTCCAGTACACGAATAGTTCGTGGCTCTTATGAAACTGCATCTGTCTCTCTTGTGGCAGATTTTCGCATTGCAGATCGGATCGTGCTCGTAGAAGCAGCAGCTTCTCCCCATATTCCACAGCATTGTATCTATCTCGAAGGCACTATGGCCGGAGTACTTTAAGAGGAGGCTGCAAGCCTCTCTTACAGCCTTCCTCACCTCGTTGTCTTCACTCTGTTTTATCCTCTTACGCTGCTGCAGTCTAGATACGAGAGCATTGTCGACAAGGTTGACGATCCCCGCTCTCAATGCTATTCGCATGATATGATAGTCAACAGCTATCTTCAGACTCTCCGGATCTTTCATTTTCCAGATTTCAGATTCGTTCAAGTATAGCAGAAGGAGAAAGCTTTTCTTCTCAACAGGATCGCTGTACGCTCTGAAGTTCTTGAGCAGATTGAGGAGGCCTTTTCCATCTTTTCGAATCAAGTAGCCTTTGCTTACATTGTAGATCATCATTATGTCTCCATTGAAACGTTTAAGCAAGATTCTCGCGCAGTTTCGAAGTAAGCCTACTCTTTCTGCGACGCGGTCGATGGTGGAGTGATCGGGGTTTCCATCATCGGATAATAGTGCTCTAAGTTCATCCTCTCCTATGCTCCTCATTCTGTTTGCTGTAAAGAAATCTTGATCGGTATCGAATCTCCGTCTGCACGCCGCTAGGAGGTAGTCCCCTCCTCTCAGCCATTTACCGTCGATATATCCTTGCAGGGTCCTAGTTGCTTGGCACATCGCTATGACGTAGAACCA
>Ga0315307_1001384_pt1 | contig 10840 bp, 10 predicted proteins | sample TDP2_MG_FD_203079 | JGI IMG/M metagenome (GOLD analysis project Ga0315307, IMG submission 203079) | Freshwater sediment microbial communities from Lake Towuti, South Sulawesi, Indonesia - TDP2 | ecosystem: Environmental > Aquatic > Freshwater > Lake > Sediment | place: Indonesia: South Sulawesi... | reverse complement strand
CCGTTGTTTTACTTACCAAACGGTAATTATCCAAAAATACTAATTACCAAAAGGTAATATTTAAGCCTTCCGCCACAACTAGCATGAAAAATATATCCTTCCATACCAGTACAATAGCGTAGAGACAGAATGATATGCTAAAAGAAGCCATGCTTTACGAACAGTTGCCAGAAAATACAGTGAAATGCAATCTTTGTGGGAGAAGATGCACCGTACCAGAGGGGTCAGTGGGATTCTGCTTGGTGAGAAAAAACGAAAAGGGAAAACTCTACTCGCTCGTATACGGGAAGGCTTGTTCCGCCTGCGTAGACCCCATAACCAAGAAGCCCCTCTCCCACTTCCACCCCGGCTCACTGGTCATGTCCATCGCCACAGTTGGATGCAACTTCCGCTGCCGCTTCTGTGACAACTGGTCGATAAGTCAGGAAAAGAAGATTATGGGATATGATTTTCCTCCTGACAAGGTTGTAGAAGCCACTAAAGAAAATGACTGCCAAGGAATAAGCTACACCTACACGGAACCAACCATCTTCTTCGAATACGCTTACGACACAGCAACGCTAGCCCACAAACAAGGATTCTTCAACACCTTCGTCACCAACGGATACATGACACCAGAAGCAGTTCAAACAATAGCGCCAGTCTTAGACGCCGCCACAGTCGATTTTAAGGGTGGAGGAGACCCAGAATTTTATAAGCAGTTCTCGGCAGTCCCGTCAGTTGAACCAATCTATGAATCTCTAAGAGAAATGAAGAAACACAGCATACACGTCGAAGTCACTAACTTGGTGATCCCTAAAATTGGAGATTCTACAGAGAGAATTCGCGAACTCGCCACATGGATAAGGGACAACCTTGGAAGGGACACGCCGTTTCATCTTCTGAGGTTTCATCCAAATTATCAAGTGACCGACATCCCGTCAACTTCATTAAAAACGCTGGAGCAGGCTTGCGAAGTTTCCAGCGAGGTTGGGTTGAACTATGTTTACATGGGAAACGTTCCTGGACACCGTTACGAAAACACCTACTGCCCCAATTGTCAAGAGTTGCTGATCAAGCGTTTCGGTTTCGAGATTGAGAAGTGGTGCCTAACAAAGGACATGTGTTGTCCAGCTTGTGGACACGCCATTGCCATTAAGGGTCAATTTCATCCAAGCGGTTTCTCTTATCCCTACACATTAATCTAGACGCATCCTTTTGAGGTGAGTAGGTATGTGGGCGATCTGGAGACCTGATGCAAATGCTGTTTTGAGGGATAAAAAGGCTCGAGCAAGTTTGGCAAGATACTTTGATGTTATGGAAGACGACAAGCCAGCCAAGTTTCTAATCGCCAAAAAACTGCCCGCCAACTTTGACAAAGGAGCCTCATTAGTAAAATTGTGGAAGATTCATGACCAACTCACCGAAGAATTTTACCGCCTTGAAAAAGAAATCGACTCCCGTCAAAAGCGCCTAGAAGAATTGGGTACTCCAGAAAAATCTTATCTAGACTTAAAGATCGAGATAGCGAACCATATTCTTGAGGGATGTCACTTCTGCACCAGAAGGTGTGGTTTTAACAGGCTTAAGGGAGAGTTAGGATACTGCAAGTGCGGAACCCAAATTACAGTTTCAACAATATTCGAGCACATGGGCGAAGAACCCGAACTGGTTCCCTCCGGAACCATATTCACGTTAGGCTGCACTTTAAGGTGTCTTCACTGCCAAAACTGGACCATATCCCAATGGTACGAGAAAGGAGACATTTTCTCGCCTAAACAGTTGGCTAGATCCGTGGAACACTTGCGTAAGGGTGGCTGCAGAAACGTTAACCTTGTCGGTGGAGAACCCACGCCTTGGCTTCAACAGTGGCTTGAAACCTTCAAACACGTAAACGTGAACGTCCCGGTAGTTTGGAACTCCAACTCCTACTACAGCGAAGAGACAGCAAAACTCCTAGCCGGATTCGTAGACGTTTATCTTCTCGACTTCAAGTATGGATCAAATGAATGCGCCGAAAAGATTTCCGACGCGCCTGGTTACTGGGAAGCGTGCACCCGAAACCATTTGTACGCCAAAGAATACGGAGAACTCCTCATCCGCGTCTTAATCCTACCCGAACACCTCGAGTGCTGCACAAAGAATGTTTTGAACTGGATCGCCCAAAACCTTGGAACTTGGGTTCGCACAAACGTGATGTTTCAGTACCGCCCCGAGTGGAGAGCCCATGAAATACCGGAGCTTCAAAGGAGACTCATGGGAAACGAGAGGGAACGAGCCATCGAACTAGCTAAGGAGGCAAAATTAACTAACTTTATAACATAAAACTGTGTAGTTATAGTTGCAACAAAGACTGTCTAAGGATTAAGGGCTGACGCAGATGCGCAAGAAAAACATTCTGTTAACGGTTGCCTTCTCTCTACTTTTCTTATCAATAATCTTGCACACACCAATCGGCTCACAGCTCCATTTACAAATCATAAAGCCAGTTAAGGCAGAAAAAACAATCATAGTGCCAACGAACTACACCAAAATTCAAGACGCAATTGACGCGGCAGACTCGGGAGATACAATTTACGTGTACAATGGAACATACTATGAACATGTAGTTGTGAACAAAACGGTTACCCTAATTGGAGAGAACAAAAATATAACAATCATTGACGGCGAAGGAACGGGTATAGTTATTCTTAGCAACGCATCTGACATTGAAATTAGGGGATTCACGATACAAAATGGAGGAGTTTTTCCCGACAGCGGAATACTCTTAGGGAGGAGGAGCATCAACAACACAATTCGTGATAACATAATAAGAAACAACGCTTACGGTATAACGCTAAGCGGGTCCAATGGATGTAGCATTATCGACAACATGATAATGAACAATTCTTGGACAGGAGTTCAGATCAAAGACAGCAATAATAGCATCATTTATGAAAATACGATAGTGAACAATTCTCGGGGTGTGGAAATTCTTACTGTGGATGCGCTTAACAACACACTCTATCACAACAACTTCATCGATAACCTAGCTCAAGCCAGTTCCTTCGCTCCCACTACTAAGTGGGACAACGGTACTGAAGGTAACTACTGGAGCGACTATATGGGCGAAGACTCGGATGGCAACGGCATAGGAGACACCCCCTACACAATACCATATGGGACAGACAATTATCCGCTTATGAAGCCTTTTGGAGACATAGGAGACATAGCCAAACCAATCATAGGCACTCCCTATCAGGAGCCGTTAGAGCCGAACGAGGGTGAGAACGTAACCATTTCGGTTAACGTGACCGATAAAGATAGTGGAGTTAAGAACGTAACTCTTTCGTACAGTATAAACGAAGGGGCTAATTGGACGGACGTGCCCATGATTAACTTGACAGGAAACACTTACGAAGGAGAAATTCTTGGACAATTAAACGGAACCAAGGTATGGTACAAGATAACCGCCTATGACAACGCCGAAAATTTTGCCGTCGACGATAACGCTGGGGAATATTACATATACATTGTTATCCCAGAGTTTCCTGCAACCATACTCCTGCCACTGTTCATCATTCTCACACTAGTTACAGTAATCCTAAGAAAGAAAAAGAAAGGAACGCTTAAGCTATAGCTTTTCGAAGATTAGGCTCGGTAAGACTTCTTGATAGCAAATTACAAAAATGACAGCAAAAATTTCTTGTGGAAGTTGTGCGAGCAAAAATTGTTTTATTCGCGGGGCTGGTTGGCGTGTATGTGTCCTTTTTCGATTAGATAGTCGCGGAGTGCTTGTTTCCATCCTCCCATTTGTATGCCGTATTTTGGGAGTTTTATACTTTTTAATGCTGAGAATCTTGGTCTTTCAGCTTTCATTTTTAGTTGTTCCGTTTTTATTGGCGTTAGGGTTGGGTTTATGCCTGTGATTTTGAATATTTCTTTGGCAAATTGGAACCATGTGCAGTAGCCTTGGTTTGTTGCGTGGTAAGTTCCAAATGGCAGTTTTGATTCTATTATCTTTTTTAGTGTTGTGGCTGCGTCTTTTGTGTATGTTGGGCTCATCCACATATCATCAACAACATTAATGGTCTCGTTTCTTTTTGCTTTCGTTATCATTGTTTCGACGAAGTTTCCTCCTTTGCCGCTTGCTCCTGCTACGCCGAATAGGCTTGCAAGCCTGAGTATGTAGTGTTTTGGGTTTTGTTTGGTGTAGAGTTCGCCTGCTAATTTTGAGATTCCATATGTGTTAATTGGATTTGGGGCATCATCTTCTGTGTAGGGCTCGTTTTTGGAACCGTCGAAGACGAAGTCTGTGCTTATGAATATGGTTGTAGCTTTGATTTCTTTTGACATTGTGGCTATGTTTCTGGCACCTATGGCGTTTACGGAGAACGTTTTTAGGGGTTCTTCCTCGCATTGGTCTGTTTTGTGGAACGCGGCGGTATTTATGATGATGTCGGGATGATGTTTCCTCAAAATGAGGCAACTGTCAGAGTCTGTGACTTCGATGTCTTGGTGTGTTAGTCCTATGACTTCATGTTCATCTTGAAATACTTTCATGAGGTCTGTGCCGAGTTGTCCTGTTGAACCTACGATGGCTATTTTCATAGCAATACTCCATCGATTTCGACTTCTTTGATTAATGTGTCCATCTCCAGGAGATGCTTATACCATTTGACGGTTATTGTTCGCGGATCGTCTCCAGATACTCTTCCATTTTTAAGTGCGTCAAACACTTCTTTTGCTCCTTCTCTGGGTGTGTAACGTGGCTTGAAGTTTAGCGCTTCTTTGATTTTGTTGAAACTTACTCTATAGCTTCTTTTGTCAGGTGAACCATACCATTCATAGTTGAATGACAGATTGATGGATTCTGCTATGAGTTTGGCTAGGTTGAAAATTTGGATGTTTTGTTCGTTGCTGCTTGCATTAAAAACTTGGCCGTTGACGAGTTCTGGGTCTGCTTCTAAGACTTTCGTGAAGGCGTTTGAGGTGTCTTTTACGTGTATGAAGGGACGCCATTGTTTTCCGTCTCTCATTATTGGTATTTTGCCGTTTTTGAAGAAGCCCAAAACCATTCCGTTAATTGCTAGGTCGAATCTCATTCTTGGAGATAAGCCGTAGGCTGTGGCTTGTCTGAGCACTGTTACGGAGAAGGATTTGTCTGCTAGCGGCAGAATTTCCTTTTCTGCTAGCATGTTGGCTTTGGCGTAGGTTGTTAACGGGTTGAGGCTGGATTCTTCTGTTAGGATTCCTTCTTGGAACCCGTAAACACTGCATGTGCTGGCTAAAACGTATCTGGCGACTCCATATTTTTTTGAGAGTTTGGCAACCCTTACTCTTCCCTTATAGTTTATTTCCAGTGTTTTTTGTGGGTCGAGTTCGCCGCTGGGGTCGTTTGAGAGGGATGCCAGATCCAAGACGGCGTCTATGCCCTTTAGGATTTCTGGTTTAAACCATCTGACATCGTCTTTGATTAGGCGTATTTTGTCGGCGATTTCTTTTACTGAGTCTATTCCAAAGAAGAGTCTGTCTAGGCATGTTACGTCGTAGCCTTTTTCGAGGAGGATTCTGGAAAGAATGGAGCCTATGTAGCCTGCTCCACCTGTTACTACTACTTTCATGCTTTACACTACCGTTATGCTATGCGCGCGCATAGCAATAATGTTTAGACTGAAAAGCCTATTTCTCTGTAACATTCCCTAGCAACCACATACCTTTGGATTTCGCCCGTTCCCTCCACGATGTCGAAGATTCGGGCATCACGATAAAAGCGTTCAATGTCGGAATCAACGTAGCCAACACCGCTATGAATTTGGAGAGCTTCGTCAGTAACCTCTTTGGCGATTTTAGCTGCGTATGCTTTCGCCATCGAAGCAAACTTAGTGATTAAATTACGCTGGTCAGGTTTGTTTTCGATCAGCCAAGCAGCCTTATACGTAAGCAATCTTGCGGTTTCTATCTTTGTTGCCATTTCAGCGATTTTATGTTGTGTGACTTGGAAGTTTGCAATGGGTTGGAAGAACTGGTTTCTTTGGGTAGAGTATTTTAGTGCGCGTTCATAGGCTCCTTGGGCTATGCCTACTGCAGTTGCCGCAATGGGTACTCGACTATAGTCGAAGAATGTCATGATCTGGTGAAAGCCTCTGTTTTCTTGACCGAGAAGGTTGCTTAACGGTACTCGAACATTGTCAAATGACAGCTCCGCTGTTGGAGTTGCTCTAATGCCCATTTTTGGCTCAAGTGAGTTGGTGTCAAATCCTGGAGTTCCCTTCTCAACTATGATCATGCTTACTCCCCGGTATGGCGGCTGAGCCTTGGGATCCGTCTGGCAGCAAACTGCAACGGCTTCTGCGATGTCTCCACATGTGATGAATGTCTTAGCCCCGTTGATTACCCATTCATCTCCATCTTTCACTGCAGTTGTTTCTAAACCTACAATTCCAGCGTCCGAACCATGATTAGGCTCGGTAAGCGCTAACGCATACACGACTTCACCTCGGCACACTCGCGGAATGTACTTTTCTTTCTGTTCTTCAGTGCCGAACATTGCAACTAATGTAGCAAGACCACCTCCGTCCCACAATATTGCGGAAAGTGTTGAGTCTACCCTGTTAAATTCTTCGGCAACCAAGCATTCTTCGATGCAACCTAGTCCCTGTCCTCCGTATTCTTCGGGAAGAGAAATGCCGCTGAAGCCTAGCCTAGCCGCTTTCTTGTAGAACTCCCAGGGAAATTCGTATTTTTCATCGTATTCCCTTCCCTTTTCAGGGGTAAATTCCTTTTCTGCGAATTCACGGGCTGCCCTTTGGATATCCAGTTGTTCCTCGGTTAGTTCAAATTTCATTTATATAACCCTCATTTTTTTACTTAGAACTTTTACGACCTGATGTTTTCCCTCACAATTTTTTGTTTTTATCAAGGCGGCATGATCTTAAATAAGTTTGCGCACATCTCTTTCCATTGCGCGCGCAAAGAAATACGCGGATTTTTCTGTTGTGATTTTTTAGGGGGACTCTTTGAAAGAACGGTTGCGAGGTACACATATTTTCATTGGTTGTTGCCTCTTATTTGTGTGGAGGGTGGAACCAGTCCCAGGGTTTGCCAACGCGTGGGTCGTCTTTTTTGCCGTTTATTTCTTTTGGGATTATGGTTTGGTCGTTCCATGGTCTGCGGGTTTCGTCTGGGTTTTGGTAATTGTAGAGTTTTGTGACGAAGTAGACAGTTAGGGATGGTTCGTTGCTGACGGTTTTGGTTCCATGTAGATATTTGCCAGGTATTCTGACTATTGTGGGTTTTTCGCCGCTTGCTATAACCTCAGCCATTTTTCCTGTTTCTTCTTCGTAGGCACAGATTTTCAGGGCTCCCTTTAATACTAGGAAATAGTCTGTTTGTCCTCTTGTGTGTTTGTGCCAAGCTCTAACCATGTCTGGATAACTGTAACTTATGTTTGCTTGTATTATCCATTCGTCTTCGAGGAGTTCTTTCCAGTCTTTTCTTAGGGCTTCGGCGAAGAAGCCTCTTTCATCTGGTAGCACGTTTATTTCGTAGACTTTTACTCCTTTAAGGGGGTGTTCTTTCATATTTCTACCTCTGAGTAGTCGCCTATGTTGACTTTTAGGGTTTTGTGTTTTTGGTTTTTTAGGATTTTCGCGTTTCTTCCTATGAGGCTTTCCTCCAGTCTTTCAACCCCTTTTATTAGGGCGTTTTCTAGGATGACGCAGTATTCCATTGAGCTGTCTATAACGTGGGTTTCGTTCCCTATGCTTGTGTATGGTCCTATGAAAGAGTTTTCGATGTGGCAATTTTTGCCGATTATGCATGGTCCTCTAACGGTGCTATTGACTATTTTGGCGTTTTCTTGGATATTGACTCTTCCTTCAACTTTGCTTTGGATAATCTCTCCGTTTGTCTGCCGTTTGATGAATTCATCTAAAACTTTAGCGTTAGCAGATAGTATGTCGTCTTTTTTTCCTGTGTCAAGCCACCATGTGTCTAGCCTTTCGGCTTTTACAGTGTAGCCTTGATGTATCATTTCTTGTATGGCGTCGGTTATTTCGAGTTCTCCTCTCCATGAGGTTTTTATTTTGTCTATGGCTTGGTGTATTTCGTTTGAAAATATGTAGACGCCTACAAGGGCTAGGTTGCTTGGTGGAGTTTTTGGCTTCTCAACGAGCTTGATGACTTTGCCTTCGCTGTCTAGTACTGCAATGCCGAATCTTGTTGGGTCTTCAACTTCTTTGAGTAAAATGAGGGCGCCTAAGTTTTCGTTTTCGAATTTTTGGAGGAGAGTGTTTATGCCTTTACCGATGAGGTTGTCGCCTAAATACATTATAAAACTGTCTTTGTCTAGAAAGCTTCTTGCTGTTTTTACGGCGTGGGCGAGTCCTAAGGGTTCCTGAGGTATATAGGTGACTCTAATGTTCCATGCGGAGCCATTTTTGACGTAGTTTTTGACGTCATTACCTGTTTCTGGGGCTGTTATAACACCTACTTCTTTGATGCCAGCTTGTGAAATCTGATCTAAAACATAGCCTAAAATGGGCTTGTTCGCTATCGGAATTAACTGTTTTGCTGTCGTAAATGTTAGAGGTCTAAGCCTGGTGCCTTTACCGCCACTAAGCACAAGAGCCTTCATAAAAGTGCCTCTTTATGCTACTTATGGGCACTTTCCTTATATCATTTAACATTCTTTTACATCATATCTACCGTTGCGCGCGTTAGAATGAACTGTTTTGTTACGTTATCGATGTTCTCTCTCTTGTAGACCCGTCTATAGCTCTTCTCTAATTTCTTAACATGGTTCTCAACATCCTTGGCGCATTTCCGGTCGTATGTGGCATGGATCATACTTTTGAGTTCGGATTCAGATTCGGAAGTCATGTTAGAATTTATAAACACCTCGATCTGAATGTGTTGTGGTAGGGAGGGGTTTGAATGGTTAAAAAGGCTATTCTCTTGGTGCGACTTGTTGAGGAAAGCGTTGAAAGAACGAATGAAGAGATTGAAAGGGAGATTTTTGAGGAGTTATCTGAAGGTTTGCCTAAAATTCCTTGGTTTGAGAAAGTTGAGAAAGTTGCGGTGAGTGAAAGCTCTTAGGGTTGTTATGATCGTGGACATAATAACCAACATTGCCAGACGATGTAAAACGAAAAAGGGAAAACGAACGTTCATGCGTCTCCGGACTAGCGAAAGCTATTTTTCATGCTTCCATATCATATCTTGACAGAGGAATAAAGAGAAAAAAGGCGAATACCATGCGCTATTGTCCTGAGTGTGGCGGTGAACTACAATATATTTCTGCTACAAAACGCTATGTGTGCAAAAGTTGCGGACTTTCCCTAACGCATCAAGAACTCATCGAGTTGCGCGAACAACTGAGACCACGATTTGAAACTGAAGAGGATCAGCGACAGAAAGAGAGAAAGGAATACTTGAAGTGGTGGCTCGAAAAGAAAAAGTAGTGCCGGCGAGACACATAGTGTTTTGACAGACCATATAGGTAACAAGCTCTTTTGACCAACACTCATCCGTGAGCAAAGCAGTTATTATCGTACAATCTTCAGTATAAATTAAGTCCGAATCAGGTTAAGGTGTTTATATGGCTCAGCCCATAGAAATCATCTGCGTCGGAAACGAGCTTCTAATAGGCAAAACCTTGAACACAAACGCCCAGTGGCTAGCCAAACGAGCCACGACTCTCGGGTTAAGTGTACGTCGCATCACCATTGTGGGCGATGACATCGATGAAATATCCAGCGCTGTACAAGAAGCCATTCAGCGCAACCCCCGCTTCCTCATAACCACAGGAGGGTTAGGTCCCACGTTTGACGATAAAACTTTGGAGGGCCTCGCTAAGGCGTTGAAATGCAAACTCGAAATCAACGACGAAGCCTTAACGATGATTAAAGAAAAGTATCACAAGTATGTGGAGGAGGGAAAGATGAAGAAGGTTGAATTGACTCCTCCTCGAGTCAAGATGGCGAAACTTCCAGAAGGAGCTAAGCCTTTGTTTAATCCTGTTGGAACCGCGCCAGGCGTAGTCATGGAACATGAAAGTATAACTATAGTGGCTCTTCCCGGGGTTCCCTCTGAAATGAAGGCCATATTTGACGGGTCTATTGCATCTCTTCTGAGAAAGGTTGCGGGTGATGTGACGTTTTTTGAAACGAGCATAGAAGCTAGAGAAGTTATGGAGTCGGAGATGGCTCCTCTCATTGAGAGGGTAATGCACGACAATCCTTATGTTTACATAAAATCCCATCCAAAAATGGGTGAGAAGATTCCTCGCATAGAGTTTCATTTTTCCACCACAGCCAAAAACTCTAGCGTTGCTAGAAAACGCGTTAGCAAGGCCTTCGTTCACCTTTCTGAACTGATTCAGGAAAAAGGTGGAAAAATTAGGCCTACTAAGGCAGAAAATTGACACGCTGAAAAAACTGTTAACAGGATGGAAAAGCCAAAAATAGTAGAGTGCGAAGGGTATGAAGAAACCTGACGAGAGAAACTTTTCAAGGATTAAGGAATATAGCTCTAGACTGGAGAATGCGCAGGGTTATGGTGAAGTTTGGGAGATAGTAAAAGACACTGTTAAGAGTTCTTTGGATGAACGTAGAGTTGGAATGATGTTGTTCCTTGATGACCTCCCCCTCCGCCTAGGAGCATACCATCCTCTAGGAACCAACAACATAGTGTTAAATCGCGCGCTCGTAAACATCGTCGAAGTGGCTACAAAATCTAAGCGTCTGGTAAACGCTTTTGTTTACACCCTACTGCTCCATGAATACCTTCACGCTTTGGGACGCCCAAGCGAAGCACAAGTTAGGCCCTTAGTATACCAGATTTCTAGGGAATCCTTTGGCGAAGATCACGTAGCTACAAA
>Ga0315307_1001381_pt1 | contig 10856 bp, 15 predicted proteins | sample TDP2_MG_FD_203079 | JGI IMG/M metagenome (GOLD analysis project Ga0315307, IMG submission 203079) | Freshwater sediment microbial communities from Lake Towuti, South Sulawesi, Indonesia - TDP2 | ecosystem: Environmental > Aquatic > Freshwater > Lake > Sediment | place: Indonesia: South Sulawesi... | reverse complement strand
AAATATTTGAAGCATGGGGGGTATGTCTTTTTGATGCAGTCCAGTTTGTCTCGTGTTGAAGAAACATTGCAAAAATTTGCGGAAAACGGATTGAAAGTGAGTGTTGTTGCGGAACGGGCCTTGCCGTTTTTCGAGACAATAGTACTCGTGAAGGCGGAAGGGTTATAATTGATTTGCATATTGACCTGATCTTGTGCAGGGGAGTTCATGTGGAGAGAGTAGTTGGGTATTGTGGAATAATTTGTTCTGATTGTCCTGTTTTGATGGCTACGCGGAAGAATGATGATGTGGATAGAAAACGAGTGGCCGAATTATTTACTAAGCAGTATGGAAAGGGGTACAAACCAGAGGATATTAACTGTGATGGTTGCATAGGCGACAGTCCGCGCATTTTCAGCTATTGTAATAGCTGTGAGATAAGGCAGTGTGGTCGGGAAAAGAAAGTTAGGAATTGTGGTTTCTGCTCTGAATATCCATGTGAGAGGCTCTCCAAATTGTTTGCTGAATATTCAAAGGCTAAGGAAACGTTGGATGGAATAAGACACGAATATGGCGTGGTTTGAAAATAGTAGTTTGGAGAAGCCTTTACCTAGCGAAGGATTTTCTGCAATCTTAACTCGCCTCTTACGGGTAATCCACCTATACCCTTTAGGATTTTTCCATGCTTCTCCGCTATGACATTAGGTTTTACCTCATAAATCTGAAACCCCAGGCTCTGGTAGAAAGCCAAGGCTGGCAAATCGTCATTTGAGGTTGAGACTAGCAGCTTCTTCTTTCGCAGCCTTCTAGCTTCATCTTTAACTTTTTCAACTAAGCTCTTGCCAATACCCGAGCCTTGATATTTGGGCAATATGCCTAAAGCCACAATTATTATGGCACCGTTCGCCTCGGCTAAGGAGACAAAACCGACTACCAGATCTTTCACTTTTGCAGCATATGCGGAAAGCTCTGCAACAATGAATCTTTTACCGAAGGTTAGTTGTTCTTGTTCTCCCCAAAGGCCTTTCACAAACTCTCGAATATTCTCCCTTTCCTTGCCTGCACTTACTTTGCTAATCATGTATTCTAAAGGAGTTTTCTTCACACGCGATGCGCATACTGTTCGTAGTTTTGAGTGTTCTCCGCATACTAGTCGTCCGCAGATGCTGCATTTGTAAAGTGCATAATTCCCGCAGTATTCGCAGGACATGGCTTTTCCTCTTTCCCTTTTATTGAACTTTGTGTTTAAAAGTCCTTTTTTGAAATGCCCGCCATTTTCAGTTTGGGCAGTATTATTAAAAAAGGGCCAATTCGTCAAGCTTGGATAGAATTCTGTTTTTATCGATCATGCAGAACGCCTTCTAAATAAGAAAGATATCTGGGCTTGAAATACTCGAACTGTCTTACAGTTGAAAAACTCAAATCGTACAACAAATCTTCGTCCTTACAGAAGACTGTCTTGCCCTCTCCGAGAACCCTAACCTTCACGTACAAGGGAAGCTGTTGAAATATTTGTACGTCCAAGTTTGGGAAGGCAGCCGAATACTCAAGCCTCTTCTGCGACAAAAACAAGGAATGAATTTTCCAAGCTTCAAAGCCGCACAGACATCTACGTCGGAAAACTCTTCACTTCTCACATAACTTCCGAACAACATTACGGCTAAGACATCCCCGTCATTTTTCGCCTTCTCCGAAACCCCCTCAACAAGCCCTCCACTGTTCACCACCACCAATCATCACATCTCCGGTTCTGTAAAGTCTTAGGTTGATTGTTCGTCGTGTAAAAAATCGGTTGATCGCTAGTTATGACATGACTTGGACGAGTCCTCTTCCGAGAATCATTACTAAGGAATAGACGACTAGCAGAAACAGGCCGATTATCGATAATCCAAGAGCCCAACCAGTGAGTCCAACTAAGACTAGAATTGCAGACACTGCAAAAACAAGTTGAACGGAAGCCAAGTAACGAATTGCATCTGAAATATACGCTTCCTTTCTAGCCTTCTCAAACCTTTCTGCTAACGCTACCAGAAACGCATAAAATACGAATAATCCTGTGATAATTGCGCCATCGAAAGTCAATATGACTGATCCATCTATCATCTAGACCGTCTATCTAAGTCCTAATGTTTCGTCTAAGCATTTTTCGGTCGCGGGTTCTGTTAACCCCTTGGTGATAGGCTGCAAAATCGGTTGGTAGACTGGAAAGCAAAAAATCACTGAAGTTTACAGATTCTAACTTTACTTTGTTTTTCGGAACGCTCACAGTTTAAATCAATACAGGAAAAAATTCCTCCTTCGACCAAGCATACGACAAAGTACCAAGCCTAACAGACGTCAAACCCAAAATCATACAACTCTATCTCTGGGTTTCCGTCCAAAATTAACCCGTAAAGAATGCTTAACTCGACCATGACCCTTGCCACATGCATAATGAGTCCACTTTTGTCAGAATGCAAAAAAACTAATATATTCCCGAAATCTTTTAATGTTACGGGTTTGGGCTGTGGTTGAGGCCTTGCTTATTGAGAAGAAGACATTTGATGAAATGGTTAAATTCGTCATGAAGGCCATGAGAGAAGGCATCCCGGAAAAAGAGATATGGGCAACACTCGAGGTCATGTCCAGCAAAGAACTGCAAACCGACATCGAAGAAAGCCTAAAGGAGATCAGAGAAGGAAGAGTTATGAGGTTCCGAAACACCAAAGAGGCACTCAAGTGGCTCCGATCCTAATCTGATTTTGCGGCAATCCACCACATATCTTGGGATTAAACTGCCCTCATTTTGGACCGCCAAGTTTACGGGAACCTTCAAGAAAGGTTACAAAAGGTTGAGCGAAGAAGTAAAGCAAAGGGTTGAAAAAGCGATAGAAACCTTGTTATCCAGCGAGAATCCTAGAAAAGAAGGGCATAAGCTACACGGTCCATGGGAAGGATGCTACTCATGCGAGATAGGGCCAAAATATCGGTTAATATACAAGGTAGAGTTTGAAAGAAAAGAAATCGAGTTTTTGGCAGTAGGCACCCACAAAATCTATTAAGAAGAGCCAAAACCGCTTAACAAGCATCAAACCCTGAAACCGCATGACCCAAACACTGGTCAAAACCAAATGTTCCCTAGTAACTGCCCAAAATCTATCATTCACGTGCACATGTAAAAGCTAACAATTAAATAAGGTGGAAAATCAATAAAATCTGAGAAACATGACGATCGAAGTTGACCTAAAAGAAATAAAAAACCTGCTCACAGCATTAAACAAAAAAATCGACATGCTAATGGAAGATAGAGAAACCCTATCACTCATGACCCTGGCAGAAAAATCCCTCAAAAACTTCCTCGAAAAAGAACCCGACGTCTACTCCATCAAGGACATTAAGGTTAGGTATCGTTGAAAGGTAAAATAGTTCTCATCCCCTTTCCATTCACAACCCTAACAACAACAAAACTAAGACCAGCACTCGTTCTATTAGAGGGAGAAAAAGACGTCGTTGTAACATTCATCTCTTCCAGACCCTCACGAAACCTGCCCCCACTGACATTGTAATAAATGAAACTCATCCAGAGTTCAAACTGACAGGACTAAAACTTCCATCTATTATAAAACTTGACAAAATTGCAACCATATCAAAAGGCCTAATTGTTGGAGAAATCGGAGAGATCAGCGTCAAACTCCAAAAAGATTACTGAAGTTTACAGCTTCTAGCTTTGCTTTATTTTTCGGAAAGTTCGCAGTTTAAACCAAGACCGAAAAAGCCCCCCTTCAACCAGGCACACGGCAAAGTACAAGGCCTAACACACATCAAACCCGAAACCATATAGCCTTACTCTTAGACTCAACGAACGTCGCATTTCTGCAAGAAAACATTATGTATAGTTATGTGGTTATACAATGATACAGTGACAAAAGTTGACAACGTATGCAACAATCTCCGTTCCTGCCGAAGTCAAAAAGCTACTTGAAAAAGCCAAAGGCGACGATGAATGGGGCAAGTTTCTCCTCGACCTATACCTCGAAGCTAAAAGACTAAAAGGTAAGAAAGCCTTCGAAGAGCTGGTAAACATGCTCAACAAAGAAGACTTGAAAGCCATACTTGAATCCAGCAAAGAATTTAGGGAAAGGCTCGCCTTAAGATGAACCTCTTCGACACAGACACAATCATCGAGTCGCTCAGAGATGGAAGATACGAAGCCGGCGCCATCTCAATCATCTCAATCGTCGAAATTCTAAGAGGCATAGACGCCAAAAAAAAGAAGCAGAGTCAAAGAGCTACTCGAAGAAAGCTACGACATAGAAAACCTAGACAACAAAACCATCGAAACCTACTGCAACCTACACCAAAACCTCAAGAAAGAAGGCGAATCACTCCCAGACGCCGACCTCCTCGCAGCAGCAACAGCAATATCCCGCAACATGAACCTAAAAACAAAAGACCAACATTTCCAAAGACTAAAAAAGCTCGGCTTAAAGCTAACACCACCCGAAAAGTAAAACTAAATCCAAATTATAACCATTTACTATGCTGATTCAGCTATGGCTTTTACCACCTGCTTCATGAGGCTAATCGTGCATACCCTCACTTTACCCTCCCCCACACACCCCTCACCGTCTTAGGCCTTACAAGTCTGTTACTCTCAAACTTAAACCATTTAAGGGGCTTTAATCTTATAAAAACGCGAAATTGGTGTCGGTCGTGATCACCATCTACGCCAAGGCGGTTGAGCAACTAAAAAATAGACTTCTGAAGGAACTTGGAGATAGGATAGAATCTATCGTTCTATACGGTTCTGTTGCCAAAAAAACGGCGCACGAAGAAAGCGACATAGATATACTCATAGTCACACAAGAACAAGACAAACGTCTCTACGATAAAATCTCAAAAATCAGAACCCAAATAGACTTAGAAAGCAACACACTCACAGCCATAGTCCACCTCACCCGCGAAGAGCTTGAACGATACACCAAGCTCGGCTCCCCGTTCTTAAAAAGCGTGGCAGAAGAGGGAATAATACTCTATGACAGAGGAACCTTCAAAGAACTACGCCAAAGCCTCCTTGGAAAGAGCTGAAAAAGCCCTAAAATCAGCCAAACTGCTCCAAGAAAACAGAGAACTCGAGGACGCCGCCTCAAGAGCCTACTACGCCATGTTCCACGCAGCAAGAGCCATCCTATTCAGCAAAGGCCTAACTCCAAGAACCCACCGCGGAACCATATCCATCTTCGCGAAAAAAATAATAAAGCAAGGCATCCTCAGCGAGGAATACGCAGACATGCTCAGAAAAGCCTTCGACCTAAGACAGAAAAGCGACTACGAACTCTACACCCAACTCAACGCAGAAGCAGTAAAAGAAGCAATAAGAAACGCAGAAAAGTTCATCAAAAAAGCAAAAGAACTAACAAAAACCCAGACATAAAACACCAAATCAAAACATATTTGGCTCCAAATAGACGGGCCTCTATCCAATTGCACGCACACACGCATATGTTAAAAAACTATATAACACAAAGTCTCAGTATTGCTAGAAAGCACGTGTAAGGTGCTCATGAATTGTGCATCCTAGGCAAAGACAAACTAAAAGAACTGATCGAAAACTACAAGTGCATATACCCCTACGACTACAATCTCCTCGACGGAGACAGCTACGTCCTAACAGTAAAAGAAGAAACAACCCTCAACTACCTAGAACACAAAAATCTAATAACCTACGAAATAGTCTTCACACCTCCAAACTATGTTGCTCATTTAACCGCCAAAAGCAAATACGGACGCATGGGCTTATCATTCCTAAACGCAGCAAAAGTCCACAGCGGCTTCATCGGAAGACTCGCCCTGGAACTCGTAAACCTAAGTAACGGCCGCTGCCCTATCACAATCAAACGCGGAGATCCCTTCATGCATATAGAATTCGTAACGAGAGAAGGCGAATCAGCACCATATATGGGAGAATACCAATTCCAATACCTGACCAACGAAGAAACGCAAATGTACATTCCCATTCTGAAAAAGGTTTTCCCAAACTATGATGAACTTACAAAGGTATGGCTTAAAAAATAACGCCTGCAGTCATGATAAACAATGGTGAATAGTCCATTCTGATTTCGAAGACTGATTTGAAATTCATAACTTTAATCAAAAAGCATAGTCTACAAATCGTTTAAATATCACGGTTATGGTATGCAGAGGGGGATACCTAAATGCGCGCAAAAAATTACAGAGCTGTAAAAGGGCAGCCCTACACAAGGAAAGAGTTTGTAAAGGGCTTTCCTCCACCGAAAATAACGAAATTTACTATGGGAGATTCTAAAGCAAAATTCGAATATGAGGCTAGGCTCATAGCGATGGAAAGAGCCCAAATCCGCCACAATGCTCTAGAGGCTGCTCGTGTGGCATCAAACCGTGTCTTGATGGATAAACTTACAGAAAACTATCGTTTACATGTTCATCCTTACCCCCACATTATCCTTAGAGAAAACAAAATGATTTTTGGCGCCCATGCAGATCGCCTTCAAGATGGTATGCGAAGGTCTTTTGGAAAACCCATCGGAACAGCGGCACGTATAGAATCCAACCAGACAATCATAACCATAAATGTGAATGCAGACGGCGTTGAAGCTGCAAAAGAAGCGCTAAAACGTGGAAGCGCTAAACTGCCAATTCCGTGCAGAATAACCATCGAAAAGGTGCACATGGAAGAGGTGAAAGCAGTTGAGTGAAATGAAAAAGGACTTGGCTATTTGGTTTGAACATCTGAGAAAAACCGATATTCCCTCGGTAGGCGGTAAAAACGCCAACTTAGGTGAGATGACTAGCGCAGGCATTCCAGTTCCACCAGGCTTTGCCATAACAGCCTACTCCTACAAGAAATTCATCGAGGAAACAGGGATATCCACAAAAATCTACGATGTCATAAAGGAAACAGTGACCAATCCAAATGATCCATCACAGTATGAAATAGCTTCCAAAAAAATCCGTGGACTTATAGAATCAACACCAATGCCTAAAGATGTCGAAGATGCCGTAAAATCTGCCTATGAAGAATTATGCAGAAAACTCAATTTAAACGATGTTTTCGTAGCCGTAAGGTCAAGCGCAACAGCGGAAGACCTGCCCGATGCATCCTTTGCCGGACAGCAAGAAACATATCTGAATGTTAAAGGCGTAAGCGAACTACTCGAAAAAACCGTCAAGTGTTGGTCTAGCCTCTTTACGCCGCGAGCAATGTTTTACCGCACCGAAAAGGGTTTCGCGCATGAGAAAGTTCTCATAAGCGTTGGGGTTCAAAAGATGGTGAATTCAAAGGCCGCGGGTGTCGTGTTTACATTAAACCCGGTGACTGGAGACCCTAACCAGATAATTGTTGAGGGGAGTTACGGCTTAGGCGAGGCTGTCGTTTCTGGAGCGGTTACTCCGGATAATTTTGTTGTCGACAAAAGAACCTTGAGCATAATTGAAAGACGAATATCCAAGAAAAAAGTGGAATATGTCCGCGACCCAAACACTGGCAAAACTATCCATGTGGATGTGCCAATCGAAAGGCAAGAACAACCATGCATAAATGATGATGAAATCCTTAAACTTACAGAACTATCCAGACACATCGAAAAACACTATGGAAAAGCCCAAGACATTGAATGGGCAATCGACAGCGATCTACACTTTCCAGAAAGCATATTCATAATGCAATCAAGACCCGAAACGGTTTGGAGCCTAAAACTCGCGGAAACAGCAACAAAAACTGAAATTGAAGGAATGAAGCCTCCCGAAATGTTAAAAGTTGTCGTCAAAGGAATCGCAGCTGGCAAAAGGGGCTACGGCATAGGCACGGCAAAGGTTGTTCTAAACCCTACGGAAGCAGCTAAAGTCATGCATAAAGGCGACATACTCGTTACAGAAATGACCAACCCTGACTATGTCCCTTTCATGAAGCTTGCAGGGGCAATAGTCACTGATAAGGGTGGAGTAACATGCCACGCAGCCATTGTGAGCCGCGAACTTGGCATACCATGCGTTGTAGGAACAGAAAACGCCACAAAGCTCTTAGTTACTGGCAAAGAGTACACTATTGACGCTAGAAGCGGTGTCGTTTATGAAGGTATACTTCCAATGCTGACAGAACAGCTTTCAACGTCAACTAGGGCTTCCGCTCCTCCATCTACTGTTGCTGTGAGCGTTTCCCAGTCCGTACCTGTAACCGCAACAAAAATCTACATGAATTTAGGCATTCCTGAAAAAGTTGAAGAATACAAAGACTTGCCCTTTGAAGGCATAGGGCTGATGCGCATAGAATTTATCCTAGCCAGTTACATAGGAGAACATCCACTCTACCTGGTGGAAACTGGGCAAGGCCAAAAATTTGTAGATAAGCTAGCTGAAGGAATTGCAACCGTTGCTAGGGCTATTCAGCCACGTCCAATTGTCGTGCGCTTCAGCGACTTCAAAACAAACGAATACAGAGAACTGAAAGGCGGCGAAAAATACGAAATTGTTGAAGCAAACCCAATGCTTGGGTGGAGAGGATGTAGCCGCTACATAAGCCAATGGTACGAAAGAGCCTTTAGACTTGAGTGTCAAGCCGTTGTAAAATGCCGCAAGGAATGGGGCCTGAAAAACGTTTGGGTAATGCTTCCTGTCGTTCGCACAGTGTGGGAAGTCGAGAAATGCCTTGAAATTATGAAGGAGGAAGGCTTGCAAAGATCTAGAGACTTCCAGGTATGGTTTATGGCAGAAACGCCCTCTATTGCAATCCTTGCCGATGAATTTTCAAAGCTATGCGACGGCTTCTCTATAGGCTCAAACGACATGACCCAAGGCATCCTTATGATTGACAGAGATTCCGAACGCCTGGGGCAGATGGGATACTTCGATGAACGAGATCCAGCCGTGAAAAGGATAATAGCTCACCTAATAAAAGTAGCCCACGAAAATGGATGCACAGTCTCCATATGCGGAGAAGGGCCATCAAATCTGCCAGATTTTGCGGAATTTCTCGTAAGGGCAGGAATTGACAGCATTTCCGTAAACAATGACGCAGTAATCGCCACCAAAAAGCTTGTTGCGAGCATAGAACAGAAAATAATACTTGAACAACTTGCTGAACAACATGAAAGAGCCCTCGGCCGGCCAAATCGAAAACCAAAACAAGATTGGGAATGGGCAGTAGAACAGTAGCTTACTCGTTTCCTTTTTACTCTCCTTCAATGCAATCCTAAATCCAAATAACATTTCGGGTGTGCTTGCATGAAGAATTTCGATTTTGAAGAAGAAAGAGTGAAACAGGAAATACTTAAACTCGGAGCCAAGCGCGTCTTAATTCAACTCCCTGAAGGTTTAAAGCCCGAAGCCCCACGCTTAGCAAAGACTATTGAAAAATTTGGTGCGCTACCTATAGTTTCTGCAGACCCGTGCTATGGCGCATGCGACTTGGCAACAGCAGAAGCCGAAAGTCTAGGCCTAGACTTAATAATTCATTACGGGCATTCCAGACTGGTAAGGTATGAACGAGTCCCAACAATTTACGTTGAAGCTAGGGCAACTGTCAATGTGAACGACGCAGTTGAGAAAGCCTTACCTATGTTGGGAAAATGGCACAAGATAGGTTTAGCCACCACAGTTCAGCATGTACAGACCCTTGATGACATCAGAGAAATTCTACTCCGCGCAGGAAAAACAGTTGTAATAGGCGACACTGGACGTTTAAATTATCCAGGGCAAATAGTTGGATGCGATTACAGCAACGCTCAATCAATAACCAAAGATGTTGACGCCTTCCTCTTTGTTGGTGGCGGGCAGTTTCACGCCTTGGGAGTAGCCCTATCGACTTCGAAGCCAACAATAGTTGCCGATCCCTATGAGAAAAGAGCATATTGTATTGATAAAGAAGTTGAAAAAGTAATCAAACAGCGCTGGGCAAGCATTGAAGAAGCTAGGAAAGCGAAGAATTTTGCGGTTTTGATTGGACTGAAACATGGCCAGAAAAGGATAGAAGAAGCTTTCCATGTAAAGCATAAACTTGAAGAAAACGGAAAGACGGTATCTCTTTTCGCTGTTAGAGAAGTTATCCCCGAAGTGCTTATGGAATTTCCCACAGTAGACGCTTATGTGAACACTGCCTGTCCAAGAATATCCCTTGACGACGCTTCAAAATTCCAAAAGCCAGTGCTGACTGTAAATGAAGCCTTGGTGGTTGTTGGCGAGCTATCTTGGGAGGAGCTATGCAGAAAAGGATTATTCGAAAAATAGACTTGGAGATGTTGCTTTCACAGGTCAAACATCATCCATCTCCCAAACCAAGCCTTGAACAATACACGATCCCAACTGACGTTGCGGCAACAATGCTATACATAGCAGCCTACACGCATAACGATATCATCGGTAAATCAGTTTTGGACTTAGGATGCGGCACCGGAAGACTAGCCCTAGGCGCAGCATTCTTAGGTGCAAAGAATATTGTTGGAGTGGACATAGACAAAACGGCAGTAAAAGTGGCGATTGAAAATTCTGTAAGGACAGGTTTAAAAGAAAAAACACAATGGATCGCGGCTGACATAGACGCTGTCAATGGAAACTTTGACAATATTCTACAGAATCCACCATTCGGCGTACAAAAACGAAAGGCTGACAGAAAATTCTTGGAAAAAGCCTTAGAAACGGGCCAAGTCATTTATTCGCTTCACAAGAGCCTACGCAAAGATAAGACATTGATCAAAAAACTAAGAGCTGGCAAGACCCGCATCGAGCGAGTAGCTCCTTCACCTTTCCTGGAAAAGTTTATTGAAAGACGTGGTGGAGAAATCAAAGCTGTTTACGCTATGGTAATGACAATTCCGCACATGTTTCGTTTTCACACGAAAAGAAAACACGAATTCATAGCCGATCTA
>Ga0315307_1001380_pt1 | contig 10859 bp, 9 predicted proteins | sample TDP2_MG_FD_203079 | JGI IMG/M metagenome (GOLD analysis project Ga0315307, IMG submission 203079) | Freshwater sediment microbial communities from Lake Towuti, South Sulawesi, Indonesia - TDP2 | ecosystem: Environmental > Aquatic > Freshwater > Lake > Sediment | place: Indonesia: South Sulawesi... | reverse complement strand
CACCGACTTCATTTGGCGAAGGGAGGACAGGGGGGTGGCGGCGAGTACGGACGGCCTTTTCTTTCTCCAGGGTAAGCGCCTCTACTGGTACATCATCGAGGCACATGAGGAGGGGCTGCTGAGCAAGGACGTCAGGGGTCTGTGCGAAGACTCCTGGGGGGATCTGTGGATTGCCACCGACCGGGGGATCTCGATCTACAGGCCCCCGGATGGCTGGTGCTCTCTAGCCGGCGCCGATGGGTTGCCCATCGAAAACCTGACCAAGGCACAGGCAGGGCCGGCCGGGACCCTCTGGTTCGGAAGCCAGAACGGGCTTGTGCGCCTCAAGGATGGGGCATGGAGTTACTACGCCTCGAAGAGGTACCTCCCGGACGACCGAGTAAACGACATCCTTCCCGGTGCCAAGGGGGATGTCTGGGTTGCGACGCCCGCCGGCATCTCGCACATCACCTTCGAGGACATGAGCCTTTCGCAGAAAGCCGAACACTATTCCCAACTCACGGAGAGGTACCACAAGAGGAGGGGCTATGTCACTGTGAGGTGGCTGAAAGAGCCCGGCAACCTTGGCTCGGGCCACGTCGAGGTATCGGACAACGACGGAACCTGGACCGGCCTGTACCTGGCAGCCCAGTCCTTCAGGTACGCCGTAACGAAGGACCCTCAGGTCAAGCGTCTGGTTTCCGAGTCCCTGAACGCCCTGCTGGATCTGGAGAAAGTCACGGGGATCCCGGGCTTTCCGGCGCGGGCCGCTAGAATCGAAGGGGAACCAGGCTACGGCAACGGGCATCATGAATGGCATCTATCCGCCGATGGCAAAACCGAGTGGAAGGGCGACACAAGCTCGGACGAGATCGACGGACAGTTCTTCGGGCTATCGATATGCTACGACCTTGCCGCAAGCGAGGATGAGAGAGCCCGGATCCGGGCAGCCGTGAAGAGGATCATGGACTACATAATCGCCGAGGGGTACCTGCTGGTGGATCGCGACGGGAAGCCCACCACTTGGGGAGTCTGGTCGCCGAAACTGCTCAACCAAGACGATCGATGGCGCATGCAGAGGGGGCTGAACTCCCTCGAGATAATCTCCCACCTCAAAGTCGCGCATCACATGACCGGCGACCAGAGGTACCAGGCCGAGTACGAGAAGATGGTCAAGGAGCATCACTACGCCGTGAACTCGATCAAGCAGAGGATCACGATACTGGGCAGGCATACCTGGCATGATGACCAGCTCGCCATGCTGTCGTACTATCCGCTGCTCCTCTACGAGAAGGATCCGGACTTAAGGCAGATCCTGCTGCTTGGCCTGGAGAGGACGTGGCAGCAGCTCAAGGAGATGCGCTTTGCCTTCTGGAATTTCATATACGGCGCGGTCACGGGGAAGCCCTGTGATGCCGAGGCAAGCGTGGACTTCCTCGCAAGGCTGCCCCTTGACCTGATCAAGTGGGACATGACGAACAGCGTGAGGGCCGACGTGAGGAGAAACCCAGAGGACCCGAGCCTGGCCCTGATCCCAATTCCAGCCGACGAGCGAACCATAGAGAACTCGGACGGCTGCTCCTTCCGCATAGATGGGGGGTTCCGCGGAATGGCGGCCCAGGATGGGACGATCTACCTTCTGCCGTACTGGATGGCGAGGCACCACGGGCTGATCGACGGATAGCGCCTGCTGAGTTATCGTTATAAGATGCCGCGACTCAACCCGCATTATGAAGCCACGCGTGCTCATGGCTGTTAGCCCGCAACTCAGGCAGGAGATCTTCGGCGAAGATGCCCTGCACAGGCTGAAGTCCTTTGCATCCCCAAGCTATCACCCGGGACCCGGCGATATGGCCGCTGAGGATCTTGCCCGGACTATCCCCCGCTTTGATGGGTTGATCACTGGTTGGGGCTCGCCCACGATCACTCCGGAGATTGTGGCGAAAGCCCGGAGGCTGCGGATAATCTCACATTCCGCGGGCAGCGTCAGGCCGTTCATCTGCGACGAGGTGTTCGGCAAGGGGATCTGCGTGACCAATGCCTCCTCGGCGATCGCCCTCTCCGTGGCCGAGACCACAATCGCGCTCATCATCGGCTCTTTGAGGCATCTCTTCGAATACGATGACCACCTTCGCCGCCTTCGCGAGGAAAAGCCCGAGTTCGGGGCATCTCACGAGCTGACGGGTCGCACCGTCGGGATCGTCGGAATGGGGGAGGTCGGGAAGCGGGTGATTGCGCTCCTGAAGCCCTTTTCGTGCAGGATACTTGTCTACGACCCGTACAGACCCAAGGGGGAGATCGAGCGCGCGGGCGGGTTGCCCGTGGCCCTGGAGGATCTGATGGCCGAGTCGGATGTAGTGTCCATACACGCGCCCAACATCCCCGCAAACCGACACATGATAGGCCGGGATATGCTGGCCAAGCTGCGGGACGGAGTCCTGCTCGTCAACACCGCGAGAGGGGAGTTGATTGATGAGGAGGCCCTCATACAGGAGGCCAGATCGGGCAGGATCCGTTGCGCCCTTGATGTCTTTGAGGCGGACGCGCGCGAGGTTGCGAGGAAGCTGAGGGGCGTTGGCAACATCATACTCACTCCCCACATTGCCGGGAAAGCGGTGGAGACCCGGCGCAGACAGGGGGATGTGGTGGTCGAGGACCTGAGGCTTTTCTTCAGCGGAGGGAAACCGAAGAACTCGGTTTCCAGAGAAATGATGAAGTGGATGGCCTAGGCTCTAGCGGGACGTGCCTAGATCACATGGGAGGGGCTCAGGATGCTCAGCTTGGGCCCCCTTGGAGATCTGACGCTCGGCCAGTGGCACGGGCGGTCGGCGGCCGAGGCGGGACCAAAGCTTCTTTCCGGCGAGCGCAAGTACGAGGCCGATGCCGGACACGATGACGATCAGGGCTCCAGGGTCAACGTCGTACTGCACGGAGACTATCAGCCCCGTCGTCACAAGCACCATTCCGACGAGCACGGCCAGCATCATCATGCGCTTCATGTTGTGGGTGAACAGGCCGCTGATGGTCGACGGGATGGTGAGGAGCGCTATCGCGAGGACCACCCCGACCACCTTCAGCAGGAGGACGACCGTCAAGGCTATGAGGACCAGCAGAAGCACATGGAGCCTCTCGGTCGGGACTCCCGATATCCTGGCGAACTCCTCGTCGAATGTAAGGGCCAGCAGCTGTTTGTAGTAGAATGCAACTATGACGACGATGGTTATTGTGAGGGCGAGCATGAACAGCAGGTCCCTGGATACGACCAGCAGGATGCTGCCGAAGAGTATGGTCATCGGGTCGGGCACGAAGCCCGGGGCCTTCGCGATGAAGAGAACCCCCAGGGCCATGCCCATGACCCAGAGCACGCCTATGGTGGAGTCCTCCCTTACGTGGGTCTTGAGGCTGGTCACGCCGACGGTGACGGCGGTTGCGACTGCAAAGAGTATTGCCCCCAATATGGGCTCAAAGCCCAGCATGTAGGCAAGCCCGATTCCGCCGAAGCAGGTGTGGGCGATTCCCCCGCTGATGAAGACCAGCCGCTTGACGACGACGTAGGTGCCGATGATGCCGCAGGCCACGCTAGCAAGAAGGCCGGCAATGAACATGTTCCGGATGAAGGCGAACTGCGTGAGCAGCTCCACGAGGCTCATTCATGTTCCTCGAAGACTCGGTGGGGCAGCCCGTGGGCTATCAGCTCTACCGGGCACTGATAGGTCTCCTCGATGTCCTCCTTCGTCAACTGCTTCTCATCGTGGATGATGAGGCGATGGTTGAGGCACGCCACCCTGCGCACCTGCGAGGAAACCACGCCGATGTCGTGCGTGACGATGATGATCGTCATGTCCTTGTTCAGGTCCGCAAGCAGGTCGTACAGATTCGTCTGGACCTTCATGTCGATGCCGGCCGTGGGCTCGTCCAGCAGGAGGATCTGGGGCCTCACTGCTAGCGCCCTGGCAATGAAGACCCTTTGCCTTTGGCCGCCCGAGAGGTCGTTGATCTGCCGCTGCCTATAGTCAAGCATGTCAACGGCCTTGAGGGCCTGGGTCGCAACCTCCCTATCCTCTCTGGAGTAGCTCGGCGTTCCCCCTCGGTGGGAGAGGCGCCCCATGAGTACGATGTCCCATACGCTTATCGGGAAATCCTTGTCGTACCGGGCGTGCTGCGGAACGTAGCCTATCTTGCCCCTTGATCTGGAGGGGGGCTGCCCTAGTACAGTCACCGTGCCCCTCCAGGGTGGCACGAGCCCGAGAACGGTCCTCAGGAGGGTGGTCTTGCCGCCGCCGTTCGGACCCAGGATGGCAAGGTAGTCGCCCCGGCGGACGGACAGGTTGATTCCCTCGAGCACCGGGACGTGGTCATAGCGGACCCAGACGTCCTCGAACCGGATCACTTCCTCGGCCTGGATACGAGTTCCCTCCGCGTGAGTGGCAATGATCGTGGTCTTGGTGGAGTAGGTGGCCACGGAGGCTTATTAACCTGCTCGTACCCGCCCGGCCCTTGGGCAAGGGGTGGCAAGCGAACTTGGTTCAACTGGCCCAAGAGCACATCGTGCTGGCTGGAAGGAGGGTTCGATCCTTCCACCCACGTAATGCTGGTCTCGGGTGCCGGGAAAGCAGGCCAAAAGAGTGATCGGGCTCCGGGTTGTCCGGGGCGTTCGGTGTCCGGCAGTCTAGTTATTCCGCCCGGCCCTCTTGAGAAGCTCCTCCTCGGCCATCAGAACACGCGCGTAGACATCAGCTCTGAGCCAGAAGCCCGCCTTCACCAGGTTGTCAACATCGGCCCTGAAGCGTTGATGGGAGATCCTCCCTTTGCCCACCGCGAGCAGTAGCACGCCTAAAGTGCCAACCGATTGAACGCCAAGAATTCGCGCGGTCGCGGCCGCGCCTCTCTCGTCCACCAACAGCATGGCATTCCTTCGCTTCGCCAGGATTACCGCCTCGGCCTCGCCTGGGTCAAGCTCCGCGACCTCGGCCAAGGCAGCGGCTTCACCCTTCAGATCCTCCTCCGCGACCGATATCCAGCCGTCCTCAATCCCTGTGCGGATCATGGCGGCGTCAAGGCTGTTGCCGAAGGTCGCCTCGTCGCGCACGCCAACTGGTATCGTGATCGCTCCATATAGCTCCTTGAGCAGATCGAGTTCCCCGATCTTGGCGAGGTAGATGAGGGGACTTGCGTTACTCACCAGAGAGCTGCTTCTTGGCATAGGCGATGTCCCGCTCAAGTTCATCGGGTCCGTAGGGCACGGCGATGCCGGATTGGCGTGCGAGTTCCATCATCTCCCTCAGGGAGATTCCGGCCAGCTTGGCCGACCTCCACAGGGTGATCTGGCCCTTGGAATATGCGTCGAGTGCCCGTTCGGACCTAACCTGTGCCAGCGCCCGGGCGATTAGACGCCTCACCAGTTCGGAGCGGTCAATCTGTTGGTCTCGGGCAAGTGTCTCCAGCTCCCTGAGCATCTCCTTGGGCAACCTGGCCGTAACCGACATCAAGGCGTGCGCACCGTACACAAGAGCATCTATCGCACACATATAACTCTTCCTTCTGGTGATGGGTCTCCAACCGGAAACGTACACGAATATGTGCCTGGTTGGCGCGGAAGGATTCAGAAGAGGCAATCAGCTTTCCTGCAACATCCAGCAACGGGGAGTTTGGTGTCAGGCCTCTGTTTGGCCGAGGGCCCGGGGGATGTGTTCCTCGGTCCCCGGGATGCCCCCGCCTGGACCTAAGGATATCCAGCTCCTTTGCCGATGCGAGGTAGAGTACACCCCCCTGGCTTCGGCCTCTCGGATGGTTTTCCCTTGGGTGCTACCTGCCACAAGCTAGATGGAGTAAGGGTACAAAAGAGTTATATCACCGTGGTGATTTAACGGGAGTGATTCGGGTTCGATGGCATAGGATGTGTGATCCGTTGATCGTCACAAGATCGGAGGCCGGCGAGATCCAAGACATCCCCGGATGGATCCTTCTGTTCGGGAGGCGGAAGGTGGGGAAGACATTCCTTCTGAAGAGCCAAGTCCCCCACGATGTCCGCTTCTCGGTGAGAAGGGACCTTACCGTGGAGGGCTGTCGGGATGCGCAGGATCTGGTGGATAGGACACGACGGGAACTCGAACTGGGTCATACGGTCATCATCGATGAGTTCCAAAGGCTACCTGACAGCGTCCTAGAGGATATCGCACAAGTTCATCCGGCCGGACGTCTGATCCTCTGCGGCTCGAGCATGGGTGTTGTGAACCAGGTGCTGTCGAGGTCCTCCCCAATGCTCGGGCTGCTCACCCCCTTCAGGCTGGATCTGATCCGGCCGACCGACGTTCTGAATGCCCTGTCAAAGCAGTATGACGCCCGGACCTCCATCGAACTGGGCACCTTTGCCAGGGATCCATGGCTCATCCCCCTGCTTGGCGACACCCTTGTTGGGACCCTGGGTGTGATGGTCAGATATACGAAGCTCTCCGTCCCGGGCCTCGTGGGAGAGGTCTTCGCCGAGGAGGACAGAAAGATGACGATGATGTACGACTCAATGCTCCGCCTCATCGGTTCCGGGACCTGGGATACGAAGAAGATGTCCTCCCTTTTGTACTCAAGGGGCGCGATCGATCAGCCCGGGAGCCACAGGGTGTCGGCCTACGTGAGCAACTTGGAGCAGATGGGCCTTGTTGAGTCGGTTCCTCTCCTCGGAGGCAGGTCGCGATATCTGCGGCTGCGCTCCGCAATAATGATGCTGCATTATTACCTAGATGACCGCTACGGCATCACGGAAAGGGAGTTCTCGACCGAGGAGGTCATGCCAACCGTCGAGGTGTTGGTCTCCAAAGAGATAGAGAACTTCATCGTCGATCTTCTGTCGGAAGCCCACGGGCTTGGCAAGGCGAAGAGGCTGGAAGACGAGATCGATGGCGTGTTGACCCGCAGGAACAAGATCGTCGAGGTCGTTGAGGTAAAGTGGAAGCCGTTCGAGAAGGCGGATGCCGAGAATTTCCTCGAAAAGACCCGGGACCTTCCTGGCGAGAAGATGCTAGTCTGTGCGCAGGGCGGAGGGACTGGACACGGGGAGGTCACGGTACTCGGTCCGGAGCAGCTCATCGACCTGGCCCGAGGGCGGGGGTAACAGATCCTCCGTTGCGTATTATCCGGAAATCTTTTCGCCCCCCCTACAGATTAGGCTTGTCAGTAGTGGTCAGCCAGCCCTTCTACTGTGCCAGCCCCTGGGCAAGCTTCCCCGCCACGGTCCTGAGATTATCGATGTAGTTCTCTGCCAAGGGGTCCACGGAGACCACAGTCCCCCCGATCTCCTCGGCGATGGTCTTGGCACTCGATGAGTCGAACTGGGGCGAGACGAACACCACTCGGATTCCATTCTCCCTCGCTTGGTTCACCACGGCGACGACTCCTGCGGGCCCGGGCCGTTTGCCGGCTTCTTCGATGGCCAGCTCGTTGATGCCATAGTCCTTGGCGAAATAGGCCCAAGCGGGGTGGTACACCAGAAACGACGAGCCTTCCTTTCCCTTGAAGAGCTCCTTCAGCTCCAGGTCAAGCTGGTCCAGGCGGGCCAGGTAGGCGTCGCGCCTTCCCTCATAGTAGTTCTTGTTTGCTTGGTCCACGTTCACCAGGCCTTCGCACATGTTCCTCACCATCTGCTTGGCGTTCGCGGGTGAAAGCCAGATGTGCGGGTCTTTCCCTCCTTCCTCGTGCTCGTCGCCCTCGATGAGAGCTATGCCTTGGGAGCAATCCACGACCTCCAGGGCCTTGTTCTGCGCGGTTATCTCGTCCATGTGGCCGATCTCAAACTCCACGCCGCTGCCGACTTTGAAGTAGAGGCGGGCTTCCGCCACGGCGGCCATCTGGCTTGGGATGGGCGAATAGGTGTGCGGGCTTGCGTTGGGTGGGACCATGACGGTGACCTTGATCCTGTCCCCGCCAATAGCTTCGACCATCTCCTTCTGAGGCATGATGGTCACGGCCACGCCGATCCTGTCCTCATCGGTTTGCTGGAGGCAGCCAGGAAGGAGGATCGCCAAGACAAGGGCGGCGATGATCACCAGGCACGCAAGCCGGGTCTTTGCCATCCCGGATAATCTCTCGGGCCCGGGTTAAATCTCTTCACTCATGATATGAGTCCAGCTGCTCGCCGACTTTCAGGGTCCCTGCACATGGACTACATTTTTCTCCGGAGGAGCGGGGGGAGCCCCCACCTTGAACTCCAAGGAAAGGGTGCTAGCAGCCCTAGAGAGGCAGGAGCCCGATAGGATCCCGACGGGTGAGTTCGCGACTGACTACCCCGTGATAGAAGCAGCCCTTGGTCGCAGGACCTACTGGAGGGCCAAGATCAGGGAGACGAAGGCCCTCTGGCAGGGGAAAAGGAACGAAGTAGTGGAGAGCCAGAAGCGGGACATAGTGGAGTTCACCAGGAAGATGGGGCTTGACATGGTCCCGGTGATGCTGGTCCCGAGCAAGGACAAGGTGTTCAAGAAGCCAAGGCGAATCGGCCCCAACACATGGCGGGACAAGGAAGGAAACGTGTTCAAGCTTGCCGAGGGGAGCCAGAACCTGCTGTGCGTGAAGAGTGCGGATGAGGGACGGGAATACACGGCGGATGATTTCACCTACAGAAGGCCTGACGTCGACGAAACCCAGCTTGAACTCGTGAGGCATGTGGTGGCCGAGCTCGGCGACACCCATTTCATATTCGCAAGGAGCCCGGACGGATCGATAGCCCTTCCCGGAGGCCTTCTGAACGGCATCAAGCTCTGCGTCAAGAAGCCGGATGTCGTCAGGAAGGCCGTCGAGGTCAGCCTCAAGCATGCCATCGCCCTGGACAGGGTGTTCGCGAGGGAGGGCGTCGACTCCCTGGCCCCGGGGGCGGACTACGGTTACAACAAGGGCACTTTCCTCAAGCCCAACGTCATCGAGAAGCTCTTCTTCCCAGCGATGAGGAAGCAGTGCGAGGCGGCCCATGCCATGGGCGTGAAGATAATGAAGCATTCCTGCGGCAACAACTGGCCGATCATGGATCTTTTCGTCAGGGCCGGATACGATGCCTACCAGTCGATTCAGCCAACGGCCGGGATGGAGATTGCCAGGCTCAAGGACCTGTACGGCGATCGCATTGCGCTCTGGGGAGGGGTTTCCTGTGAGAGGATGGCGGCTGGGACCCCGTCGGAGATTAGGGGCCTCACCCGGTATGCCGTCGAGCACGCGGCGCCGGGCGGCGGCTTCATCTGCGCCTCCAGCCACTCCCTCCTAGTTGGCACGAAGTTCGAGAACTACTGCGCGATGCTTGAGGAGATAGCTCGCTTGGGCGGCTATGCGCGTTAATCTTTATCAGGCCCGCGTCCGCCCGACCCTCGGGGTCGCCGATGGATGGAGTGCCTCCCGCGGCATGGGCTGTCCTTGGACTCTCGCTGGTCACGCTCCCGTTGGCAATTGCCCTTTCGGATGCCTACCCCGCCTTCTTCTTGATTGTCTCCGTGGTCTGGCTCGTCTCGCCCATGTTCTTCACCCAGGACCGGGCCCTCTTCAACCTCTGCCTTGCCCACAGTCTCTTCTTCGTCATCCTCTACGTCAGGGTCCTGGCGGTGTCCGCGGTCAGGCTGTTTGACTCGGCCGAGCTGATGGGCTATCATGTGGAGCAAGCCGCTGCCCTGATAGTTCTACTCTTGCTGGCGGGGCGGTTCTTCCCGCTGCAAATGCTGAAGGTCACCCGGCAGGGGATCGGGAGAGCCATGGCCTTCGGGCTGGCCGTCGGACTCCCCTTCGGTGTGTTGGACCATCTCTCGGGTGAGCGGATCGTCGGAGTGCCTTCCCTGGGTTGGCCTGCATATCTGGTCTGGGCCGTCACCCTCTCCCTGCTCGTGGGAACGGTTGAGGAGGTGCTCTTCCGGGGGGTGATCTACCGCCCCGCTAGGAACATCGTCGGTCCTAGGACGGCGTCGATGTTCCAGGCCCTGCTCTTCAGCCTGGTCCACTACCCGAATCCCCCTTCGGCGCTTGCTGCGGCGCTGCTTTTCGGGGTGATCATGGTCTTCCTGGTCGAGAGGACGGGCAACATCTTCGGCCCGGTTGTCGCACACTTCTCGAACAACACGATCTGGATGTCCCTGGCGAGGTCCAGTCCTTTCTTCTAAGCCCGGCCTACTGGTGTCCTTTCCCTGGTACTAGCCCTCCGCGACCTCCGGAGCCCACCATTCCTTCCTCAGGAGCTTCCTTCCGTCGGAGAAGCCGTCCTTTCTCTTGGCCAGATGTTTGATGAGGCGCTTTCTCCAGGCGCTCAGGGCCTTTCCATACCGGTGGTCCGCCGAGAGGTCATGTAGCTCGGTTCTGTCGTTGACGAGGTCAAAGAGCTCCTCCCTGCCCGGCTTGGGGAAGTAGATGTACTTCTGTCTGCCATCCGTGAGGTAGTGCATGGCTTCATCGGGAGAGTAGCCTGGGTTGTGTTCGCCGTGGAGATACTGGCGCCAGGGCTTGCCCCTCACGGCATCAAGGACGCTCCTTCCGGTCACGGAGCTGGGACATGGCACGCCCACAGCGTCCAGTATGGTGGGCATCACGTCCTGGAGCCCGACGACGTGGTTGAAGACTCCCTTCGGGAGGTCCAGGGACTTCGGGTACCTCAGGACGAAAGGTATTCGTGCCGACCCCTCGTAGGCGTAGGTCTTCCGATGTAGGTAGTGATCGCCCATCATGTCGCCGTGGTCCGAAACGAAGATGATCAGGGTGTTCTCGAGCAGGTTCATGCGGCGCAGTTTCTGCATCAGTCTCCCCAGCTCGTAGTCGATTTGGGTGCAGGTGGCCATGTAGGCCGCGCGCATCCGGTGGCTCTGCTCGGGCTTCAGCCTGCCCCGCCATGCCGTGGGATCGTGGGGCCCCGGGACGTTGTTCCT
>Ga0315307_1001379_pt1 | contig 10861 bp, 7 predicted proteins | sample TDP2_MG_FD_203079 | JGI IMG/M metagenome (GOLD analysis project Ga0315307, IMG submission 203079) | Freshwater sediment microbial communities from Lake Towuti, South Sulawesi, Indonesia - TDP2 | ecosystem: Environmental > Aquatic > Freshwater > Lake > Sediment | place: Indonesia: South Sulawesi... | reverse complement strand
ATCCCGCTGTTCTAAAAGGACTTAAAGAGTCTTTGATAGATGCAAAAGAGAGACGCGGAGTCAAACTCAATGTCGCCATGACTCCAGAAGTTTTCGAGAAAGAAGACTGTTCATATCTCGGAGACGTGCGTTTGCTACGTTGTTCGGGCGAACAGTCGATTGACTCGCTTGGAATGCTCATATCGGACATGAAAACACTCATTACAGTATCTGATTGGATGGATGAGGCTGCTTTGTTGACGCAAGATCGGAATTTGATCAGAGTCACAAAAGACTACTTCGACAGTCCTTCGTGCTGCACGAGCGTGAGACCCAGCAAGAAACAAGAAAGCTAAGCTCATTTTCAACAGGTTGAACCAGCCAGCATGTGCCCGCCATCTGTTTATATGTGCATTACACGTGATCTTTTATCATGAAAAGGTTTGTCGATAAGGCATTCAACCGCTTAGGAAAGCTTGGTTATCAGGCACGAGCGGTTTCTATAGACCATTTGCAATTGCTGCAGAAGCAGATAGATGGACAACACAGTCAAGGATTATTGGAAAATGAGTTTTTTCAGGAGCGGCTTGATTGGTTTCGTTTCCAGATCCCTGACAGCTTGCCGAAGGCACAGTCGATAATTGTTGTCGCTGTTCCCAGACCTCAAACTCGAGTGGTTTTCACATGGAATGGGATTAAACGTCCGCTTATACTTCCTCCAACCTACACAGCGTACAACACTGTAACAGAACAGATTCAGAATCTGCTCGCAAAAATGCTCGGTGAAAAAGGATACGCAGTTGCAGGAACTGAGTTGCCCCTCAAACTGTTGGCGGTGCGAAGTGGTCTTGGTCAATACGGTAGGAATAATATCTGTTATGTTTCTGGTATGGGAAGTTTCTTGCAGCTTGTAGCTGTTTATTCTGACATGCTGTGTGAGGAAGACAGTTGGCGGGAGCCATCAATGCTACAGGCATGTGAGAAATGCGATCTATGTCGCCGAGCGTGTCCAACTGGAGCTATTCCTTCGGATCGTTTCCTCCTGCGGGCTGAGCGGTGCATTACTTATCATAACGAGAAGAAAGGCGATATTCCATTCCCCAGCTGGATGGATCCTACTTGGCACAACTGCATCGAAGGATGCATGCGATGTCAACGAGCCTGTCCGCTCGACAAGCAGTTCCTAGATTGGGTTGGAGATGAGGAAGAGTTCTCTGAAGAAGAAACTGCTCTCCTGCTGGAAGGCGCATCACGTGAAAGTCTGCCCGAGGAAACGGTTAGGAAGCTGATACATCTTGACATTTTGAACGATCTTGGCATTCTACCTCGTAACTTGGGTGTTTTCTTCAGAAAGCAAGAATAGAGGAGCTGCACTTCGTAGGCGAGTCATCTCATATGCTTGTGGATGAGGAGTTGTTCAGGGCTCGAGTTGTGCAGTTGATTCTAAAGAAGGATGCAGAGGAGGCTCTTGAGGCACTCAGTCAACACTACAGAGTTGCTGTTCCTCGGCTGAAGGTTGGAATGCCTAAACGATCTGGCGGCAAAGCTGGATGCTACGTCTCAACCACTAAAACGATTCACGTGGCTAGCGAAGAGAGGCTTTACGACCCGTTTGTGATCTTGCACGAATTCTACCATCATCTGAGAACACAAGGTGGCAAACATAGGGGAACAGAGAAATACGCTAACAGATTTGCGGAGGAATACATCATGTCATACCATGGCGCTCGTAAATTCTCCCTCCGGTTTTCATACAAGTAAGAAGACAAGAACGAGGAATCGAAGCTCTAAAAGGTAGATTGCTAGTTCATGGATCTGTGAAGCCTAGGGTCTGGGTTCAAATCCGATCCCGCCTTGCAAAGCTAACAGATGGTCGGCTGCTGTGACCTGTTTCGGTTTTCATTCTGTCAGCTTGCCTATCGACTCCATGACGGAGTTCTGGGCGAACTTCGAGACGTTCGACCTCGCTTGCTTGACGGTTTGGATGGCTTCGTTGTCCATACAAAGGGGCCGGTATTCCACAAATTCTATAAGCCCAGTGGAACAACATAAGGAATACAGGTGATAAGGGAAAGGAGAAGTGAAATCATGAATTGCAGACATATTACTGCATTATTGATTCTGACTACTACATTGTTTCTTGGAATAGCATTTGTCGGACCAGCTCATGCGGTAAGTCCTACTGGGTATGGACCTGAGTCCCCTGAACTAAACCTCTACTACTTCCCGGATGGGGATTCAATGTACTCTGCTCTGAAGGCTGGACGGATAGACATGGACTCTCAGGTACTTACACCAGACCAAATACCAGATGCAATCAAAGATCCAAACATCATTCTAGATGCCGGTCCCAAACTGGATTTGAGGGCTTGGAGCTTAAACAACAACGCGACAATTGCTGCTCTTCCTGGCAAGAGAAGTGTGACAAGCGATGCTAGTTTCCGAAAGGCTCTGTGGTGTCTCACCGACCTAAGATGTATGGATGTTACTCAGGCTTGGGTGCCGGTTGCGGCACCATCAAGAGCATGGGTCAACAAAAGTGTTGAGGACTGGGTTAAAGTCAACTATGCCTACAATATACAGGAGGCGAGCGAGTATCTGGATGCGGATGGATTCATACAAAGAGATGGCCTCGGCGGCCGACCTGGACCCGACCCGAACCCCTACTATGATGCTGCCGTTCCAGGCTCAGCTCGGTACTGGCGAGGCTATCCTTCAACGTGGCCAAGTGCTGGAGCACGAATTGATCCAGTGGTCTTCAGCGCAAGAGTTGACGACACATTACGTTACGCTGCCAGCGTGCGCTTGAGAGACACAATGCTCATGTCAGGCATTCAAGTGAACTTTATCGCAGAGCCCTTTTCGTCAGCCTTCTTTCGCGTCATGATAGCGCGCAACTACCACATCTATTCAGCGGCGTGGAGTGTTGGAAGATTCGCAACCTACTTGTATCATTGGCTCCACACCAGCGGATGGATAACCGGTGGATTAAACTGCCATGTTTCACCAACCTCACCGGGCTATGACCTTTGCACAGAACCTGACAAGCGCCCCGAGGATAAATACGACCTCGACTATTGGGCATCCAAGGTGCGGTATCCTGACACCCTGCCTGACGCAATCACGGCTGCCAAAAACGTGCAATCACTTTTTGTGCAGAAATACGTCCCCTTCATTCCTTTGTGGTCCACCCAGACCTTCTATGCCTACAGAAATTTATATGGCGTCGTCTGCATGGAAGGCATTGGTCCCGTGAATAAGTATACTTTCATGTCACTTCGGCGCGCAGACGGAGGAACACCGATAAGAGTGGGAGTTATGATCCCAATACAGCTCAACCAAATCTATTCAAATTGGTTGTGGGAAGTCACCCCCATGGAACAAACCATGGACGACTTCTATAACCTTCAACCCTACGATATACTAATTGAACAGCCAGGCTTAGCTCAAGACTGGACTAATGCGCCTGGAGGGCCATCCACAATGCCTGGCACGTGGGTTGACCCAGACGACGGTAAAACCAAGTCCATGATGCGGTATTGGTTCTTAGAAGATCCCACTGACGGGAGCTATGGTGCTGATTCCCCAACAACGCATTCGGGCGACGCAGACGCAGAGTGGATTAAGCAAGGAACACCAGCTCAAGGCGGTGGCACTGTTCTAGCTGATTTTGCAGAGCACTGGTTACGCGGAGGCTACGAATTCAACTCATGGTACTATGACACCGAAGCAGCAGGAGCCTTGTATACTAACTACAGAGACATCAAACACATCGAGTGTCACACAGGCCCAAATGTAGGCGATAACTACGCCGAGGTGTACTTCGACGTTTTCAGCTATTGGACCTTCACTTGGCCTTGGGGCAGACACATCTACGCTGTCGAACCAGCATCCTACGACCAAACTCTTCTAGGATGGAAGACATCCCCACTGTCACAACAGGAAATCAGAAACTTCGCCGGTCCAATACCTAAGGGAACATACCTCAACACCCTAACACCCACGGGAGGAGCCGCTAAGATCCCAACAAGAGCCAGAGGCACCCCAGTTGAAGTCATCAGCATGACAATCGACGGAGTCCCCGCAACCAAGGCTACAACGCCTCACCTCTACAACCCAGCAACGGGTCTCGGCGCAGGGGGCGACTACTCCATAGTTGGAAGCAGCGGCACCGGACCAAGAATACGCATCTTCAAAGACGTGACCACCAGTCTGACAGTCACGTACTGGGCTAGAGGCGATCCAGCAGGCTACTGGCCAGGCAACACAAACTTCCAGACAACACTGACAGGAACAGGACAATACTACATGACCAGCTTCCTACCAGGTGCATACGGCTACGCAACCTTCAAGGCAAACCCACACAACTACATGGCAACTCCATGGCCAGGCGAAATCGACTGGTTGTGGTACTGGAGAACTGGCTCTCAACCACGCGACGGCTGCTACAAAGTCGACTTATACGACTCAATTTATGCCAGCGGTGCATTGGGAGGCGATGGCAACGGACCCTTCCCACCAACTAAGTACTGGTTACCACCAACTGACCTCACTGCACCACTGGGCGAAACTGACATCTATGATATAGCGATCTTCGCAGCCAATTACGACAAGAATTGCAGCAGCCCATATCCGAACATCCAACATCCACCTGCCGGACGCGATGTAGGCCCAGGCCCACATCCATAGTGACCATCAAGTCAAGCACACAAAAATTCCCTCTTTTTCTCTAGCTTTTGCGTCGCCTCAGTGGCGCCTCCATTCTGCGGACCATCCCGAGAGCATGCTTCTTTTAAAAAAGAAACTCTATTCATCTCGCCAGAATGCGCGCAAGTTGTAAAGAAGCTTTTTAACATGGAGCTTCATTGATTACGCCCAATGTTAGACCCTGAGGCTGTCGACTTCAAGAAGCTTGGCTTTCACGCTGGAATCGAGGTTCACCACCAGATTCGGTCAGACAGGAAACTGTTCTGCCGCTGCCCACCAGATTTGGAACGCGATCCTGAAAACATGGACTACACTTTCTACCGCTACTTCCGCCCAGTCTTGGGTGAGATGGGCGACTTCGACCCAGGCATGCTAGTCGAATTTGAGAAAGGCTACAAGGTCATTTACTACGCCTGCGAACACAGCACCTGCACTTACGAAATGGATGAAACTCCACCTTTTCCACCAGACTATGACGCCATACAGAAAGGCTTCATCTTAGCCCACTACTTTAACTGCTCAGCCTTAGCTGAGGAAATTGTTGTCAACAGGAAGCAGTACTTGGACGGCTCAATCACCACAGGCTTTCAAAGAACTTTCATAACTGGACGAGACGGCTGGGTTCCAGTCTTCGGTAAGAAAGTCCGCATAAGTAACGTGCACATTGAGGAAGATGCTGCCCGCCGAGTCAACTGGTGCGAAACCGCTGATCGAACCGTGTACTTTAACCTAGATCGCCTAGGCGTACCACTCACCGAGGTTATCACAGACCACAGAGACATCGACACACCCGAAGAACTAGTTGAACTAGCCAAACAGATCGGCAGAGTGCTACGAGTAAGCCGCATAGGTAGAAGAGGCATAGGCACAGCCAGACAAGACGTCAACATAAGCATAAGAGGCGGAAATCGAGCCGAAATAAAAGGCGTCCAGAATCTAGCCATGTTTCCCTTCCTGTGCCGTCACGAAGCGGTAAGACAACACGCTCTCATAGAGTTGAGCCAGCAAATGCATGAAAGAGGGCTGAAGAAAGAAGACTTCGAACACACCTACGTCGATGTAACCCACATTTTCAGCCTTAAAAAAGGCAAAGCCTTCGCCACGATATTTCCGAAGATGAAAGGATTATTCGGCTTCGAAGTCCAGCCAAACAAAGACTTCGGAGAAGAAATCTTCGAAAAGAGCATGCTCATCACAGGCATCCCACGAGAAGACCAGTTTCACAGCGACGAATTCCAGCCAAACGCCGTTCGCAAGCGGTCAAGTCACCCGTGCAAGCTACTCGTCAACGCAAAACGATACCAGCAGATCAGCTCCATCCTAAATCTAGGTTCCCAAGACGCCTTCATCCTCGTAGTAGGTCCTGAAAGACGAGCAATGCACGCCATGAAAAAAATCGTCGAACGCGCGAAACAAGCCTTAGACGGCGTGCCCCAAGAAACACGAAGACTCCTGCCAAACGGCAACAGCGAATTCCTAAGAGTCATACACGGCAAAGAACGCATCTACCCAGACACAGACACGCCACCAATAGTAATACCAAAGACCATAGTCGACGAAACCAGAAAAACCGTAGGGAAACGCCCCTGGGAAATCACCCAAGACCTGCACAACAGGTATCACTTCAATCAGCATCAAGTCGACCTGCTCATAAGAGACGAAAAAACCGAGAAATTCTACGACTACGTAGACAAACTGCAGCTTAACGGTCCACTCGCATACCGCTTGCTCATCGAGCTTCCACGCCAAAAAAGACGCGAAGGCCTCAAACTCACAGCCAAGAACATCGACACAATAGCCGAAGGCTTAACACGCAAGCTAGTGATCCCCGAACAAATAGACACATTCGCTAACATTCTTGCCAAAGAACCCCAATTAACAATTGAGCAGGCAATCAACAGAATATCGATTAAACCTGTCACCGAGGATAAACTCAACAGCCTTATCCAGCAGCAGCTGAAGTCACAAAACCTGACAAAACTGCAGAAAGATGAAACCTACAGGAACATCATGATTCCAAAGATTGTTGGCGCAGTTTTGAAAGCAGTCAACCACTCAGTTGAAGGAAAGAAAATCGCAGAGCAAATTCAAACCATCATTCATGAAGGAAAATAGAACATGCCCAATTCCAACAAGAGTATGAAAGAGGAAAGGAACGAGCCTGAAGGATACCGCGGCGCCCTACGCCAAAGGCTCATACACGAAGGAATAGGCTCATGGAGCAAGGTGCGAATTCTCAAAGGCGATGCAACATACGAAGGAGTTCTACTGCCGCGAAGCCAGCACACAGACGACAACTACGTCACACTGAAAGTAGACACGGGCTACAACCTAGGCGTATTAGTCGATGACCACACCCGAATCGAAGTCCACGGACAACAAAAAGGACACTATCAACTGCCCAGCATAGATGTCCAATTCCAGAAACAACTGCCCAACGTCACCCTGCTCGGCACAGGAGGCACAGTTGCTTCAAGACTTGACTACCGCACAGGCGCCGTGCTGCCCGCATTCACACCTGAAGAACTATTCAGCGCCGTACCTGAACTCGTCTCAACCGTCAACCTCACACCCAAGACTCTCTATCAAATCCTCAGCGAAAACTTTAGACCCGAATACTGGGTACGCACAGCCGAAGCCATAGCCAAAGAAATCCAAAGCGGAGTCGAAGGCGTCATAATCGGACACGGCACAGACACAATGTGCACCACAGGCGCAGCATTAGCCTACTTCCTCCGCAACCTACCCATACCTGTCGTCCTCGTAGGCAGCCAACGCAGCTCAGACAGACCATCATCAGATGGTCCACGCAACATACTCTACGCCGCTCGCGTAGCAGGCTACGAAGACTTCGCTGAAGTCACAGTTTGCATGCATGGAGGCACAAGCGACAGCTACAATTTAGTCCACCGTGCAGTTCGTTGCCGCAAGATGCACAGCAGCCGCAGAGACACGTTCCGCACATTAGACGACATACCGCTAGGCAAAATAGACGACACAGGCGTCACCTGGTTCAAACAGGACATCCATCCGCGCACCCCCAGAGAAGACTTCATACTAGACACTAAAATCGACACCAGAGTCGGCATGCTCTACTCGTATCCAGGCATGAACCCAGACATACTAGACTCCATGATAGACAAAGGCTACCACGGCATAGTCATAATCGGCACAGGACTGGGACACGTCGGCACAGACATGTTTCCACCCTTAGAACGCTGCCAGCAAGAGGAAATCCCCGTGGTACTCGTAGTAGAACCCTTATTCGGCTACATCCACCTGCGCGTGTACGAAACAGGCAGAGACATGCTCGCCCGAGGAGTAATCGAAGGCGGCAACATGCTGCCCTCAGCCGCCTACACCAAACTCATCTGGGTCCTAGGACACACCAGAAACATAGACGAAGTCAAACAGCTCATGCAAACCAATATAGCAGGTGAAATCACACAACGCGAAGGACCAAGAGGATTTTTACTACTGCAAGGCGTAGAACCCGGAGTCAACACAATACTCGAAAACCTCTAGCTACTTCGTTTGCGAAGCGTCTATTTCTTGCCAGATAACCGGACTATCACGGCTCCAATGACAATGCCGATCGAGACAGCCAAAGCACCAAGCAGAAACGATACCGCAACAATATTGAATGGCAATTCCACCACGACAATCTGCGACGAATCCTCAGCAGGATTGAACGCTGACTCGGAGAGCATTAAATCTTTATTGAGATAACTCAGGCTGCCATCATATTCGACGACATTCAACCACGCTTTTTCTGCGAACAGTCCGCTTATTCTCAGATCTATCTGTGACAGATCCCCTTTTGAAAGTACAAACTGAATTGGTTGCGACTGCCCTCCATACACTCGATAATAGGCAAGCGAAAAAGGCTGGTAGTTACCTGTCAATTTTTCCTCAGTCAGCGTGAAAAGCGTTATCTCCCCATCCCCACCAACCGGGCTCGTTATCAATAGAGGATAGTACAACGTGCTAGAGTCAAACCTGTAAAGTATCGGATCTATGCTTCTCTCTTCAGGCGAAAATGCTATGATATCTAGAACGTAATACCTAAAGCCTCTACCCATATAGTCCTCAACAACCGACTCAAAGTTCTGCAAAGTTATCTCCTTATCCACATCACTCGCCGCTAGAAAACTGTTGGCCCAATCAATCAAAGCACTAGCAATGCTTGCCTCCACAACTGTAATATTATGCGCACCTATCTGCTCATGGAAAAGAACCTCCAGACTGCCCGAACGAGCATCATAAGTGTTAGAGAACGTCTTCAAATTCACACCCTCCTCCCAAATCATCTCCTGCATTCTCTGGAAAGACTGAAAGGATGCAACTTCCACCACAGGCTTCGAAGGAAGGGGCAGAATCTCCAAAACCAACGTCTCCACGCTTGCAGACACGTCTGTTGAAAGAATCAGAATCTCCTCTCGACCATTCCAAGCAACAATAGCCTTCTGTCCGGGCTCATAAACCGAAACATCAGGCGTAACACTAATCAATCCTCTATCAGCATAAGCCATAGGAAAACAGAAAGATGTCAGAAAAAGCAACACAACAAGCAAGCAAGCTTTTTGCATACTATATCTCCAAACTGTATTTCCTTCAGCCCAATCTATAATACTATAGTTTAGAACGCAATGTACTGAATCTTCGAACAAACAATCTGGAAAGAGAACGCCATCAACCGGAAAACAAGGTCAATGCGGCTTTTCGATCATGCCGCAGCTGAAAGGTTCCCAGCCGCCTGATATTAATCGCTTTTCGCGTTCACAAGTCTCGCAAAGCTTTCAACAGGAAAAAGCAATGTTCTGCAACCGTGAGAGCCATACCCTAAGCCGGTTGAGGCGGACGACTCTCCAATGTCTTCGCTTGAGAATGCCTACATTCTATTATTCTATCGCAGCTCAAGCATTCATCAGGAATAGATGCATCCCTTGGAAGAGTTCGCAAATATCCGAGTCGATATTTGCATTCCTGAGTAGCCTCTGTTTTCAAACTCTCTTGGGTTATCCTTTCATTAATCGATGGAGCTGGAGGCGCAATAGAAGCCACAGGAACAAGAGGAGTGGCAGGAACCTCTACTTGCTCCTCCGCTTTAGCACCTGCTTCAGCGTCGGCTTGAACAACTCTTGCAGGAACATGGAACGTCTCCCCCAAATTCCTAGTGACCTTTCTAGAATAGCTGCCGACACCGCCCACCAAGATGCACAAAGCAAGAAGCCGACTGACCTGCACCACCTCGTCAGTGTAAATCGTCAACGAATAATTCAGCTCAAAGAGAATTGCCACAACAGATCCAAAAAAGAACAAGAAACCCGACACGGCTACGGGCATCCAAAACGACTTGCCCACACCCAAATGCCTAATCGCTTGCAGAGTCTTCAAACTCAACAGAATCAAGGCAACAGCAATCGCGGCAACCGCCATTTCAAGAATAAGAACCAACGCCTATTCACCAAAGAAGCCTCTCATTCAGCTCTAGAGAAAAGCATTGTGAAACAACGATTAATATCGAAGATAAACTTGCACAGCTAGGTTCGCCAGCGACAATTCGACTATGGATCACACTTCACGCTGCAGGATTCCTTCTTTCGCTCTGTTTCTAATCTCCTGAAGCGTTTTCTCAATGGCTGCTCTCTCCTCATCGATTCTGCTGCGCGTTTCCCAGAGCTTACCCAAATCCTCAGCATATATGTCCTGAACTCCTTCGCGACGCATTTTCTCGACAACCTTAAGGTCCTCCTCAGAGGGCTTCACGCTGAACCGCTTATCCTCAACGCTATGCCTCACCATCTGCAGAAACGTGGTATAAGGATAAACCAAACACGGAACCAATACGTAATTTCGAATACTTAGCCGGTCAAACTGTTCCTGAGCCTGCAACTCCCCTTTCTCAACAGTGTCATGACCAGAATCCGTCCGCAAACCGTCTTTCTTCTTCCTCTCTTCGTCTTCACTCGGTAACCTCAGCAACTCCCTAAGTGCGAAGTACCTTCGCTGGCCATCAATAACCACATACTTCCCCTTGCCACCATAGAAAAAATCAACCCGTTCAGGCAGCTCAGCCACCTCAAACGGCTTCAACAAACCGAACTGCGCAATCGAATGCTTAAGCGCGTCAAGATCCTCACGCTTCAACGTTTTCGACGCTCTAGAACGCCTA
>Ga0315307_1001376_pt1 | contig 10873 bp, 11 predicted proteins | sample TDP2_MG_FD_203079 | JGI IMG/M metagenome (GOLD analysis project Ga0315307, IMG submission 203079) | Freshwater sediment microbial communities from Lake Towuti, South Sulawesi, Indonesia - TDP2 | ecosystem: Environmental > Aquatic > Freshwater > Lake > Sediment | place: Indonesia: South Sulawesi... | reverse complement strand
TTAGGAAGAGCAGCATGTTAGCGGTTTTGAAGTTAGAGGCGTATCTTAGAAAGTACGTTCCAATGAGTAGTAATAGTCCTAGAAGGAAGGCAGATGAGTTGAAAATTACAGCGGATGGTCCGATTCCAAGGTCACTTATGTAATTGTCAGACATGCTGTAGCCCGGATACAACGCCTCCGCAATGGCTAAACCTAGGACGAACTGTGTGGCAGCGATAAAAAAGAGCATTCCTGCCACTTTTTCTCTTGAATATGTCATGCGTTGCAATGTCGCCACCATGAAAGATAAGACTTTCCACGTGCGTGCCACACGTACGTTTGGGGTTTGGGATAGAAATTCTATGCACACACACGCAATTTGACTGCAAATGGCGTTGCTATCTCAATTCGAAAGCATGTATAGTTTTCAATGTGGCATACCTTCCAGGCAGGTGGGCGTTCACTAACTCTATGTAGTTGACTGCGAGGTCTCCGAATTCAGTCTCTCTCAGTTTTTCGAGACAGCTAATCAACCTAGTGAATTCTTGATTATTCTTGAACTGTGCTATGCTTATGTGAGGCAAAAGAATTGGATAGTCGAATTTCATCTTTTTGATCTCTGGTATTGCTTGCAGTCCTTTGTTCAACTCTCCAGTTTTGCCTTCATCATGAACCTCTACCAAAACAACATTTGAAAAGATGTTGAGTTTAGGAAGGAGCACGTTGAATTTGTGAAATGCCTTTAAGACCTCACCTGCTCGACTGACTATTTCTTGCAAGTGTTCTGTCAGAATATCATCTTCGTACATTTGAGATTCTACTGGGAATCCACACCCTTTCACAGTTATGTGTAAGTAATCTTTGGGGAATGGGTCAACACAAGGAATAGTTGATAGCTTATCCTGGATCTCAGCTATTTTTCTAGTCAGCTTTCTATCTCTGATCCTTATGAGAAAAGTCAAAAACCGATTTCTTCCCTTAGCCCAGTCGTTGTCTACCGAGTCGCTTTTTATCTCTGGTTGGATTCTGTTCCTCTCTCTCCAGATATCAGTAAATCTGCTTTCAATTGTTTCTTTAGGCAATTGCCATCACCGCAGTGAATGTCAAGTTGTTCGTTGCCTTTGTTTGCTCCAGTTCTTATGACTTGCGTGTAGATGAACACGTGCATCACCTACAAAGACCCGTTTGCTGTTCTGAAAGTCTAGCATTAAAAAAGCTGGTTCGTTGGTTGGTTGGATAGAATTTCTATGCACACACGTGATGCACGTGATTTGCAATGCGAGCAAAAACAAATAAGCGTGGTTGCTTTGGAAACGTCAGAAGAGGGCGTCGCATTGAAAGTGCTCGTCGCCTACTACAGTGAAACTGGGAACACGGAGAAAATCGCCAAGGCGATTTATGAAGAAGTTTCGAAAGAACATGAAGCGCACCTGAAGAGAGTGAAGGACATCAGCGCAGACACGTTGAATGATTATGATCTGGTTTTTCTGGGTTCCGCTTGTCACTCGTCGGACTTGGCAGCTCCAGTCAAGGGAATCTTGAGGGCGCTTCCGGAATCACCAAAGTTCAAATTGGCAGGCTTCTTCACACACTCAACGTGGACTCCTGAACAAAGCGAACATAGCGCGCGCGCTCAGGCTCTTTTCGACAAGTGGGCGTCCAAATGCATACATTCCTTCGAGAGCGTAAGCAAAAAAAAGCGAATCGACTTCAGAGGATACTACCACTGTCAGGGTGCACCTAGCCACCCGATTCAAGCATTCATACGCATTGCAATAATCAGGTCGGGGGATGAATGGGAAACTTATATTCGGGAAGCCCGAAAGCATCCTAGTCAAGAGGATTTGGAAAAGGCTTCGGATTTCGCACGAAAGATAATGTCCATGTCGAATTGATGCAGGCTGCCTTTTGGGTGTGTGTGCATAGAAATTGTATCAAAAAAACGCGCGCATTATGGAAAAACAGGTAGCGGCACATAGGGTTCTCAATGAGCGGAGAAACAAGTCATTTAAGAAGCCATGTACTAAAAGCCTAATTGGAGCAGGTTGAATGAAGGCATTGGTCGTCTACTATTCGAGAACTGGCAATACAAAATTCGTTGCTGAAAAAATAGCTCAGGAACTCGGAGCGGATATTGAAGAGATCATAGATAAAAAGAACAGATTCGGGTTAATTAACTATCTAAGAGCTGGTGGGGATGCCTTTCGACGTAAGAAAGCCGAGATAGCAGAAACAAACAAGAATCCGAGTGAATTTGATTTAGTTGTCGTCGGCACTCCCAATTGGGTCTCCAGACCATCGCCCGCAATAAGAACATACCTTAGCAAATATGACTTAGCGGGAAAAAAGGTGGCACCTTTCTGCATAACCGACGGTTATAGTGGAGGCGAAAAAGTCATTAAAGAAATTAGAGCGCTTATTCCTAACAGTGATTCCACTGAACATCTTGTAGTCGTAAAACCCGCCAAGAACAAGGCAGACACTGAAAACAAAATATCAGAATGGTGCAACAGACTAAAATTACTCTAATCAGAAGCTACTATTCTTGGGTTTGGGACAGAAATTCTATGTACACACACAAAATCACGGTGTTTAGGGCATGTCGCCTTCTGGCGAGGGCAAGGCGCTTCTTGCTTGGTGTTCGTATTCAATGAAATCGTAATAGAATGTCGACGCGCTTTCCCTATTCGGTTTGTACCGAAAGCATAAACTGATTCCTCTGTCAAAGACTACGACACTGAAAGTGAGGATTTCGTGGACGAACTAATCTACGCTTCAGCAACTGAACTGGCGCGCGCCATTCGCTCCAAGGAAGCCTCTTCTGAAGAGGTTGTGACGGCGCACCTGCAGCGTATTGAAAAGGTGAATCCAAAACTGAACGCCATAGTGCAGCTTATGACAGAAGAGGCATGTGCTCAAGCTCGCAGAGCTGATGAAGCTCTGGCAAGTGGCCATATAAGAGGACCTCTTCATGGGGTGCCAGTGACGATAAAGGACAACATCGACGTAGCAGGCGTAGTCTGCGCAGGGGGCACTAAAGGAAGAGCCTCTTTCGTGCCGTCGCGGGACGCTACTGTTGTATCGCGGATGCGTAACGCTGGTGCGATCATTTTGGGTAAGACCAACATGCCAGAGTTGGCCCTTGCCTTTGAGACCGACAACCTGATCTATGGACGTACAAACAATCCCCACGACGTATCTCGTACTTCTGGCGGCAGCAGCGGCGGTGAAGCAGCGATCATCGCATCTGGAGGGTCACCTTTGGGATTGGGCAACGACATGGGAGGGAGCATTCGCGTGCCTGCCCATTTCTGCGGCATCGCAGGCATTAAACCAACAATGGGCAGAGTTCCTCGAACAGGAACCTTTCCTTGGCCCGAAAATTGGCTAGAGATGTTGTGGCAGAACGGACCTATGGCCAGATTCGTTGAGGATCTGATCTTGGCACTCCCGATTATAGCAGGCGTAGATTGGAGAGACCACACAGTGGTGCCAATGCCACTTGGTGACCCAGAGGAAGTGGATCTTAAAAGCCTGAAAGTAGCCTTTCACACAGATAATGGCATTATGTCACCCACACCCGAGACTGTTCAGGTAGTGAAAAAAGCAGCAACAGTGCTTTCCGATGCTGACATGTCTGTGGAGGAAGATCGCCCCGAGCGCATCGAGGAGTCCTTCGAGATCTTCGCAGGCCTCGGCGCAGCAGACGGCGGCGAGAGCGTGGAAAGACGACTCCACAAAGTTGGAACCGTCGAGATACACCCATGGCTGCAGGCGCTTATGGAGTTCTATCGTACTCAAACCATGACGACTGCTGAGTTCTCCAGTTTAATGGTGAAATGGGCTGTTTTTAGGAGTTCGATGCTTTCCTTTATGGAGAAGTATGATGTAATCATCTGTCCGGTATGCGCGTTTCCTGCTCAGCCTCATGGAGCGTCTATAACAGTCGAAATGATTCCTGGGTTTAGCTACACCATGACGTATAACTTGACTGGATGGCCAGGCGCTGTAGTCCGGGGCGGCACCTCGCCCGAAGGCTTGCCTATAGGCGTTCAAGTTGTAGCGCGACCGTGGCGCGAAGACGTGGCTCTTGCAGTGGCAAAACACCTCGAGAACGTCTTAGGCGGCTGGCAACGTCCACAGCTCTAGGGAAGGCGTACGCGCGGCAACACGCGACAAACCCTAGCTGTCGTGCTGTCATGCACAGAATTTCTATTGCACACACACAAAAATGACGACGCGTTGGTTGGATAAATATTCTATGCACACACACAAAAAAATCAACGTGGTTAGGGCAGGTCGCCCGCTAGCGTGGGCAAGATGCATAGAAAGAAGAGAGTTGTGAGTTTAAGCTGTTTTAGAGGCTAGTTGCTGTTCTCGTTTCTTCATTTCATTGTAGAGGTACTCGAACCGCCCAATTAAAAGAGAAGATTAAGTGGAGTGGATTTAAAAGCTCTAATAGAGACTAGACTGAAACTGCTACTAAGCGCACGATAAGATACGACCCATAAGGAGATCGTCTAAATAGCGCGCGCTAAAAAGAGCAAATTATTGAATTGGTTGAGTGGGAGGGAGCTATTGCACCATCTACCTGAAACCTAGGAACATGCCGATACTCAGCACGCTTAAGAACCTAAATATATCCATAAGGATAAAACACTTTAAGGTCCTCTGGAAGAGCGAAAATGAATATCTTCAAAAATGCCAAAAAGGATAAAGGAACACCGATCCTTTTACCCAATGCAAAAAGTATCTGGAATGCTTGCTTTGCTTTAGGAGCTGTGTTTTGGATAATTGGGCTGGTTTTATGGGGACAGCAGGGAATTGATAAAACTGTCCTGTTTTATTACAACACAATGCGAGTTGCGAATGATCCAGTTGTCATCTTGTCGGAATGGCTCTCATCCTATGGTATGGCTGCAATCACGGCCATCTTTGTGGTTTATCTGCTAGTTTCCCAGAAGATCAAATCTTTGGACGCACCATTATGGGTGTATTTCTATACGATATGCTCGTTTGGATTGAGTGGGATGGTAGGTGATCTATTGAAAGAGATTTTCGCTCGTCCAAGACCAGCAGTTACATTCGGAAGTGAAATCCTGGCGTTGAGCCAATCTAAAGGATTTACATTGCCATCCGGACACGCAACGAAGAGCATTGCCCTAATCCTGCCATTCATCTTGCTGGTGAATAATTCGAAAAATCTTCACAGGGCAAACAAAATCGTTATCGCATTTATAGCAGGCGGAGTTTGTTTCAGCCGTATTGTGCTTGGTGCTCATTATGTAAGTGATGTTGTTGCTGGTATCGGCATGGCTTTGATTGGATTGCCATGTTCCATGTTGTTTGCAAACATGGTTTTACGGAAAACCAAACAGGAACGACTCCCATTCCTATCTAGGATATGGGGCATACTATTGATTTTCTTGACATACATATTTATGATCCTGTAGATCGCTTGGAAGATAGACCAAAAAACGCGCGCTAATTGTAACAAGTAAGAGAGAGGGGATAGAATTTCTATCGCGCGCGCTGCATAGAATTTCTATACAACCAACTCATCCTCATTTGCGTGTGCATAGAATTTCTATCTTCCAAACTGGGTAAGGCTCTTCAAGCGCCCTCGATAAACATCGGATGCTCCGACCCCCACATGGTGTTCCCCGGAGCTATCAGCCTCAGACCTGAAACGCTGAAAGGTCTGGTCCGCGACTATTGTGTTAGCTTGGCAAAGCAGGGATTCAAGAACATCGTCATACGTCATGCGTTGGTATTGTGCGTGTGAATAGAAATTCCATTCCTTGCTCGCATTCCAATTTGTCCGTTGCTGGTAGACTTTGAATTAGTTTTAGTCGAATAATCTCTTGACAAACTCGCCTATCTTGGCTATTGCTTCCTTTGATTCGGTCAAGTAATGCAAGCCAAAAGCATGCCACACATGCGGCATATCATTCCATGTTTCTAATACCACAGCCACACCAGCAGCTTTAGCTCGTTCGGCAAACCGCTTGGAGGCACCATAGAGCATTTCACACGTACTTACATGAATCAGCAGTAATGGCAAACCCCGTAAATCCGCATGAATGGGAGAAACTAATGGATCACTCGGGTCTGCACCTGCCAAGTATGCAGGAATCCACCAAAAAAGCCCAACATCCGCCAAAACAGGATCAGTCTCAGCATTTTCAAAAAAAGATTCGTCAGCACCTGCCATATCAATGGCTGGTGAAAGACACACTGCCCCCGCAGGCAAGGGGGTTCCATTATCTCTCAATTTTATGAGCGTTGTGAGCGTCAGATTGCCACCTGCAGAATCTCCGGCAACGACAATATTCTTAGGTGCAATACCTGTTGATAGAAGCCAGTTGTACGCAGCGGTGCAATCTTCCAGAGATGCAGGATATGGATGTTCGGGCGCAAGTCGGTAATCCACACTCAACACACGCATCTTTGCAGCCTCTCCCAATGCAACCGTGAGCAAACGATGAGAATTCGGAGAACCCATGATAAAGCCGCCTCCATGCAGATACAGCAAGACCCGGTCTCTCCTTGCACCCGGGACGACTTGCCACTCCGCAGGAACCCCGCCAACATCAACTACTTTCGTCTCCACATCTTTAGGAATGGGAAATCTTTCTTGCTCGATATTTGCTGCATACTCGAAAGAGTATCGAAGCATTCTAGCCAAAAAATGCATTTCTTTGTCGGTTAACAGCCCATACAAACTTCCTGTCTTCCTTCTTTCCTTGAAATAAAGATCATTCAGCTCCATCACTTTGCCCCAAAGAGCTTGGAAGTCGACTCCTTGATTCTCTTCATGTCCAAGAAACTCGAAGACACCTTTCATTTGACACTGCAGAAGTTCATCCATGATTTCGAGTACATCAGGACGAATTCTTGATCTATTCGAAATCGGGATTTCCCATCCACCCCTATAGTTTGAATTTCCTAATCTCAATTGCCAAACATGAGCTTTGTAAATATAAAACTTGATGGTGCATGTGGACTTTCTAGCATAGGTTATCACTAGCAAGCGCAGAGTCTTCATCTTACTCACAAAGAAGTAGTAGTCAACAAACACGCGGCGCTGACTACTACTTCTGAGCAAAGCCACGTCGTTATTATTACAGTTTCTAGGCAAAAGTTAACGACACATGAAAATTCAGACCGCCACAAAGAAGTCGTACAGCACAGTTCAGCGTGTACAACTACAACTGTCCAAACCTGCCCGCAGCCGTGACAGCAACATGCTAGGAGACGGGTTACAGACGACACTTCTTCCTACTTCAAGTCTCATATAAAACTCAATTCAAAAGATATCGGAACCTGCTCTCCCCACGACTGACGCAGCGGACAGATCTTCTGAGCCATCTGATAAATTCTCTCAGCCTTCTTCCGCTCACGCGGCTCGTGTTCCTCCAAGCCGACCTTCATAGCAAAGTGCACATTCGTGAAGATCAACTTCTCCATTCCCTCGACATGCATGTTCACCCTTGCCTTTGTCTCTAAACTCTTCAACGAAAGCTTCGAATTCCGAGCAATCAAAATATACAACATGTTGATGCAAGACGCTAAAGCAGCCGCAAAAATATCCTCAGGAGAACAATAACCCTGCTTGCCACCCAACTCAGGCGGCGGACTCACCACTGCGATGTGCTTACCCTTAACAGCAATGTCACACTCAGTTTCACCCTTCCAACTAGAAACACCATCAAACACAAACTCAGGCACACCGAAACCCCCCACAAACACTTCCCACAAACCGCGCCTAAAAGCTTTACACCAACCTCACATCGTCACAGTTGTCGTTGCATATGCATGAGAGCCAAGCGCAATAACATGCAAACAAGTCGCCACTCGTAATCATCACGCTTTGTTGATAAGCTTATATCGAAGCGATGCTCATCCCCACACTGGTAATCGAAGAAAAATGAACCCATTCATTGAGAAGGAAAAAGCACCCGGACTGGGCACATCGACACAGAACAGCGACAGGATCATTACTGTTTCCAGGCAAAAGTTGACATCACCTTAACAGAGACCCACTCCCAACATTCAAGAGTTGTTGAAACTAATGGCGTGATAGCAACTTCTATACAGAAATTCGCCTAGCCTACAGCGCCCTTCAACCTAGGCAAAGCTTCATCCTCAATCCATTTCTCACCCTGCATGGTCAGCTTGAACTCAGGTCGCGCTGGATCAGGTTTGAACACCAAGCCTCGCTTTGTCATCTCGTTCAGCCGCGCTGGCACCATGGACTTAATGCCACTCGACTTCAACAAGTCAGATATCTTGGTAGCAGTGTTCGTCTTCCTATCCGAAGCGAATAGAATGAGTCCGATAGCCTCGTAATGACTTATTTTCTCTCGAGTTGTCACGACTGGGCCTTCAGTGGTCAGCTCGACAACGCCTTCCAGTCCTGACTTAGCGGCTCCAGCGACTCTACTCGATATCAGGCCGCTAACTTCACCCATAAACTCAGGCGTAATCGTCTTCAATGCTTCAACCAGTTCCACCGCTGATTCGGCTTCAACCTCTATCTCCCCGAAGCCTGTTTTGACGTGCGCTTTAATCTTCGCCATTATCATCATCCCTCATCAGAAGCAGTCGCAATTGCCTCAGTCTGCATCGATGATTGATTCGGCATCGCAGGAGCCTGAGCCAAAACGTACACGTAACCCTTGTCAGTCTTCCAACGTTTCACCCTGCCCTTCCTCACCAACCAGTTCAAAACGCCAGACAACGTTGTAACCGGATAGTGAACCGCGTTCACACGCATAGCCTCAACTATCTCAGGCAACGTCCTAGGCGCCGCCCTCCCCCATTCTGTGCTCAGCAACCTCAAAACAGCATCTGCGCAGCCACCTGTCGATTGAATACTAGGATAAACAGGTGCAGGCGACGAAGACTGAGACGCTGATACAGCGGGCGACGAAGTCTCATTCTGCGACACTTCAACTCCTACCTGCGAAAAAGCCTCAAAGATCACTGCAACAAGTCTAGGCAAGTCCTCAACAGCGTGCAAAACCTCGTCTCTGCTACCGCTGATTTCAACTTCGCACCGTCCCAAACGTACACGCAGAGAAAAGGGCATCACTACCGACACTCTCTTTCGCCCAAACGAATACTATCATCAAACACTTTTAGAATTTGCCGTCGACTATCCTACAAAGGCAAAGAAAAAGCGACACCTCGCCCCTTCTGGCACGCTCTCGTAGCCAGCATGCACATTGGGCGATTCATTACTCTGAGCGATATAACAAAAAGAAAGGGAAGTTGCTGGAGAGTGCGACGATGTCGCTACTTCTCAGTGAGCTTGAATCTTATTCGCGCCAGTTTAGATCTTGCGCTTGTTAAGTACTGATCTAAAGCTTTTGCCGCAGCATTCGAAAAGCCCGATTGTGAGCTCGGTTCTCTTGCCACTCTTGTCTTTTCTGCCTACCATCTTCCAAGTCTTCTTGGGTTTGCCGACTTCTTTCTTGCATTTCGGACATTTAGCCATGATGTTCACTTTTTTGAATGTTAGTACTTGATCTAGTTAAAACACTTTCCATCCGAGAAGACGTCAAATGATGATAGTTGCACCCAATGGAGTCAAGGCTTCTCCTGCGACTCATCCTTCCTATTGTTTGACCCAGCCTCTACACCAAATAATCGCATCAGAAACTTGAACACGTTGAAAGCTGCATTCTTGTCCGCCTTCAAGCCCGTAGTGGCGCCCAGCAGGCAGATGCCTTCCCAGCCGCGTTCTTTAGCCAAGCCCAGCATCAAGCCAGCCGCACCGGCAATCCGCCCGGAACCATACAAAACGGCGCCTTTCTCCATGGTTTCAACTGCCAGCTTCGCTGACGTCGCAGCCACATATACTTCACCTGCGGGTCGAGGTTGAGGCACACCGCCCATAGTAGCCAGAAATTTGCATCCGTGCTGCTCGGCAAAATCCAGAATGTCGCTGCACAATCTGTAATGAGCTACAACATCCTCACGCGCAGGCTGGGCATCACCCGTTAGAACGAGAAACTCAGCCTTTCCAAAAACTGCTCTGCTGAACTCGTAGTGAGGAGGAAGAGCAACACCATTCTTCTCGACGTTCACGAAGTCTGGGAACGAAGGCGAATACAACTCAGCGAAAACCTCAGCACGAGTGAATTCAATCAGCAAACGAGCCGACAATTTGCCCACATTGCCGAAGCCAGGCAAACCCTCAACCAACACGGGCTTCTCAAATGCAGGCTTAGACAACACACGGAAAATAGGCTTGTCCGAATCGAAACCCATTACACGCACCAACGGTGCTGGTCTGGTTATAGCCATGCGAATGCAGCCATAAAAACCTTTTAAGCGCGCAATTCATTCAAATCTGAAGGTGGCGGGGAAAACCGTAGCGAGAGAACCTGTTCACGTCTTTGCGGTCTCCTACACGGGTGGGGTAGCCAGGTTAACCCGCTGGGCTCATAACCCAGAGATCGGTAGTTCAAATCTACCCCCCGCTACCACAGAGAGTGATTTCTGTGCGTGTAAAAAGCTTAAATAGAATTCTCCATGTAGTTTGCCAAAAGGGACATCAAATGATTCCACAACTTACATCTCTGTTCCTTCCTCGATTAGGGTTGGGCTTTCTCTTTGAAGTAATTCTGCTATTGGTGCTTCTGGCCATAGGACTCATCATAATCATCGTCATCGCGAAGGTCTTGCTCTTTTTCCTGCCCGCAGCCATCATTGGAGTAGTTGTATGGTTCCTGACTGGCTACGACTTCTTCTGGGCTGGAGTAGCTTTCCTCGTAGTAGCCTTCCTGTCAATATTCAAACGGAAATAACTAGAGCTCTAAGCGCAAAAAAGAAAAAGAGAGAATGTTAGCTTTTAGCAGCAGCCTTTTGCAAGGCGACGACTCCG
>Ga0315307_1001375_pt1 | contig 10873 bp, 9 predicted proteins | sample TDP2_MG_FD_203079 | JGI IMG/M metagenome (GOLD analysis project Ga0315307, IMG submission 203079) | Freshwater sediment microbial communities from Lake Towuti, South Sulawesi, Indonesia - TDP2 | ecosystem: Environmental > Aquatic > Freshwater > Lake > Sediment | place: Indonesia: South Sulawesi... | reverse complement strand
GGCCTCCCCTTTTACTCACCCCTGGAGAGGGTGTCTATGGCGCCGGTGCTGTATATGCGTTGGTAAAGGTGACGATAACAGTCTCCCCCACAGCTAGGTCGATGGTAGCCGTAGCCTGGCCCAAATCGTATGACGAGCCACCGGTCGGGTCTTGTATGGCTATACCAGTAAGAGTCCACCCCTCAGGCGGCGCTAGCTCTGTCACCGACTGTTGTCCTGATTCCAGTCCATAACTTAGGCAGAACTGGTTACTGGTCATCTGCCAGTCATTACGATAGCTGGCAGTGAAGCCGAAAAGGGTAGTTGTGTCGGTGATTGGGTTGCCCGCGGAATCAGTCACCAGTTTCTGGACTACAATGTGCGCCTTTTCTGTAAAGGTGGTTGTGGCTACAGGGTAGAATCTTATCTGTAGTAGCTTCGTCCCATCATTTTCCATACCCCAGGACTGGATCACCAGTTCAGCGATATCGAAGACCCACCAGTCCTCGTAGTATCTGGCTAGACCCAGATCAGCCATGTCGCTTTGCCAAGTATCGAATTCATCTTGTGTAATCTCCCCATACGGCTCGGAGGTATCGTAAGCGGCCGGCACATCGTTAACATCTATGACTCCGTCCCCGTTAATGTCAAGGCTGCCATCGTAAACCCAGCCTGTCCACAAGAACATATCAGTTATGTCCTTGGCAACTGACTTCCCCTTGCCATTCAACGACGGGGTGTCATCAAATCTTATGAACCCCTGCTCAGCAAGTCTGTAGGAACCCTGCGTAGTTATCAGGCCTAATGGAAGTTCAGCACCATCAGTGTCGTACTGTATCATCGGGTTCGGGGTCACTATGATAGAACTCGGATCACCATCAGTCTTCGAATTGTTTGGTTTACCGAGAATTCGGCCATATACGTAATAGCCATTGGCATTAATTACCCCGGCATCCGTCTGAATTTTGTACGGCAAATTGAATTGCGCTAAGTCATCTGCGTATGCAAAGCCAGTTGGTGCGCCACTAGCATATTTGCTTGGCATAGCGTACGGGTCCGTTACCACAAACTCTGTTCCGCCACTCTTATTCGATACACATTGTATTGTTATCGGTCCATAATCTTCGGTGTATTCGGGAATGAATATAGAATTCCCGTACGTTGCTGGGTCGTATGGCGGCGGACCGGGGGTGGCGAACGTCGTTGGGTCTTTGCCGTGTATGTTAAGGTTGAAGTGCATCCCACTTGGAAAGCCGTTGCTAACCGGGATAACCTGTGGTGGCTTGGCCGCCATAGCTGGTGAAACCCCTGCGATTAATGCGACTAGGGCTAGCACTGAAATCGTAACTATGATTATTCGTTTCATATGTTTTCGCCTCCTTTGATGTTAGATTTACAATTTCCAAAACCTCTTCATTTCCCTTTCTCTCTTTCTCACCTCCTTTCGGTATCCCGGGAACAAACGTCTAGAAAGCACAGCATGCATTCTTCTTGTATGGTACTGTCTAGAAAATGAGTTACACAACGCTAATTCCGCCAAATTTCGTCACCAAAAAGTATCAATTCAAATATGGCCAGAGATGGTTTCACTTCATGAGGTTCACCCTTGCCCTTCCAAGATTGCCTCTCAAAACCCCCTCAGAGGCATTAGCGACAAGGGATTTTGGGCGACGGGCAGAAGAATCTTGGTCATGGAGACGGGGCATAAGGCATTTTGTGGATGGAGTGGCTGGAGGAGATGATTGCTTGGCATTCCGTAAGGCTAGTTTTCGCTAATGTAAATCGAACAACTAGGGTCGATTTGATGGGCCCAACGGGTCACACAAGGGATAAAAGAGCTACCTTACGAGGTAAAGGGGTGGGTCAAAGAAAGGGAGACCCACTAGTGGGTTGCTTACTAAGGGTCGGTCTTTCGGAAGGTAATGCCAAGGGCACTAGATCAGCCTTCTTTTGTAGGCTTCTGCTGCTGCCTCAGGTCGATTGCGAACACCCAATTTGTTGAGGATACGTTTCACATCTCTTCTAATAGTAGCTTCGCTGAAAAGAAGCTCGTGAGCAATCTCTCTCGTGGTAGCACCACTGGCAACCAGTCGCAGTATCGCTGACTCCCGCTCGGACAAATAAGAGCGCTCGGCATCCCTAATCAGTGCGGCAAGCTCGGCAAGGGATTCTCGACTCCAAGGGCTGAAAGGTGCTCTATCCTGCTGAACGGTTCGAATAGCTCTAACAAGCTCATCTCTCTTGACATCCTTGAGGAGGTAGCCTTCAGCGCCAGCCTCGATGGCTTCAGTGATGTACTCGCCATAGAGGGTTAACATAATGATCTTACAAGCTGGCTGCTTCTCCTTCAGAAGTCGGGTAGCCCGGATCCCGTCCGTTCCAGGCATCTTAATATCCATAAGGACAACATCTGGAGAGAACGTCTCAAACAGGGAGAAGGCTTCCTGGGCATTGGCACAATCGCCCACAACTTCCACGCTCTCTTCGAGTTCCAGCATACGCCGCAACCCACGACGGACAATCTCGTGGTCATCAACCAAGAGTACTCTGACTCTGGTCATCCTATTCTTTCTCCTACCCAAGCAGGTTCAACAGTGCTCAAATAGCATCTCCGTTCTACTAGCGCTATTGTTGTGCTCAGCTGTAGCCCACAGTCCTGAGAGTGAAATCAAGCCGCCAGCTCGGGTAATAGTTACTAGCTCGTCTTGCGCCTGCCACCACTTTCTACTGCGGTTCCTTCATAACCCAATTGCCCCTGAAGGACGCTCCTCTTGTGATATGGTAATTCCCCCCAAATGGGTCGCACAAGGCCAATTCGGCTCAATTCCATCGCCAAAAAGGTTCAATTCAACATGGCTAGAGATAGGTTTACCTCGTGAGGCTCACCCTCGCTCTCCACAAAACACCTCCATAGCCACCCACAGCAAGCCAGAGGGCGCTCGCAGCAGGAGATTTTGGGCAATAGGTGAAGTTAGGCGAGGAGAATCATAACCACCAAACCCCTAGACAGCGATAGTGTTTAAAAATGTAGTGCTCCTATGAATCGGAGCACTGAAATTGATGCTTCTTCAGTTGATGTTGGTGGGTTTTGTTTCACTGCAGCATTCCAATTGCTTGCCACATGTGAACCTTTGGGCAAGTGAAGTGGCCCGCAAAGCACGTGTTAGCCAACCCAAAGGGGAAGGGGGTGAGGGGAGTAGTAATTCCTCTGCCCCCTTCCCGTGTCTATGAATCTCCCTGGCCTACTTAGCCAGATTCTTTATGACCTTTGCCATTTCATCCAGCGAGATGATAGGGTGCGTTGTGAAATGGACGAAGGGAACCCACTGCTGCAACAAGTTAGCAATCTCTACCTCCGTCCCTTCAGCCACTGAATATCCCCTCATTTCGCCGAGAAATGAGCCCCAATCCTTAGTCACCCCACTCTTAATGGCATTCTTAACCATACTGACCATCGGACTCCATAGCGCTGCCCGCTCCTTGGGGCTGACAGGTACTTTGGTCGCATCCAACTCCCAAGTTATGAGATACCTTCCCATTGGTCTTGACCTCCTTGTTCTTGATTCTATCAGGCCATTGAAGTGAAGGGGACTGACTTCTCATCCGGCCAAAAACTGAGAAGTCGCTGTGGAATTGGCATAGGCACCACCTCCCCACACATGAATTACGGACTTAATATGCGGACAAGATAACTATAGAGCCTGTCTGATGGGTTGTCAATACCCCAAGGCGGTGACCGCACTCAACTTGGATACAGATCCAAGGTTGCAGAGAGAGCACAATCCTCTTCAGCTTGCCATAACCACCAAACCTCTAGACATTAATGGCAAACGGGATTGAGTGGGGTGTATTGTGTCCAGGTAATCGAGATAGAGCGAGCCTGTTCATCCGATGTTCATTACCCTGCCAGTGCTTGCCGCCACCACCTCACCCCGTTGATTCTTAATGGTGGATCTAAAGGAAACCAGTAGTCGTTTGCCCCTTTCACTGGACTTGTCTTCAACGTTATGAAGCTCATTGACAATGGTGATGGTATCGCCCGGCTTGATAGGTTTGAAAACCTCCAATTCCAGTCCAGCATCCACTATCCCTGGATAAGGCCATTGCGGCGTCATGGCTCCTTGCCCCATAAGCATCGCCGCAGCTAGCAGACCCGGCGGCATGACCTCTTTCCACTTCGGGTTCTTGTCTCCTATGGCATCACAGAAACGGCGAATCATGCTCTTATCGATCTCGTAGGTTGTCGGGGGGCCTTTTTGCCCTATGGCAGCTTTAAGGGCTTCTATACTGCTCATGTGTGCACCTCCTTAATTGGAATTCAGCGCCTTGGGTAACCCCAAGGCGCCTATACTGAACAAAGTTACCACGCCTTGCTGACAATGCAAGCGGCATTGTTTCCGGCATACCCATAAGTTTGAGCCAGCCCTACCTTAAGCTTTTTCTTTACCTGTCGCTGGGCGGCTTCGCCTCGCAGTTGCTTTACCAGCTCATATATCTGGAAAAGCCCTTGGGCTACCACAGCCTCACCACAGGAGCCCAGACCACCACTGGGACAGACCGGCAGTTTGCCATCTATGGGGTCAACGTCACCCTTCCGGAGCATCTTTTCAGCCTCTCCATCTTGCGCCTGCAGGATACAATCCAGGTAGGCAACGTAATGCCATGAGCTGTTGTCTGGCAGCTCTATTATGTCTATGTCCTCCGGTTTTCTGCCCGACATCTTATAGGCGGCAGCGATGGCATTTCTGCTCTCGGTCAGAATTCCGACACCCCGTCTGGGGTATGCGCTCAAGTATGTCAACGGTACGGTATTATCGCCGAACGTCGGGCTGCCGATAACGGCCGCCTCCACCAATAACGGCTTACTGGTGTACTTCTTGGCTTTGTCCAGGGAACACATGATGACTGCCCCTGCTCCGTCGCTGGTGGCACAAATCTCCAGCAAGTGCAGAGGGTCACATACCATGGGTGAATTGAGGACTTCTTCCTTGGTAAAGACCTTCTTATATCTTGTCTTTGGGTTGTAAGGGGCAGGCTTGCTGGTCAACACCTTGACCATGGCCAGGTCTTCTTCTGTGGTACCTACATCCTGCATTCTCCTCTTGCATTCCATGGCCCAGTAAGCTGGATTCGTCTCTCCCGTCATAACATAGCGTATGTAATCCAGATCAAATTTGGTATCCTGAGACTGGGGTCTGAAGAACCCTCCCGCCGACTTATCTGCTGCCACAGCAATGGAGGTATCATATAACCCGCTGGCAACTGCCAGATATGCCTCTCTGAAAATAGCCCCGCCGGTAGCGCAGGCATTAGCGCAACTGGTAATAGGTATTCCAATTCCGCCCATGGCCGACGAGATGGCGGTACCGCTTAGTATGCCAAACATACCCTCTCTCTGGGAGACCCAGAGATAGCCGCCAGCGGCCATTGATTCCACCTCCCGCCACTCCATCTTGGCGTCTGCCAGAGCCTCCCATATGGCCTCTACAGCCATTTCAGGCATAGACCTGTCTGCGAATACGCCCCAGGGATGCAGTCCTACTCCTACTATGGCCACTTCCCTGAATTTCTTCATTATTCTCTCCTTGTTTCTAAATTTTCGTCTTCAATATCCAGTTTCGCTAACCTACGGGTTTCCACATCCAGGTGATATACTCGTTCTCATTGTCTTCATACAGCTTCCCCACGGTCATTTCGACTGGCATGCCTATTTTCACGTTTTCGGTAGTGGTTAGTATGCCCAGAACCCTTAAGCCTTCCTTGGTATCTATCATCCCTATACCATAGGGCTCGAAAGGTTCCTTTCTAAAAGGTGCTGGCGGGGCATACTTCTGAATGGTCCAGGTCCATAGCTTTCCCCTATTGCTCAACTTTACCTCTTCTACATTCTCTCTCACCTTTTCGCAATCGGGGTTGGCACAGAAGGCGGCTTTAGGAAAGGACACTGTCCCGCACTTCTTGCATCTACTAGCTATAAGCTGTGGCTTATCGGAGGGCCAGGTAAATAACCCTTCGATTATGGGAACCTGTTTTTTAGCCGGCATTTAAAATGAACCTCCTTTCTTCAAAGTCCAATTTCTTGAGCTACAAATCGTCGTTGAAACCGAGCATCGCCAAAGGCGAACTCGGATGCCTTGGCTCGCTTGGAGTAAAGAGGCAAGTCATGGTCTTCGCAAAAGCCGATAGCTCCATGGCACTGGTGAGCCAAATCTGAGATTCGGCGGTAGGCCTCGCTGGCCCATGCCTTGGCTATAGCAGCCTCTTTGCCGAAAGGCAAACCCTCGTTGACCTTCCAAGCTGCCAGATAGGTGATATACCTTATTCCTTCCAGGTCAATCAACATATTGGCGCAGTGATGCTGAATGGCTTGCAGAGTGCCAATTGGGTGGTCAAACTGGATTCTTTCCTTGACATAATTGACTGTCATGTCCAAGACCTGCTGAGCACCGCCCAGCATTTCAGCGCACTTAGCCACTGCAGCCACCTGCAGCAGGCTCTTCAGGCATTCCTCACCCCTACCAAGTTCCCCTAGAATGCTGCCCTGGGGGACTCTCACCCCCTGGAAAGACACTTCGCATTGCTTGTCACCCGCTACAGTCTCAATTAAGGTGCAGGTCAGGTTGGGACTTTTGGCGTTGGTGAGGAACAAGGTGATGCCTTGGTGACCGGTGCCGTCTTTGCTCTTGGCAGCACATACTATGAGATCGGCTACATGGGCATTTTCCACAAAAAGCTTGGTGCCATTAATAACATATTCCTTACCTTTCAGCATAGCTTGGCACTGGATAGTATTCATCTCATAGCCAACACCCGGTTCGCTGATAGCTAAGGTCGAGAGCAGCTCGCCTTGAGCTATCTTGGGGAGCAATTCTTTCTTCTGTGGCTCGTTTCCCGCTTCCAGAATGGCTAGGGTGCCTATCAAAGAGGAGAAGAAAGGTCCCGGCAAGCACGCCCTTCCCATCTCCTCAAGGAGCACTACAACATCTAGGAAGCTGCCTCCTATTCCTCCATACTCTTCGGGAATAATGAGTCCCATCCATCCCAGCTCTGCCATCTTTTTCCACAGTTCGGGAGTGTACCCCTTCTCATCCTTAACCATCTGGCGCACTAAATCCTTAGGGCACTCGGTGGTCAGGAAATCACGGGCTATCTTCCGCAGCATTTCTTGCTCTTCAGTAAAGGAAAAATCCATGCCTCTATCCTTTTTCTTCTATCTATCCTCTGGGCAAGCCCAAGCCTCTCAGGGCTATGGTAGTCCTTTGTATTTCCGAGGTGCCACCAGCTAGGCTCAGCCCCCTGTTGAAAGTGTAGAGGAAGGTGAACCTCTTTCTTAAAGCAGTCCATTTGGAGTCCTCCCTCAGTTGCACCTGCGGCCCCAGGACCTGTAGTCCCACCTGGGCCAGACGCTGGCCCAGTTCGTCGGCAAACGTTTTGACTACGGAAGACTCCCAGCTTATGCTCTGCCCCTTGTTCAGCAGCCAGGCAGCCTTGTAGTTAATCATGCGACACACCTCAAGCTCAACAGCTATCTCAGCCAGCGTATCTCGCAGTACCTGGTCATCCTTCAGGCGCCGCCCGTCGTACGAGGCTTCGTTGACATATTGCACCAGCTCTTCCAGGTCCTTCTTGCTCCCGGCATGTCTCAAGCACCTGCCCCAGAATCTATCCCCTTCCAGGCAGGCAAACACCAGGGGAAGTCCCCGATTCTCCTGCCCCAGAAGACAGCTCTTGGGGACACGGACGTCCTCCAGGAAGATCTCGCAAAAGGACTTGCTGCCGCTCATGTCAATGATGGGATTCACTGTTATACCAGGACTCCTCGTATTCACCAGGAAGGTGCTCAAGCCTCTCGATTTGGGAGCTTCAGGGTCTGTTCTGGCTAGAATGAGGCACCAATCTGCTAGATGAGCACCGGTAGGCCATATCTTCTGTCCGTTGAGGATGTAATTGTCGCTGTCCTTTGCGGCACGTGTCGCCGTGTTCAGTAGGTCAGAACCTGCCCCTGGTTCGCTCAGCCCGGTAGCCCAGAGTATGTCTCCTCTGGCCATCTGAGGAAGGAATTCCCTCTTCTGCTCCTCGGTGCCGTAGCCGAGAATGCCTGCCGCCACCGCATCACCGAACAGATGACCATATTGGGGTGCTCTGTGGTAGGCCAGCTCTTCGGCAGCGACAAAACGCTCCATGATTGAGCGTCCCAGGCCGCCATACTCTTTGGGCCAGGATATGGACAACCATCCCTTTTGCCCTAACCGACGGGTGAAGGCAGAAGACCATCCGCCAAAGCCGTAACCCTCGTCTTCTATTTCGCAGGGGAAGCTTTCTGGCGGCTCTTTCTGGCAGAACTGGCGAACCTCTTCCCGAAGCCTCTCCTCCTCTTCAGAGAATCGGAAATCCATCTCCTTTTTTAACCTGCTTTCTTCAAGGGAGGCATAATCTCAACTTTTTCGACGGCTATCCTAACGATGCTATGGACGTCCATTTTCAGGCGAGCAAATTCAGCTTTAAAGGAGTCAAATAGAGGGCCTGAATCAATTATCTCTGCCTTGCCCCAGATTCGGCATCCTCCCCAGGTAGCCGGGTCAAAGACCATAGCTGATACTTGAGGATTCTCTCTCAGATTGGCAATAGTGCGGGGAGAGGCCATCTCGGCGAAGACGACGTGCTCATCGTCAAGTACTCGAAACGACCCCTTAGGCGAGACATTCGGTTTCCCTTTCTTGCTGGCTGTAGCTATAAAAGCTGGCAGAACCCGTGATATTATTTTCTTCGCCTCTTCTGGTAACTTTGCCATTTCTCGCCTCCTTCGGGGTGAATTTTAGCATTGATTATTTTGAAAGGCAAATTAAGGTCTGGATGGTGTTGAACAATCCTAATTGTCATTCTGAGGAAGCGAAGCGACCGAAGAATCTCTGAGATTCTTCGTCGTCCAAATGAATTTGGACTCCTCAGAATGACATTACTAAAACATCTCGGGCTATAGAGATTGCCTGGCGAAGCAAATTAAGGTTAAAATACAGCAGTGTGAACTACTGCTCGAGATGAGGATGTGGCGCAACAAGGGGAAATCATTGCTAGCTTGGGGCCGTGGGCGTCCTTTAAGGACACTGCTCCTCCTCATAGCGATTGAGTCTTTGATTCTGCTCTCCCTCCTTGGTATCTTCCTCTGGCTGGTGCTGACCAAATAGTAGACAGCGTGACCCTGGTTAGCAGAGAGGCCTGTTATAGAGGAATAGGGTTTATGACCAAGGACTAAAATTGTGCGACCTCCAGCAGGCTGGAGGTCGCTTCTCGCTGGGGTTCTCAGGGGGTGTAGCCTCCTCTTGGCCCAGGGCGGGGTGAATACCCCGCCCGCGGAGTGGGGTTTATTAAGAAAGCTCTACCTCATTGATCTCAGCCAGGTTCTCCAGACTGTTCATCTTTACCTTGGCCTCAGAGATAGTGTAGAGAACATTCTCTATGTAAAGGGACCTCTGGATGGAGCAGGCGGAAAAATCGTAGTAATAGTAATCCTTCTGCCATAGCTCAGAGAAGTTCTCACAGTGAGTGATGGTACCTTTGAGTTGCAGCCCTTCCTCCAAGGATATATTGAATACGTAGGCGCCTTGCCAGACGTATTCACCATAGGCATCGGGGGTGACCCCGTAAGGATATTGCCTCTCATCTATCTCCGCCACTAAAACGGGTATCACCAGAAGGTTCTTCTCCTTATCAAACAGAAGTGCTTTGTGGTCACTCAGAACCGGTGAATCTGTTCCCCGGTCGCCTATTTCATACTTGGCGATCTCCACTGGATTAGCCACGTCGCTGACGTCAAAAAGCGATATCTTCACCCCCTGATACCAAGCGAAGTCTCCCTCCTCTGCCGCTACAGTCTCCTTGCCTATGCCTAGGACGTGGGTTTCATCGTAGGGATGCAGGTAATTCGAATAGCCGGTTATCTTCAACTGTCCCAGGACCTCAGGCTCGTAGGGGTCTTCTAAATCTATCACAAAGAGGGGGTCAATTTGCCTGAAGGTCACCAGGTAGCATCTTTCGCCCATGAATCTGGCTGAATAAATTTGCTCCCCTGGGGCCAGACCTTCCAGGGAGGCTATGATTTCCAGGTTCCCATCCAGAATGTACAGGTTATTCTGAGAGGCGGCTTCCCAAGTATTGCCGGTCGTGGTGGCTATCCTGAAGTAGCCCTGATACTCGTCCATGGAGAACTGATTTAACACCCTGCCCGGGACTTCACCGTCGGCATTATATTCTATCTCACCGTTTTCTATGTGAATCCTGTGGATAGTGGTCTTTTCAAAATCGTTGGTAGTTGCCATCCCCTCTGGCAAGGCTATTGATGACAAGGTTATTGCCCTCCACTCTGTGAAGGTGACATAAATGTTATTCAGGGAGACATACATGCTGCTGGTGGCTCCCAGCAGGATGGTTTCGTAGGCTGGCTCCTGGTCGTCCCTCTGGGTGTTTATGGCTACAATGGTGGTGAAGGCATAAGAGGAGTCAGAGATATCGGGATAGTAGATATCCGTGGCTGGTATTTCCCTAGTCCCGTCGTCAAAACAAATCTCTGGAAGCTTAATTTCATCGTTGATCTGATAGACCCAGTCATTTACCACGACGTAAAGGTAATCACCTATCATCCGCGAGCCAAAATACTGCCCGTCTACAGAAACCTCCCTCTTCAGGACAGGGCTTTCCCTATCTGAGACATCGTATATTTTGATGTGGGTCTGGGGTACTGTCCATTCATCCGGCTCTGGCATAAGCAGTCCGCTTTCGCCTTCATATCGCACCACCGGTTCTGGCCAGTTTTGATGTAGTACCACCAGTCTATCCCCGTTGATGAACAATCCTTCTGGCCTCTGGTCCAGCTCTATTTCGGAGAGGACCTGAGCCT
>Ga0315307_1001374_pt1 | contig 10876 bp, 9 predicted proteins | sample TDP2_MG_FD_203079 | JGI IMG/M metagenome (GOLD analysis project Ga0315307, IMG submission 203079) | Freshwater sediment microbial communities from Lake Towuti, South Sulawesi, Indonesia - TDP2 | ecosystem: Environmental > Aquatic > Freshwater > Lake > Sediment | place: Indonesia: South Sulawesi... | reverse complement strand
ATGAACGTCTTTCACATCGTTGAAGAATAACGTGAAGATGCTGACGAATACCTCCCGGTAGTATAGATACCGCGCTTTGTCCAGAATGAAGTTGTTAAAGTACCAAGCCTCATCTGGAAGAATATAGCCCGTGACAAGAGTGTAGTAGAACCTCGTAACTATAACTCCAAGTATCAGGAAAACGGTGAAGGCGAAGCCAACTCTACCGTAGCCGATACTCTCGAGCCAGTGGTTCATTCGCTTCAAGGACGCAATCATAGTGTTGACGGTCAACCTTCATCTTTCACCCTCATAACTCAAGAGCTACCGAACAGGGGCGGAAAGTGTAAGGTCTTCGTTCAACTTGCTATAATAGCACGAATCGTTCCGTGAGGGGGGAATAGGCAGTTTCACAACTACTGTCCGGTTTATCGCTGTTCTCTCATAGCTGAGATCAAAGTGAATAGGATTATCGCCACAAAGAGTAGCAACAGACCGGATATGATGAAGAGGACTGAGAGCAGTGTGAACCCTACGGAGAAGTATTGGGTAGCGGTATAGATCTCAGCCGCCCTCAAACCGAATACGACCCCGAGCATAACGAAGGCTACCCCAGGCAGCCCATAGAATATTAAAGGATGCTTTATCGAGATGAACTTCAAGACGCCTGAGATTATCTGGAGCGAATGGTAGATAGGGTTGTGCTTAGAGGTTCTCTCAAGCCCTTTATAGGCGACCGTAACCGGAACCTCGGCGAAGCTCAATCCTTCACGGGCAGCTCTCAATAAAAGTTCTGAGTCAACAGCTATATTACGTTCAGTCGGCAACAACTTCCAAATCGCGGTCTTGCTGTAGGCTCGGAAACCCGATTGAGTGTCACGAACCCCTAAATGCAAAGCTCTACGCGTAAAGCTGTCAATGGCTTCCAACCCTATCCTACGGTAAGCAGGCATATCTCCAGCCTTAAGCCCCCCAACGTACCTAGACCCAACAGCAATATCAGCCGCACTATCCTCAACAGGCTTGATCACGCTCGGTATCTGTTTAGGATCATGCTGTCCGTCAGCATCCAAAGTGACAAGTATATCTGCGCCGAGTTCCCTAGCAGCCTTGAAGATCGACCTGAAAGCCTCACCCTTCCCCATATTCCTCTCATGCTTGATCACGAGAGCCCCAAGCTTCTCAGCGATCTCACCAGTCATATCTTTGCTGCCATCATCAACAACGACAACCTTATCAACATGCGTCAAAGTCTCTAGAACAACCTTAGCTATCGTCCTCTCCTCATTAAAAGCAGGGATACCAGCTACTATCAATTCGCCCAAGCCTTCACATGGATAGCTCCATAACGCCGAGATAAAGCCTGAATCCAGTCTGGCCTAGCCAAACCTCCGCTTCAGGAGCCCACTTGAACACACCCATCCTCTCATAGAGCGCATGGAAAGCAACTGCTCTAGCCGAACCAGCCCTGTAGATGAAGCCCCTAACAGTAGCCGCAAGCTTCAAGATAATGCCAAAAAGCCTCACCATAAGCCTCATATTGACTACTCTACCCCGAACCCTCGCTACCCAGAGGCCACACCTATAAAGAGCCCTATCTTCGACACTCAACCTCCTCCAAGAACCACGCCTCAAAGCTAAACGTAGAAAACTCCGCAAAGTTCCGTAGTCCAAGTGGCGAGGAGACAGGTTGTCAGCCGCCCCAACATAAGAAAACTGACTCAGCCCCAGTTCACCTATACGCGCTCCGTGACATTTGGGTATTTGTTGATTTCAGTATATAGAGTTATATCGAAAAGAGAAGCCTAGGCGCTGATCAGTATTAAATCTTGCTTCCCATTTCTTAAGAGGCTTCCTCTCCAACCAGATCGTTCTTCTCCCTCAACGATTATCATAAGTTAAATTGTTACCTGCCTAGTTTCAAGCATCATCGAGGACTTCTCTATAGAGCTCTTCTATCTTCTTCACAATCTCCCTCCATTCGTAGGCTTCTGCGATTCTCCGTCCATTCCTGCCCATTTCCAGAAGCTTATCTTCATCCTCCATAAGATTCACTACAGTTCTGGCTAGGGTTATCTCGTCTCGTGGTGGAACGAGTAGGCCATTCACTCCATGTGTAACTATGCTCGGGATCCCTCCTACGTTTGATGCTACTACGGGTTTCCCTGTTGCGTTCGCTTCTAAGAGCGTCAAGCCGAAGCCTTCTGACCGGTCTAAACTCGGGAGGACTAGGAGGTCTGATGCGGCATAGTAGTCTGGGAGTTGATTATCATCGACGTTGCCAGCGAAGATCACCTTCTTCCCTATTGTTGAGCATGAGGTTTGGTACTCCATCTTTAGCTCTCCGTCGCCGACTACTAGTAGTCGAACCTCGTTAAGCTGCCGTTGGATGTCCATGAATGCTTTTATCAAGATGTCTAAGCCTTTGTAGCGATGCCATCTCGTTAAGGCGCCTACGAAGAGTATGACCTTTGAGTCTTCAAGATTGTGTCTGGCTCTGACTTGGCTTCCATTTATGCCCGGGTTAAATCTCTCGGTGTCGACTCCGCCCGGTATTACGACCACTTTGTTCAGATGTTTCCGTAGAAGATTTGAGGATTTCGCGTAGATTTCTGATGTTGAGATGATTCTCTTGAAATTGCGCAGATAGACTGGTGCTACTAGTTTGTCGTGGATATAGGCTATGGTGCTTGCTGCGAAGGGCATTAGGGGTGGGAGGTCATTGTGCCATGTTAGAACTGATGGTATATCGCGAATTAGCGAAGTGAGTGAAGCGATTGAAGCGCTATAAGGGTTTGGGAAGTTTGCGTGGATAACGTCAGTTTCCACCTTTGCAAGCTTCAGCGGAAGCTTCAAGGCTATAGGGGCCGCATAGACCCAAGCCGACGCCTTTAGCCTATTGACTTTAACTCCCTCAATCGTATAACTGCCAGGGGGCTCAGGATTGCTCGCGCAGAAAACCTCCACATCATGCTCAAGCTGGATGAGCTGCTTCGCTAGGTTATAGACGTATGTTTCAGCGCCGCCCCTCCAAGGAGGAAAGAAGGTGTTAACTATGCAGATTTTCAATGAATATTCACGCTTTGATTTGACATCTTATCGGATCCTGCGGAGATTTCGAAGTTGACTGTATTCAAATAGAATATTAGCTATTCGCCGCAGTTTAACTAGTTCAGCAGGCTGATATCTCTTAAGTCTTGGATACATCTTAATCAATATCTCCGCTTCACCGACCTTTCTATTAGCTTGAACCTTTAGTCGCCAAATGTAGGTATCCTTAAAGTTGACGATGTTCCATAGGATTGCCTTTGCAACTGCCATGGCCTTCCTCGGTTCTAGGATGCTGAAGCCTGCGGCTACCAATAGACTGAAAAGAAAATAGTTTCTGAGAGCCCAGCCAAGCGATGAACCGCAGTTCTTAACGGTGGCTCTCAGAAGGTTTCTATGACAATAATATAGCTTTCGAGCGTCGACGGCTTCTTTTTTCGATGAGCCTGAAGAATAGTGGGCTACCTCAGCTCTGGGCTCGAAGGCGACTCGATAACCTAAAAGCCTGAGCCTCCACGATAGATCCACATCCTCCACATATGCGAAGAATTTTTCATCAAAGCCTCCGAGCTTCATGAAGATACTCCGCTTGATCAACGCTGCTCCTCCGCAGAATGCAAACGGCTCGAAGTTCCCGTGATCGTATTGTCCTCGGTCGAGTTCATCCAGACCTATGTCGACGAAACCACGCCAGAAAGGTATACCCATTCCGCCGACAGAGTCTAGGCGTAAACGGTTCTCCATCGAGACCATCTTGCAGGTAACAGCGGCTATCTTGAGGTCGCTGAGAGCTACGTCAACTAGATGCTTGATCCATTCTTGATTCAAGACTTCGGTGTCGTTGTTTAATAGCGTGATATACTCGGCGTGAACCTTCTCTATCGTTCTATTGTACCCCTCTGCGAAGCCCAAATTCTTCTCATTAGCTATAACCCTGACCCATGGAAAATTCGTTCGAACATATTCCACTGAGCCGTCTGTGCTTCCATTATCTACCAAGTAGATGTCCAAGTCGGGATAATCGGTTCTAGCCACGCTGGATAGGCATTTGGGAAGCCACCTCAAGCCATTATAGTTCAGTATGATTGCAGAGAGCTTCGGAAGCCCCGTCATCTCACGCACCCCGTTAAGCATAGGGGAAAGCGGTTATCAGCCTCGAACTCCTTTCACATACTCGTTTGTGACGGTTTCCGTCTCTGCAAAGCTTAGTATTTCGCCTCTTGATAGGAACAAGGTTCTCTAGCAGAACTCCTTCACAAGATCTAATGCATGGATACTAGAATTATGGTCTTCTTCTCCACCTTAAAATCTTTGAATTTGAAGGCATGGATTAGCATTGAAGCCTCCCAAAGACTCCAGAACGAGTCGTAGACTACCTCAACCTAGCGGCGCATTCTCCGCGTCCTGGGCAGTTTTCGCAACCCTACAAAGACGTAGAAAAGCATCGTGACATCCCTCCGCATCCCACGGATGTCCAATTTCAGTATGTCCGTGAGAACGCGGACCAGCAAGAAAACCACTCTGCGAAGAACATACAGTGCAAATGTCGATATTTTAGCCCATTTGAAATACAAGATCACTGAGTTTTTTTCCGCGTGAAAGAGTCTGTGGAACGACTCATCAAGATTTGAGATCTCTTCCAGATGTACGACTTCTCCCTTCTCTGTGGCATACAGGCTACAGCCGGCATGTCTGATTAGAAAAGATAAGTCAATATCGTCATGCTGATAGTCAATTTGCTCGTCGAAGCCTCCGATCATTTTTAAAACCCCTGCTGAAAACAATGCGTTACACGCAATCACGAAATCGGTTAACCCCTCCCCTTTGAACAGTTCAGGTCTGATTCCGGCTGGAGTAAGCGAAATCTTGGTGATCATCTTGTTTGTATTCCAAGGAGCCCTGAAGCCCTCGATATTGCCTTGGAGTCCACCTATTTTCGGATCAAAACTAGACAACCTAATCCACGTATTGACCATTTCCGATAAGTTTTCCCTGCTTGCGACAGCGTCATCATCAATAAAATGAATCAAGTAGCCTCTGGAGAACTCCATAGCCCTGTTCCTAGCATAGGCGACGTTCCTTTTTCTATCCAAAACCACTATGACTTCGTAGTTATTGTAATCATAGTCACAGATAGATTCTAGACACTTTGTCAAAGATTCCCTTTCGATGGTCGCTACTATTACGGAAACGCTTGGATAAGTGCCTCCATGCCTCATGAAATCCCGTTTATAGATCTTTACCTCAGGCGAGTCGTTAATGAGAACAAACCCTAAGCTACCTAGCATGTTATCGAGCATTTGAAAGCCAACTACCTCTCCATTGTACACAGCAGCCAATAGCTGTAACGCGGAGACATAAGAAGTAATACTGATATGAAGTAGAAAAATGAATATCAGAGGACGAGGCTGCAAGCGCATTAGTAGGAAGTAGAGTCATGACTCTAGGCGGCACCGCGAGTCATCCCGTTAGCAACGTTTTCAAACTGCAAGAGTGGTATTGAGACTTTTCGATCGTTGATGTTTATCGCTCTACTCTTGGTTTGAATGCGGCCTGTTTCGGATGCGCCTCTGAGCAATAGTCAGGATTACAACGGCTAGGGCGACGGAACTAAAAAGAACAGTCGACAAAACTTGGCTTGGGAACTCTGGGATAGGTGTATCTACGAGCGTTAAGAGTCCCCACTGTGCTTCCGTCGACGTGTTGTTTCTCGCCGGCCAGAACATGAAGACTTCATCGTTGCCGTCGAATAGGTTTGCTGTGAAGCTTGTAGGATTGGTTACGATGTCTTTCGGTACTCTGAACTCGTAGATTAGGTGGGGCTCTTGGCTGTAGGGGTCTTGAGAGGCATCATTCGATGATGAGCTTAAGCTCTTTAGATCAGTCTCAAGCAGTTTGCTTCCATTCCAAGCTGTGAGTCTGAATCGATCAGCCTCTATCCATGTCGTTTGGAATGAGTAGGTTACGGTCTGATCCATGCCGAAGGCTATCAGGGCGCTGTCTCCATATTTGAGCGGTCTGTCTTCCACAGCTAACGCTTGGTCTGAAATGAAGTCTAGGAGTACGTATAGACTTGAGTTGTCGTGTTTTACTCTCAAGTAGGCTGTTCCTGATCCGCCCCAAGGGGTCAGCGCGGCCTCTGAAGTGTCCGTCCACTCATCCTGTGATGTCCATCTCCCATCCAATGTGACGGCTTTCAGAGAGAAGTATCCTGTGAGAGATGTCGTCGGCGAGGCTTCTGCAGATTCGAGGGTTGGGCAGATCAATAAGAAGCAGAGCAGAGCGGGAGTGAGCACCATAGAGTTGATGTTGAGAACATATGAGATAAGTGCCTTTCCATTCAACTCTTTCGATCACCGCGCGGGCGGTTTTCAGTTTGGCGTCGGGATGATCGTCGCGGAATTAAGCGAGGCAGGTTCTGCTAGAAAATTCTTTGAACGATGGGTTCAGTAAACTTCAACTGTAATCTCGTAGCTTGTTGCGTCTGGCGGGAGTATCACTGTAACTATCCATACCTCTTCCGTTGTTGGAGTTGATGGGAAAGTGAATTCGAATCTCTTGAGGTGTACGTATGAGGTTGTTGTCTCAACCTTCACGGTGCTTCTAGTGTAGATGGTCATGCTCGATTCCGTGTATGTTGTTCCAATTGGGGATGTTAGCCTCAGCTTTGCGTTCGTTATTGGTACAGCTGCATCGGTCTCATAGACCACTGTGACGGTGATCGATGTTGCTCCTGCTATGACCTGAGCGGCTTCCGCATGGATCTGAGTTATTGTTGACTCGAGTTGGAGGGTTAACGTGCAGAGGTGGGTCTTTCCTCCTCCTGTTCCAGTTACCGTTAACGTGTAGATGCCGGGCGGAGCCGCGTCGCTTGATGTTAAGTATAGGACCACGCTTCCAGTCGGAGTTACTGATGAGCTTGGGATGAATGAGTAGGTTACGCCTGTCGGGACGCCTGAGACGCTTAAGCCTACTGCGCCGGAGAAACCTCCTCTAGATGTGGCTGTTATCACGTAGTATGCGTTGTATGTCGTGGGTTCCCCTGTTGGAGGGATATACGTCGATTGTCGGTTTGGTGATGCGGATAGTGTGAAGTCTGGTCCCGGCGGTGTGTAGTCGAATTCGTCTCCACCCCATATGTTGTCGTAGTATGCTGTTCCCGACTGTGTTGTGTACTCATAGTTTGTTCCTCCTGTATCCGTTATCTTGATGAGCCTATAGGGTGGTCTAGATGATGCGGTTGATATATCGAGTTGGACTTGGCTCCCAACTCCTGGGACGGTTGATTGGGTTACGAGAGTTCCTGAGCTATCGTAGAGCTCGACCCTCTGGCCCGGAGAGAGGTTTCCGACAGCTATCAATTGGTTCGAATAGACTTTCACGTTGTCGAAGTGGATGTGTGAGCTCCAGGTGTATAGACCGATCTTGCCCGGTCCGGGGATACTTGTGTCTATCGCAGAGGCTTTGATTGCATTGTCGCGGTAGCATTTTATGCTTGAGCCTGAGACGACTATTCTAATCTCGTAGTTGACTCCGATACTTCCCGACTCAGATACTGAGCCGAGTTCTGTGTAGGTTCCTGCAATCTTCTTGTACAGTGCGGTTTTTGTGTTTCCCCAACCGAATATCGTGAACAAGTAGAAGTTGCTGGAGTCTTGGTATCGGAAGCACGCCCCAACTTCAGGATTTGAGGCCCCTGATTGAGCTTTCCCTTCAAGCTCCAAGACGAAATTCTGGGCTGTGAACGATGCGGTCACAGATATCAATGCGCCGCTCCCTGATGCGCTATACTGTTGAGACTCAACGCTCCATGTTCCGCTAATCGGGGTCCAGGCGGTTGAGCTTGTGAAGGTGTCTTGGAATAGCATTCCGTCGGTAGTTCTGGTTATAGACCCGCCGTTCGATGCTATTATAATTGGGATTACGGCGTAGAGACCCATTAGAATCATTGATGCGAGTACGCATCCGATCAAGATCTTCTTCTTGTTATAAGGCAAGCAATTGCCTCCTGTCTATAGTTCAATCGCTTATTATTTCAACTTGTCCAGAATCGTATGCTCCTATCCATGGTGGTGTCAAGCTGCACGTTACCTCATATCGTCCAGAGGCCATATCGCTAGTGGTCTGCCAGTCGAATGCATAGGTTTTGTATGAGGTTGGTCCTGCTGGAACTTCAACCGGCTGGAAATCGATCTTGTAGTATCCGTTTGACCCTCTAATCTCTATGTATAGTGTTGACTGAAGGTTCTCAGCAGTCGGGTTGAAGACTTTGATGGTTATGGTTGCTGTTTCGCCTTTGTTCATCGAGAGTTGGGATAGGGTCATGATGAGTTTGGGTTGCTTCGGCATTGTTCCGGAAACTGTTAGGGACGGGTATGGCGACGCGCTTGCGGCTCCGAAGTGGTCGCTGTCTCCATTCCAGCTCGCTCTGAGTATGTATGAGAGTGGGTATGGCGGTTTCCATGTTGTCGAGTAGCTTCCGGTTGGGTCTGTGTTCACGATCATGAATCCGTTCCATGTGGAGCCTCCGTCTAGGCTGTAAGCTAGAGTTACTGGTGCTGCTGGATGCGTAGGGTTTATCTGGCCTGTTATGGCTGCTGTCTCTCCAAGTGCTATCGAGTTCGGCGTGCATTCAATCGTTATGGTACTTGGTGTCTTGACAAGTAGGGTTACCTGTGCGGAATGTGATTGGCCGCTTCCCGTTGCTGATATGGTTAGGGAATATGAGCCTACAGGCGTAGACGCGGTTGTTGCAACCGTTAGCTCTGTTGCTGCTTGTCCATCAGGTTCAAGTGTGACTGGATCGACTGTCCAAGTCGGTGTCATCGTCGAGTGTAGCCCTGAGACGCTCATGGATAAGGATGCTGTGAAAGAGTTGATAGAGGTCAATGTGATCGAGTATGTTGCGGTTTGGCTTGGAGTAATCGTTCGGGACAGTGGTGACGCTGAGATCGTGAAGTCCGGCTTATACGTTGCGAAGTAGGCGGCTGAAATGATCATTGAGTTCGTCTTATCTGTCAAGCGGTCGACTATATGGGTTTGACCTTCATAGACCCCTTCTCGAAAACCTTTGTCAGATTGTGTTGGCAGCACGGTGTTGACAAGTGTTTGAGTGTAGGATGTTTGGTATATGGCGTGAAGGCCAAATGATGCTTTCGTGTAGACTACAGGCGTTACCGTTATTGGGATTCGCACTAAGGATTGGGTTGGAGCGTCATAGTAGTATAGGGTCCACGTCTCCCCCGAACTGTGAAGTATGAACTCGAATACATAATCGTAAGGTGAGACATCGTATTGGCCTTCGGTAAAGGCCGTGAGCTTTCCATCCCGAGTATATCTTCTCTCTTGTGCATAGTATGCTCTTTGCGCAAAATCCTTAAACAGACCGTTCAGGTTTAACTCGAGTATACCGTGGAGAAATGGTTCACATAGGGTGTTGGTTTTAGGTAGAGCCACGTCGTATACGCTGACTGTGCTTGCCGTTTGAAGCCTCTGCATGTCCTGTAATGCATCTGATACGTCGAAACCGAAGAAGTTGAAGCCTTGAGCTGAGTAGTAGCCGTAGTAGTTGCTTGTGCCGACGAGTCTCTTATTCTTCAGAATATAAGTCTCGTAGGCGCTTCGATGCCTCTCCACGATGCTGTTTATCGTCGAGGCGAGGCTAGGTCTGGATTCTTTAAGCAGATACAATGCGACTAGAAGACCGCCTGTGTCAGCAGCGTTTGTTGAGCCTGAGAAGTCGATACGGCTCGGGTCATCTGCACTGTATGCCCAGTAGGGTAGGCCGTCTGATCTGAGCTTTCTAGTTTGGAGGAAGTTAAGTATCATGTTGATTCTATAGTCGGCTCCCCAAGTTCCTCCCGTCGAGACTATCCCTAGCTTCTCAGCGTGTATTATGGCTATGATGTAGCGTGCCAAGTCCCAGTCGGTGAAGTAGTGCCAAGTGTAGACTGCGTAGTGTAGCCCTGTAGTAGGATTCACACCCACGCCTGGTTGGAAGTATCTCCAAGCGATTCTTGCCCAGTCGACCCATTGGTCAGTCTGCGGAAAGCTGTATTGGACAGCGTAAACTAGTAGTACTGATGAGACTAGGATCACTAATAGTGTGATAAGTGTCTTCGCTTTAAGTGTGAAACGATGTCGGTTGCTCAATTCGAGCGTTCCTTTCAGTTTCATAGTTTGAGAAGATAGAGGTTATAACGTTTCTGTAACTGGTTGCTGTCTTTTGGTTAAGGATCTTCTAACTACGATCAGGATGGAAAGTATCGAAAGGGAGAAGGCCGCTAAGGCTCTGTCCGGGAACTCTGGGATTACTTGGGGTTGGGACCATTGGCTCCATCCGTGTATTGTGCAATGTGCTCTTATCCGGATTGTTGGATAGCCGGTGAGCTCGCCGATGTTGTAGGTTACTGTGAAGGTTTCTGCTGTCGGTGGCTGCGCGACTTGAATTTGGTGTGGCTCCCCGTCGACTTCGACTTCGATGAGGTCTACGTAGTGGTCTGCGCTGTATCCTCCGAATGAGGGGTTCAGATGGTTGATCTTTATGTCTAGAGATACTTGTCCTCCAGTCTCTACGGTTGATACGTCCAGGATGACTGGAACGTTTGCGTGAACTCCGACAGGAAAGGCGTGTATTGAGATTAGAGGGACAAGGATCAGTAGATAGATAAACGATAGGTTTCTTGAGTTTCGCGGAGCCCTCTTCTCCTGTCTTGCATTTGAACATCCCTTCGGAGCAAGTCTAGGGGTGACAGGGTGTTGTTTGAAGAAGTAGAAGTTCAAGGGGTTTCAGTTCACCTGTTGTTGGGTCCACTTGTAATCCTAGAAGCTCCAGGGTCGTAACGCCTAG
>Ga0315307_1001373_pt1 | contig 10879 bp, 4 predicted proteins | sample TDP2_MG_FD_203079 | JGI IMG/M metagenome (GOLD analysis project Ga0315307, IMG submission 203079) | Freshwater sediment microbial communities from Lake Towuti, South Sulawesi, Indonesia - TDP2 | ecosystem: Environmental > Aquatic > Freshwater > Lake > Sediment | place: Indonesia: South Sulawesi... | reverse complement strand
CGCGAACAGAATGCCCTCACCCTTCACGTTCGATTCCGAGAGGACCTTCTTGCCATCGCCGCTGATGGAGAAGATTCCGAACGATAAGCCCGGGGGAGACCTCGCCGCCGTCTTCTCTTCGAAGCTGTCCACATCGACCTTGCGAAGCGTGTCGCCGCAGGAGTAGAAGACCGATCGATCCCCCGGGCTGCAGTTCATCCAGCCGGCGCCCTGGCCGTCCGTCAGCTGGCGCAGGTTCATCCCGTCCACCGACGCGGCGAAGATATCGCGCGGGGAATCCCTCCCCATTTGCCTGTAGGAATAGAAGACCACGTCGCGCGAGTCGCAAGTGAAGCATCGGGAATGCATGTACACGTGGTGGTTGATTGTTGGGAATCCGCTGACCCTGACGATCTTTGCCCCGGTCTCCTCGTCCTCGAATAGCCTCCGTTCTGATCCGTAGTTTCTCCCTTTCGTCATGGCCGTGGGCAGGATGGATGAGCTGATATATTGGTTTTGGGACTGGGCCGAGACAATGCAAATGATCCCACGAACCCCGGCTGCAGGCGTATGTCTCCGCCCTGCTTGGGGAGAAAGATATCAACCGCGGACCTTGGAGGTCGAGCGGAGGATCAGGTTGACGGAGATGAGCTCACTTGAGCGCTTCATGCGCGCGCTCCATCTTGAGGAGCCTGACACGGTCCCAGTGACGTTCTCCTATGTGGATCCCTTTGCCGAGCTGAACGAACGCAAGAAGCAGCTCGGATACGGTCGGTTCCATGACCTGGTGAGGAATGATACGGACATTATCCTCCCGAAAGGGCCTAAGGCACCCGGCATATTCTACTCCTCAACCGATCAGGCCAAGAGCGAGACCAAGACCCAGGAGCGGGGAAGGCACTACTACCATTGCGACACCCTCTCAACGCCGCTGGGGACCCTTCAGGCAAGGAGGAAGTCCGAGAAGGACATCAGCACGAGCTGGACCTACGAGGGCTACATCAAGTCGGAGGAGGATGTGGAGAAGATCCTCTCGATACCCTATGATCCGCTCGAGGTGGACGCCTCTCCGCTGAAGGATGCCCAAAGCATGCTGAAGGGCCGGGGCATCGTGGCCACCGGGATTGTGGATCCCGTATGCTCGTGCGCGGGCCTGTTTACACTGCGGGATTTCGCTCTGACCGCCAGCCAGCAGGGAAGAGTGATGAGGAAGCTCCTTCGGTTTTTCGCAACGCGGACGGAGGAATACACCAGGCAGCTGTCCGAGCAGACCACGGAAGTGTTCTACCGCATCGTCGGTCCGGAGTACGTGACCCCTCCCATCCTCCCTCCGAAGCTGTTCCACGAATATGTTGTTCCCTACGACAGACGGATCGTCCGCATCATCAAGGATACCGACAACATCGCAGCGATCCACTGTCACGGGCGCATAGGCGCTGTGCTGGATGGAATGCGAATGATCGACCCTCAGGCTTTGGAGCCCATTGAGCCGCCGCCGCAGGGGAATGTCACCCTGGCGGAGCTGAAGGAGCGCATGGGGGACAAGACCTGTCTGATGGGGTACATCCAGTACAACGACTTGGAGTTCGATCGGCCGGAGAACATCCGTGCAAAGGTTTGCTCCGCCATCTCCCAGGCCGGCGCGGGCGGGGGGTACGTCCTCTTCCCGACGGCGGAGCCGATCGCCAGGATCTCAGGCAGACTGCTTGCCAATCAGAGGATGTTCGTCTCCGCCGGCAGGGAGTTCGGGAGATACGTCTGAATTGCGGGACATACCCACATACCCACAGATCCGACTCTTGCTCATGGACGGCCGCATTGCCCACATGTACAGTCGGCACCCACGGGCTGCAATGGTGTGGGCAGTCTGCTGTGGATCGTTCTCTGCCGTGACCGGTAGCTCGTACTTGGATTCGGCCTAGTGTCTGGGCCAGATGCGGAAACAGGACACACATTTTTCATCCAAGGTCTAGGATGGGACTCAGAGGCATTATCATGGAGAGGGACAGGCTGTACGATCAGTATCTGGAGAATCCTGCTGGCTCGGTAAAGCCGATAGAGCTTGACCCGAGCAACCCCAAGCAGATCTCCGGGGTACCCTTGGGCGGCATAGGCACCGGCAAGATCGAGATCTGCCCAGATGGAGTCTTCCGCCACTTCACAATCAACAACAACAACGTTTTTCCGATCGACGGAATGCCCGGGACCTTCCTCGCAGTATCCGCAAGATGGGATGGGTCCGGCAGGACAAAGGTTCTGCAGGCCAGCTCCAAGACCCTGCCCCCGGAACTGCTGATCGCAAGGGACGAGATCCGCTATAGGGGGCTGTACCCCAGGTGCATCATAGAATACGTGCTCAAGGACCTCCCACTGAAGGTCCGTCTGAGCGCGTTTTCCCCGATCATCCCCAGGCTGCCCGAGGCCTTCAGCCTCCCGATGGCCTACCTCATCTTGGATGTCGAAAACGTCTCACAGGGCAAGATCGAGGGGAGCGTCTGCTTCTCGTGGGAGGACGTGAACGGCTGCTGGGGATCCAAGACGACCTGGGACAGCTTCGTCCCCCCCACGGACCCACATTTCTCGGATGATCGCGGCTGGGTGGAGGAGATCGGCGTTTCGCCCGCTGCAAGTGGAGTCTGTTTCAGACATCGCAAGAGCCACCCGGAGGTGGCCGACTTCGCCTATGGCGACTACTCCCTCGTCGTCGACTCGTTCTCGGACAAGTTCGCCTACCAGTACAACCCGAGCAACAAGGGGGAAGTGGACAAGCTGTTCAGGGAGCTTTCAAGGAACGGGCTGCTTCCCACCCGGATCCAGAACCGAAAGGGCCAGTATGCCGCAGTCGTTGGCGCAAGCTTCTCGCTCTGGAAGGGTGAAAGCACCAGGATGGTCTTTGGCCTCAGCTGGTTCACCCCCGATCGATGGGGCTTTGGATCGGGCGAGATAGTGAGCCGTGTCGCAACGCCGCTCGACCATGCGGGCAAGAAGATGGGGCATTGGTATGCCAACTTCTACAGCTCCTCCACCGATGTTCTGCGCAGGAACCTGGAGCTTGTGGACGAGTATCTTGAGGCCGTTGAGTCCTGGCAGGACCCCATTCTTGACAGCACCCTTCCCCCGTGGCTGCAGGAGATGCTGATCAACCAGAACTACGTTCTGTCCACTAACATGACCTACACCAAGGACGGAAGGTTCACCATTCTGGAGTCGCCCAACTGTCCCTGTCTGGGCACGATCGATCAAAGGTTCTATGGTTCGCCAATGACACTGCTGTTCTGCCCCGAGCTTGACCACCGCGAGCTAATGATGTACGCCGAGTTCTCGGACAGGATGTTCGAGAAGCTGGGCAAGTTCAAGGGGCAGATCTACCACGATTTCGGCAACAACAGGATGGACTTCCTGAACAATTACGGCTACAACTGGATCGACCTGAACCCCAAGTTCGTGCTGCTGTGCTGGCGCAACTACCTCTACACCGGGAACCTGGATGGTCTCAAGGAGATCTACTACAAGATGAAGGAGGCCATGGAGAGGGAGAAGGCCCTGGACAGGGACGGCGACGACCTCCCCGAGGGATACGGCAACTGCAACACCTTCGAGGGGCACTTCTTCGGGGCAAACTCCTGCGACGGGGGCCTCTGGCTGGCCGCCCTCAGGATCATGCCGAAGGTGGCCCGGCTGATGGGCGAGGAATCCCAGGCAACCAAGTATGAGAGGATGTTCGCCTCGGCCAAGGCAAGCTTTGAGAGGAGGCTGTGGAACGAGAAGAAGGGCCACTACATAATGTGCACCGAGCAGAGGGACATCAGGACCGAGGAGCAGCTCAAGGACGAGGACCCCAGGTTCCTGAAGAAGACGGAGAACCCGAGGAACGACCAGTGCAGGGACGACCAGCTCGCGGGCAGCTGGTACTCGGCATTCCTGAACGAGGGCCCCGTGAACGATCCCGCCCATGTCAGAAGGACGATCGAGACCATGGGCAAGCTGCTCAAACTGAAGGTGTCCGAGGACGGAGTCATGATCCGCCAGAGCGAGCTTGGAAACTCCACCTGGCCGGGCTACAGCGTGGGACAGTTCGGATCCCTTGCGATCCAGATGGGCTACGTGGAGCTCGGGCTATCGTCGATCAAGGGCATCCACGACCTGCTCTACGACAGATACGGGATGATATGGGACCAGCCCCTGGGGCTTGGCGCGGATCACAGGCCAAGGGGAGACAGGTACATGAACTCGGGATCCATCTGGCACGCACTGTGGGCCCTGCAGGGATTCCACATCGATGTGCGGGCAGGGGTCTTGGGTTTCAGGCCTAACATCCCGGAAGGGTGGAAATCCGGCTTCCTGAGCCCGATCGCCACCGGGGCCTTCTGGGGAACCGCCCGCTACCGGGAATCCAAGGGCAGGGGACTGGCGGCCGAGCTGGAGCTCTTGCTGGACAGCGATTTCGACGTCAAGCGCCTCCTACTGAAAGGTGGAGGATGCAAGGAGGTTCGCGAGGTCGAGATCGAGGGAACCGAGGTCGGGGATTTCCAGAGCACAATCGATGAGGCGGGGGATCTGGTCCTGGAGTTCGAGGAGAAGCTCCGGATACCCAAAGGCTGCTTGATCACGATTAGGTACCGCCTTGAGTAGCAGGGCGGGCAGCCCTCAGCTAGGGCGGGAGCGAATGGCGGGTCGCGGAAAGGACCGATCTGGTGCGCAGGAACGGCCATCAGGCCCACCATCCTTTGACGCTCTGCTCGAGGTTCTGAACTCCTTTGAGTACGGGGTCCTGAAGGCCGCAGCGCTTAATGCCGCTCTGGAGCTGGACGTGTTCACAATCATAGCTGGAGGGCGTCACAGCCTTGAGGGGATAACTGACTCGGCCCATGCTGACAAGAGGGGGATGCGGATCCTCTTGGATGCTCTCTGTCCGCTTGGGCTGCTGGCTAAGTCAGGGAGAGGATATTCCCTGACCCCTGTATCGGATGCTTTCTTGGTCCGGGGCAAGCCAACCTACTGCGGGACGTGGATGCTCAAAGCAGGCCTCGGATGGGAGGCCCATGGCAGGGCGGCCGAGGGCATAAGAAGGGGGAAGCCAACGATGCTCGATGTTACGGGGCCGCAGGCCGACGACATATGGGCATCGAACTTTGCCCCCGACATCCTCGCCTGGCCTGATCTGGCCAAGGAAGCAAGGGACATGTGGAGGATGGTGGGTGTCGGGAGGGGGACGTATCCCGGTGTGAGGGTTCTGGATGTTGCCTGTGGCTCCGGGGTCAATGGCTTTGTCCTGGCGCAAAATGACAGGAATGCTCGGGTCACTGGGCTGGATCTGAACCCTAGGGTGCTGGATGTGGCTGCAAGAGTTGCCGAGGCTATGGGGGTTTCCAGGCAGGTCACTCTTCGTAGGGCCGACATACTGGAGGTCGACCTAGGAAGGGAAGAGTATGACGTGATTATCTTCGGCCGCATCCTCTTCTTCTTTCAACCTGACCGGGTGGAGTACATTCTTCGAAGGGCCCACAGGGCCCTGAAGCCGGGGGGACTTGTGGTCATCAGCGGTCCAATCGCGGACGAAGAGAGATGCAGAGCCACAATGGCCCTGCTTGCAGCTTTCAAGCTCTTCATCTTTGTGCCTTGGAGCATGGTGTACACGTCTGCCGAATACAGGCGTATGCTCGAGGCTTCGGGCTTCACCGACGCGAAGGAGTGCAGCGATTCGGTGATGGCTGCAGGGAAAGGGGTACCGAGCGCTGCTGAGAAGAGAGGCAATTCCGGGAGAAGTGAGGGACGCTGACGAGGAAAGGCAGGCGGGGTACGGATCATAGGGAGGAGAGCATGAATGACCCAGGACCAGCACATCCAAGGTCCCTTGGTGCAGCGCTTGACACTCTGGGTTCCCTCGAGAACGATGTTCTGAAGGGCGCGGTGCTGAAAGCCGCTCTAGACTTGGACCTATTCACCGTAGTAGCTGGTGGCCGACACGGCTTGGGCGAGATCGCGGAATCGACGCTCTGTGACATGAGAGGTATGCAGATCCTCTTGGATGCTCTCTGTCCGCTTGGGCTGCTGGCTAAGTCAGGGAGAGGATATTCCCTGACCCCTGTATCGGATGCTTTCTTGGTCCGGGGCAAGCCAACCTACTATGGGACATGGATGCTGCAGGCGGGCCTTGGATGGAAGGCCAGGGGGAGGGCGGCCGAATGCATCAGAACCGGGAAACCGGTGGGCTTTGACGCCTCGGGCTCGGAGGCCGACGAGATATGGGCATCCGACGTTGCGCCCCACCTTCTGATCTGGCCGGAGTCGGCCGAGAGGGCAAGGGAGATGTGGAGGATGGTGGGTGTCGGCAGGGGGACGTATCCTGGTGTGAGGGTTCTGGATGTTGCCTGTGGCTCCGGGGTCAATGGCTTTGTCCTGGCCCAAGATGACAGGAAGGCCCGCGTCACCTCGCTGGATTTGAACCCCAAGGTGCTCGATGTGGCTGCAAGGGTTGCGAAAGCCATGGGCGTGGACAAACAGATCTCCCTACGTAGGGCCGATGCACTGACCGGTGAGCTGGGAAGGGAGGGATTCGATGTGGTTTTCTTCGGTCGCATTCTGTACTACTTCCAGCCCGATCAGGTCGCGGTCATGCTCCGGAGGGCCTACGAGGCTCTGAAGCCGGGGGGACTCCTTGTCATCAGCAGCTACATTGTGGATGAAGAGCGATGCAGGGCCGAGACTGCACTGCTTGTGGCCTTCCAGCTCTTGGTCTTCGCGCCTTGGAGCAGGGTGTACACCTTCGACGAGTACAAGGGGATGCTGGAGGCGCAGGGCTTCACCGACGCCAAGCAATACGGCGATGCCCTGGTAGCTGCACGAAAGGGAGGGCCGAAGGCTACCGGAGGCAGGGCCTGATTTCGATCCCGCCACCGGCCAGCGTGGTGGTGCAGGGCCCCGGGAACGGACTCCACTTTAAGCTCTCTTCCTGGGCTCGAGCTTCTCCCGGTTCCAACGGACTGACCTGGCTGGGGCGCGCATCCGTGCGGGCCCAAGCCTAGTGCTTCCGATTTGCGAGGACGATGGCGGCGAGACAGACGGCGATGGGGAGAAACTCCGGCACCATGAATCGGGCGTATTCGCTGCCAGCCGGTGCGCCGTCCACCATTGCCCAGACGCCGATCCAGTACTCGCCATCTGCCAACCGGGACAGGTCGAAGGTATGCTCAAGGCTCGTGGTCGAGTGCGGAGGAATCGCTGTCAGGTTGAGTTCGGATTGGGCCACCGTTCTTCCGAGGCCATCCATGATCCACACAACGCCGTCTCCTCGTGCTTGCACATCGCCGTCGTTCAACAGCGACACCGTGGCGGTGACGGACCCATCTGGGGCGACGAATTCCGGGTTTGCTGAAACCGAGACCATACTCGTCCCGGGCACGCCCACCCAGAATCTCACAGCCCTTGAGTCCAGGAGGTTGCCTTGGGCGTCGGCGAGGAAAAGGTCGAGCACATAGCCCCCCGCTTGCACACCTGACACCTCCCAGGTGAGCGAGGCGTACGTCCTTCCCCGGATGACCAGCTTCTCCAGCTTCGTGCCGTCGAATGGCTGGGCGGACTCGGACGATCGCACCGACCCGTACAGAACCGCTTCGATCTCCTTGCCTTCGTTCAGATCGATGCTGACCTCGATCTTGGCTTCATCTCCAAGCCCGTAGACGCGCGTGTCGGTCTGGGCCTCCGCTATCGTGGCGACAGATCGGGAGTAGTTGACTTGGAAGGAAAACTCCTGCCAGAAAACGAGCTGGGCAGTGAGCATGTTGTAGGTGACCGGACAGATGTAAATCACAAGGGTTTGCTGACCGAGATCGCCCTCGACGACATTCCAGTTGTACAGCCCTGACGGGTAGATCCCCTCCGGATATCCTTCCTCGCCCGAGCCGAAGGCAAGCCCTGCGGAGCCGTTCACAACCTGTAGCGGCGGCAGACCAATCCCCTCGGAAATGGATTCACCACGCTTCTCGACAAGGGCCACGTCGTTGACCTTCCATCCCGAGGGGACGGTCTGGGTGAATACGAAGGTCGGAAGCTGGGGCATGCCCTGCTCCATCGTGAAGCCGCCGCCGGGCAGGGAGATGATGTGATGGCCGTCCTGCATGGATATCTCGAGCTGCGGTATCTGCACCTCGATCTCGGTCTGGGGGTTCTCGGGGGCAGACAGGGTCGCCAGTGAGCCTACTTCCGGGACTTTCCCGAACTTGGGATCACCGTAGAGGTTGTACTCCGCGACCCAGAACTTGCCGAACTCGCCGTGGGTCACCCCCCCGAAATGGTCCGTCACATCTCGCTCGGTCTGCTTGAAGGCCTGGCCGATGGTTCGGGGCGTGTCGACCCAGTTGGACAGGAGCCTCTTCCCCGCCCAGCTGTTGACCGTGGTTGGGGAGACCATGGTCGATCCGATGTAGACCGCCGCCCCTGTTTCAAGGAACCTCTCCGCAATGCCCCCGTCTTCGTAGTTGCCGCTCAGGCAGGTGACGGCGTAGACGATGGGGGTCGCCGTGCAGAAGCCGCTCGGGACGTCGGCTGTGCGGAAGCAGTTCCAGTTATCCACGTTGCCGTGGCCGTTGAACATGATCAGGTCCGCCCGGCAGCTGAGAGTCTGAATTTCCTGCCTGATTCGCGTGGTCCATGCCATGTCGGCGACGATCACCTTGTGGTCATCGTCCCTCGCGATGACGATCTCCTCCTTGGCATCGCCCAGAACGTCCCCAACTGCCAGTTGATCATAGCGCGTGAAGCCTAGGTCCACGCTGCCCCTCTCATGCCCGGTCGCGTTGTAGGCCCGGACGTATCCATCGTCGTCCATGGCTATCACTATCTCGTCCTTGCCGTCATCGCACATATCGCCGACGGCGAGCCTGTCGTACCTAGTGTAGTACGTACGATCCGAGCTCGTTATGGTCCCAAGGAGGCTTCCGGCCCTGTCGTAGATGTAGATAGCGTTGTCGTCATCCTTGGCGATGATTATCTCCTCCTTTGAGTCGCCGACCACGTCCCCAACGGCTATGCGGTCGTAGTCTGTGAATACAAAGGCAAAGGAGGTCGAGTCCGTCCCGTAGATGTAGATCCGGTTGTCGTCATCGCTCGCCACCACGTACTCGTCGTCGCCATCGCCGTTCACATCGCCGGTGGCGAAGTCGCAGTACCCCGAGATCGTCGTGATGGACCTTGATCCGGTGTTGATGCCATCCGCCGACCTGGATCTGATGCGGCCTGCCCCGGGGTCCAGTATCGCAAGCCAGTCCTGCCCCGATCTTTCCAGGGCCCGCATGATACAGTCCGCATCGAAATCCGTCCAGGGTTCATCCATGAGTAGCGATCCACTTCCGCTGTAGACGTACAGCCTGTGGTTGTCGTCCTTGGCGATAACGATCTCCCCCTGTGTTCCCCCGGTCACGTCGCCGACCGCAAGGCCGTCGTAGCGGGTGAAGTCGTGGTCAAAGCGGTCCAGCTCGAAGAAATCATGCATGTTAAGCTTCTCGATGCCTCCGCAGCGAAGCCAAAGATACATGTAGCAGTCGTCGATGTTGTCCTCGAACTGCCCATAGTGGTCTCCATAGCCCGATATCAGCAGCGCACTTAGGCTTTCCCATGCGGACTCCCATCCGCCTTCGGCGACCGCGATGCTGGCATCGATTGCGCTTCTCAACACGTTTGCGCTCTCGCCTATGATCCGTCCGACGATGATCTCCGGCAGCCAGTTGCCATTGGAGTCGCCGTAGTCGGTATCGCAGTAGTCAACGTCCTTGCGCGTATCATCATCGCTCCAAGTAATGTCGAAATCCCCGTGATGCCATGATGGAACTATGTCGGATTCACCAACTATGAGGAGGTAGCCCCTGGAGGAGTAGTCGGGGTCAAGCTGTTCGCTCCAATCCCCGCCCTCCCATATCAGGTCGCAAAGGTTGCTCCTCATGGTCGACGCGGCGTGGGGGTTAAGGAAGGCGAGGGCCCCCTTCCTCAGCCATGCCAGCCTCGCCATCGACCGGAGTAGCAACCCCATCTCCTCGTCGGTGCCTGGCAGGGATATCATGTTGGCCGGACAGGTGACGATCAGGTAGTCGGAGCAGTAGAGGGACGCTGAGACGGCGTCGGACAAGGACACCACATCGCCGGTGGACCAATGGAAGGGAGGCGACTCCATCTCCACGCTGACATCGGATGATGTGAGGCAGATCGTCTCGCCGTAGTGATCGCCCTGCGTGCCGTTGTAGCTGATCATCACGGTGGCCCCGATGCTTCCGTAGAAAGCAGCTGTTTCCCGGAGTACGGGTATGACAGCATACTTGATCGTCAGGGATCGGTTGGCGTCAAGCCGGGGGATGGTGATGAGTGCCGACGCTATCGAGGCTGAACGGTAGAACTGGACCGACAGGCCTGCGTCGGAGGTGGGGGCCGTGTAGTAGATGCCGGTCGGGCAGAACCCGTGCAGGATATCCTCGATCGTGATGTCCCGTGCCACAGCGTTCCCGGCGTTCCTGATCTGAAGGGCGACCACGATGCCCGGGGCGGAGCCCTCACCCGGCCTTTCCCGCAACTCGGCCTCTGGCCTGGAGAGCACAAGATGCGGGTGGCGCCTTGGGACTGCGTTGAAGATCGTGACGTGCAAGGTCCACTCGGTCACGTTGTCGTGAATGTCCCAGCCCTTCACGCGAAGCGTGTGGGGTCCGTTGTCCCAGTCAAGCGTGTCGACGGGGAGTGTGATGTTGAAGCTTGTCGATGTCCCCTTGCTCTTGTCGGGTCCGGATGCCCAACTGCCCCCATGCCCCAGGGACAAGTCGGGAACGCCCGATCGGCTGTAGATCCTCTCGGCGTCTAGGTAGATCTCGGAGGTGTCGATGCCGTCCGGGTCGGTCGCCAGCACACGGACGTCAATTTT
>Ga0315307_1001372_pt1 | contig 10879 bp, 7 predicted proteins | sample TDP2_MG_FD_203079 | JGI IMG/M metagenome (GOLD analysis project Ga0315307, IMG submission 203079) | Freshwater sediment microbial communities from Lake Towuti, South Sulawesi, Indonesia - TDP2 | ecosystem: Environmental > Aquatic > Freshwater > Lake > Sediment | place: Indonesia: South Sulawesi... | reverse complement strand
CCCGGTGACCGACCAGAGCCACTCTCCTCAGGCCTAGCGGTCGGCTCGGCGACCTGAGCTCGCGCGGTCAAACCCAGCTTCTGCGTGATCCATTCCACGAGGGATCGCGCGTCGGCCTGGCCCTGGGCATTGGCCGCGTCGAACGAGAAGACCCTCACGTCACCCCGTAGCCCTTCGACCATGGCAGGCGACGGGTATCCCGGCCGGACATTCAGCACCACGCCATCCGCGAACGGTAGCGCCACGCGAACGCTGGACTTCGCCGGCTCGGGGCCGGATCCGATAACCAGTAGTCCCAAGTCCGGAGCGCCGGTCTGGAACGCGGCATTCCCTTCGACCAGGACTGCTTGCTCTCGATCGAATACTAAGAGCGCGGCGGCAAGACCGTCGGCCAGGGTCTCCGGCCGAGCTTGCAGCCACACGACTCGTCCCATCGCGGCCTCCAGCAGGCGCGCTGTGTCTTTGCCCGGGGTGGCGAGGACGTCGCGGTCGGTGATGACGGCATAGGGGCCGGAGAGAGCGCGGCAGACGCCGCAGGGCGTGTTGCGAGGACACCCGCCTGCAGTGCGACAGCAGGTGACCTTGATGGCGCCCGAACCGGGGAAGCTGCGAAGCAGGTAGGTCGTTAGCAGCGTCTTACCGGCGTTGCGGCGGGCGCCGGCGATGAAGATGGTTGGGAGGGGCTTCGGTGACACGATTACCCTGAGTTACTCATGAATGGCCACAGGCGCGACGCCCGTGCCACCGGCTGGTTTACCCGCCCACTTTCTCGATACTGATCGCCGTCACCTTGTACTCCGGCGTCTTCGAGGCGGGGTCCAGGGCAAGGTTGGTGAGGACGTTGGTGGGCGTCTCGTAGAAGTGGAAGGACATGTAGTTCGTGCCGAGCGCGACCTCGTCCGTCACCTTCGCCTTCACCACGATGCCGCCGCGCCGCGAGGACACCTTCACTAGGTCGCCCGAGGTGACTCCAAGGTCCTCGGCGTCCGCGGGGTTGATCCAGATTTCCTCCTCCGGGTACAGGGCCATCAAGCCTTTCACATGAGACGTCATGGCAAGGTGATAGTGGTACAGGTTCCGCCCGGTGGTGAGAATGAATGGGTACTTCTTCGTCGTATGCTCGGCAGGCGGCCGGTATTCCAACGGCGTGAAGTTTCCCTTGCCAGTGGGGGTGTTGAACTTCTCGACGTGCAGGCGAGGCGTGCCCGGGTGATCCGGGCCGGTGCACGGCCACTGTATCCCACCCTCCTCCAGGCGGTCGAAGGAGATGCCTGCGAACGAAGGAGTAAGCTGGGCGATCTCCTCCATCACCTGAGAGGGACCGGCGTAGTCGAAACCCTTGGCTCCCATCCTCTGGGCGATCTGACAGGTGACGAGCCAGTCCGGGCGCGACTCGCCGACGGGCCGGATGGCTTGCCTAACCCTCTGCACTCTTCGCTCCAGGTTCGTGAAGGTGCCGTCCTTCTCGGCGAAGCTGGCGCCCGGCAACACCACGTCGGCGAACTTGGCGCTCCCGGTGAGGAAGATGTCTTGGAACACCACGAACTCCATCTTCTCGAGTGCCTGCTGGACCCTTTTCGCATCGGCAATGGTGTACGCCGGGTCTACGCCCACGCAGTAGGCCGCCTTGACCTTCCCCTCCAGCGCTTGCTGGAAGACGTCCACCTCATAGAGCCCGGGCTCGGCCGGCAGCGAGCATCCCCAGCGCTGCTCAAACTTCCCGCGCAGCACGTCATCCGCGACAGACTGGTAGCCCGGGAACGCGCCCGGGATGGCGCCCATATCGCATGAGCCCTGAACGTTGTTCTGGCCTCGCATCGGCATGATGCCGGCTGATGGCTTGCCGACGTTTCCGGTGAGCAGAGCGAGGTTCGCCAGCGCCAGCACGTTATCGGTGCCGTGCGAATGCTCGGTGATGCCGAGCGAGTATATGATGAGGGCGGGCCTGTGGCCGGCGTACGTCCGCGCGGCCGCGACGGTCTTCTCCTTCTCGACCCCCGTGATGTTCCCCACAGTCTCCAGGTCGAATGCGGCGAGCGACTCCCTGAACTCGTCGAAGTAGTCGCATCTGGCGGCGATGAACTCGGGATCGTGAAGCCCTTCCTCGAGAATCACCCGCGACATCCCCATCAGCAGCGCGACATCGGTTCCAGAGCGAAGCGGAAGCCACAGGTCGGCATCTCTCACCAGCGGAACTCTGCGCGGATCGGCGACGATGAGACGCGCGTTCCTCGCAACTGCCCTGATCATCGCCCCCGCGACGGGATGCGCGCTTGTCGGGTTCGAGCCGACGACGAACAGACATGCCGCCCCTTCGACATCGGCCAACGGGTTTGTCCCGCCACCGGTTCCGAAGGCCTTGGAGAGCCCAGTTACGGTAGGCGCGTGGCACAGGCGAGCACAATTGTCCACGTTGTTCGTGTGCATAACCACCCGGGCGAACTTCTGCACCAAGTAGTTCTCCTCGTTCGTGCAGCGAGAGGAGCTAATAGCTGCGAACTGGTCTCCCTTGTACTTCGCGAAGCGAGTTGCGACCAGGCCCAGGGCCTCCTCCCATGAAGCCTCGACAAAGGCGCCATTCTTCTTGATCAACGGCTTGGTCAGGCGCTCAGGGGAGTTCACGTAGTCCTGGCCGAACCGGCCCTTGACGCACAGCCGGCCTCGACTGACCGGACTCATGGGATCGCCCTCTACGGAAACGATCTTGGAGCCCCGGACTCCCAGCATGAGCCCGCAGCCCGTGCCGCAGTAGGGACAGACGCTTCTGACCTGTCTCCTGGGCGGCCTTCGCTCCCGTCTTGCCAGCGCCCCGGTTGGGCAGTGAACCACGCACTCGCCGCAGGACTCACAGATAGAGTCGGCCAGCGGCACATGATCGAAAGTGTCCACGACGGTCAGGTAGCCCCTCCCTACGAAGTCTACCGCCCCAACTCCCTGCAGTTCCCGACAGGTCTGCACGCACCGGCCGCACAGCACGCACCTGTTCGGGTCTCTCACGAAGAAGGGATTGCTCTCATCCAGGGAGAGCACCCTCGTTGCTTTCCGGAAACGCACGCTGTCCACTCCCAGCTCGGCGGCCAGCTTCTGCAGCTCGCAAGAGAGATTGCCGCTGCATGTTACGCAGTCCCCCGGGTGATCCGCGAGCAGGAGTTCAAGCGTTATCCTGCGGATGGCCTCAATCTCAGGGGTGTCGGTGCGCACCTCCATGCCATCTGCAACCTGATTGGTGCAGGCGGTGGTGTAGCTGCGAAACCCCTTGATGTCCACCAGGCACAACCGACACTGCCCGGATGGCGGCAGATCGGGGTGGTGACAGAGAGTCGGGATGTAGATGCCCGCGCCGCGAGCGGCCTCTAGGACGGTCCTGCCCGGCCGGGTCTCAACCTGCTTGCCGTCGATCGTCAAAGTGATCACGCCCACTGGCTCTCCTCACGCGCCGCACGAGCACTAGCGCCGTCTGCACTACACCCCCGCCCCCGACACCCCCTCTGCGGCCGGAAGCCGCTGCACTGCCTCGAAGCGGCAGACCTGGAAACACGTGCCGCAGGCCGTGCACGCCGCCTCATCGATCACGTGTGCCGCCTTTGGCTCCCCCGTGATGCATTCGACAGGGCATCCCTTACTGCACGCTCCGCAGCCCGTGCACTGCTCGGGATCAATGCTGTACCGAACCAGGGCCTGGCACACCCCCCCTGGGCAGAACCGCCGCGCCGTGTGCTCCTCGTACTCCTCCTGGAAGTACCTCAGCGTGCTCAACACCGGGTTCGGCGCCGTCTGCCCAAGTCCGCAGAGCGAGGCCGCCTTCACTGCCTTGCCCAGCTCCTCGAGCAGGGCGATATCCTCCAGGCGGCCCCTTCCGCCGCAGATGTCCTCCAGGACGGCCAGCATGTGCTTCGTGCCGAGCCGGCAGGGCGGGCACTTCCCGCATGACTCCTGCTGCGTGAAGGCGAGGAAGTAGCGGGCCATCTCCACCGTACACGTGTTCTCGTCCAGGACGACGAGCCCCCCCGAACCCATGATGGAGCCAGCTTCGGCCAGGGCCTCGTAGTCCACGGGAAGATTGGCCAGCCGGGCGGGGAGGCAGCCACCCGAGGGACCTCCGGTCTGGACGGCCTTGAACTTGCGATCCCCCACGATTCCCCCGCCGATGGAGAAGATGACCTCACCCAGGGTCATCCCCATCGGGACCTCAATCAGCCCGCTGTGCTTCACCTTGCCGGTGAGCGAGAAGGTCTTCGTTCCCTTGCTTTGCTCCGTTCCGTAGCTGGCGAACCTACCCGGGCCATGGCGAAGGATGAAAGGCACATTCGCGAGCGTCTCGACATTGTTGATGTTGGTGGGCTTCCCCCACAGGCCTGACGTCGCCGGGAACGGCGGGCGCGGATTCGGCATTCCCCGCTTGCCCTCGATGGAGGCGATAAGAGCCGTCTCCTCGCCGCAGACGAACGCGCCCGCGCCTTCGTTGATGCGGATGTCGAAGTCGAAGCCTGAGCCCAGGATGTACTCCCCGAGCAGACCGTAGTCCCGCATCTGCTTCAGCGCGATCGCCAGCCGCTTGATGGCAAGCGGATACTCGGAGCGAACGTAGATATATCCCTGGGTCGCGCCGATGGCATAGGCCGCGATGAGCATCCCCTCGAGCACCGCGTGGGGATCTCCCTCGAGCACCGACCGATCCATGAATGCTCCAGGATCACCCTCGTCGGCGTTGCAGATCAGGTACTTGGGCGATCCCGCCGCGCGGCGCGCAAGAGTCCATTTCTGGCCTGTCGGGAAGCCGGCACCGCCGCGGCCCCGAAGGCCGGAGGCGGTGACCTCGTCGATCACCTGCTCGGGTCGGAGGGTGAGCGCTCGTTCCAGCCCCCCATATCCGCCAACCGCGAGGTAGTGGTCAATGTCCTCCGGGTTGATGAGCCCTACGTTCCGCGTGACAATGCGGACCTGAGGCTTCAGCATGGGCAGATCGAAGAACCGCGGGATGCCCGGGATATCGCCCTCCCCCAGAGTGCCGAGTGCCAGGTCTGGGCGGGGATCATCGCCCAGCAGGTAGGAGTGGACCAGCATGCGCGCGTTCTCGGGGGTCATCGGGCCGTAGGAGACCCGCGGGCGGCCTGGCTTCTCGATGTCCATCAGGGGTTCGAGATAGCAGGGCCCGATGCAGCCCACTGGTATGATCTTTGCCTCCGCCCCCGTTTCAGCGAGTTCGCTCTCGACCGCGGCGAGCACGTCTGCCGCGCCTGCCGCGAGGCCGCAGGTCGCAATCCCGATCCAGATGACTGGCTGGGGTCCCCGCTTCAGTTGCTTCCAGTTGTCCTGTGCGCGCTTCTGGCGGTCAGCGAAAGTCACGGTCGGACCTCCTGACCGTCTGCCTCTGCGTCTCCGCCGCCGCCCGGCGAGGCCACGGCCTCGATGCGCTTGAGGAGCCGACTCCGGTTCATCCTACCCTGCACCTTGCCGTTGACAACAACCACCGGCGCCAGGGCGCAGGAGCCGAAGCAGGCGATGGTATCGAGGGAGAAATCAAGGTCGGGCGTTGTCTCCCCGGGCCTGATCCCGAGTCGCTGCTCAAGATCTCTGAGCAGCCTCCCGCTTCCGCGAACGTGGCAGGCCGTGCCGCAGCAGACAGTGACTGTGTTCTTCCCAGGCGGAGAGAACCTGAACTGTGCGTAGAAAGTGGCCACACCGTAGACATGACTCTCGGGAACGCCCAGGAAGGCGGCGACGCGCGGCAGGCTCTCTCGCGGGATGTAACCCAACGCTCGTTGTATATTCTGGAGAACTGGTAAGATGCACCCCGCGCGTTGCTGCCTCGTCGTCTTGCCTGTGTCGAACTCGCGCAGGATAGCGTCGATCTGATCGCTCATGGTGGCTCCTAGTTCCCGGGTCAGGACTAGCAAGCTCGAGGCTCCCATCGTTGACTCGACAGGTACCCCTGGGGTGATCTCCTCCTGGTCGCGCATGCGGCCTATGGAAATCGTACCCACAATCAGGCCCGCGCAAGACAAGATAGCTCGCGAAGGCACAGCCGCAAGCCCTCGCACGCGCCGGACTCCGCATCTCCGGTTACGACGCTTTCTCTTTCGTCGCTCTCTCGCGGCATCCCTCTGCCGCACAAGTTAGCGAGACTGACTGACGTCAAGCTCTGGCCCAGGTCCTGCGTCCCCCGCTGGCAAGAAGCGACCTCCCAGGGAGTCAAGCGCCCACTGCCTCCCGCTTCGCACTGCGGGAGTCGGCCGGGTCGCTTCCAGGGACAGGGATGGTGACAGGAACGAAGGGCGGCGGACCAACATGCCCCAAGGGATATACTAGCCGCCTCTTACCCTCGACCTAGTCAAGAGAGATGGTTCAGAGAGAGCGCTTCGGCACAAGTCGATGCGCGTGGCGTTCGCGGGCTCGCCGCGCCGCGTCTCCTACCATCACGACGCTCCCTCTGAGCCCGGCGCGGGCTCAGAGCCAGGTTCTCACGCCTGCGACACGCAGCGCGACCCGCGTTCCCAGTACGACAGACCGGTTGTGGTCACGACGGTTAGTGGCCGCGGCGCGCGAACATCATGAACGCAAATGAATAGACGGCCGGCAGCAAAGCCCAGAGCCCCCCCAGCAGTATAAACCAGCGCTTGGCATAGGCCGAGCCGAACCCGTGCACAGGATGGGACCAGCGTGGTCGGTACCAGCGCCGTAGCCACCACGTAAGCACAGGCCAAAACACCAGAAACACTAGCCCGCCAAAGGCCGCGCTGTGCACTAACGCATCGTCAGTGCGCACAGTGGGTACTCCGGTCTCGCCCGCCCGGCATCCATGGCAACATGACTGTCAGCGGTCCTGGGAAGGGATGGCAGCCGGGTGAGCGCGCTCCCTTGCCTGACTCTCATCTTGCCTCACCAACACCCAATCCTGCCCACGCTCGCTGATCACCATCCTTACGTTCTTTTCGTCGGGCTGGACTCCTTTGCTTGCATCCCCATATCGTTGTCAACCGCCCGTGAAGCCGACGCGCCTGTGTCGGTCACCGATGATGCCGCCTTCGTAGGCCCAGAACGGCGCTTCCGCGCCCACCATGCCGCTCGGCTGAATGCCGCCGTTCACCCCTGGTCCCACGGGCGCCCGACACCGGCACTGGGCCACACGGGCAATAAGAATAGGAGAGCCGCTCGTTGCTATGTCAGCGGCTGGGGGTCGAAGCAAGTGGGCTCACGTGCGTCCCTATGAGAAGCTCATCTTACACACATGGCATGATAAGTGCGAGGGACGACGAGCAGGGGGCGCTGCGAATGGCCGAGCCGCAGTTGGACAAGCTGAGACCGTGGTCGCCGGTCAAGCACCTGATCGTCCAGAAGTACATCCGGGCGTACTCGCGCATCATTGCGCGTCAGCCCAAGCTCAGACATGTGTACGTGGACGCCTTCGCCGGCGCTGGCATGCTCCGGAACGTGCAGACGGGTGCGAAAGCTGCAGGTTCCCCCATCATCGCGCTGGATATCAAGCCTGCCTTTCACGAGTACCACTTCATCGAGCGTGACGAGTCCAGAGCGCGCATGTTGCGTCAGCATGTGGGGGCTCGCGGCACCGTATACACTGGCGACTGCAATGATTTACTGCTGAACTGCGCTCTACCGCTCTGCCGGTGGCGCGAACACCGCAGGGGGTTCTGGCTCTTGGATGCATACGGCATGGACTATGATTGGAGAGTGATCGCGGCCGCTGGGGCGGAGAAGGGCGTGGAGATTCTGCTGAACTGGCCAATCCACGACATCAACCGTAACGCAGCGTGGCGAAACCCCTCGAAGCTTGATGACGCTCGTTTGGAACGAATGCGCAGATTCTGGGGCGACGACTCGTGGCGAGACGTCGCCTACGTGAAGCAGTTCGGCCTATTCGGAGGCGAGCCCACGGAGCGCAAGCTGCCGTACACGAGAATTGTGGAAGCCTATCGTGATCGACTCAAGAACGCCGTAGGCTTTCCGTTCGTTCCGGACCCCCTCTTGGTGAGAGGTGACGAGCGCCAACCCCTCTACTACCTCGTCTTCGCGTCGCACAACTCGACAGGGGAAAAGATCGCAAGGGACGTATTCAGGAGACACGCAACTGATGCGGACCGGGGGTCGCTCCCGGATTCAGAGGAACATGGCTGCTAACTCCTCCATCGAGTGGACGGAATCGACCTGGAACCCGGTGACGGGGTGCACGAAGATCAGCGCGGGGTGCGATCACTGCTACGCAGAGCGCATGGCCCGGAGGCTTCAAGGCATGGGGAACGTCCGTTACCGGCACGGGTTCTCCGTCACGCTGCACCACGACAAGCTTCTGCTCCCCCGCTCCTGGCAAGAGCCACAGATAATTCTCGTCAACTCGATGAGCGATCTGTTCCATCGGGAGGTGCCGACCGAGTTCATCCGCGAAGTCTTCCGCGTGATGGCCGAGGCCTCGCAGCATCGATTCCAGGTGCTCACGAAACGGTCGCAACGGATGGCCGCGCTTGGGGCGAAGCTCGACTGGCCGGAGAATGTCTGGGCGGGCGTGACGGTGGAGAATGAGCTCTGCCGGTTCCGCCTGGAGCATCTGAAACAGGTACCCGCGCACGTAAAGTTCCTATCGCTGGAACCGCTGCTCACCCCGCTGCCGGGTCTGGATCTGGAGGGCATCGGGTGGGTCATCGTCGGAGGGGAGTCGGGCCCCGGAGCGCGACCGATGCGCGTCGAGTGGGTCACCAACCTTCGCGATCAGTGCCTCGCCGCCGGAGTTCCGTTCTTCTTCAAGCAGTGGGGCGGAGTCGCCAGGAAGCGCGCGGGCCGGAAACTCGACGGGCGCACGTGGGACGAAACACCGGCCCTCGCCGACGCGGCGGGGTAGCCTGTGCCCACCACAAGCCCCGCGCGGAGACTCCTCACTCCCCGCCGACGGCCCAGAAGGAGCGTTCTGACGCGACGAATAACCGTTCTACGTCTGGCAAGTGACCGATTGTCGCTCGCGGCCTGACCGGCGCTCGCCCTGACTCGTTAGCGAGCGCCCGGCAAGTGTCCCGCCGTCTAGACATGCGGCCAGAGTGCGCGGATCTGGCGACAAGCGGCCTCAATATGCGGCCAGCGTCTCTTGACCCTTCCCGTCCAGCTCTCTTCTTCCCCTGACTGAACAACCAGGAAGCGGACGTTTCCTGCAGGGATGGCCTCGACCTTCTGATAAGCGGCGTGGATCAGCTGGCTGAGTATCGCGACTGCCTCCTTCTCGGGCTTGGTCACCGCGCAATGAAGGGTGATGAGCAGCTTGTTGTCGGCCTCAATGACCTGGAGATCCGGGTTGCAGGTGATGGTCACAGCAGTGATGCCCAGGGGCGGAACCCGCACTTGCGGAGGGATCGCGAATCGCCTGCGGCCGAAGTGCTTCTCGTAGGAGGTGATGGCGCGTATGTTCTCGCGCAGCCTAACCTGTATCCTTGGGTTCGACTCGCCGCGCAAGCGGTCTTCGAGTGCCGTTGTTTGGGCGCCGAAGACGGCTGCGTCATTGCCCAGTCGATGGTACTGCCGAATGGCCGAAATCGCAGATTGGTAGTAAGGCGCGTAGACTTTCTGGCCCGGGTACTGGTATTTGTAGCGCCGCAGGATGTCCTCGCGCACGAGGAAGTTGCCGGTCATGAACTCGACAAGGCCATGTGTCGACAGCGCGGGTTGCTCCCTGACGGTTGCCATGCCGTATCCCCTCGAGTCCCCTAACGTTCTGGCCTGGCGCCCCTCAGCCGTCGCTCGCCAACTCTAGCGGGCCGGCCTTGAGGAGCACTTCGGCATTCTACCAGCTGCGGATGGCAGACGCAACAGCAGAGTCGCCGCTTGACCCGTACTGGAGGACGTGGCGCGTCAACGCATTGCCGCTCTTATGGCGGCACCGTTTCCACGCCATGTGTGGATCTCAACGAGCGGTGCGGCGCCACAGGCGTGGTCCCACGGGCAATCCGCTGCTCACAGTAGGGAAAGGACATGCCCGCGTGGTAGATGTGAGCAAGCCCAGGGGTTAGGCCGAAATGTCGCCATCAGCGATCAACGACTACCTCACAACCCTCCGCCGTGACCTCCGCGCCGGCGGTACGACAGAGCGCAGCCACTACCACGCCCTCAAGGTGCTCATCGAACGCCTCGCCCCTGGCATCACCGCTACCGTGGAGCCCAGGTGGTCCGACTGGGGGGCCCCCGACTTTGGCGTCAGGAACCGCGCCGGCCTCATCATCGGCTACATCGAGGCCAAAGACCTCAGAGCGAGCTTGGACGATGCCGAACGCTCCGAGCAGCTCAAGGACCGTTACCTCAAGGCTGCCGAGAATCTGATCCTCACCAACTTCGTCGAGTTTCGCTGGTACATTCGAGGCACGGTATCGAAGGAGGCGCGCGTCGCTCGTTTTCAGCCGCCGGCCGCGGTCCACGGCCTCACAGCAGATCGCGAGGAGACGCTTGCTCTCTTCAATAGCTTCCTCGCACACGCCCCTCAGGGCGCCGAGGATGCTAAGGACCTCGCAGTTCGCCTGGCCCGCTACGCGCATGAGATCCGCAATGTCGTGGTCGAGGGTCTACGCCGTGACCAAGTATCTGCAGACCTGCGCGACCTGCGCGACGCAGTTAAGAACGAGCTTGTTCCCGATCTGACCGACGAAGCCTTCGCTGACATGTTCGCGCAGACGCTCGCCTACGTGTGCTATCCGATTATCCATCGGCACGGGCCGGAAGCGATGAGCGCCGGTTGGTCGGCGCGCTGATGCACCATAGAGAGGCGGCAGCCGGCCTCGTCGCCAGGGGCTAGGTGGCGATCAGAGGTCCTGACCACGCGACTGAGGGTGCCGGAGCCGACGCGGGCTCTGGCGTTCACGTCGGGCAAGCACCTCCAGTGAGGACTACG
>Ga0315307_1001371_pt1 | contig 10882 bp, 9 predicted proteins | sample TDP2_MG_FD_203079 | JGI IMG/M metagenome (GOLD analysis project Ga0315307, IMG submission 203079) | Freshwater sediment microbial communities from Lake Towuti, South Sulawesi, Indonesia - TDP2 | ecosystem: Environmental > Aquatic > Freshwater > Lake > Sediment | place: Indonesia: South Sulawesi... | reverse complement strand
CCCTGTTTGACGACAAGGGGACCGAGGTGCCGTGCCAGCTTGAACCTTCGGGCGAGCAGACGCAGCTTTCCTTCATCGTGAAGAGGCTGGAGGCTGGCAAGACAGCGGAGTACGTCCTGAAAGATGGGAAGAAGGCGAAATCCGCCCCGAAGGCCGAACTTTCCCAGAGGGAGAACATGGTCGAGGTCAGGATCTCCGGAAAGCACTTCACGACCTACTACCACGGGGGCAAGGACTTCGTGAGACCCTACCTCTTCCCGGTCGTCGCCCCCTGCGGTGCCAAGGTCACCCGCTCATACCCCATGATCCAAGGCGTAGCTGGGGAAACTAGCGACCATAGACACCACAGGTCCATCTGGATTGCGCACGGGGATGTCAACAAGGTTGACAACTGGAGCGAGGAAAGGGCCCACGGTGGGACGGTTCACAAGGAGTTCCTCTCCCGGATCTCCGGCCCGGTCTATGCCAAGATCGGGGTGCGCAATGATTGGGTGAGCTCGGAGGGCAAGAAGGTACTTGGCGAGGAGAGCACCTTCACCTTCTACAACGTGTCGGACAAGGGCTACATCTTTGATGTGGCGGTGAAGTTCAAGGCCAGCGAGGGCAAGGTCGTCTTCGGGGACACGAAGGAGGGCGGCATCGTCTCGGTGAGGATGGCAAGCTCAATAGATGTCCCGAGGGGAGGCACCATTGTCAACTCCTACGGTGGCATAAACGAGCGCGAGACCTGGGGCAAGAAGGCCCAGTGGTGTGACTACTACGGACCCACCGAGGGCAAGACCGCTGGCATCGCCATCATGGACCACCCGACGAACCTGCGCCACCCGACCAACTGGCACGTGCGTAATTACGGGCTGATGACGGCCAACTGCTTTGGCCTGTCCCAGTTCTACGGAACCAAGGCCGTGAACGGCGACCACACCCTGGAGGCAGGGGCGGAGATGGTCTTCCAGTACAGGCTGTACGTCCATGACGGCACGACGGCGGAGGCCGATGTCGCGGGGAAGTACCACGACTTCATCAACCCTCCCACCGTCGAGGTCAAGTGATCCCGGCCAAGGGCCGAGCCCGCGTGGAGCCACATTTCAACCGGCCGCTGCATCCAAGTCCGGAATGCGGCCTACTGAGAGGGGAGTGTTCCTCGCACGGGAGAGGGTTCTTGCCGTCGCCGATCTGCACCTGGGCTACGAGTTCGAGCTCCTTCGAAGTGGGCTGAGGATTCCATCCCAGACCCAGAAGATGAAGGAAAGGCTCCTGGCCATAATCAGGGAAGTGCGGCCAAGGGAGCTGATCGTCGTTGGCGACTTCAAGCACAACATCCCCTATGTGGGTGACTGGGAGTACGAGGAGCTGGAGCGGTTCGCGCGGGATCTGGAGGTCAAGGTCACCATCATCAAAGGGAATCATGATGTGGGGCTTTCGTCGATTCTCCATGCCCAGAACGTGTCGTTCGGGAGGATCCGAGGCGAGATGAGGGGCGGGGTCGGGTTCTTCCACGGCCACACGTGGCCGGGCGGGGAGCTTCTGAAGTGCAAGTACCTTGTGATGGGCCACAGCCACCCCGCCCTGGTCCTGAAGGATTCCCTGGGGGTGGAAACCCGGCTGAGCTGCTTCGTGGAGTCCAGGCCCATATGGAAGAAGATGGTGGACAGGTACCCGGGTGGGTTGAAGGAGCACAACGAGAGGCTAAAGGTGATCGTTCTGCCGAGTTTCAACAAGCTTCTCGGGGGCACAGGCTTCAACGTCGAAACCCCTCTCGGCCCCATGGCCAAGAGCTGCTTGGATCTTCCCAACTCGACGGTCATACTCGAGGACGGGACTATCATTGGGAAGATCAAGGACCTTGGTCCGCAGGCCCGCGATCGCACATGAAGTGCACATGTCCGCACATTGGCAAGGGCTCGGTGTATCGGCTTGTCTAGACGGAAGCAATCCAGGGGTTGTGTGATCCTTGCGGGCGGCAGCTCATCCAGGTTCAACGGCCTCGACAAGTCCCTTCTGGACCTGGGCAACGGCAGGACGCTGGTTCAGGAGGTCGCAGGACGCCTGAAGTTCCTCGGCGAGACGGTCATCTCCACGTCCAGCGATGAGAGGGCCGACAGCTACCGTCGGATGACGGGGCTCAAGGCCGTGGTTGATGACTACCCCGGGATACTGGGCGGGATCCTGTCCGGCTGCCGAGTGCTGCGTGCGGCAGAGGTGCTCGTGGTCGGGGTGGACATGCCCTTTCTCAAGAGGGAGGTGATCGAGTGCCAGTTCTCCGCGATGCACGGATACGATGCCGTTGTGCCCCGATACCCTAATGGTTACATAGAGCCGCTGCACTCAACTCTCGAGAGGGCCTCTGTCATGGAGCCTCTCAGGACGATCTGTGAATCCCGGGTGCGGCGGGTCTCCCGGCTCTTTGACCTTGTGAGGACTTACTACATGCCGGTTGAGGTCATCAGGGCTCTTGACCCGGGGCTTGATTGCTTCACGAACGTCAACGACGAGCGGACGCTAAGATCAATCCTTCCGAAACTGGAACACAGCCCCCCGCAAGCTCGGAACTCAAGATCGTCCTCATCCGGGTCAGCAAGGGCTCTTACCTCATCGCTTGAGCGGGACTAGACGTATACCGTTGACGGCTCCTTCTGCGAAGTGAGCGATGAACCCAGCACCTTGGACAGCGCGGCCCTGAAGTCGTCCTCCGTCACATAGCTCCTTCTCTCCCTGATGGCCAGCATCCCTGCCTCGGTGCAGATGTTCTTGAGATCCGCCCCGGAGGCGCCATCGGTCTCGGCCGCGACGCGCGCCAGATCCACGGATCTCAGGCTCATGTTTCTCGTGTGTATGTTGAGGATGCGGAGCCGGGACTCCTTGTCCGGCAGCTGGAACTCTATCAGCCTGTCGAATCTGCCCGACCTGAGAAGTGCAGGGTCAAGGATGTCGGGCCTGTTGGTGGCGCCCACAACCTTGATGTTCCCGCAGGGGTCGAATCCGTCTATCTCCGAGAGAAGTTGCATCAAGGTCCGCTGGACCTCCCTGTCGGAGCTGGTGCCGCTGTCGATCCTCCTGGCGCCAATGGCGTCGAGTTCGTCGATGAAGATTATGCAGGGTTGCCTCTCGCGCGCGAAGTCGAAGATCTCCCGGACCATCCTCGCGCCCTCTCCGATGTACTTCTTCACGAGCTCCGAGCCCACTATGCGTATGAACGTGGCATTGGTCTGCCTAGCCACTGCCTTCGCTGCGAGAGTCTTGCCGGTCCCGGGCGGGCCGTACAGCAGCACTCCCTTGGGCGGGTCCACGCCCACCTTCTTGAACAGGTCGACGTTTGTGAGGGCGAGCTCGACTATCTCGCGGAGCTCCTGTATCTGCTGGTCAAGCCCCCCGATGTCCTCGTAGGAAACCTCCGGCTTCTCGAAGAGCTCCATGCCCAGGACGAGCGGGTCCTTGGACGTCGGCAGGACCTCAACGATGGAGTAGTTGCGGCTGTTGAGGGCCACCCTTGACCCGGGGGTCAAGCTCGGACGATCCAGGTACTCGGATATCTCGACGACGAACTCACCGTTGTGGCACCGGACCACGGCCTTGTCGTCATCGAGCTTCTCGACGAGGGTTGAGGAAACCAACGGCGCTTCGTGCATCTTCCGCATCTCGGAGCGGAGCGTCTTCAGCTCCCTCTCGAGACGTAGGTACTCCCTTTCGATGTTCCTCTTCTCGAACTCAAGGTACCTGATCTTCTTGTGAAGCTGGATGTTCGTGGTGACTATCTCGTCAGTTTCGCTGGACATCCCAGCTTCCTGCACCACGCCGCCCTCCGCAGTCCCGAGAGTGAGCGCAATTTAAATATATTCGGTTGACACGGAATCGACAGCGGGCGTCATCGATGATCTGTGAGATCTGTGGATCCGAGGTCAGGCATCTCACGACCGTCGTGGTGGAAAGAGCGACCTTGGACGTATGCGATCGATGCGCAAGGTTTGGAACACCTGTGGACAGAAAGCCCGTCGCCGACAAGGGCGCGGCGGCTCCCCGCAGGACAACCGGCTCCAGGAAGACATCGGGCGGCACATCCAATCTTGAGTACGATGTTGTCGATGGGTACGGTGCCCTCATCAGGTCAGCCAGGGAGCGCCTGGGGCTGACCCAAGAGGATCTCGGCAAGAAGGTAAGCGAGAAGAGTTCAACGGTCCACAGGCTTGAATCCGAATCCCTTGCCCCGAGCATCGCGCTGGCCAGGAAGCTGGAACGATACCTCAAGGTGAAGCTCCTGGAGAGGGAGGGCTCGGAGGAGGAGATCGCCGGGCCGGCAGGGTCAGCCGAGGGGGACGTGACCCTGGGCGAGGTCATCCGCCTGAAGAAGAAGGAATAGTCCCCAGATGGGCATCGGAACGTATCGGATGATTCTGGAAAGAGTAAGACTGGCCTCCTGACAGGTAGGTTACCCGAGGGGAAGGTCCTCCATCGGTCTGGTTATGATTCGTGAAAGTAACGTGCCTCACAATACTTCCGACAATACGTTTATCAACCGTTACAGCCTACTAGTTCGTGCTGGGGAATCCCTAGACCAAGGCGTTCTCCTAGTCCGCACACATTTGATCTCATTTTTTTTTCACTTGTGACTATCGATGCCAGCTAGAGTATTCTCTTGCGATTCCAAGAAGTACCTCAGGCAATGGAGCACCGGGAGGTTCTTTGGAGCTCTAGGGGTCTGTCTACAAGTCGATGACAAAGACGGATTCGCCTCTCTCTACGAGTCAACCTTGGCAAGTCTGACCTCAGAGTACGCCTTGGCGACTAGGGCCACACCAAAAGGATATGATATTGCCAGAATGCTACAGAGCGGTACCCGACTGACTGCGTTCCTAGAGGATTTCGCGAAGTCTATTCTGAGTGCGGAGTACCTCAGTCTGTTCGTTTGCCACACGACTCTGAATCCCGCTCTTCTCCCAGATGGTATCCGAGTCTACTGGACAGACAAGAGCAGATTTATGGACGTGGCCAGTTTCATCAACCTACTGACCAACTACTATGCATATGTTTGTGGGTGGAAAGTGGCAGAAGTACAAGACGTACGCGGGGGACAATTCGTGTGTGATCACTTCGAAGGTCCCCACACGCCAGCATGGACGGAGTTCTCCAAGGACCAGAAAGTCGAGATCGTAGCACATGGCGATTGTTGCGACAGGCTTTTGTCGGCTACCGATTTCATCGTCAAGTGGGTTGATAACTGTCTGAGAGAGCAGCGGTTACACCTAGATGGTCCAGACATAACCCAGATGGCAAAGAGTAGCCTGGGTTTCGATATGGGCAGTCGACTTGGCACCCAGTACATAGGTCATCCAGATCTTCGTATGATCGCTCCGGAGTCCCAGAGGCCGATCGACTTGGCCTCTTGGTACCGTCGTCCCATCATACGGATCGTGAAACCTGGACTGGTTGCAAAGGAGAGAGTGTTGATAGAGGCATCCCCACTTATGCATAAGGTCTACGATGCCGCCCTAGAACTGGGCGCTTGCCCACTGTTCTTTGACATCGATCGTCACAAGGACAGGATAATGTCGGGCGACAAGATCGTGCCGCTGGGAGAACACGGAGAAGCTACGGTGGATCTGCTGAGAGAAGTTGGTTACGACATAGAGACGTTGGATCTCTGAGGCCCGTTGAACGCGACAAGCGTCCGACGACTCAGGAGTCAGGCCCCACTCTCACAACCTGGATCATAGCCCAGTACGTACTCAAGTTGTCTGGGACTGACGCGGTGGCGATCGCCCAGGGCGGTGGAGAGTGGCCGGGTTCTTCTCTTGCATCCCCGTCTTCTCTTGCATCCCGCCTTGTTCAAGATAAGGATGTAATCTACCTTTTTCGGCTTTTGGCCCATCGGCTGGAAAAGAGTAATAAGATGACCGAGGCGGAGGGCGCTCAGTGAGCCGTCTTGGCGGGGACCGAAACCACCTCCAGAAAGGACATCTTCAACGTCGACAAGTCCGACTTCTCGAACTGGTACAGCGAGATCATGAAGACCGCCGACCTCGTCGACCTGAGGTACAACGTGAAGGGCTTCGTCATCTACAGGCCCTGGCTGATGAGGATGGCCAAGGAGCTGTACTCCATCTGGGAGTCCGAGCTTGAGAAGACCGGACACAGCCCTACCCTCTTCCCGGTCGTGATCCCGGAGGAGAACTTCGAGAAGGAGAAGAACCATGTCCAAGGCTTCAGTCCCCAGGTCTTCTGGGTGACGGAGGCCGGCGATGGCAAGCTTGAATCGAGGCTGGCGCTCCGGCCGACCTCGGAGGCGGCCTTCTACCACATGTACTCCCTCTGGATACGGTCCCATTCCGACCTGCCTCTCAAACTGTACCAGAGCTGCGCGGTCTACAGATACGAGACCAAGGCCACCAAGCCCCTGATCAGGGGAAGGGAGTTCCTGTGGATCGAAGCCCACGATGTCTTCGCGGACGACGCCGGGGCGCTCGGGCAGGTCAGGGAGGACATGGCAATAGCGAGGGCCGTCCTCCACGACAGTCTGGGCATACCTTTCATCTTCTTCCGAAGGCCCGCGTTTGACAAGTTCGCTGGGGCGGTGGACACCTACGCTGCCGACGCCCTGATGCCGGACAAGAGGGCGGTCCAGCTTCCCTCAACCCACTTCCTGGGACAGGGATTTGCCCGTGCATTCGGCTTGGCCTTCGAGGATCAGGACGGAGCCAAGAGGGTGCCATATCAGACCTGCCACGGCCCGCCGATCTCAAGAACGCTGGCCGTCCTTGCCGCGATCCACGGCGACAGGAAGGGACTGGTGCTGCCCTTCGCGATTGCGCCGATCCAGGTGGTGATCGTTCCCATCGTCTACAAGGGCGAACAGCGGCCCGTGATGAAGAGGTGCGAGCAACTTGCGTCCAAGCTCAGAAGGTCGGGACTGCGCGTGGAGATCGACGATTCGGAGAAGAAGCCGGGCATGAAGTTCTACTACTGGGAGATGAAGGGGGTCCCGATCCGCGCCGAGGTAGGTCCCAAGGACGTTGAGTCGGACACTGTGACTCTGGTGAGGAGGGACACGGGGCACAGGGACAGAGTTGAGTTCGCGCGCGCGACCGGGGCAATCAGGAAGATCGGCAGCGAGATCCTCGCCAACCTCAGGCGGAATGCATGCAAGGACCTGGAATCGCACATCTCGGACGCCAACAGCATGGGCGAACTGAGAGACATCCTCGCCTCCAAGGGAGGCTTCGTCAACGTGCCGTTCTGCTCCAGGGATATGGATGGCGAGGCCTGCGCCGACAAGATCGCCGAGCACACCGAGGGCGAGGTTCGCGGCACGGTCTTCGATCGGGACGACGCGCCCGCAGGCAAGGTCTGCATTGCGTGTGGAAGGCCTGCACGCTGCGTGGTCGTGGTTGCCAAGGCCTACTAGGCGTCATCCATGCGCCTTCGCAGTTACAGACTGAGGCAGGGGGAAACGCGCCTTCTCATCAAGGCGGATGCCGAGGACCTCTTGGATCCCATGAGGAGGGCAGTCATCGGGGCCCGTGCGGAGCTCCTCACTCACATCGAGAAATGTCCCGAGTTCCGGTGGTCGCTGGAACCCATCGACAAGCCAGCGGGTGTTCTGCCTTGGTTCATCTCGGAGATGTACGACGCAGCGTGCCTAGCCAAGGTCGGCCCCTTCGCAGCGGTAGCGGGCGCGATGGCCGAGGTGGCGGCCCGGTGCGCAGTGGAGGCGGGCGCCCATGACGTGATCGTTGAGAACGGTGGTGACATAAGCCTGCACGGCCGCGGTCCCTTCATCATCGGCATCTACGCCGGGGACTCGCCCCTCTCCGGCAAGCTGGGCCTCAGAGTGAACCCAGCGGGATCCTACACGGGGCTGTGCACCAGCTCGGCGACGGTTGGGGAGTCCATCAGCTTTGGCGAGGCTGACGCGGTCGCCGTCTACTCGCCCAGCTCGGCGATCATAGCCGACGCCGCGGCAACATCCATCTGTAACGAGGTCAGGGGCAAGGATGGCCTGGAAAGGGGGATCGAAAAGGCCAAGCGGATCGGCGGCATAGGCGTGCTCATAGTGCGCGGGAAGGAGATGGCTGCCTGGGGCAATCTTCCGGAGGTTGTGAGCCTGGCCGCGGGGAAAGCGGACCTGATCGCGAATCCACAGGTGCATTCCCGGGCCGTCTAGAGCGGTGGGGCCTGTATGGCCCTCACGGGACACACGGGGATGCAGACCCTGCAGGATATGCACTTGGACGCGTCGAAGATGACCTCGTACTCGCGTCCGATCGATATCGCCTTCACGGGGCAGATGGAAACGCACGCCCCACAGTGCGTACAGCCATCGACCCTGACAGAGACGCTTCCGCTGAGCTCTTGGACGATGACTCCCCTGTTCCTGAGGTAGCTGGCTATCCTGCCGACCTCCGATCTGCCGCCGGCGACCTCAGCGACTATCTCCCCGTGGGTTTCGTCGATCCGGGCTCTCAGGATGTTGATCGAAGCCCCGGTCTTGCGTATGGCGTCCGACATTATGGGCTTCGTGACGATCTCCCTTGGGAACTCTAGGTGGAAGTAGGTCACCATCTCCTCCTCCCGACGAACCGAGCGATATCCTCATCGGACACCATCCCCAGAATCCTCCTCTTGCCGTCAACTATGGGGAGGGCGCTAATGCCGTGCTTCTCGAGTTTCCTTGCGGCCAGGTCGATTGGCTCTCCTTTGTGGGCAATTATGACCTTCTGGGTCATGACTTCCCCCACGAGACGTGCTCCCGTGGCGACGGCCTTGGCTACGTCCCAGGACGTTAGGATGCCGACCAAGGAGCCTTCTTCATTCTGGATCAGCAGGCTGTTGACTTCCTCCAGCGTCAGCCTCTTGGCAGCTTCCTCGACGCTCATGTCCGGGGGGGCTGTCACCACCTTGCCCGTCGCCACGTCCTCGACGAAGGGCACAGGTGCCCTGCTCTTCATCGGACGGAACTGGACGTCTCGCGGAAGGCTCTCGACGGGCTCGGTCAGCGTGAATTTCCCGCCCGATACCCATTCCTTGAGCACATCGGCAATCTTCCTTGAGATCCTGAAGCTGGAAAGGGGTGACACCGGGACCTCGCGACCATTGATGGTGACTTGGCCCGATCTGAGCTCGGCGTAGTTGGTCTCCCTCACCGTCGGACGGTCCCTCCGCGGGACGCCGTAGTCCAGGATCTTCACCTTGATCTGCTCGTCGGTGACCGCGGTGGACCGGGCAAGGCCTTCGTCGAGGATGGGAATTGGGATCCCGATGCCGACGTAGAGGGTTGTCCCGTAGCGCTCGAAGGTCGCGCCCCTAAGGTAGTCCGCGGACATCTCCTTCAGATCCCCCCTAACCATCATGGTCCCGAAACCGGTGGCCGGGGAGTGCTGGGTGCCTGGCCCTATGACGTATCCCTGCGCGCCCCCTAGGAATATCCTAGTGCCGAGGCCTATCGTTCTGTACTCCGGGTCGTTGCACAGGGGGCTGAGCACGCCGGAACCGGAGAAGGTGATGTTCCTCATCCCGGGGAGCAAGGCCCCCATGTAGGTGTAGATGGTCTCGTCCCTGCTGTTGGTTGCCGCGTTGTACCTCTGGTAAGCGTTTCTTGGGTTGAGCATCACGGCCTGGTTGAGCTCCTCAATCGCGATCTCGATGTCAAGGTGGGTTCGAGGGTAACAGTCGGTGCCGTAGGCCTCGGCCCTGAGGGATATCGAATGGCCGCGCACCAAGTCCTCGATGACATGTCCCCCGCCATAGTCAAAGCCCTGGGTCTCGCTCAGCTGCGTGGCGCCGATGTACGCATCGACGGCAGCGACCCCGGTGTAGGCCTCCACATCATTGAGCCAAACCCTCTTCATCTTGATGGGGGGATCGGAGTGGCCGAAGTTCAGCCAGGCACCGGAGGAACACATGGCCCCGAAGGTGCCCGTGGTGACGACGTCGACCTCCTCGGCCGCCTTGGCAGCGCCTTTCTCTTGAACGAGGTCGGGCATCTCCTCGGCCGTCAGCACGACGACGTCGCCGTCGCGTATCTTCTGGTTAATCTCATGAACGGTCTTGCGTGCCTTGGGCGGCGCCACGGCCCATTATCCAGGGTGATGATTCATAAATGTTTGTATAAACGAGGCTTATCCAGTCGAGAAGCGATAGCAAGAACGAACCTGGTTCAACCGCCTTGCCCGCAAGGGGTGGTCCGGTCTAGGGTGAACGAGCCTCGGAGAGATCCACATGTCGTCCATTGTCAGCGGGGTCTCAATGGGACTCCCTCAGAAGCTCCCTGACGTTGTTTGGGTACAGCTTCGCATACTTGGAGATGTCCACTTCCCTGTTTATCAGATGCCTCAGGGCCTCCTCGACGTTTGAACTCCCCAGCGGTATCTGCATCCCAAGTTCCTTCTCCAGGGACCTCCTCATCCCAAGGTATGCCGACCGCGCCATGATGCTGGCAGCTGCCACGGACAGATACTTGTCCCCCGCTCCGGGGAGCAGTTCCAGCGTATCATGGTCGATGTTTATTCTGGCCCCTGGGTACTGGTCCACGTAGACCTTCTCGGGGTGGCCAACCTTCTGTACGAGGCTGGTTATGGCCCTCTCATACATAGCATTCTGTACCTGTACGTGGTCCAGGCCTTCCGCCAAGAGCTTGTTGAACTGCTGTGGATTTAGGACCACCGTGCTATGCCGAACGCCTATCTCAGTCATCAGCGCGACGTACTGTCCGATCATCGAGTCGCTGATCCTCTTGCTGTCCCTTACCCGGTGCGCTCTCAGGGCATCCTCCTGCTCCCTGGTGACACATGCGGCCGAGACGACAAGGCCGCAGAAGGTGTCCCCCGAGCCAACTTCGTCAGCGCCGATCGACTTCGCGGTGGCCATGGAAGTCCTTTCGGATTGCCGTGGC
>Ga0315307_1001367_pt1 | contig 10895 bp, 9 predicted proteins | sample TDP2_MG_FD_203079 | JGI IMG/M metagenome (GOLD analysis project Ga0315307, IMG submission 203079) | Freshwater sediment microbial communities from Lake Towuti, South Sulawesi, Indonesia - TDP2 | ecosystem: Environmental > Aquatic > Freshwater > Lake > Sediment | place: Indonesia: South Sulawesi... | reverse complement strand
TCTAGGAAAAGACCATAAGACGAAGAGGAGCATGCTCCAAGAAGCCATACAAGACATGGAAAAGGGCTTGAAACTTTGCATTGAGGCACTACCATTATTTTTCAGGAAGGGCGCAATCGTCTATTTCTGGCCCGTAGGATACACGCAATACATGACTGGAGTTTGGTTAATTCGTTTTTATGAGCTCACTCACGACAAGGAGCATCTAAGAAAGGCTGCAAAAGCCTTTTCTGACGCGGCTGAATCAAGTCAAAAGCTTAATCTGAAAAGCCGTATCGCGGAATGCCACTGGAAAGCCGCTCAAACCTATGACAATTTAGGTGAATATCTGAAGGCAGCTGAAAACTTCGACATCGCCTCACACAACTACAAGAGCGCCGCAGAAAAGATTCCTCAACTCAAAGACTTCTACCACGATCATGCGCTTTACATGCAGGCTTGGACTGAGATCGAAAAAGCAAGACACCATCACACAAGACAGGAATACGGCTCAGCAAAAGAACACTTTGAAAAAGCCGCCAACCTACACAAATCGCTAAAACAATGGAACTATCTAGCTCCAAACTATTCTGCTTGGGCACAAGTTGAACAAGCAGAAGACTTGAGCAGAAAAGAACAAAGCGAAGAAGCCATCAAAGCCTTCGAGCAAGCTGCCAACCTGTTTGCTGAAACTAAGAAATCCTTGGAAGCCCAGCTTGGCAAGATTGAAAGTGTCGACGAGAAGCAAATGGCAACCAACATGGTCAAAGCAACAGACCTGAGACACAATTATTGCATAGCCAGAATCGCCCTTGAGGAAGCAAGAATCCTCGACAAGAAAGGTGACCACTACTACAGCTCCGAAAAATACGGTTCAGCAGCCGATACCTTCGAGAATATAAACCAAGCCTTAGAGTCTGAACAAGAGCGAAAAGAAACAGGGTTCATCATAAATCTCTCTCGAGCTTGGCAAAAGATGACACTAGCTGAATCAGAATCATCACCAGCACTGTACTCGGAGGCGTCCCAACTTTTCGAGCAAGCCAAAGACCTCGGCCCAAACGAAAAATTAAAAATGCTAGTACTCGGACATAGCCGCTTCTGCAGAGCACTTGAGGCCGGGACAAGATTCGCTGATACAAGAGACACAACAATACATACCACGGCAGTACAACATCTAGCAAGCGCAGCCAACTACTACGTGAAAGCAGGTTTCCAAAACGCTTCAGAATATGCTAAAGCTACCAAATTACTCTTCGACGCCTACCTCCACATGGACAACGCTGAAAAAGAAAATGATCCTGAGAAAAAAGCCAAACTGTACGCGATGTCTGAGAAGGTTTTGCAAACGTCAGCTGGCTCCTACATGAAGGCGGAGCACCCGGAGAAAATGGAACAAGTGCTAGAGCTGCTGGAAAAGGTAAAAGAAGAACGAGAGCTAGCCACATCCCTCATTGAAGTGTTGCACGCCTCACCAATCATTTCCACAACAAAGTCCTTCATAACCCCGACACCTACCCATGAAGAAGCAGTCGGCTCGGAAAGATTTGAACAAGCCGACATACAAACAAACATTGTGACTCGCCAAAAAGAACTGAAAATCGGCGAAAGTCTCTATCTAGAGATAGAACTCGTCAATGCTGGAAAAGGTCCCGCTGTCCTAATTAAAGTCGCGGAAATTATTCCCCAAAACTTTGAGTTAATAGAGAAACCTGAAAACTACCGCGTAGAAGACAGCTACATCAACATGAAGGGAAAACGGCTTGATCCTCTGAAAACAGAAGAGATAAAAGTAGCTCTCAGACCAAGGGTCCAAGGTACGTTCCTGTTGAAACCTAAGATACTGTATCTCGACGAAAACGGTAAGTACAAGTCACATGAACCCGAACCAATAACCATAACCGTGAAGGAACTCGGGATCAAAGGCTGGCTTAAAGGAGAAAGATGATCGCTTAACGCGTGCCCTGTAAAAAATACCCTAGCCAAGACATCATTTTGACTAATATGTGAAAAGAGGTCAAGAAAAAGGAAATTTCTCTCTGAACAAGTTTTGCAAGGGCCATGTGACACGCGTTTATGTCCAAAACGTGTCTTTTTGCTTAAAGCGCATAACTCAATCCTTTTTGTATGCGTGTATTTCGTGTTAGAAACAGAAATTCTTTAAAAAGCTTGTTTGAGCTTTAAATTAGACTTTACGTATGTGTGTTCGAGGTAGTGTTATGGAAAAATTTGACGTTCTGGTTATTGGTTCAGGTTCAGGAATGATAGTTGCTTCAAATGCTGTTGCTAGTGGCATGAAAACCGCTGTAGTTGAATCTGGCCCTATGGGTGGAACATGTATGAACCGCGGATGCATACCTTCAAAAATGCTCATTTATCCAGCAGATGTGGTCAGCATCATTCGAGAAGCAGAGGAACTCGGTGTGAAAGCCACGGTCAATTCGATAGACTTTCCAAAAATAATGAATAGAATGCACGACTATATTATTGAACACTCACAGCAACAAGCCAAGGCAGTGGAAGCCACGAGAAATCTCACCTGGTTCAGGGAGGCGGGTGGGTTCATTTCAGACTACACGATGAAAGTCGGAAAGCAAGTAGTAAGAGCAGATCGAATATTCATTGTTTCAGGTGCAAGGCCTGATATTCCTCCCATAAGAGAGATAGAAAATGTTGGTTATTTAACGAGTGACACCGTTTTGAAACTTGAGACGGTACCGAGAAGCATGATTATTGTCGGAGGTGGATACGTTGCAGTTGAGTATGGTCATTTCTTCTCGAGTATTGGGACGAAAGTTAGTATAATTCAAAGGAATCCTAGGCTCTTGCCCGAAGAAGAGCCAGAGATATCCGATCTGCTTAAAGAAGAGATGGGAAAAAGGTTGCAAATATTCACGAATTATGAAGCGCTAGAAGCTGGGGAGAAAAATGGAATTAAGATTGTTACAGCTAGAAACCGAGTGGATGGCGGTTTTGAAGATTTTTCGGCTGAGTTTCTACTGATAGCTGCAGGACGAGTTCCTAATTCTGACCTGTTAAAACCAGAAAAGACTGGCGTGAAACTTGATGAGAAGGGATTCGTGCAGGTGAATGAATATCTAGAAACAGGTAAGAACAACATATGGGCTCTGGGAGACGCGATAGGCAAACAAATGTTTAAACATGTAGCAAACCTCGAAGCAGAAATTGCATGGCACAATGCAGTCCACGAACATAAAGTGGAAATGGACTATTCCGCCGCACCTCATGCTGTTTTCACTCATCCACAAATCGCCTCAGTAGGCCTGAAGGAATCGGAAGCAAAGCAAAAAGGCTACAAGATTTTGGTAGGCAAAGCCCTTTACAAAGACACAGCCCAGGGAGCTGCGATGGGCGAACCGCAGGGGTTTGTCAAAGTTATTGTTGAACAAGGAACTGGAAAAATCTTGGGCGGACACATAATAGGTCCATTCGCCTCCACCCTCATACAAGAAATTACTAATGCAATGGCTTTTGGAGATAAGACTTTCATGCCAATTATAAGAGGTATGCATATTCACCCCGCGATGTCAGAAGTCGTTCAAAATGCCTTTGGCAACCTAAGAGAAGCTTAGAAGATGAATTTGCCTTCAAGTGTGAGCATTCTGGGATTTTTCGTCTGAATTAAAGGGATCTAGCTTCACTATGCCTTTCAGTTTGCCTGTAGCTAAATAGTTATATTGAACGACAGAAGTAAAGAATGCGCCGTGAGAAAATGGACTTTGTTAAAATTCAAGGCAAGAATAGAAAGCATAGAGTCTTAATGTATGCGCTGAGTACTTGCGCGTGGTGTAAACTAACTAAACAATTTTTGAAAGATAATAGCGTGGAATTCGAGTATGTCGATGTTGACCTTTGCGACGATGATGACAAGGAAAAGATTAGAAAGGACATTCTTAGCCGGCGTGGGAGTCTCAGCTATCCCACAATAATCGTAGACAATAAAACTTTGATCATAGGCTTTCGCAAGGATAAGCTGAAGGAGGCCTTAGAGATATGGTAACATTAGAAATGGTGAGGCAGAGGGCAGAAAGCGATGCAAAAACCTATGGTTACTACTTAAACCCTGACGCAGATTTTCTCAAGGACCTTCTCAGCGGACTGAAACATAATGAAGAACGTTACGGTTATCCCTCCTGCCCATGCAGACTTGCTTCTGGAAAATTTGAGGTTGACAGAGACATAATATGTCCATGCGACTACAGAGACCCAGATGTTGAAGAATTCGGAGCTTGCTACTGTGCACTTTATGTTCGGAAGGATATCTTTGAGGGCAAGACTCCCTTACAACCAGTTCCTGAGCGTAGACCAGTAGAAAAGCAGGTTAGAGCTTACGGAGTGGCTGCAGAAACCCTCGTGAAAACCAAGTCTGAAGCGAGTATTGCAGTCGGCGGCGAACCTTCAGAAACTAAACTGAAATTATGGTATTGCAAACAGTGCGGCTATGTCGTGTTTCGAGAGGATCCACCATACATTTGTCCGATATGCAAAGCGAAAAAAGAAATGTTTGCTGAGATAAGGGTAGGCACGGTTGTGCAGGGGTAGTTAAATCCCTTCTACTTTGTTACCTCTATTGCGATCTTCTTCCAGTCCTTCTTTATATCCCGCAGAGATGTCACTGCGCCCAAAATTGTTCCGCTCAAGATCTTTACAACAAACTCGTTAAGGTCTATCTTCTCGCCGTCAACAAGAAGTTTTACATCCATTTTGCATCACCCACGAATATATTTATGCTGAACAAGTAAAAGCTTTTTTAAACTGTTTAGCACGGAGACTTCTACACAACTAGGGAGTCATAATTGGAAAGGAAACCGTCAGAGTCAAATCTTAACAATAAAACTAGAATACTAAAGATAATCGAACTTCTTGAAAAGGAACATCCAGAGGCAAAAATAGCCCTCCATTACACTAGTCCTTTAGAGCTTTTGGTAGCCACGATTCTTTCAGCGCAATGCACTGATGAAAGAGTGAACATTGTCACGAAGACATTGTTTGATAAATACAGAGCAGCGGAAGACTACGCAAATACGGACTTAAAAGAACTTGAAGAAGATATTAGGCCAACAGGCTTTTACAGAAACAAGGCTAGAAACATAAAGAAATGTTGCCAGATGCTAGTTGAAAAGTATAACTCACGAGTTCCTAAAACAATGGAAGAGATTCTTGAATTGCCAGGAGTTGCCAGAAAAACTGCTAACATTGTCTTGTCCAATGCTTATGGCGTGATTGAAGGAATAGCTGTTGACACGCACGTCCGCAGACTTGCAAAGAGACTAAGGCTCACAGAACACGAAGATCCCAACAAGGTAGAGAACGATTTGATGAAAATAGTTCCAAAGAATTACTGGATGAGAATTACGGATTTGCTGATATTTCATGGTAGACGGATATGCGTTGCGAGGAAGCCTAAGTGTGAAATATGCGTGTTGAACGAGCTTTGCCCATCAGCCTTCAGCTTCTACTAGAATTTCATCCCCCAAACCCAAACATGAGATTCGTGTATAGAAAGTTTATAGGTTTGCGCTTTCAGAAGAGGTAGCGGTGAGATTGTGCTTAAGAAAAGGGTCATAATTCCGATGCTTGTGACAGCTCTGCTGCTTGTGGTTTCTAATCCTCCTGCTCTTTCTCAACAGACGATTGATAAGGGTCAGTTGATTTCGGATGTTGTTCTACCAAATAACTATAAGGTGTATACCTTGTCTGATCAAGTGCCAAAGGGTTGCTTGTTCACTATTGACTTTAAGGTGAATGAAGGCGGAACCAGCGTCTCCGGCGTTGTTGCCTTACAAAGAGGAACGGAAACGGTTTACCAATGGTCCGTGGGCTTAGGTGGCATCGGTATGATTATGCCGCTCTTCATGTATTACACAGTCTTCATTACTCGTAGTGGCACATACTATCTCAACGTGACCGTCCAAAGCTGGAGTGAGAAGCTCAACTATGCATTTTTCTACGATTTCAGTGATCAACTGCAAGTCGACAATTCCAAGGGTATACCGTTAGAAGGAGGCATAGCAAGCTATTACGTTGATCTGAAATCTGGTGACAAGGCTTCATTGAACCTAACGTCTCCGCCTGGATCTGATTTTGACATGCAAGTTTTCTTTGGCTACTCATACTTGATGCTGTCGCCTCCTGTGGCAAGCACGACTTATACAAGCTCATCTGAAACTTTAAGCTTCAAGGCAGCAAACGAGGGACGATACTTTATTTTGATAACCGCAGCTTCAGGGAACGGAACTTTTAACTTGAAAAGTTCAGTAACGCCTCAAGTTCCCACTTATGAGGAATTGCAGTCAAACTACGATGTGCTTAATTCAAGCTTTCAAAACTTGCAAACCGAGTTAAGCAACGTCAGAAATGTTATGTACGCCTTAATTGCGATAACGGGAATTTCTGTAGTCACAACTCTGTATCTTGCCACAAGAAAGCGCCCAGCCAAGATAGAAAACAAAAGCCAATAATCCCTCCTTTATCACGACACTAGCAATGCGCGCCAAGGGCTGTTCAAGAAAACTTAGAAACGGTACCAACCCAATATCTCTCCCTAAGACCTATTCAATAAATTTTTCGGGTTTGGGCCAGAATTTCGTAGTAAATGTGTTCTTTATCTCTTTTTTCATCAAAACCGAATAGAAATGTCGCCTGTAGCCGTTTCCTTCAATAGAAGATATATGTTTAATCTCTTCAATCTTGAAGTAATCTGAGAAGAGGTGGATTATCTGTTCTTTTGTAAAGTGATTCCAAGCGTAACCATTCTTGTAACTAAAGCAAATCATCAGATAAGAACCGCCTCCCTTTAGAATGCGATGTACACCTTTTATGAAAGTATTTCTGTCCTTAGCTTCTACGTGATGAAAGCAGCCCATATCAAAGACGAAGTCGAACTCTTCATTCTCAAAGGGAAGTTCCAAAAAGTTTTGCACCATAAATCTAATCTTGACATTCGCCTGTTCAGCCTTCTTTTTCGCGTATTCTACAGCTTGAGATGAAATATCGATCCCAATTACTTGGAAACCTTTTCCAGCCAAGTACACTGTATTGGTTCCGGCCCCGCAGCATATGTCTAAGGCTTTTCCTTTCTTTATTCGCCCTTTCTCAACGTGTTCAACCAAGATTTCTCTAGGTTTGCCTAGTTCCCATGGTAGGGCTTCCAAGGGATATCTTCTATATATTTGATCCCAATCTTCATAATCGCGGTTCATGGCTCATTCTTGCTCGTGGAATTTTTTTCTGTTTCAGCTTCCGTCTTATAAGATTGCTATGGCTTCCCTATTTTTAGTGTTCGCTAACTGCTTTTGGGTATCCTTCATCCTCTAGTTGAATGGTTGTATGATCTATTCCAAATTCTTTTTTCAGCATACTGATCAAATCTGAGATCAGCTTCTTTCTATTCACACTCTTCTTGACCACAACGTGACAACTCATAGCACATATCTTAGTTGGAGTAATACACCATACATGTAGATCATGGATTTCCTCGACGCCTTCTAGTTGCATTATTCTCTGCTCAACTACATTTACGTCGATGCCACGAGGTACCCCTTCAAGAAGAACATTTATTGAATCTTGAACAAGTTTGGACGAACTGTAGAAAATCAGCACTCCCACCATTATGCTGATTAGTGGATCTGCTTGGTACCATCCCGTGAAATACATGATTAATCCTGCAGACATGGCTCCTATAGATCCTAACGTGTCTGCTAAGACATGAAGAAAGGCTCCCCTGACATTCAAGCTTTCACTCTTTAATTTTGAAAGGATGGCGGCTGACAAACCATTGGCTACGAAACCAAGAAAGGCTATAACGAGCATGTTCAAGCTTTCCACTTGGGCTGGGTGTTGAATTCGTTGGATTGCTTCGTAGAAGATGAAAACCACCACGGCCCATAAGAAGATGCCACTCAAAAAGGCTGCAAGAATCTCTGCTCTATAATAACCGAAGGTTTTTTTCATGTTGATGGGACGTTGGGCAATCCACGCAGCTATGATGGCGAAAATTAATGCTGAAGCATCATTTAGCATGTGCCACGAGTCTGTTACGAGGACAAGGCTGTTTGTTATGAAGCCTCCAACTAATTCAATAATGAAGAAAGATATAGTGATGCCTAGGGCTATTCCTAGATATTTTGTGCTTTTAGATTGATAAGGATGCTCAAGCATTGGATTATCACTCTTATGACAAACATTTTCTGTCCGTTACTTTTAAGCTTGAATCTTTAACATTCTGATGAAAGGTACAGGTATGAAGTGAACCACTATAGCCTAAAGGGTTCAAACTGCACTATTGCTATGTAAAAGTGAAATGTCCTATTGGCGCTAACGGAACTCTTGTTTATCTTTACGAATATCCCGCTTTATTAAAAACAAGGATCAGTTTCAAAATGCCTAATGTGAGAGAAGACATAACATAAATATTATATAACTGCTAACTGTAACCTAAAATTCAGTGGATTGCTAAAGATATGGAGAGGGCGAATTTTGAAGAAAATACTCGTTCCAACTGATGGGTCTGCCTCAAGCATTATGGCTGAAGAAACCGCAGCAATCATTGCCAAGAAGACTGGAGCAACCGTAACGGTCTTGCATGTCATGCAGGAATTGAGACTAGGTTATCGTCTTCCTTCATATGTACAAGATGAGCTTCTAGGTAGCATCGAGCAACATGCAAAGAATATAGTAAACAATGCGCGTGCGTTGTTCACTGAAGAGGCAGTAAAAGTGGACACAGAAATGATTAGCGGGGATCCAGCGGCCACGATATTAGAGTTCTCAAAGGAAGACTATGACTTAATCGTCATGGGTGCCAGCGGAGAAAATGAGAAAGACCCTTACGCACTTGGAAGTGTGACTAAAAAAGTCATGATGCATGCGAAGCACTCAATTCTAATTGTCAAAAAAGTAACCTCTTTATCCAATTTGCTTGTATGCGTTGATGGTTCTGATCACTCAATCAAAGCCTTGAACTATGCTGTTGAGATTGCTCAGAAAATGGGTTCAAAGATGACTTTGCTAAATGTTCAAGAGCGTCGATTACACGATGTATCTCCTAAAGCTGCTGAAGAGCTGAGTAACCGAATTATTTCAAAGTCTCTAGACGCCCTTGGAAAACGGAAATTGAAAGTCGATAAGAAAAGTGAGTTTGGCGTCCCATCAAATACCATAGTTGAAGTTGCTGAAAAAGGAAACCACGATTTGATTGTTTTGGGAAGCAGAGGGTTAGGAACCATTGACCGATTCTTACTGGGAAGCGTAAGCGACGACGTAAGCCATAAAACCAAACGTTCAGTCTTGATAGTTCCACCAAAAGAATGAACAACTCTATCAATCTAGTTTAAGGCTACTCGCCCCGGCAGTTTGGGATTCTAGCTATATGAGAGGTTCTTTACATGGAAACCGCTATAGATTAGTAGGGCGCGATAAACTTGAATTATGAGCAGACCCATAACTGTTCTAGGTTTTGCCGGTAGTCTGCGAAAGGGTTCTTATAATAAGGCACTATTGCGTGCAGCGCGCGCGCGAATTTCATTAGGAGAATGGTAAGACCCTGTGCATAAAAGGACACGTCACGACATGCGCAAAGAGCACGAGGGTTAAAATCTAGGGGCAATCTCATCAATTTCAGTTTGGACCTTTTGGACTTCAACCCTTTTGGGTATAAGTACGATACAAGCCTAAACCATTTTGGGTACTAGACCTTGCATATGTTGGATAGCGCGCAAGATAATTTTCTACGCCGATAAAAGAGTAAAACATGACAAAATTGTGACACTGAAAGAAAGGTTCAATGACTTGAGAAAGCGGTATGCCACAAATGAGGAAATCCTTAAGAAAATCTTAGTAGCTGAGAAATTGGCTTGTCAAGTAGAGACAACGATATTCAAAAAGATTGGTAGTTCTCCAAACAACCTCCCTAATGAGATCATGTAGCACAAAGAATTTTTCTCTATCCATAAACGGATTATGACGCTTCTAACCGTCAAAGCCTTGCAGATATTCATCTTCATCGGATAGAATCTTGCACTTGGAATCTGCCGGGTTCTTAAAAGACTGAAGTTTAGGCAAATCGTCTTCAATCGCACCAAAATATAGAACTTTGTAATGATCGTCACTAAAGCTGTATAATAAAAACCTAGCGCGCGCTCAAGCTTATAAAAGCGCTACCCACAAACTAAAAGTGAAACTTCGTGGTATATCCGTACTGTGGAAGGGTTGTGAGTAAGCCTAGGTTTTTTGATAGGCCCGAATGCCGGAACTGTGTTTTTAAGGGAGGTAGCTACTGCTGGAACCAATGCCCATACAATATTTGGCGGAGAGAACCATTTTAAACTATACTGCGCGCTCACAGAAAAAAGGGAATGCGCAGAAGGCTTCTATACACTGGCAACATAATACTTTTATAAAGGGTATTTAAGCATCCGCTACACTATAAGAAGTGGTGTTTAATGCCGAAGAGTAAAGCCATAATAAACATTGAAAACGTTGTTGCTTCTGCCACTCTAAACCAGAAGGTTGACTTAAACGCTGTGGTGAAGAGTTATCCAGGGGTTGAGTATCGTCCAGAACAGTTTCCTGGACTAGTATTTAGGCTTAAGAGACCGAAAACAGCCACTCTGATTTTCAATTCTGGTAAAATGGTGTGCACAGGAGCGAAATCGGAAAAGGAATCCCGCAGAGCTGTTATGACAGTTGTTAAAGAGTTGAAAAAGGGTGGGATAATCATCATCAGCAAGCCGGAGTTAAAGATTCAGAACATTGTTGCCTCCGCAAGCTTAGGCGGAAGGGTAGACTTGGAACAGGCAGTGAGCACGCTTGGAAAAACCATGTATGAGCCGGAGCAGTTTCCAGGATTGATCTACAGGATGGACGAGCCTAAGGTGGTCATACTGATATTCGCA
>Ga0315307_1001365_pt1 | contig 10904 bp, 9 predicted proteins | sample TDP2_MG_FD_203079 | JGI IMG/M metagenome (GOLD analysis project Ga0315307, IMG submission 203079) | Freshwater sediment microbial communities from Lake Towuti, South Sulawesi, Indonesia - TDP2 | ecosystem: Environmental > Aquatic > Freshwater > Lake > Sediment | place: Indonesia: South Sulawesi... | reverse complement strand
TTTCTCCCACCCAAAAATTCTGGTTCCCTTATTCCCTTAAGTAGTTTGTGTTCTATGGCCGGAGGAATGGAAACCCCTTCTTTACATACAGAACGGATGATCTGTATTAATTCACCAGAGGGACAAGTCTTTATTACATAGCCAGAAGCGCCTGCCTGGAATGATTCCACAATGTGTCCCGTATCCTCGTACATGGATAGCATGATAACGTAAACATTCTGGCGTCTCCTCTTAATTTGCCGCGTAATCCTTATCCCATTTGGCCCGGGGAAATTGATATCCATCAGAATCACATCTGGCTTCAATCTATCTACCAACTGCAGGGTCTCCGAACCATCGCTGGCTTCTCCAACTATTTTGATACCTCCCTCAAGTTCCAATATTTTTCGCAAACCTTCTCGGAAAAGTGCATGATCGTCCGCTATGACAACTCTAACTATTTCCTTAGGATCTATTTTCTCCATATCGCCCCTCAAGCGGAACTCTTACCTCTTTTATCAATGAGTGGGACAGCGCTAACCGAGAAAAACATATCCTTTTTTATGCTTTTAAATCCCCACTGAAGAGGCTGCCCCAGGATTTCACCTGGTTTCTGCCATGCTGTTTAACCCAGTATAGAGCTTTGTCTGCCCTTTCCACCATCGTCTTGGCAGTTAAGCCCTTCTCATAAATAGAAATCCCGATACTTAAGGTCAGTCGGAATTCACCATTACCTACCTTAAAGGGATAACTTTCGAGACTTCTCCTGATCCTCTCGGCTGTTCTAAAACCCAACTTTTCGTCTACCCCGGGTAAAATTATGGCGAATTCCTCTCCTCCATAACGAGCAACCGTATCGATGTCGCGAAGGTCGTTTCTAAGAAAGTCAGCAGCTTTTTCCAAAGCTCTATCCCCCACGGGATGCCCGTAAGTATCATTGAACTTCTTAAAATGGTCCAGATCCACCATTAATAGAGCCAAAGATAAATTTTGGCGTTCAGCTCGAGAGATCTCCCTGTCGAGACACTGATAAAAGAACCACTGCACATAAAGGCCGGTCAAACCATCTATAATTACCTGGCGGTCGTAAGCAATATTGGCAACAATTATTGCAGCCTGACCAGCGAGCGTTTCTATTATACCCTGATGTCGCCGTAGATAATTTCCTCTATGTCTTTTGGAATTTAGAAGAACCACCCCCACATTCCGATTTTTATAAGGTAGTGGAATGAGCAAAAAAGACCCATGCCTCGCTGGCTTCTCCTTAAACAGTAATAAATTATCATATATAGAACTTTCCAAAATCTGGGCTGCAAAGACGGGACTTGTAATCTTTGATATCTCAGCGAAAACGGAGCTGTCCTTATCAAATCTGAGATTCCTGGGAATGTCCGGTCTAAGCCCTACCCCCGCTCTTAAAACTAAATCAGCTGTTTTATCTTCAACGGTGAATAGGGCCCCTGACTTTGCCTCCCCTATCTGTATGAAAGTCTTGAGAATATTGTCCAGAATTTCTCCCTTATTCTCAGCATTAGCAGCAGTCTTGCTGAGATTTTCCAGTAGCTTTAGATTTTTTTCCGTCAACTCCCGCTTTTTTACAATCCCTCCCCTATATGCAAAGACCGCGCCAACAAGCACACCACCAAAAAGAAGAAAAAGCGCAATCCGTACGGGGATAAGCGGGGTTCTCTCTTGAGGAATTGCTAGAGGCAATTTCTCCGGCTGTTCTAATTTCCTTTTAGTAACTTCTCCCTTAATAATTTCAATATCCTGAGCTATCTTGGATATCTCCGGGCTTACCAACCTTTCTGGCTTGCGTTTTTCCTGTTCGCTTATGACTTTACCTTTTACGCTCTCGGTGAAGGTGGTTTCTTCTTTAATCTTTTCTATGTAGTCCATTGCCTCGGTGCTTCTTGGATTCAAATCTAAAATCTTAACAAACTTGTCGAGAGCAACTTCGTAATTCTCCTCCTCGTAATCTTTGATAGCCTGATTGAGGAGTTCCTGCTCTTTTATGACTTTATCCTTTAGCTCCTGGATGCGAGTGGTTTCTCTTTTGATATTTTGTATGTACTCTATCGCTTCGCGATTTCTTGGATTCAAATCCAAAACCTGCACAAGCTTATCGATGGCAACTTCATAATTCTCGTCCTCGTAATCTTTGATAGCCTGATTGAGGAGTTCCTGCTCTTTTCTTCTGCTGAGTTCGTTCCTTGTCATATCCACATATCTCATAATTAATTTATCTTTTGGATTCAACTCCAGGGCTTCCAGAAAATTTTTTAGTGCAAGGTCGTAATCCTCTCTTTTATAATACTCGAGGCCCTGTTCAAAATAGTATCTATCTTCTTCTGCCCACGAAATTTCTAAATGGGCAGGCTGAATAGCCAGTGAGAAAAAGAGTAATGTAAATAGAAAAATATTACCTATTAATTTCACTACCTTCCCCTTCTTCGAGATGTTCTTTTAAAACACACTTTAATCGGACTAGATGCAACTTTTCTTATCCTTGACATCTCGGCAAATACGAAAGGTTTTCTCGTTGGTCTGTTTGGGCGGAAACTGCGAGGAGATTCGATGTCTATTGGGGAAGGGTTAATCCTTTCTTGCTATCCACTTTTTCCATACTGTCTTTACTTAGTTTCTCTCCATAAGAAGCCGATTTGCTTCTTTCATCATGCTTATTGCTTTCCTATCTTCCGGATCTAATAATAGAATTTCACTGAATTTTGCAATCGCATCAATATACTTTTTCCTATTTAGGCATGCCATACCGTCCTCATGAAGGGAAGCAATAAGGGAAGCCGTCCTCGCTTCCATCTCTTCACGACCGAGAACCTCCTCTCTTTCCAATTTCCCAAAATAGATACCAACGCTAAACTGATGCGTGTCTCCAAGAATCTTATGAGGCGTATAAGCATAATCTAAACCCAAATTTTTGCCTTTTAAGCCCAAACCAAATCTTATCCTATCCCTTACATCGGGGTCAAATTTGCTTCCAATTCTCAGCGCAAGATAGTCTGTAATCCAGCATTCAGCGCCTAAGCAGAAATAGCCGCTCTTATTACTCAATTTGTTAACATCTATAGTTAGAGTTAATGGATTGCCAGGGAATAATCTATAAGCCAGTCCGAACTTAAGACTTAGAGGCAAACTCGCAGATTCTTTGATGAATTTTATTCTTGTTCCGATATTCTGGACATTCAGACCCAAGTCCAAATTTTGAATTCCTGTTTTGTAAAGAGCGCCGAAGTCAAATGCAAAAGCATTGCCAGTCTCGTCTTCCAGTTTCTCTGTGATAAACTTAAAATTCAATCCTGCTGAGAGTCCACTGATTAATTTTCTACTATAGGAAAAGGCAAAAGCGAGATCATACATGCTGAACTCGCTAGTGGGATTACCTCCTCCGTCACTACCCTCTATATCCCCTCCACCTAAATAATAAACGCTGAGGGCAAGAATAGATTTGTTAAGGGGATAGCTATAACCGAGAAAATTGTATCCAATATCTTCAAACCATTTGTTATAAGTAAAACCGACTTCCTGCCGCGTTAACTGAACAAGGCCGGCTGGATTCCAGTAAATTGCACTAATATCATCAGCCAACGCCACATAGGCTTCACCCAGGGCGAGAGGTCGGGCGCCCACCCCCATTTTAAGGAAGTCTAATCCCGAAGTAGCAGCCAGCAATGGAGACGGTCGCCCAACCAAAAATAATAGAAGAAGAAAACTCAGAGTTACAATCTTTTTCATTGCTTTTTCAGTTTCCTATCTGATAATTACTATTTTCCCGGTTTGATGCTCCTTCTCACTCTCAATGCGATAGAGATAGAAGCCACTTGATACCTCTCTTCCTTCATTATCTCTTACATCCCACTTTGCTTCCCCGCCGTTCTCTTTCAGTGTTGTAATTATGCTACCTTCAATATGAAATATTTTCACTGACGCCCCTGACGGCAGATTAACAAATGTAACCTCAGTGTGACCGGCACTCGGTTTAAAGGGATTGGGATAAACTTTTATGGAAGGAGAAACCGGCTCAGGAGAAAGTTCGCCTAACTCATAAGATATTACTAATCTGGGACGGTAGGCCTCCCACTTCAAATCGCTTGACAGAAAACAAATTTCGTTTGAATCATTAATATCCTGTCTCAGCAAGAAGCCAAAGTTAATGTGTCTACCCTCAAACCAATCTTTTACTGCCCTTGTCACATCCCAAGACACCCAGCCGGAGCTCCTGCCAATAAGAGAAGCTGCACTTTCTATTGCCAGGTCGAGGTCCCCTCCTGGCGACTTCCAATTGTGCTTGTTTCTGTTCTCATTCCAAGTTGCTTCTGTGTCCTTCCAGAAACTTGTAATTCTATGTACATAGATCGCTTTCTTCTGGTCGCAATAATACTCTTCTGCCAAGCAGACCTTTAATTCCGCTGAAGTGATAGAGGCACCAGGGGGTATGGACGCTAAATCGAACCGAAGTAGAACACGCTTTTTATCACTATCTCCGACATACATATCTTCGCTCTTTCCGAAGTTCCTGTGCTCTTCGCCCAGACCCTTAGAAATATAAGTGTCCATCCCGGTATCTTGTCCTGGCTGAATGCCCTGTTGGTTGGATTTTGGGGGTTGACCGGAATATGAGCGGTCAAAATTAGAAAGTATTATCAAAACCGATAATACTAAAAAAAGTGGCAATCTTATTATTTTCCCCATAGACTTAAGCCCCTTTTCCAAAAAAAAACCGATTTTCCTATCCAGCCCTGCCTGGTAGTCAAATCGGTACTGAGAAACTCTTCGGCAGCTCGGCTGGCGTTTAAGCCCCGTGGTTTTGCGTCCCCTGATTTCTCAGGGTTTACCCTTTCGGAGTTTCCAATATGTTAAAAGGATTTCTCTAAGAGCAAAACCCTAATTACGCGCCTTGTACCTGCCCCCCGCTCAGCGCATAATCAGGTTATTATTGAACTCTATATTTATTGAAATCTATATCTAGTAAAAATTTTACCATTGCTTCCCCGGTTTCGCAATAGGTTAAAGGGCTAATTTATTAACACCTTTTGTTAAAAAAAAGACCCACAAATTTATGGGTCTTTCGGGTAAAAAGAAAAAGGTAAGGAACTTTCAGTCTCTGCTAATGTAATTTCTCTCTAACGCTTCCACCACTGCCTGGGCACGGTTCTTCACTCCCAGTTTTCTATAGATATGGTTAAGGTGATTTTTAACCGTCTTCTCACTCACAAAGAGCTTATTTGCTATCTGTTTATTAGTATTCCCGGAAGCCACCAACTTGAGGATTTTTACCTCCCTCCTCGTAAGATTGACCCGTTTTCTCCCACCCAAAAATTCTGGTTCCCTTATTCCCTTAAGTAGTTTGTGTTCTATGGCCGGAGGAATGGAAACCCCTTCTTTACATACAGAACGGATGGTCTGTATTAATTCACCAGAAGGACGAGTCTTTATTACATAGCCAGAAGCACCTGCCTGAAATGACTCCATAATATGTGCCGTGTCCTCGTACATCGACAGCATAATAATCTGGACCTTCTTATTTTTCTTCTTAATTTGCCTCGTTATCTTTATCCCACTCGGCCCTGGCAAGCTGATATCCATCAGAATCACATCTGGCTTCAATCTACTTGCCAACCGCACCGTCTCGGCACCATCGCTGGCTTCTCCAACTATCTTGATGTCTTTCTCGAGTTCCAATATTCTTCGTAATCCTTCACGGAAAATTGTGTGGTCATCCGCTATAAAGACTGTAACTATTCTATTAGAGTCAATCTTCTGCATATTACTCCTTAAGTGGAACCTTTATCTCTATCCTGGTTCCGCGCCCCTTTGCTGTTTTGACATCAAACACCCCTCCCAAAAGTTTCACCTGTTCTTTCATGGCCTTCAATCCAAAATGTCTGGTAGATTTATTCCCAGCCAGGATTTTTTCTAAGTCGAACCCTTTACCATCATCTTCTATAGCAAGGTGAAGATCCCCCTTCTTATCAGTTCTTAACCTCAATTCCACATGCTTTGCCAGGGCATGTTTTCTTATATTATTCATTGCCTCCCGGATAATTCTATAAGTTCCTACCTGTACCTTCATAGGCAGGCTCTCTTCGAGTCGAATCCTCAGGCTTGGCGCAATCCCTGTCTTTTTCTGAAACTCTTCCAAATACTGTTTCAGGACAGTCGCAAAGCCCATTCTGTGAAATCTGGGGAGCCGTAACTCAAATATGACCTGTCGCGTGGCCTTAATGCATTTTGCCAGCATTTCCCTCAATTCCAATAGTCCTTCTCTCGCCTTTTTCGGGTCGTCATCCAGAATTCGCTCGCAAAAGTCAATTCTCAAGAGTGCAGTGGCTAATGACTGCGCTAAGCCATCGTGAATCTCCTGGGCAAGTCTATTCCTCTCTTCTGTAATTGCAACTCCTCTATACAATTCGACCAACTGGTCCGTCCTCTCCTCCACTTCTTTCTCCAGTTCTACAGCATGCTGTTTCAGTTTCTCCTGTAAGCCTGTAATTTCAGAGACAATTGCGATGCTTCCTCTAAATTTTCCCCCTTTATCAACGAATGGAACAGCGCTAACCGAGAAAAACATATCCTTGCCTTGTTTTGTCTTAACCGTTAAGGCATAAGTTGATGATTTGCCTTTTCTTCTCTTCATAAACTCGCTTTTTATTTTCTTCTTCCCCACCCCTTCAAAAAAAGAAGAAACCTTCTTGCCCAGAAGCTCATTTCTTTCATAACCCCAGGCATCACATAACCTATCATTAACAAAAGTTATTACCATATTCTTATCAAGAGATAGCACGCCTTGACCCATATTTTCAACCAAAATTCTATATTTATCCTTCAATCTCTCTAACTCCCTGGCCTTTTTAACCATTTTTCCCCCAACGAACCTAAACCTTGAAATCAGGCATTCCCCTTTAGAATCTCTCCTGTGTATCAAGCGGAAGGGGTGAGATTCTCCTCGTCGCTTCCCCTTTCCTCCCTCGCTCCTGCGGCTGCCCACTCACTTCCGAACTTCCAGTGCTCTTCCTCGGATGACCTCGGCGTTCCCGGGCTTCGGTCCTTCGGACCCCGGGGCGCTCACCGTCTCGCGCCCGCCGCTACCACGGAGCTCCTTATTCGTCGCTCCAGCGGCCCCTCCTGTGTATCAAGCGGAAGGGGTGAGATTCGAACTCACGTTCCGATTACCCGGAAACTGGTTTTCAAGACCAGCGCCATCAACCGCTCGGCCACCCTTCCATTTATTCCTTCTTTTCCTCCGAAGGTTTGACTCCCTCCCTCTCCCATCTGTTCTTGAACTTACGCCAGCCAGTTATTCTCCAATCGACATGTCTTACATCCCGAAGGGCCAGGATTTCCCTCTCTACTTTCCTTAACTGACTAGCGACTGCAAATTCACTATGTCCGTCTACTGTATCGCCTGTAAAGGAGAGTTCCCCTTTAATGCAGACCGTATCCTTTACCGTGTTCACCAGCAGTTTGGGCAAATCGATCCAGTTCCTGCTCAAGATTATCTTTACCTTACTATTTATCTTCCACGCTTCCACTCCCATCTCAGCCCCTATCAATTATATCCAATCCATTCATATATGGTTGGAGAACTTTCGGGACAACTATTGTCCCATTCTCTGTTTGATTATTTTCCAAAATGGCAGCAAATGTCCTGCCAATGGCAAGCCCGGAGCCATTCAATGTGTGGACATATTCCAGCGTTCCGGTCTCTTCCTTCTCGTATTTGATATTTATTCTCCTTGCTTGAAAATCCGTAAAGTTACTACAGGAAGATACTTCCCTCCACCTATTCTCACCTGGCATCCAGACTTCTAAATCGTATGTTTTTGCCGCTGCAAATCCCAGATCTCCTGTGCAGAGTTCTACAACCCTGTAAGGGATTTCCAACAATTCTAATACCTTCTCGGCATCAAAAACCAGAACTTCCAGCTCTCTATAGGAATCCTCGGGCCTGGTAAACTTTACCAGTTCAACTTTGTTAAACTGGTGATTCCTGATTAGCCCCTTGGTGTCCTTCCCGTAAGAGCCAGCCTCTCTCCGAAAACACGGTGTATAGGCTACATAATTCAAAGGCAGGTCTTTCTCCTTTAGAATTTCATCTTTATGGAGATTGGTCAAGGGCACTTCACCTGTGGGAATCAAATAGAGGTCATCATCTTTGCACCTATAGAGCTCTATGGAAAATTTCGGGAGCTGCCCTGTTCCCATCATGCTCTCGCCGCTAACCATAAACGGCGGCAATACCTCCCTATACCCTCTTTCAGTATGGGTGTCGAGCATGAAATTAATCAATGCCCTTTCTAACCTCGCTCCCTTTCCCCTCAGGAGCGCAAACCTGGAGCCGGAAATCTTGGAGGCCAGGGGAAAATCGAGAATTCCCAGGCTTTCCCCAACCTCCCAATGTTCACGGGGCACGAAATTGAACTTCCTTTTCTTTGGCTTCCCTTCTTTTACGACCTCATTATCCTCAGGCGTTCTTCCCACAGGCACAGACTCGTGAGGGAGGTTCGGAATCACTAAAAGAAGATTTCTTGTCCTCTCCTGGAGTTCTCCTAACCTGCCATCTAACTCTCTTATTCGCTGGGAAACTCTTTGCATCTCTCCAATCAATTCCTTAGCATTCTTACCTTCCCTCTTCCATTTTCCTATCTCTTCCGAAGCCTCATTTCTCCTGTGTTTGAAATCCTCCACTTCAACCAAGATTTTCCTGCGCTCATTATCCCACTGGAGGAGTTCATCGAGCGAAATTTTCTCCCCCCTGTCTTTTAAGCTCTTATTGACCTTTTTTATATTTTCCCTGACGAATTTCAAATCAAGCATCTTATCCCTTTATCACCCCGATCGGTCTCATTCTGGCGACTTTCTTGGAAATGCCTGCATTGTGGCACACATCTACTACCTCATCAACGTCCTTATAGGCGCTTGGCGCCTCCTCGGCAAGTGTCTTATACCCTTTTGCCTGAATAATTATTCCTCTATCTCCCAGTTGCCTCTGCAATTCCTCGCCCCGAACCTCGTGCAAAGCTCTTGTTCTAGACATCACTCTACCTGCGCCATGGCAAGTACTTCCCCATGTCTCTTGCATAGCCCTCTCGGTTCCCACCAGGACATAGGAGTTGGACCCCATTGTCCCCGGAATAATTACAGGCTGTCCCACATTAACGTAATCCTTGGGTACATCTGGATGCCCTGCTGGGAAGGCTCTGGTAGCTCCCTTTCTATGGACGCAGAGAGTTCTTTTCTTTCCTTCTACTGAGTGGTCTTCAATTTTTCCAATATTGTGTGCTACATCGTAAATGAGAACCATGCCCAAATCTTTGGGCGAGATCTTAAGGACCCTTTCAAAAGTCTCTCTTGTCCAATGCATTATGCACTGCCTATTTGCCCAGGCGTAATTTGCTGCACACCTCATTGCCTTTAAATAATTCTGGCCTTCTTCTGACTCTACTGGCGCACAGGCCAATTGCCGGTCTGGAAGGCTGATGTTATATTTTCTTACAGCATTCCCCATTACCCTGAGGTAATCGTCACAAATCTGGTAACCGAGACCTCTTGAGCCAGTATGGATCATCACCGTAATCTGTCCAGGAAATATCTCAAAAACCTCCGCAATCTTCTCATCATATATCTCATCCACAACCTGGATTTCCAGGAAATGGTTTCCTGCTCCCAATGTGCCTAATTGTTCCCTCCCCCTCTCCAAGGCTCTCTGGCTGACCTTGGTGGAGTCGGCGCCTTCCATTGAGCCTTTCTCTTCGGTATGTAGCGTGTCTTCGGGAACCCCGTAACCCCTTCTTACTGACCACTGGCTCCCTTTCTCTGAAACTTCCATTACCTCCTGTGAGGAGATCTTTATCCTTCCCCTGGAGCCCACTCCTGAAGGAATGTTCACGAACAGTTGAGACACCAAATCCTGGAGTCTGGGACGAACCTCTTTTTCCTTCAAATTGGTCCTCAGAAGCCTCACTCCACAGTTGATATCATAACCAACTCCTCCGGGAGAAATTACACCTCCAGATGCGATGTCCATTCCCGCCACTCCCCCAATGGCAAATCCATAGCCCCAGTGTATGTCTGGCATAGCCAGAGATTTTCCCACAATTCCAGGAAGATAGGCCACATTGGCTACCTGGACAGGGGTTCTATCCATCCTGATGTGTGCGAGCATCCTCTCATTGGCATAAATTAATCCAGGGACCTTCATCCCTTCTTTTTTAGGAAGTAACCACCTATAGTCATCAATCTTCTCAAATATCCCGTGCCTCTCTTCTGCCATCATATTCTCCTATTATATGTCAAATATTACCTCTGCCTCGAGGGTTCCCTCGGGAAGGTCAGACTTGACTCTTTTTGCTTTTGAAATCTTCAGCCCGTGATAAGTAGCGGCCTTAAACTCTGTCTCAATCTCGTGCCTTGTGCTGTCGAACTCTTCCCCAAAAATCCTCGCCTTAAGATGCTTATCATCTATTTCTATAATCTCAAATTTTGAGAAGAGCATATTCTTTGAAGCGAAAAGAAAGAGTATCTCGTTCAACCAGTAGACTAGAAGCTCTTCTCTATTCTGTGCCTCTAACGAGATCACCTGTGAATCTTTAGGACTGACTTTCTCCAAATCTGTGGTCAGGCTCGCCATCCCATAGGCTGCGTTTGTAAATAGTTCGGCCAGGTCCCTGCCATATGCCCTGATCCCCATATCTGCAGTATGGTCAATTACTTCAAACCTCTTCACTCTTTTTCCTCGTTCTCTTTGACCACACTGGCAATAGCAACCAATCTATCCCCTTCCTCGAGCCTGATCAGCCTCACACCTTTGGTGCTCCTGCCCACGAGCCGAATACCTCTTACAGGTTGACGTATGAATAGCCCACGAGAGGTGACTAACATTACATCGCCCTCGTCAGCTACCTTCT
>Ga0315307_1001364_pt1 | contig 10907 bp, 12 predicted proteins | sample TDP2_MG_FD_203079 | JGI IMG/M metagenome (GOLD analysis project Ga0315307, IMG submission 203079) | Freshwater sediment microbial communities from Lake Towuti, South Sulawesi, Indonesia - TDP2 | ecosystem: Environmental > Aquatic > Freshwater > Lake > Sediment | place: Indonesia: South Sulawesi... | reverse complement strand
CGGTACTGGCCTTTTCCCAGACGCTCCGACCTCGAGGGGTCGGAGGCACCTCAGGGCCCTAATGAGCGGTCTGGCCCACGGGAGGGCGGCCGTTCTCTTCCTCATCCAGAGGCCAGACGCAGTCTGCCTCCGACCGAACGATGCCACGGATCCCGAGTTCGGCAGGAGCCTGAGGGAGGCGATACACATGGGGATCGAGGTCTTCGCCTACAGCTCTGAGGTGACGCTGGAGGGCGTGTTCATCAAGCGAGGGGTGCCGGTCCTCACATGAAGTTGAGGTTAGAGGGTTTACAATCTTTAAAAACTCCGTCAATTTTGAAGGCTCAATAACGTATTTTTTAGGAGATTTCTGGCAAAAAGCCCATGTAGTCAGCTAATTTTTTATAGAAATGATTTTTAAGGTTCCCCGCACTCATAATGGGGAAGAGGTAGACGGATGGGGAAGAAGAAGGTCCTGAGCGAGAAGAACATCAGGGACATAGTGTACCCCTCGGAGAACGACGTGCTCGGTGTAGTCCAGAAGATGCTGGGCTTCGACAGGGTCCTCGTCAAGTGCCAGGACGGACACACGCGGGTCGCAAGGATCAGGGGCAAGATGAAGAGGAGGACCTGGATCAGGGAGGGGGACATAGTCCTCGTCTCTCCCTGGGACTTCCAGGGGGACGAGAGGGGCGAGATCTTCTGGAGGTACACTGCCAACCAGGTGGACCAGCTCAGGAGAGAGGGCGTTCTCAAGATCGAGTAGACGGGCTGGATGACCTTTGTCCGGTCGTGGACGCTTGGAGAGGGGAGCCGAGGCCGCTGAGAGGCGATACGAGGAGAAGAGCCTCATGCTCGACAAGCGGCAGGAGGAGTACAAGGTCTTCGAGGCGGTCTTCGACCGCCCGACCCTCGAGGGCGTCTACAGGCTCATCCAGCAGAAGGTGATAGACGAGATACACGGCGTCGTGAAGACGGGGAAGGAGGCCCGAATATACTGGGGAAGGGACCCAAAGGGAGGCGAGCTCGCAATAAAGATCTACTACACCTCAACGGCGGAGTTCAGGAAAGGGATGATGAAGTACATCGAGGGGGACAGCAGGTTCAAGAGGGTGAGGAGGGACCCAAGGGGCATCGTCTACACCTGGACACAGAAGGAGTACAGCAACCTCCAGCTCGCCGAGGGGGCCGGCGTCAACGCGCCCAGGCCCGTAGCCTTCCACAGGAACATCCTCGTGATGACCTTCATCGGCGAAAACGGCGTGCCCGCCCCCCTGCTTAGGGAAGTCGACCTTGAGGACCCTGACGACTTCTACAACAGGCTCATCAGGGAGATGAGGCTGCTCTACACGAAGGCAGGGCTCGTACACGGTGACCTGAGCGAGTACAACGTCATGGTTTGGGAAGAGGCCCCGGTCATCTTCGACGTATCCCAGAGCCTCCTCACAAACCACCCCCTCTCAGAGCCCCTCATCCGTAGAGACGTGGAAAACGTCAACCTATATTTCAGCAGGCTGGGCGTGGAAGTCTACGACCCCGAGGAGTTGGAGCCGTGGGTAAAGGGTGAGTCAGAGGACCTATCTTAAGATCCCTCACGAACGGGTCGGCGTTCTCATAGGCCCTAAGGGGAAGGTCAAGAGGAGGATAGAGGGCTCCTTCGGCGTGACCCTGGAAATAGACAGCGAATCCGGCTCCGTCGAGGTATCCCTTAACCCTGGCTCCAAGGACGCGTCGGTCATACTCACCGTGCAGAACATCGTTAAGGCGATCGGCCGCGGCTTCAGCCCTAGGAGGGCGGAGATGCTGGCGAAGGAGGACTACGACCTCCACATCATCGACCTCTGCGACTACGTTGGCGACTCAAAGAACGCCATCGCCAGGGTCAGGGGCCGCATAATAGGCAAGAACGGGCGCTCCAGGGCCCTTATAGAGGAGTTGACCAACACAATGATCAGCGTTTACGGCGACACCGTCGCCGTTATCGGAAACGTCGAGAACCTGGGCGTCGCAAGGGAGGCGGTGATGAAGCTCGTGAACGGGTCCTTCCACAAGACGGTCTGGAACTTTTTATACGCTTACAGAAGGAAAATGAAAAAAGAAAGGGGAGAACTCTGGTATGAGAGCCCCGAACCAAAAGCGGAGCTGAGGAGATCATGACAGAAACCGTTTACCAGTCGATAAGCCCTTCAGACTTCTTCTACAGGAACAGGGAGATAGCCGGATTCAGCAACCCCAGCAGGGCGGTGTACTCCGCCGTCAGAGAGCTGCTGGAGAACTCCCTCGACGCCTGCGAACTCCAGATGTCCCCCCCGGAGATATACATCCGCCTCCAGGAGCTGGCCTCCTCAGAGACCGGTTCGGAGACCGGCACTAGCATCTACAGGCTAAGGATAGAGGACAACGGCACGGGCCTCCCACCTGAGCACATACCACGGTGCTTCAGCCAGGTCTTCTATGGCTCAAAATACACTCTGAAGCAGTCGAGGGGCACATTCGGCCTCGGCGGCACGATCACGATCCTCTATGGTCAGATCACAACCCACAAGCCTGTCACCGTAATCTCGAGCACGGGTGGCGACATACACGAGTTCGAGATGATGATCGACATAGAGCACAACAGCCCAATCATACTGAAGCACACCGTCACCAGCAACAAGAGGGGCTGGAGGGGTACGACTGTCGAGCTCCAGTTCGAGGGGGACTACAGCCGGATAAAGAGCAAGCTCTTCGACTACGTCAAGCAGACCGCCATGGTCACCCCCTACGCCAACATCGTCTTCGTCGACCCGAGCGGGCGCCTCTACCGGTTCGAGAGGGTGACGGAGAAGATGCCACCGCTGCCGAAGGCCGTGAAGCCCCACCCCCACGGCATGGACGTGGAGAACTTCAGGAGGCTCGTCTCGGTCACGAAAGCCAAGAGCATGAAGGAGTTCATGATGGAGAACTTCCAAGGGGTGGGCCCGACGACGGCGGAGAAGTTCCTGAAGGCCGCCGGCACAAACCCAAACATAAAGCCTGGCACCCTCGGGCCCGACGACATCGTCAAGCTGGCCAGGGCGGCCAGGGATTACCCGGACTTCGTGAGGCCCGACCCGAGCTGCCTTTCGCCAATCGGCGAGGAGCTCTTGGAGACCGGCATCCGGAAGGAGCTGGACCTGACGAATGAGGACTTCCTGAAGGTTGTGACAAGGAAGCCCTCAACCTACCTGGGCTTCCCGTTCGTCGTCGAGGCCGCCATAGCCCACGGGAAGTCCGTGGCGAAGCAGTTCAAGAGCGGCATTACCCTAATACGGTTTGCGAACAGGATTCCCCTCCTCTTCGACGAGTCGAGCGGGGTCAGCTGGAAGGTTGTCAACAAGAACATCAGCTGGGGCACGTACAACGTCTCACCTGATACGCCCCTCGTGATCGTCGTGCACGTCTGCTCGACGAAGATCCCCTACAAGACCGTCGGGAAGGAGTACCTAGCCGATGAGCCGGAGGTTGAGAAGGAGATCACGAACGCGGTCAGGGAGGCGGCCAGGGACCTCAGGGTCTACATCTCCAGGAGCATCCGGATGGCGAGGGAGAAGCGGAGGCTCGACATCTTCGAGAGGTATCTGCCCAAGATAGCGGAGTTCTCAACGAAGCTCTCCGAGAGGGAGAAGACGCCCGATATCCAGCCCCTCCTTCAGGCGGTGAGCGCGACCCTCCCGGATGTCGAGACGAAGATAAAGGAGGTTTCAACGATTGCAGGGCAAGGCGCGTAGCGAAGCGGAAAAGCAGAAGGATTCGACCGAGGTCAGCCTCAAGCAGCTAGGCAACCTCATCTACGATCAGATCCAGAACCGCGAGTTCCCCTGGGTCATGATGCAGAGCAGGTCGATAGACAACATCATCTACGACCCGGAGCTGCACCAGTTCATCCTAGGAGACCGCACCCTCAGGAGGCACTCCAGGAACGTGAGGCACATCCGGCCTTTCACCCAGTTGGTCTGGACGGCGTGGTTCGCGAAGGAGCTCGTGAGCAGGAGGAAGACGAGCACCCTGAGGGAGGTCTACTACTCGGCGAGGGGACAGAGGGACATCGAGTTCGCCGACCAGCCGGAGTCGGACAGCATAATCACGGACCTCGAGGTGGCACTCAACAGGCCCAGGGAGGACTTTGGCATCTTCCCAGAGGAGCGGAGCGCCATATTCGGAGACCTCACGATCGAGTACACCGTCCCGGGCTACGAGGGGCGCCGGATGAACCTGATGGACCACCCGGATGGCGTCATGATAGGCCCCGCCCTAACGAGCTCTGAGTTCATCGAGACCTCGGCGGACAAAGTTCTAGTCATCGAGAAGGGCGCGATGTTCACGCGGCTCATCGAGGAGAACGCCCATGAAAGGTTCAACGCCCTCCTGATCCACACAGCAGGCCAGTCCCCCAGGTCGACCCGCACGATCATCAACAGGCTCAACAGGAACTATGAGCTGCCCATTTATATCTTCACAGACGGCGACCCCTGGGGGGTCCACATCGCGATGGTGATCGTCTCCGGCTCCGCCAACGCTGCCCACCTCAGGGGCCTTGCAACGCCTCAGGCGAAGTGGATAGGCGTCTGGGCATCGGACATTGTCGATTACAAGCTGCCGACAGAGAACATGACGCAGGTCGATCTCAAGCGGCTGGCCGAGCTTAAGGAGGACCCCAGGTACAAGGACGAGCTCTGGCAGAGGGAGATCGACCTGTTCGTCAAGATCGGGAAGAAGGCGGAGCTCGAGGCCTTCAGCAGGTACGGCCTCACCTACATCGTCGACGATTACCTGCCAGCCAAGCTGGAGGTGGCATGAGGGCGTCTCAATTTATATCGGCGATGAGGGCTAAGGGATTAATGTCGATGTCCGAAGAGGGGGGACTCACCCTTGGTGAGCTGGCAGTATACTTCTTCGGGGTCGTTCTATTGATCCTAGGATTGATGCTCACCTATTTCTCGTTCAGGGCCGAGGTAGGGCTTGTGAGCCCCAGGACCCTGACTCCGGTGGGCATAGCGATCTCGCTCATCGGAGGGTTCATGCTGCTGGCGAGGGGAAGCGAGAGTTGAACGTGCCCAGGGTAAAGGGCGTAATCCTCGCCGGTGGCCAGGGGACGAGGTTCCGACCCCTCACGTACTACTTCCAGAAGTGCATGATACCGGTCGGCGAGGAGCAGAAGCCCGTCCTCGAGTATATCGTCCGCCTCTTCTCCCACCACGACATAAAGGACCTCGTCCTCCTCGTTGGATACAAGCACCAGCAGGTCAAGAACTACTTCAACGAGGGGGCCAGGTTCGGCGTAAAAATCCAGTACGTCCTCGACAGGCCCGAGTTCAGCGGCAGCGCCAACGCCTTGGTCAACGCCCACCGCCTCGGCGCCATCTCGAAGAAGGACTGTCTCGTGGTCTACTACGGCGACATCCTCTCGAACTTCGACCTGAAGGAGATGGTCTCAAGGCACATCACGTCCAAATCGGCCGCGACCCTGGGCCTCGCGCATGGGTTCAAGGTGCGGGTCGGGACCGCGGAGATCAAGGATGGCCTGGTAGCCCGCTTCATTGAGAAACCCGTGCTCGATCTGCCTGTGAGCGTCGGGATAATGGTCCTCAGCGGCTGGGTGCTCGAGGAGATGAACCGCCTCTACGAGGAGGGGAGAAAGGAGGCCTTCGACCTGATGGGGGACGTCGTTCCCCACCTCATCGAGAAGGGGATTCCGGTCAGCCCCTACATCAGCGACGGCTTCTGGTACGACCTAGGCTCCCTTGAGAGGTACGAGGCCTTCGAGAACGAGGGCCTCAGCGAGAAGCTGAGGTTACTCAACGAGGGGGCTCAGCCGAGCGACTAAAAAGCTTCATAAACGTTTCTGCAAGTTGATATCAGGCGGTGTGTTGATTGAATGCCCTCGTTCTTGCGGGTGGGTTCGGCACTAGGCTCAGACCCCTGAGCTGCACCCGCCCTAAGATGCTTTTCCCCCTGGCGAACCAGACCCTCCTCGACTGGACGCTGAGGAACCTATCGGACGGGGGGGTGGAGACGGTCGTCCTCGCGGTCAACTACATGGCGGAGGCCCTTGTCAGGTACTTCGGTCCGACTAAGTTCAATATCGGCATAATCTACTCCCGGGAGGAGAGGCCCCTAGGAACCGGGGGTCCCATAAAGAAGGCGGCGGACCTGCTTGTGGGCGAGGACCCCTTCCTCGTGCTGAACGGCGACATAATATCCGATATAGACTACAGGCGCCTCGTCAAGTACCACGAGGAGAGGGGAGGGCTCGCCACTATAGCCCTGATCCGAGTTCAGGACCCTAGTCGATACGGCGCCGTCGATCTAGACGGAGACGGGCGCGTCCTCAGGTTCGTGGAGAAGCCCGAGCGTGGGATGGAGCCGAGCAACCTTATCAACGCAGGAGTCTATGTTATGGAGAAGGAGGTGCTCGACTACATACCGAGTAGCCGGAAGGTGTCGACGGAGCAGGAGGTCTTCCCAGTGCTCGCCGAGAAGGGGTGCCTCTACGGCTTCGAGGCCCACGGGCTCTGGGTCGATATAGGCGTGCCTGAGTCCTACCTCGAGGCAAACCAGCTCATACTCAGGAAGCTAGGCGGAACCACACGAGGCGACAACTACAATGTCCACGCTTCGGCGAAGGTCATCGAACCGGCCTACATAGGGACAGGCGTGGTGGTCGGTGCCCACTCGGTCATCGGCCCGAACACGTCGATCTCGGAGCACGTCCACATCGGCGAGGGTTGCAGGATCGAGAACTCGATCGTCTTCCCCGGGGTCACCATCGGCGACTACTCCTCGGTCAAGAACGCGATCATAGGCGAGAACGCCAGCATCGAGCGGTGGGTGAAGATTGAGTCTGGCAGCCTGATAGGGGACTACGCGACGATCTCGGACGGTGTGACCATCACCCAGGGCGTCTCCATCTGCCCATCGAAGACCGTTTCAGAGAGCATCTTGGTGCCTAGCCAGGTGATGTGATGGGGCGGCTCTTCGGGACAAATGGCGTCCGAGGGGTCGTCAACAAGGATCTGACAGTCGACATGGTCACAAGGCTCGCCGCCTCCGCCGGGGCTCTATTGGGAGGCGATGTGGCCTTGGGCAGGGACGGCAGGACGAGCAGCCCGATGTTCAGGGACGCGGCCGTGAGCGGCCTCCTCTCTGTCGGGTGCCGTGTCCACGACGCGGGCATGACCCCCACACCGGCTCTCCAGCTCGCCGTTAAGAAATTCGGGCTTGACGGGGGGCTGATGATCACAGCCTCCCACAATCCGCCCGAGTTCAACGGCGTCAAGGTGATCGCCGCCGACGGCGTCGAGATCCCCCGTGAGCAAGAGGAGAAGATAGAGGAATCGTACTTCTCAGGAGGGCCGGCCCTGAGCCCGTGGGATAGGGTTGGAACGATCAGACCCCTAGACGTCCTGGAGCCTTACAGGGCCTCTGTCCTGTCCCACATCAACTGCGAGGCCGTGCGGGAAGCGGGCCTGAGCGTCGCAATCGACCCGGGAAACGGAGTTGCCGTCCTCTCGGCCCCGGCCATCGCCCGCGACCTGGGATGCGGCGTCTACACCATCAACGCAGACGTGGACGGCAGCTTCCCCGGAAGGACTTCCGAGCCCAGGCCAGACAACCTTGGCGACCTCAGGGCTCTGGTTGAGGCATCTGGGGCCGATCTGGGCGTGGCGTTCGACGGCGACGGCGACCGCTCGATCTTCGTCGACGAGGGGGGAGAGGTCCACTGGGGCGACAGGTCTTTCGCCCTCGTGGCAAGGGAGTTCATGGCCAAGAACCCGGGAGCCGAGGTGGTGACCTCGGTGAGCTCCTCGAAGGTGATCGAGGATGTCGTGACAGCCGGAGGCGGCCGGGTGGTCTGGACGAAGGTCGGTAGCGTCGTCATCTCCAGGGCCATGGTCGACAGGGGTCTGAAGCTCGGGGGCGAGGAGAACGGGGGGATCATGTACGGGCCCCACCTGGAGGTCAGAGACGGGTCCATGGCCATGGCCCTAGTACTGGAGATCATGGCGAGTTCGGGCAAGCCCCTGTCCAAACTCTTCGCCGAGCTGCCCCAGTACTCGCAGATGAAGGGGAGGGTGCCATGCCCAGAGGAGCTGAAGGAGAGGGCGCTCGAGGAGCTGAGCCGGTCCGTCAAAGCGCCGAGGGTGGAGACGATAGACGGCGTGAAGCTGGTTTATCCCGACGGGGGCTGGATACTCATCAGGCCGAGCGGGACCGAGCCGGTCTTCAGGCTATACGCTGAGGCGGGCAGCCCAGAGAGAGCAGCTAAGCTCGTCGAGGAGCACAAGGCGCTGATAGAATCCATCATCAGCTCCATCAGCTGAAGCCAATCAGGGGCGAGCAGCCTCGGCCAGCTCTAGGAGCGCTGCGTAGGGGTCCCCGGCCTTAACGACGCCACTTGCCACCAGCACACCCTCGGCGCCGAGCTTCATCGAAGCAGCAACGTCTTCGCCGCTCGTGATGCCAGCCCCGCAGAGGACCCTGACCCCGGCGTCGATGCGCCTCACGGCCTCGACGGCACCCGAGACGACCTCTGGCCTCGCCTTCGAGACCGGCGTCCCCGTCCCGATCAGCTCGGGGGGCTCGATTGCAATGACATCTGGGCCGAGGGGCGCCACAGCCCGCCCCCTGCGCACGGTGTCGACGCACACGACTTGGAGCAGGCCCGCCTCCCTCGCCCTCTTCACGGTCGCGTCGATCTCCGGGAGCCTGAGCCTCCGCTCCGAGTGGCTTATGAGGGTGCCAGCACATCCGGCCTCGACCACGGCCTCCGGCAAAATGTGGCCCGTGTATTTCCCGTACGCCACGGGGTCGACATGCTGGGCAAAAACGGGGATCTCGACGGCCTCGGCCACGAGGCGGAGGTCGACCGCCTGAGGGGCGACGGCGACGCATGTGCCAGTCCGGTCGAACACCCTCTGAGCGTCTTTCGCCATCTTCACGGCTTTGCCCCCCATCGCCTCGCTGTAGGTCTTCAGGTTGACGAGGATGAGGGGGAACTCGACCTTTGGGGGTGCCATCATGTCTCAACTCTACAACAGTTCTCTGACCCTTTATCTCTTCCGAGCACCTCACGACAATCAATTGGACTCGCCTAGCCAGGGCGTGGGGCCGCTAGATTTCCCTAGTCCTCTTCCCGCTGTGCGAGAGCTCAACCATCGTCGCCGGGAACGTCCCCGCACGCTTCCTCAGTTTCTGAATGAACGCCTTCGAGTACAGCGGGGAGAGGAGGAATATGCCCATCCCACTTATCAGCAGGACGATGTTCGTCTCGTCGTTCGTGTAGTCGTTGAACTTGAAGCCGCTCTTCCTCAGCTTATCGGCGGACTCCTTGGCGTACTGCAGGGCCTCCTTGGAGACCTTCCCCGAGCGCTTATCCTGCACGTAGACATCCGCCCGGGCGATGGATGAGTAGGGGACGGTAACGACACCCTTGAGAAACCTCGATATCTTCACACCCGTGCCCGTAAGCCAGTACGTGCTGGCGAAGACCGGCAGCCAGCGGGGGAGGACGAATGCGAGGCCGAAGCTGAGCGCGAGCAGGATAAGGTCAGAGAAAAAGTCGGGGGAATACCAAGCGGCCTGGTCAGACAGCTTGAGGGCGACCTCGTAGGCCGAGAGGGCGAGGGTTGGGATGTTAATTATGAATATGAAGTACCCCAGATACCTTCGACGTCCGATCAATTTGGAGGCGGGCACCATCTCCTCGTTTGGGGCGCTCAAACCAGATCCAGATGAAATTGGTATCTCCCCTTAAAACGATGTTTCCCCGTAGGTGCCCAAAAGAAAAAAGGGTCGGTCGAACATATCTGATCTGCATGGCGGTGTATGTTCTGAGGCTCGGGCACCGGGCCGACAGGGACAAGCGAGTGACTACCCATCTGTTTCTCGCAGCCCGCGCCTTCGGCGCCTCCGGGGGCATGTACTCTGGGAGGAGGGATCCGTCCCTGGAGGAGACGGTCAGAAACGTCGCCTCTGACTGGGGTGGGTCCTTCGGACTGGAGTTTTCAGAGAGTTGGCGCGATGCGATTAAGGCTTGGAAGCGTTCGGGCGCCGTCGTCCACCTCACAATGTATGGGCTTCCCCTGAGGCGTGTGATCAGGGCCATCAGGGACGACCCTTCGGATAAGCTCGTTGTTGTCGGGGGGGCGAAGGTCCCGGGCGAAGTCTACGCCCAGGCCGACTGGAACGTCTCAGTGACATCTCAGCCCCATTCTGAGGTCAGCGCCCTCGCCGTCTTCCTCCACGAGCTCAACGAGGGCAGGGAACTAGATGTCGCCTTCGAGGGAGGCAGGCTTCGGGTTGTCCCCCAGGAGCATGGCAAGAGGGTTGAGGAGCTGTCTGGGGAGTTTAAGATTTAAGTCCTGCCGAGGGGTTATTATAGAAGATAGTAGTAGGCTAGGACCTTGTTCAGCAGCGTAAGCGACGAGACCCTCAACCAGATCGCCCGGATCCTCGGTGGTGACGAGGGAGTTGCGATCATCAACGCCATCAAGAAGGTCGAGGAGACCACGGTGGAGGAGCTTGCCGAGAAAACGGGGATTCAGATCAACGATGTCCGCAGGATTCTCTACAAGCTCTACAACCACAGCCTCGTCACATCTCGCCGGTTCAGGGACAAGGAGACTGGGTGGTTCATATTCCAGTGGAGGCTCCAGCCCGAGCTCATAGAGGCCTTCGTCACGGGTATGAAGCAGAAGATACTGAAGAAGATCCAGAGCCGCCTAGAGTACGAGCTACAGCACGAGTTCTACCACTGCAATAACCCGACTTGCCCCAGGATTACATTCGAGGATGCGATGGACACCGTCTTCAGCTGCCCGGTCTGCGGAGAGCCTCTCAGGCCGGTCGACAATGAGGCGACAGTCGCCTTCCTCGAGAAGAAGTTAGCGGAGATAGAGGGTGAACTG
>Ga0315307_1001362_pt1 | contig 10907 bp, 4 predicted proteins | sample TDP2_MG_FD_203079 | JGI IMG/M metagenome (GOLD analysis project Ga0315307, IMG submission 203079) | Freshwater sediment microbial communities from Lake Towuti, South Sulawesi, Indonesia - TDP2 | ecosystem: Environmental > Aquatic > Freshwater > Lake > Sediment | place: Indonesia: South Sulawesi... | reverse complement strand
TTAATCGCTCAGTCGTCAGCCTCACCGCTTCCTCGAATTTCTTTCCCTTTTTCATGAAATAGTTGATCAGATGAGGCACGACTTCGGTATCGGTCTCCGACTTGAATTTGTAACCCTGCTTTATCAGAAATTTGCGGAGCTCGACGTAGTTCTCAATTATGCCGTTATGAACGACCGCTATCGTGCGAGCCTTATCGAGGTGAGGGTGAGCATTCGCCTGCGAGGGCATGCCGTGGGTGGCCCAACGCGTGTGGCCTATGCCAATAGTTCCGGGCATGTCGGCGAGATTTAATTTGCTGTGGATTTCGTCTATCTTCCCCTTGTCCTTCTTGACGTGAAGTCCATCCGAAATCGTGACGATGCCAGCCGAATCGTAGCCCCGGTACTCCAGCCGCTTGAGCGCATCGAGCAGGAGTGGAGCCGCCGGTCTCCCGCCGATGTAGCCGACTATGCCGCACAATTCGATACCTCGGCGACATTTAGTCCTGTTCGCTCTTAAACTTTCATTTGGGCTTCAACTTCCGAAGTTCTCGCTCGAGCAGTTCATGTACCAATTTTCCGTCAGCTCGCCCTCGCGCTTTTTCCATGATTATCCCCATCAATGGCTTCACCGCCGCTTCGCCCCGCTCCTCAACTAATTTCCGGTTCTCCCGAATTGCTCCAGAAACGAGCTTCAACACCTCAGACCTCGTCATCCTCTTCAGCCCCAGCTGTTTGATCGCATCTCGGACGGTGGCGCCTTTTGCCACATGCCTCAAAACGTCGGGGATTGCCTCCTTTGCGAGCTCACCCTTCGAAACGAGCTGAACGATGTCCCCGAAAGCATCGCTTGGGATATTTTCCACGGGCACGCCTTCCCTCCTCAGACTTACCGGAACCTCTTCTAGTGTCGTGGCGACTATAACTGGGGGAGCTCTGTACTTTTTGACAAGCTCCTCGAATAGCTCGGCTCGTTCCGATAAGCTCATACGTTTGGCGAGCTCCTCGCTGAGTCCATAGTTTCGAATAAATCTCTTGCATTTTTGCTCAGGCAGTTCCGGCAGCCGTCCCCTGATTTTTTTCAATCTATCCTCGGTGATCGGGATCGGCGGGATATCCGTTTCGACGTACATGCGGGCGGCACCAGGCAGTGGGCGCATGAACTCGGTGTTGCCATCCTGCAGGGCCCTGCGCGTTTCCTCGGGCACGCCCTCCAAGGCCTGATTCGCCCTTCCGACAACTGCACTCAGCGCACCCTCCGCTCTTTCTTTAGTATCGGCCACCAAGACCACAGCGTCGTCCCGCGAGGCATCCACGGCCTTTTTAAGTTCTTCGACCTCCTCTGCTGAAATCCCGCAAGCCGGCAACTCATCGGTGTGGAAGATGCCCCCAACCTTACCGTATATCTTCGCATAATCAGCTAGCTCGGTCCCAAACCTCCGATTTGGCTGCAGTTCCTTGCCGACCAGCCCGCCGAACTTCGGCAATTTGAGCGCTAGGACAACCCCACCCGTTTGGATGGCTCTGCTTATCACCTTCGAACCGGTTCTTGAAAAAATTCTGGTGACGTCGATGAATTTTTTCTCAACCCTTTCAGCTCCCCTCTTCATGAGCTCCTCCCTGATCTCGAGCAGCGCGACCTGCCTTTGGACCTCGCGTTCAATCACAGCCGAGATGAGCCCGAGCTCCTGGATCCCCTTTATCTCCTGCCTAGCACCGCCTTTGATGGAGATGTTTATGTCCTGACGAATGGTGCCTATCCCCCGCTTTACTCTGCCAGTGGCGCGTAGGATCTGCCCGATGTTCAAGGCGACCTCAGCTGGAGTATATGGGTCGGAGAAATCAGGCCCGGTAGCTATCTCCACGAGCGGTATCCCCAGCCTGTCCAGGCGATAGTCGATCAGTTCTTCATTTTCCCCAAACTTCCTGGCTGCATCCTCCTCGAGGCAGATCGTCGGGATGCTGATTCGCCCCCCGGCAGTTTCAATGTAGCCGCCAGTGGCAACCAAAGTCGTCCGCTGGAAGCCGCAGGTGTTGCTGCCGTCTATGACTATCTTTCGCATGGTGTGCGCTTCATCTACGGGGCTAGCGTTCAAAAGCAGCGCGACCTCAAGGGCGATATCAAGCGCCTCCTCATTCAGGGGATGGGGAGGTTCCTCGTCGAGCTCGACCAAACAGATAGTTTCTGGGTAAACGTCGTATCTGAACCCTTTTCCCTTGATCGCTTCCGCCAATGCGGCTCGATCCACCTCGCCGAGCTCGCTTTGAGTCGGCCTGAGCCGTCTCCTCACCTCTAGCGGCGGCTCCTCCTCTTGCAGGGTGGAGGGGCAGTTGCAGAACAGCTTATGGGTATCCAGCTCTTGATGGATCTCGATGCCAACCTTCAGGCCTAACTTTTCGTAATTGGGTTTCATGCGACTTCCCCGCATCTTCTATTTAGTAAAAATAGGAAAGGTTAACGGTAAAATAGCTTCGTCCAGTCGACCTGGACTTCCTTGAGACACCAATACATAATCCGAGAGTTATCTCTACTCGGCACATACGTCCGCTGCCCTCGTGGCATGGTGAGTTCGTTCCAGAGCGCATTCCCTTTCTCTGGCGAGGCGCATGCCAATTGCTTCTTACTTTAGTTAGCCTGTGAGGCTGACCGTCCAAATAAGAGGAAGCGACCGAGGTTAGAAGGGCTTTACTATCAGGACTGCGGCGATTATCACCACGACGACGACAGCGGCCACCACGTATACAAATAGGGAAATTCCACCGCTCGCGGCCTTCGCCGTGCACGTGGCGCTGTTCTCGTAGCCTGTGCCCCTCGCCGTCACGGTTATTGTGGTCGAGTCGCCATCAGCCGCGTTGTCCGGGATCTTGATGCTGAGCCTGATGCCGGTCCTTGAAGACCCTCCTGGTAATGGGATCGATGTGATAGAGAGGGTTGGGCCCCACCCCTTTGTATCCGTGGCATGCAAGCTGAAGTTGTCCGTATTTGTACCTTCATTTTTGACGGTCACTGAATAATTGAGGCTCTCGCCCGGCTCGCCGGACTTGGATGCTTGATCGATCGTCACCTTCACCCTCCCAACAACAGATACGGCATGAGCAATGCAGTTAGCGCTACCGCTCACCGCGGCATTCTCGGTAGAAGTTGCGGTGACTGTTATATTGTCCCGCATGCAGTTCTGAGCGGTAGATGGGATCCCAACGCTGAGGATGACCTGCCTATTCTCACCTGGGATGACGCCCGTGACCGTCGCGGAAAGCGTAAGGGTCCAGCCGTGGGTATCGATCTTGTTGAGGTTAAAATCCTCCGTGACGTTACCCTTATTCCGAACCGTGACCACGAATGTGACGGTTCTGCCGTTCTCGGCGCTGTTCTCGGCTGGCGAGATCGACACTTGGATGCCCCTGATGATCTCGGTGATGGCGTGCGCTATGCAGCTGTTCTCAGCACTTACTCCCGTCCCCGTCGCCGTGACCCGTATATTGTCCCTGGTGCAATTTTCCGCGTCGCTGGGTATGGCGACGGTCAGCGTTGCCGTCCTATTTTCTTTAGCCGGAACTGTAAGCGATGTCGGCGAGACGCTTGACGACCAGCCAGCATTATCAGTGGTACTCAAGGAATATGTGTCCGAGACATCACCCTCATTTTTGACCGTGACGATGAACGTAACGTTGCCTCCGAGTAGACCGCTCTTATAGCTCGGCGATATTGAAACGGAAACATTTCGGGTCGTATAGATAATCCTGAGGAAAGGACGTAGCCGATTGTCCCACCAATTATCCGATTCGAATTGACGGGTGTTGTTCTCGGGGTGATCGTCCGCCGGGCGCACGCAGAAGCTCGCTACTTTGTCCCCCGCGAACTCATGCTGCACGAAGGAGGTGACATCCCAGAAATACGCTTTCGGCTCATCCCTAGTCCCCCCACCTACATCGTTTGTATCCAAAGTAGTCCCTGGATTCGGCTTGTTGTTCCATGTTATTTCGTTTTCTAACCAATTGTCGTTCTCAACCCCGCAGCAAAGTATTGGTCTGTTTCCGCCATATGCGTCCCAGCAGAAGAGGTAGAGCCTTGCCTCAATTACATTTGCGTCGGATGGTATCTCTACAAGATTATCAAATTTCAGATACGCGTATTGCCAATATTGCTTATAGCGGCCAACACGTAGGTATTCTTTGTCGCCGAAGTTTCCATCGGGATCGTTATCGGTAACATACGCATCTTCCGTTGTTTCGAGTCGTTTGGCCGCATGCGCTATGCAGACATAATCGTCGCTGACCGGATATTCTCTAGCGGTCGCGGTCACAGTTATCTCATCTTCGGTACAAGGGCGGGTGTTAGAGGGTACGGTAACGCTTAGTATAACCGTCTGGTTCTCGTTCTCTGGCAACCTGAGCAGATAATTGTCTAGGGTCAGGCTCCAATCGGAGTCATCGTCGACGGTGAGATCTATTGTCAAATCCACATTCTCGGCGCCAGAGGTAGGAATACCGGTGTTTAAGACTCTGACCCTATACGTGATCGTTTCGCCGGGCATGCCCACTTGGTACTCCGGTATGATATACACGGTTATACTTGGCCCCAATTCAGCTAGGGAGCAAGTGCTGTATAGTCCGATCACGGTCTTTCCCAACTCCGACTGGTAGGCAGCTCCGATATCGGTCGCGGTGCCAACTTCCTCGAAGGTTTCCCAATCATCCCCCCACTTATCGGGAGGGTTAGCATATACTGCATCGTGCTGGAAGTAAATACCGAAGTTAAAGTTTTCTAGGATCTTGTTCTGTACTTTGTAAAAATTGTAGCCCTGGAAATCGGAGCCCTCCATGATGAGCAGGCCTCCACCTCCTTCAACGAAGTCCTTGATGGCTGTCACATCTGCATCTGGTAGCAAGCTCGGGTCGCCACCCGTGCTCCTGGCGCCAAGCTGGAGCTGAGGTATGACTAGGATGTCATATGCGGGAAGATTTATTTCCCGAAAAGGCCTGCTATCGCCACCAATATTGTAACCTCTATTCGTAAGTGCTGCAACTAAGTCTGAACATCTGTCTCTATTGTTGTAAACGCCGTATCCTTCATACCAGAGCACCTCAGTCGCGCGGGACTTCATCCACTGGAAGGCTTTATCGAGCAGGACATCTATATGGGGGTGGGGATTATCGGGATCGTTCCACCTAGGGGGATTGTTAGGATCGTTCGTCTTGCCGCGGCATGATGGAACGAAACCAGCTGCTACGACCGCACCAGTGCCCATCCTCTTCGCTACCATTATTGGCGGGCGACTCCCAGGCGGATACTCCTTCCAAGGCTTAATCCCCTCTCCTCCTGATGCGTTTGTGTTATAGGTGCCATCTTTGCCCCATAGCACGATTGAATATACCTGAGCCTCAACCGTATCTATTAAAGCCAGCATCGGCGCCAGCGATGAAGCGATCACCGGAATGAGCAACAAGGTAACTTTTAAGGTCCTTCCCCTCAATTTCCTCATGTCTCATTCCTCGGTCTGTTTATTTGTTTAACAGATTAACAAAATAAATTTTTCGGTTCAGAACTGCGCTTTAAAGGCGAGGAAGTTGATGCCCTTTAATTCCGCGAATAGAACTCGCTCCCAGCCCCTTTGGGAAGTTAATGACCTTCCATGGCTCGCGACTAGAGGGGGGAGCGAGAAATCCCAAAATGTTCTGTTAATGTTAGAGAGAGTATCTTCAGTTCACAAGAATGTAGGCGGGGCGCTCGCGACGCCCCTCCGGAACTCGTGCCAGCTTGCTAGTCCGGTGTATAGGCCCACAGCATTCTAATGTCAACAATCCCGTTGAAGAGGCCGCCCCTCTTCCATGCTGGGGCATATGGCCATTCCCTTCTGATTTCATTGAGCCTAGTGAAAAGTTCTCGCCGCCGCGTTGGATTTATGACCCTAACGTTGTCCGACCCTTCGAAGGTGATTCCCGCTACCTGCCCTGTTACAGTCGCGGTGTAAATGCCAGATGAGGAAAACAGGGCATGGACCGTTGCTCTATCGAACTTCACCATAAGATCAGGCACGCCATCCTTATCGTAATCGCCTATTGCGGTCGGCCAGTTTTCGGCTGGAACATTGCCGGTTTCAACAATGAGTCTTATGGTGCTTACGTCTATGCTCTCCACGCTGTAGCCGGAGGGCAACTCGATGTAGCAGGTTACCAATTCGCCTTTACTTCTGAGATTTAGGGTATCTGGGTCGATATCGATCATGGCAGGTATGAGTATGCCGACCTCCACTGCGTGCGCTACGCAGGAAGCCCTATTTTCCACCGCTGGCTCATGCAGCAATTTAGCGATGACTGTCACGTTATCCTCGGTACAACTCGCAGCATCGATGGGGATGGTAACCCTCAAATTAGTCATCATGTTTTCGCCTGGCTGGATGATGAGCCAATCGTCATCTAACTCGAGGTGCCAGCCGAGGTTATCGATACCCTCAAGCGAGAAGTTGTCCTCGACGTTGCCTGTGTTTTTGACCGTGACGGTGTACGTCAACGTCGTCCCAGGTGTCCCGCTCCGATAGGTGGGTGAGATCGACACGTTTACGCCCCTCGTAATCATCACGGTGATAGCGTGCGCTATGCAGCTGTTCTCAGCGCTTACCCCAGTTCCAGTCGCGATGACGCGCACGTTGTCCCTAGTGCAATTCTCCGCGCCGCTTGGTATGGCGACGGTCAGAGTTGCCGTGCCCGATGCCCCAGCCGCGAGCGAAAGCGATGAGGGGGAAATCGTCCGACTCCAGCCCGCGTTATCAGCGGTCGTCAGGGAATACGTGTCTGAAACATTGCCCTTATTTTTGACCGTGACGGTATAGCTGAGCGTTGCTCCAGGAGCTCCGCTCTGGTAGCTCGGCGAGATCGATACATCGACGCCTCGAACGACTTTCACGTGGGCCAGGCAGCTCTTGTTATCAAATATCGCCGCATTATCCTTTGAAGTGGCTTTAACCCATATGTTGTCCCAAGTACAGCCCCTAGCGTTCGCCGGTATCGTGACGGTCAGCTTCGTCATCCTGTTTTCACCCTTCGGGACCAGGAGCCAGGTGTTATCGAGGGCCAGTGTCCAGCCGGAGTTATCCCCCCTCGTGAGTTGGAAGTTCTCCTGGACGTTGCCCATGTTCTTGACGGTGACGGTGAAGGTTACCGAGCGCCCGTTCTCGTTCTCGAGGTAGGCTGGCGGACTCGGATCAATCACCACCTGAACTCCGCTCGCGATCGTCACGTGGGCTATGCAGCTGTCGTTATCGCTCTTCGTGTTATCCCCTTGAGAGGTCGCCTTGACCCATATGTTGTCCTCGGTGCTACCTGTCGCATTCCCAGGTATGCGGACGCGCAGCGTGGTGGTCCTATTTTCACCCTGTGGGATGTTCTCGAGCCGATAATTGTCGAGCCATACGTTATCTCCCCAGCCAGTGTTGTCACCTTTAGACAGGTTGTAATTGTCTGGACCGAGTGTTCCAGTGTTCTTGACGGTAACAGTGTAGGCCAGATTTTCGCCTGGCAAGCCACTTCGGTAACTTGGCGATACCGATACATCGACGCCCCTAGCGCCCGCGGCGAGCACCTTTATCGTCGTCACAGCTGGGGTGGTGGAACCGATGGTGGATTCGGCATAGTCTATCGAGCCGCCCCAGCCGGCTTTATTGATCGGGTGGTTGTCCCATGGTGCTCGATGGGGGGTTCCTCGACTCGCGGCCTGCATGTAAATCTCGATGTCGAAATACCCGTCAGTTGGGTCGCCCGTCGTGTTATAAACTTTAAATGTCCACCTTTTTCCATTGGTCCCAGATCCGGACAGGAGTTCCGTCGTGTTCTCCAACCAAATGGGCGAGGGACCCGGGAGATTATCGCCGTCGTTGTCTATGAAGGCCCTCGTGTACATGACCGTGAAGTTCTCGTCAGCGCGGTTATTATCCTCCCAGACGATTGTGATGCCGTAATACCCGTTCACATCCGGTTCATCCCACACCAGCTCAGTGCGGAGGACGAAGATGCCCCCCGGAGTGACTTGGATCACCTTGAGACTGTAGTTAGTGTCAACAAACCCCGCCGCAGAAACGGGTGTAGCGATGAATACTATCGATGTCACCAAAGCTAATGCCAGCAGTATAGACACTAGGCGCCAATTAAGATACTCGGTTTTCACTTTTAGCCTCCTTTTTCATAGCATTCAACCCCGATATAAGTCGATAACTATGATAAAAGCTTTTGCGCGCTGCAATGAGGCTAAGAAAACTAAAGGGAGTCACTTCAGCAGAGACCAAGCTCTCATGAAGGTCCGTAGGGCCACTGCCCTCGTATGTCCATGATCTCCTTCCAGAGATTGTCCCTCTCAGGTAGCGAAGCATATGGCCACTCAGTCCTGACGCCCACTAGCCTGCCCCAAAGGACGTCCCTGTCCACGACGAAGCTAGCGATTGTCGAGATCACGTCCTCGGTGTTGTCCGTAGTTAAGACCAACGCGACCTTCTCCACGGGCCTGTTCTCGGGATGTGGCACGTTTTCCACAAAGGCCACGTGTGCGGGCGTCGTGCCTTCCCATACGACGTTCTCGTTCTCGAACATGTTGTCGTAGTCGTAGAACTTGACGACGAGCTTTGATCCATTTTCGAGCTGGAGGTCAACATCAAGGCCAACCTTGTAAAGGGTGACGAGGCTGAACTCGGCCTTTGGCTCTTCGAATGAAACCGACAATGGCTGAGTATACGATACCCCACCTCCTCCGTAAACCTCCATTCGGACGTAGCTGACCCATGGAGCGGGGATATAAGAAGCTTTATTATCGACCAGCTCTTTGTTTTCCAAAAGTATGCCGTTATCTCCTATGAAAAGGACGTATTCGCCTGGGGAGATTATCACTATTACATTTTCGTCCTCCACTATGATGTTGTCTATCTGGGGTCCAACCCCCTGCCCTAGAGGGGAATTCTCTATGCAGTAGAAGTTACCCTCCTTAAAACTTTGAAGGATGTTTTCTTTATTCAGGGACTCAGCGTTGACCACGTTCCAACCATATCTACCTATGTTTCCTGTGGAATGGGCATCATCGTTCATGACGCCGTACACCAGCCTGTTCTCGCTTAGGAGGGTGTCCCACATCTCTCTAGCCGCCGGGCCGCTGGTTGCATCACCGTGGATCTCCATTCCCCTTGCCCCGGCATCTACAGCCGCTCTTAAATTGTCCAGAGGAACACCAGAGTAAGCTGGGTGGGCTGGGATCGCAATTCCCCCCTGACTCAGAACCTCGTTCACCCAATCGACCATGCTCCCACTACTTGAGATCCAGTTTTCGATGCCTATAGCGAGCATGTGCGTGGGCCAATACCCCACTTCCTCCCCATTTATCCCCAAGAAATACGGTAGATCAGTAAATTGTTCCGAATTTGTCAAATATCTATGATCGGTTATCGCGTTGAAAGAATAGCCATTCGCGCGGTAGGCGGTCATCATCTCATAAGCAGTATTTGACCCGTCGGAGTTTTCCGTATGCGAGTGAATGTTGCCCTTAAACCAGTATGGGTAGTTCTTATACGGGCTTGACACCCTTACCCCGCTAAATATTGTTACGTGGGCAATGCATGAGTCGGAGTCGCTCACCGTATTATCAGCCTGCGAGCTGGCGGTCACTGCTATGTTATCGTTGGAGCCTACCGCATTGTCCGGGATCGTGACGCTAAGCGTCGAAGTCCTGTTCTCGCCAGCTGGAACCGCAAGTGAGGTTGGGGAAACACTCGGGCTCCACCCCAAGGAATCGTTCACGCTCAGATCATAGGTGTCGGAGGCGTTGCCGGAGTTGACGACGGTGACGGTGTAGTTGAGCGTTGCGCCGTTCAAACCGCTCTGATATTCGGGCGATATCGATACATCTACCCCATATTTTGGCGCCATCACGAGGCCATAGCCATATACATTGTCCTTTCCGGCGGGACCTAGGTCCTGAGCAGTCTGTTGTAAGATCGATCTCACTTGAGCATTAGTCAAGCTCGGGTTCTTCGCCCACAAAAGCGCCGCCGTTCCGGCGACGTGCGGCGATGCCATCGAGGTACCATTGGCCCAGGCATAGGTGGATCCCTTATAGGTAGATAGGACACTAACACCCGGAGCGGCCAACTCGAGGAAGGGGCCTGAGTTGCTCCAAGAGGGCGCTTGATCGTTGTTATCAGTCGCGCCGACCGCTATCACGCTATCGTAAGCGGCGGGGTAGGAGATCTCGATCGTATTTGGGTCACCATCCCCTTCGTTGCCGGCGGCGGCCACCAACAGAAGGCCAGCGCTGTACGCTCGATCACAAGCATCATTTTCAGATTGAGAATAATCGCTTGACCCATAGCTCATGTTTAACACCTGCATGCCATTTTGCACGCACCAGTCCATTCCTTCGATGACATCGCTGACGTAGCCCTCGCCATTATCCGCAAGGACCTTCACCGCATACAACCATGCAGCTGGGGCGACTCCGACCACGCCGATGTCGTTGCTAATGGCGGCCACGGTGCCCGCGACATGAGTCCCATGCCAATGTCCGTCGTTCCACTTCGCCGGATCGGTGCTGTTTTCGCTACCTACGACTGAGATGCCTCCCTTGATATTCGCCGCTAGGTCCGGGTGATCGTATTGGATGCCTGTATCCAAGATCGCCACCTTGATGCCCGCGCCGGTCGAAGATGACCACGCGCTTGGCGCCCCTATCCTGGTTATCCCCCACGGCACCTGCTGTCCCGATACATGGACGATCCCATCAAGTTCAACGTATGCGACGGCGGGATTTTTCCTCAGCTCCTCGAGTGCCCGTTCTGGCACCCTAGCCGCCAGCCCTGGGATAATGCGGTATGTGGTGATCACTTCGCCCCCGAGGCTACGGACCGAGGCGATGTCCTGCTTTTCCTTGAAAACGATTATCGCCCGAACCATCT
>Ga0315307_1001361_pt1 | contig 10913 bp, 11 predicted proteins | sample TDP2_MG_FD_203079 | JGI IMG/M metagenome (GOLD analysis project Ga0315307, IMG submission 203079) | Freshwater sediment microbial communities from Lake Towuti, South Sulawesi, Indonesia - TDP2 | ecosystem: Environmental > Aquatic > Freshwater > Lake > Sediment | place: Indonesia: South Sulawesi... | reverse complement strand
CACCGGTTATGGAGCAATACCTCTTTGACACGCTCGTGGCCATGGTTATGACCGCTAAGCGTAATCTTCCACCTGACCGTGCCCTTCACCTTTTCGGTGCGGGTCATCCCTTCATGTTTTCCTTGGCTGTCGCCCTAGGTTGCGACCTGTTTGATTCAGCAGCCTACGCCATTTACGCTCGAGAAGACCGTTACATGACGGAAACTGGAACCATAAGGTTGAGTAGAATCGAATATTTTCCCTGCTCTTGCGCAGTTTGCGCCACAACAGAACCAGCACGCGTTAGAGACATGCCAAAGCAGAAACGACAGGAATTTCTGGCTCAACACAATTTGCATGTCAGCCTAGCCGAGGTCAAACGGATAAAGCAGGCAATAATAGAGGGTCGGCTCTGGGAGCATTTAGAGATGAAGTCGTATGGGCACCCCGCCCTTCTTCGAGCCCTTAAGGGTCTAGGAAAATACGGTGATTACTTGGAAGCCCACACTTCGGTTTCAAAGAAGAGCGGGCTGTTCTTTTATGGTTCTGGAGACTTGACGCGACCTGAGGTTGTGCGCCACAGCAAGAGACTTGTAGAGAGGTACGCTCCACCAAAAGACGCAGAGATTCTTCTGCTCTTGCCTCAGACTCGGAGCAAACCTTTTCACAAGTCGAGAGAACACAGCAGAGTCTTTAAGGAAATTGAACGAAAACTTGGCGACAAAAGGAGTTTGATTCACGTTTGCACTTATGCAGCACCCTGCGGTGTGATACCTATGGAACTTGACGAGGTGTATCCACTCTCACAACACGAGGTTGCGTCGCCCTTCGACTTCGAAACCATTAGGCATGTGTCTGAACAGGTTGGACGCTACATCGCAGCCAGACACTATAGTAAGGTTATACTGCTCCAAGATGTTGAAACTTGGAAGGACAAGATAGCCTCAGTGTGCAAGCGGGTGTGCAGAGAAAAGAAGATTCAGTTGACAATTTTGTCACCGACAAAACCGTGGAACAAATCAACATTGAACCGTCTAATCGATGCAGTGCAGATGATTGTGGGTGAAAAAACATGATATGTGTGGACTTACATTTGCATACTCGGTTTTCTTTTGACGCTTCAATCAACCCGAAGTTCTTGGCAGATGCGCTTAACACCCATCAAGTAATCAAGGGAGTGGCTGTGACCGACCACAACACTCTTGAGGGATACTTTCACGTCCGCAGGTTTGCAGCAGCCTACGAAGATGTGGTGATTGTCCCAGGAGTTGAAGTAAGCACTGTGCTTGGAGACGTTATCGTTTTAGGTGTAGAGGAAAAGCCGGCATACTGGTCAAGCCTTGAGAGTGTTGTGGACTTCGCTCGCGACAGAAACGGAGTCATCATCATACCTCATCCATACCGTGGAGGCGGCATTGGAGATGCAACTAAAAAAATTCCGAACGGATTCGCAGCGGTAGAGGTTGCAAACCCTGATGCCTCGGTCGAAGAGAACAAAATGGCAGAGATGCTGGCTAAAACTAGAAACATGCCAGGCGTTGGTGGAAGCGATGCTCACCATATTTACCAGATGTGGAAGGCTTACACGCAAATTGACGCAGACGCAAACATTGAAAGTGTTTTGAAAGCAATCAAGAACGGCAGCGTAAACGCTGTGTTAGCCAAAAACTTGATTTAAAATGCGCTGTTTTGGAAAGAGGCTATTGTTTGTCGTCACAGTATGCGTTTTTTCTTACGTTAAAATTCAGCCATAAAACGATAACCCCCAACTATTTTTGTGTGGAATCAGCAAATGTTAACTGAATGATTTAAATGTGGGAACAGCGTCTTAACAGTGAAAATAACAATAAACTTGCATGTTTGCAGACGTTTGTGAATTGTGGATGGTGGACATCGACCGTTGAAAGTGCAGTTTTTGGGCGCCACGCGAGAAGTTGGGCGCTCAGCAGTGGCTGTAATGACTGAAAAAACCAAACTTTTGCTGGACTACGGTGTCATGGCTGACCATGAACCAGGTTTCCCAATGCACGTTCCACCCAAAGAAGTAGACGGTGTAGTCATGACTCATGGGCATCTCGACCATTCAGGCGCCGTTCCAATATTTCACATGCAGGAGAAGATACCGGTTTTCGGAACACGCTTAACCTTTGAGTTCGCTCAGTTGTTGATCTCCGACTTCATCCATCTTTCGGGTTACTATCTTCCCTTTGAGTACATAGAACTGCGTACCATGATGCGAAATACCGTCAATTTAGACTACAGAGAAAAACGCGCGGTCGGAGACATTCAAATGCAACTTATAGACGCTGGACACCTGCCCGGAAGCGCCCAAGCCTTGATTGAGGCGAATGGGAAACGCCTTGTTTACACAAGTGACTTCAACACAATAAACACGCGGTTACTGAAAAGCGCAGACAAAGACTATGGACCAATCGACGCATTCATTATAGAGAGCACTTACGCTAATGAAGAGCATCCTGAGCGAGCGGCTTTAGAAAGGGAGTTTGTTGAAAAAGTCACCGATGTGGTGGAAAGCGGTGGAACAGTGCTAATCCCTGCCTTCAGCGTTGGACGTTCCCAAGAAATCGCCTGCGTTTTAACTGCGCATCATTTTGAATACTCTATGACTGTTGACGGCATGACCCGTGAAGCTAACCGTATACTCTCGAACTACACGATGTTTCTGCGTGAGCCGCGCCTCTTTTTGGATGCTGCTCACTCGGCAAATGTGGTTGAAGGGTGGAGGGACCGCCGTTTGGCAACGGGTAAACCTGGTGCTATTATCTCGCCCGCTGGTATGCTCAAGGGTGGACCTGCAGCATTTTATGTTCAGAAGTTGGGAAAGAAGAGCCGCAACGCCGTGTTTTTGGTCAGTTACCAGATTCCGGGCACGCCTGGTCGTGAATTGTTGGAGAAGGGCAGATGTGTCATCGATGGAAAAATGCGCAAAATCAAAGCGCAGGTGGAACGCTTTGATTTCTCGTCTCATTCAGGCGCCAGCGAACTTCAAGAAACAGTCCGGAAGCTGGAGGGCAATCCGAAGGTGTACGTAATTCATGGTGCTGAGGGCAACTGTGAACGCTTTGCAAAATGGATTAAGGAAGAAACTGGATTTGAAGCCGTGGCACCAAGGTCAGGAGACATATTTACAGTTTAGATTTCTCCAGCCTGAGGAAAGCAATGTTGAAAATATTTCTTCTCCAAATTGGGCAAGTCAACGTGGACGCTTTGCAATTCCTCCAACGCGGGTTGAAGCAGGAATTTCCCCAAACTGAAGTCACCGTTCTAGAAACAGTCATGCCTATCCTCCGCGAAGCATACAATTCGTTTAGGCAGCAATATCATTCAACCCACTTATTAACAAAGATGAGCAATTACATCAAAAAGTCTGAAACTCAACATACACTAGGCGTGACCGAAGCCGACCTCTATACACCCAGCTTAAACTTCGTTTTCGGAGAAGCCCAGTGCCCAGGCAAAGTCGCACTTGTTTCATTATGTCGACTGAAGCCACAATTCTACGGAGAACCGCCCGACAGCCAACTGTTTCATGAGCGGGCATTGAAGGAAGCTGTACACGAGATAGGTCACACACTTGGGCTTGGACACTGTAAAAATCCTTTGTGCATAATGTTTTTCTCCAATTCCATCAATGACACCGACCGAAAGAGAGCTAAATTCTGCGAAGAGTGCCGCCCATTAGTTCTTAGAGTTTTAGAAAGTAAAAATTAGACTTCTCGGATTTCGCATCTGAGTTTCTTTATAATCTCTTCAGCCTTCGTCGGTTCAACCTTGATAGTATAGAGTTTCTTAGGCGTTCGCAGCTTTAATTTCACGGTTTTCCTCAATCTCTTTATGGCACAGTATTCCGCTCTATCAGACGCTTCAACAAACTTGTCCACGTCAAAGACTTCTTCAGGCATGGCTTGATTCAACCTCGCATTTCAACAATGTTGTAGGTCACAATGTTTTATCTGTTTTGGTTAGAAAAGCGGCATGAAAATTTCTTGATATATTTCGCTAGTTGAAACATCTTACTTATACTAAGATTTTCTATCAATTAATTTGACGAAGAATTAGGTGACGTAAATAAGGAAAATAGCGCAGAAAGGTCTCGTAGATGGCTAAGTCTTTGGATTTCATATTTCAATTTCCACCTATTCACGGCGTTTTTGACACAGGTTTCGGAGTCGTTTACATCTTCGGTGAACTGCACGAAAATGAGATTGAAGACATTTTAGTGCATGAGACACTGCATTATGTTCTGCATCGAGTAGCTGGCAAAAAGGCTAGCCTAAAACTAGACCGAGTTTATGCCCAAATATTTTCAGACTAGATAAAGAGAGACGCTTTGAGACCTATCCTGCTCGGGGTTTTCCTTTGCTGATAGTTTTCTTCTGCAGTTTTGCAGGCTTACTTTCTACGGGTTTAGGTTGAGGTTTTGTCTTTTTGGCTAGCAATGATTCTTTGATTGAGTTGGCCAATTGAAGGGCGAAGGTGCGTTCAACAAAATAGTGATCTGCATGGTTGGTGGTTTTCATTGTCAAAACGATTCCGTCTGGATACTTATAATTGTTGGGTGCCGCTGGCGTCATAGTCGCGTAAGAGGAATCCCAACCGTAGAGATGTCTCAATCTTTCCATTCTCGCTTGCATCAGACTTTCACCTAGATTGAACCAAAAATATGAGCGAGTTAGCCATTTCAACCTTATGAATTCCAAATCATAATCCCAAATATCGACGAAAAAGACATATCTTCTACACTATCCAAACCGACAGCGATTCATTAATCTGTGAAGATGCTAGAGAGGAGCGCAAAGAATCCAAGGAGTATAAATGGAGGGCTAGATATTGCAGTCTAGCATGTGGTTAGTATTCTCGGTTCTTAATGGGTCTACTCGTCGTCTGCCAAGTATTTTAGGTCAAAAGGCTTAATCTTGAACCCTGAGTCAAGGCTGACAATGAACGATTCAAACGTGCTCACGGACTCTCCCCAATGCATGGCATAGCTTCGCATAAACTCAGCGTACCTCGAATAGTTCTTGTGAAAGGAAATCATGACAACGTCGCTTCCAAGTCCTTCACCATCCGCAGCGAATATAACGTTAGGATGCTGATCTACCCATTCCTTTGCACGTTTCAATATTTTTTGCGTTTCTTCCGCCGTTGGGTAAGTTCTCATTTTGCTAAAGGTGAATGCTAAGATTTCGTAGTCAAGCTTGGCGAAGTCCGGAATAACCGTGTAAGTTTGTATATAGTCCCTTTTGTCGAGTTGGTTTCTTAATCTGCTGATGGTTGGCTGTGAACTTCCAAAGAGCTTAGCTATGTCTCTGTCGCTTCTTCTGGAGTTCTTCAACAACTCCTTTAGTAAACGAATAAGTTTTTGCTCGCTCATGTTCCCCTCATTGTAGAGAAACTTATTTAAAATCTTTTGCGAATGCTTAACAGCAAAACTGGGCTTTCCAGTTCAGGTTTCTGCCTCCTTTGAAAAGTCACCATAGAATCGGTTGATGGAGGATGATATACAAAACGTTATATGTTCACTTTACAATAGTTAGAATCGTGCCTAGTGATGGATTTGGAATCAGACACCTTGAAAATGATGAAGAGAAAGAGAGCAAAGAGTGGCTTCGAAATTATTGCATTCACTTTTGCAAAAAGCCGAAGGGAAGAACATTTAAAACCTGAAAAATATGAGGAATCCATGAAGAAGACAAGAGAGTGGTTTATTAAGCAACCAAACGTCATCTTCGCTTCAGTTGGAGAAGGACTAGGATGGGATCGCGTTTGCGTGTCATTGCACAAAAGTTACTCGGAGTTTGCGGAACTAAAAAGAAAGCATGACACGGAACTCGCAAACCTCATAACCAAAAGCCAAAGCTTCATCGCGGACATGAATCCAATAGTCATTTTAAAGTCGTTTCCTATCAAATATTTAGAAGAAGCAAAATAATATGTGCGCATGAACTTCTCCAAAAAATAATCTCCTGTATCATTTGATGGGGAAAATTACTATTTGGTACAATTTTCATCGCACATAGTAATTGATTCAACATCAATATAGTAGCATCACTGAATTTTTTTCAATTCGGAAATACTGGTTACAGCTTTTTAACTGCAGCGCGCGCCATACAAAAATAAAAGCTTTTATAAGTTTAACGTTCCAATAACTGAGAATTTAGGTGACTTGCTTTGGTTAAAACTGTATATGTAGTAGCTGCGGCCGTTATCATCACTGCGCTAGTCGTTGGTGGGGTGGGATGGTATCTTCTGAGGCCAGCACCTCCTGCGAATGTGCTTGAAATTTACCATTGGTGGACTTCGGGTGGAGAAGCTAAGGCGATAAATGCTCTTGTCGATGTTTTCAAGGCTAAATACACTGATGTAGCAGTGATACAGAGTCCAGTGGCCGGTGGAGCGGGGTATGTGTTTAAAGCGGTCATCAAGCCCCTGGTGCTTGCCGGAGAGGCCCCTGATGCTTTCCAGATGCACGCTGGATATGAAGGCAAGCCCTATTTTGACGGAGGCTACTTGGATCCGATAACCAGCCTCTGGAAGGAAGAGGGATGGGAAAGCGTCATACCAAAGGTAGTGCAGGACATGGTGAAGTTCGGTGAGGAATACTACGCTACTCCGGTAAACATTCATAGATCCAACGTGGTGTGGTACAACAAACCCGTCCTTGTTGCAAATGGTATAGATCCTGCTACCTTGACCACTTGGGACGCTTTCTTTGCCGCATGTGATAAGCTAAAAGCAAATGCAACTCATCCCATAACTTACCCCATAGCTCTTGGAGATATAGGCAAGTGGGCGGCCACACATGTTCTTGAGCAAATCATAGCAAGTGAGGGAATAGCCTTCTACCAAGATTGGGTGAATGGAAAGGTTACATCGGCAACTGACACCAAGCTCCTTCACGCGTTGGAGATCTTCAAGAAATATCTAGGCTATGTCAACACGGATCACGCCGCTCTAACATGGGATCAGGCGACAGCAAAGGTAATCAAAGGAGACGCTGCGTTTAACATCATGGGAGACTGGGCTAACGGAGAGTTCTTTGTTGCAAACAAGGTACACGGCACGCACTACGGAACGTTACCAGTCCCTGGAACTGCGGGCTTGTACGGGCTTGTCATAGATTGCTTCCAGCATCCCAAAGGTGTGAAGCACCCAGAGAACTCCTTAAAATGGCTAAAAGTCGTTGGTTCCAAGGAGGGCCAGGATACGTTCAACCCGATTAAGGGCTCCATACCCGCACGCACTGACGCAGACGTAACTAAATACGGCCTGTATCAAAAAGACGCCATAGCCGCCTTTAAAGCAGCCACACACATGTACCCAAGTGTGGCACACGGAAGTGGTGCACCCGAGGCGTTCACCGCAAAGCTAGATGACATAATGTCTGCTTTCGTGACGAACAAAGACGTTAACGCAACAGCAAAGGCTTTGACTGACGCAACGAAGGCTGCAAGTGCCGACTACACCAAAGTGTGGTCATTGTAAAAAAAAGATACGCTTGTCGAAGCAAAACGACAAAATATTGCCAAGTCCCCTTTTTTTCTTTTGTAAGACTAAGTAAATCGCGATCGATATCCGTCCCAAATAGTCCTTGACAATTACTTTAAGCCATAGGAGCACCTGCATCCCTGAACTGGCAGCTTGGTCCAAAACCATTGCCTGGAACAGCAAGTTCAGGTGTTTTTAAGAGACTCCAAGGAAAGGTTTTTTATTTTCTCGAATCTTCTATTTGGGTGAAGTTGTGACTCGGGAAAACGGGAACCAACAGTCGGGGATTGGCTTCTGAACGGTTTAATAACAAAAAAATGTCAAGGTCGTCAAAAAAATGAGGTTGCCCTCTAGAAAAGTGTTTACACATGACACGATTGTCAACTTACTCTTTGTTCTGCCATCCATAGTGCTTGTAGGCTACTTTGTCTATGTCCTCATCGGATGGAATGTGGTGGTATCCCTCTCAGACTGGAAACCTGGAAGCCTTACTCCAAGCTACAATATCGTGGGAGTCGACCAATACCTAAGCTTGTTCCAAGACCCAATATTCTTAACCTCCCTAACAAATAATATCATTCTAATACTGCTTTTTGTGCCTTGCAGCCTTGGTTTAGGTCTCTTTTTGGCCATACTCCTAGACTCGAAGGTGAGAGGTGAGGCCGTCTTTAGGAGCATCTACCTGCTGCCATTTTCCCTCTCGTTTGTAGTCACAGCAACTTTGTGGGCATGGATGTATAACCCAGATGTGGGGGTCATAAACACCCTATCGGAGAAAATCGGGCTTGGGTTCCTAAAATCCGGATGGATCACGGACCCTAACCTAGCATTATACTGTGTCATCATGGCCATTGTATGGCAATTCTCAGGATACACGATGTTAATTTTTCTGGCTGGAATAAAATCCATTCCCGAGTCTCAAGTAATGGCAGCGGAAGTCGATGGGGCAACAGGTTTCAACTTGTATAGACGCATTGTAATCCCGCAACTAAAAGCTCCGGCCCTAAGCGCATTTGTTGTTCTCATGATATTTGCCCTCAAGGTATTCGATTTCATTTTTGTGTTAACAGGCGGAGGACCTGGATACTCCACGTACGTCTTACCCTTAATGATGTTTAGAGAGACTTTTTCCATGACACACTTCGCCTATGGAGCTGCCATCGCGACTCTATTATTCTTGTTCGCGCTCGTGATAGTTGTGCCATATCTTTACCTATCTTCACGGAGGGAGATGGACTGAGATTTCCCAAACTTGGACGAATAATCCTTTACATTCTGCTAGTTTTTTTTGTACTAGTATTTCTGCTTCCTCTATGGACCTCCATCACAACTTCCTTTAAAACTGGGCAGGATGTTATCTACACAGTTCCTGTGGAACCACCACTGTCTCCAACTATTGAGCCATTAATAACGGCCTTTAACCTCATGAAAGGACCCTTACTGAACAGTCTCATATTCACGGGAGCTGCAATGATCCTTTCATGTCTTTTGGGTTCCATCAACGGCTACATATTAACTAAGATTAGGTTTAAGGGATCCAATACGATATTTCTACTCTTTTCGATTGGAATATTCCTTCCATATCAAGCGGTTCTTGTCCCCTTGGTGCTGACCATGTCAAGGTTGGGATTGTACAACAACATCGCAGGGCTAATCTTAGTACATACTACCTACGGCATTACCATAACTACTCTCCTTTTCAGGAATTTCTATGGACTTATCCCCAATAGCCTCATAATGGCGGCTAAAACAGATGGGGCAGGGACATGGACAATATATCGACGCGTAGTATTGCCCCTTTCCCTGCTTCCATTCGTAGTCGCAGGGGTTCTTCAGTTCACCAGCATATGGAACGACTTTCTCTTTGGCGTGGTGTTGGCCAGAGGCGCAGAGGCCCTACCAGCTTCGGTGCAACTGGCAAATTTGAAGGGAACCACCGAAGTTACATGGAATATTCAAATGGCAGGGACGTTATGGTACGCTCTACCCGTCTTAATTATTTATATAATCATGGGAAAATATCTGATACGTGGATACATGGCTGGAGCTATTAAAGGGTAGTACGGTAATGGCGAATGGTTAGCATAACTATAAAAAATTTGACGAAAACATATGGAAACACTATAGCTGTTAAGGACCTAAACCTGCAAATAAAGGATAAGGAATTCTTTGTGTTCTTAGGTCCATCTGGATGTGGCAAAACAACAACCCTTTTTGCTATTGCAGGCTTAGTCGAAGTAGATGCAGGGGAGATATGGATAGGAGATGAACTGGTAACCTCTGTGGAGCAGGGCATTCACAAACCACCCCGGGAGAGGGAAATTTCAATGGTGTTTCAAGACTATGCTATCTACCCCCACATGACAGTATTTGATAACATTGCATTTCCGCTTCAAATCAGGAAGACAGATAAACATGAAATTGAGGAAAGGGTTAAGAAAACCGCAGAACTTCTAGGCATATCTCAACTTTTAAACAGGAAACCAAGGCAACTCAGCGGAGGTCAGAGACAGAGGGTTGCATTGGGGAGGGCGATGGTCAGAAGACCTAAAGTCTTCCTGATGGACGAACCCCTCGCAAACCTAGACGCAAAGCTTAGGGTTCAAACGAGGACCGAGTTGAAGAAATTGCAGCTGGAGTTAGGGGTGACTACCGTATATGTCACTCACGACCAAGTAGAAGCCATGACCATGGCAGATAGAATCATGGTTCAAAGAGACGGCATAACCGAACAGATAGGTACTCCCGACGAACTCTACAATCACCCTTCAAACCTCTTTGTCGCGGGTTTCATCGGATCCCCGGAAATGAACTTTATGGACTGCGCTTTGGTTGAAGAAAAGAAGGGACTATGCTTAGATGCGAAAGAATTTAAGATATTCTTGCCATCCAAGGTGTCCTCTGAGCTAAGAAGCTTTATTGGCAAGCAAGTCATAATGGGCATCAGACCAGAAAACATCTATGAAAGTAAATCTGTCGAGGCGAATACCATGGAAAATGCTGTTAAAATGACCCTAGACCTTATCGAACCTGTAGGGCCATTCCTGCTCTTACACCTCCGGGCAGGCCGGATTTCACTCGTGGCAACAGTTAAAGATACAAGAGCGAGCGCAGGTCAAGAAGTAATTATGGAAATGGATCTTAGCAAGATACATCTATTTGATAAGAAGACAACTAAAGCAATAGTGTGAATTCTCTCGCAATAGCTATATAGCTGATTCAAGGTTCAAACATGATCGTTATAGCGAAAGCTTAGGACTGGATTTAGTTCACGTAGATATGGGTGGTGTTTAGGTGAAAGCTGCGGTTCTTCGCAATGTAGCGCCGATTGAGCAGAAGCCGCTCAGTATTGATGACGTTCCAGCTCCAGCAGTTGGAAAAGGACAGGTTATAATAAAAGTCGGAGCTTGTGGAGTTTGTCGATC
>Ga0315307_1001360_pt1 | contig 10915 bp, 14 predicted proteins | sample TDP2_MG_FD_203079 | JGI IMG/M metagenome (GOLD analysis project Ga0315307, IMG submission 203079) | Freshwater sediment microbial communities from Lake Towuti, South Sulawesi, Indonesia - TDP2 | ecosystem: Environmental > Aquatic > Freshwater > Lake > Sediment | place: Indonesia: South Sulawesi... | reverse complement strand
GAACTTAAGCGAAGAAATGAAGATATTTACTACTGGAAAGATTATCAACACCGAGAAGTCGATTTTGTAATTAAGAAAGGCCTAAAAGTGGTACAACTTATTCAGGTATGCTTCAATATAGAAGATATGGAGACTCAAAAGCGTGAAATCAATGCGTTGCTCAGAGCAAGTGAAGAACTGCACTGTAGAGAGCTTGTGGTAATTACAGAGGATTGGGAGAAACAGGAAAAATATCAGGGAAAAATAATAGTTTATACTCCTTTGTGGAAATGGCTCTTAAGTGAAAATGTTGTATAAAATATTTGCTGATGCAGTTATTGTGGTACATTTACTGTTTATAATATTTATGCTATTCGGGTTTCTGCTTACCGCATATGCTCTCTTCTTCAGGCAGAAATTCCTTGATTGGTGGCTTTTCCGGTCTCTTCACCTTTCAGGTATTCTCTATGTTGCCTCTTTGAGCATTCTCGGAAAGTATTGTCCCTTAACTCTCCTTGAATATGAACTGAGATCAAGATATGAAGTATCTTCAGTATATTCTGGTTCGTTTATAGTCCATTATTTGGAGAAGTTGGTTTATCCTGATGTTAATCCTTTGATTATACAGATACCCACAGTTTTTATTGCCATATTTACAATAGTGGTCTTTATAATTAGGCCACCAAAGAAAAAAAGGGGACAGAGAAAAAAAGGGGACAGGCTACTTTTTAGTGCCTTTCCCGCTTTTGGGGAGTGAGAAAAAAGCACCTGTCACCTTTTTTGGGAAGGCGAGTAGGGATCAAAAAAGTACCTGTCACCTTTTTGGGGGAGTTATGATTTTGGAAAAGATGAGTCTTAAAGGGAAAGCGGGGATAGTGACTGGAGCCAGCCGTGGCCTGGGGAAGGGTATTGCTGTTGGTCTTGCTCAGGCGGGAGCAGACCTTGTTATAACCGGCCGGCAGCTGGGAAAAATTGAGAGAGTAGCTGAAGAAATAAGGAACTGGGGAGGAGAAGTTCTTCCCTTACAGATTGACGTGAGTAATAAGGAAGACATCGATAGAATGGTAGAGAAAACCCTGGAAAAATTTGGGAGGATAGACTTTCTATTCAATAGTGCTGGAAGGATTACCAGAGTGCCTTCTGAAAACTTTTCAGAAGTAGACTGGGACGAAGAGATCAAGGTCAATTTGAAAGGGACTTTCTTATGTTGCCAGGCGGTGGGGAGAATAATGATTAAACAGAAGAAAGGAAAAATCATAAATATTTCTTCTGTAGCCAGTTTCATAGGCGGGAAGAATATTCCTGCCTATGCAGCAAGCAAAGGAGCAGTTTCTCAACTGACCAAGTCTCTTGCTAGTGACTGGGCGAAATATAATATTAGAGTTAACGCCATCGGGCCGGGCTATTTTATGACCGATTTGACCGAGGCTTTGCGGAGGGACCCGGAGAGATTTTCAGCAATAAATGCCAGAATTCCTTTGGGCAGATGGGGCGAGCCTGAAGATTTGGCTGGAATAGCTGTCTTTCTTGCTTCTGATGCTTCTGATTACATAACCGGGCAGACAATCTTTGTAGACGGAGGATGGCTCGCGGTTTAAGGAGAAAAAGTACCTGTCACCTTTTTTGATAGATGGAGGATGGCTTGCGGTTTAGGGTGAAATTGGATGGGAAAAAGTACCTGTCACCTTTTTTGAGGAGGTAAATTCTATGCGAAGAATTTTAGATATTTTCTTACTCATATTCTTTGTCTTTATGGTAGGATGTGCGGCGCACCCGGTTACTGGCAAAAAGGAAATCAGGCTACTTTCTACAAGCCAGGAAGTAGCTCTGGGAAAAGAAACTGCTAAACAGGTTGAAAAAGAGTTTGGTGTTTACCGTGACCCAGAACTACACAAATATATAAACGAGGTGGGACAGAAACTGGCTGATGTCTCCGAGAGGAAAGAGATAACCTACTACTTTACTGTCCTTGATACTCCTATGGTGAATGCTTTTGCTGCTCCTGGAGGATTCATTTTTGTGACCAGGGGAATCCTTAAAGAACTGGATGACGAAGCTGAACTGGCAGGAGTGATGGCGCATGAGATTGGACATGTCGTATATCGCCACGGAGCAAAACAATTCGAGAAAGTATTTGGCTACCAGGCAATTCTCCTTATCGGAGAAATACTTACCAAGAGAGATTTGAGCCAGCTTAGCCAATATACTGATTTCTTTGTTTCCTTAATGCTTCTCGGATATAGCCGTAAGAACGAGTTTGAGGCTGACATTTCTGGAGTCCGCTATCCGCTTGCTGCTGGATATGACCCCAAGGGAATGGTTGACTTTTTCGAGAAACTTAAAACTATGGAGAAGAAACCTCCCAGTAAATTTGAAACTCTGTTTCGCTCTCACCCGCCCACGGGCGATAGAATCGAGAGAGTTCAGGCCTATATCAAACAGGCCGAGTTGGAAGAAGCTAAACTGGTGAGAAATAAAGAAAAATTTAAGAGTCTGACGCAAGACCTGCCTGCCGTAGAATCTCCCAAGTAATCGAGCCCCCATCCTTACGTGGTTGAAAAAGTTGGGGAAATATGTTAAAATCGAGACAATAATTTAAGGGAAAGGAAATTTTTTATGGCCGCCCTTGTCAATCTGGAAAAGCTAAATAGCCGCGTTAGGAAAGTTGTGGTGCCATTCAGCCAGGCAATGATTGGTTTGCATGGGGATAATCTCAGGTCTATTGCCCTCTACGGGAGTGCAGTGGGAGAGGATTTCATTCCTAAGAAATCGAACGTCAATCTCCTTTTCGTAATGGACAGAATAGACCCTCCTGATTTGAAGAAGAGCCTTAAGCCTGTCAGCCAGGCAAGGAAGAAAGGTATTGTTCCCCTTCTTCTCACTGTGGAGCATATGAAGTCTTCTACGGATACATTCCCTATAGAGTTTCTGGAAATGAAGGAGAACTATATTCTCCTTTATGGAAATGACATATTAAAGGAACTGGAAGTAAATAGCCGAAATGCGAGGCTACAATGCGAAGAGCAGTTGAAGGGAGGATTGATCAGGCTATATCAAGTATACCTAGAAATAGGAATGCGAGAGAAGAGGATTCGCTCTCTTCTAATCAATTCCCTCACTTCTTTTATTCCCATTTTTCGAAGCATGTTGCGGCTGAAGGGAAAGGTCTTGCCTGTTAAGAAAAGAGATATCATTAGTGATTTGGAAAAAGAGTTCAATGTGAGTGGCGACATTTTCTTGAAGGTTCTCCAGATGAAAGAGGGTAAAAAGGTAGAAGATAACTTGGAAAAACTTTTCCGGGACTATTCAGAAGAGATTGAGAGGTTATGCATAATCTGCGACAGAATGGAAGTCTAATGGGAAAAATTAAGATAGACAAGATACTGCTGGCAATCTTAATTGCGCTATTTCTTTTACAGGTTCTTTCTTTCGGAAAGGAGACTTCTTTTCCCCAGCCGGTGGGATATGTTAATGACTTTGGTCACCTCATTTCATCGAGCGATGTAGCCCGTCTGACAGGTCTCATTACCGAACTCGAAAAGAAGACGACTGCTGAAATTGCCATAGTTACACTGGAAAGCTTACGGGAAGGGGATATAGAAGGCTATGCGGTAGACCTTTTTGAGACGTGGGGGATCGGGAAGAAGGGTGAGGATAATGGCCTTTTGATTCTCGTTTCCGCTGGTGAGCACCTGATTAGAATAGAAGTGGGTTATGGTTTAGAGGGAGTTATAACCGACGGTACGGCTGGAGACGTTATTCGCCAGAAGATTGCACCCAAATTCCAGCAAGGAAATTTCGGCGAAGGGCTATTCAATGGTACAGCGGCTCTTGCCAATTTGATTGCAAAGGAGAAGGGAGTGGAATTGGCTGCACTAAATTCCCTTCCTCAAGAGACCTATGAGATGCTTGGTGAAGCGAGGTCTCATCCCGGAAGAGTAGTGGTGGATATCCTATTATTCTTAATTCTCTTGTCTCTGGGAGGCGGGTTTTATCTCTTGCCCTGGTTGTTTTTCATGAGAAGAGGCTACTGGGGGAGAGGAGGGTATTGGGGCACAGGGGGAGGAGGCTTCTGGGGTTGTGGGAGAGGAGGATTTGGAGGGGGGTTTGGAGGATTTGGCGGAGGAACCTCGGGCGGCGGAGGTGCCACTGGGAGATGGTAATAAATAAGAAAAGTTGATTTTTCGATCGGCCCATTATTAGAAAATAGTTTGTTCATCACTGTGGAATTTCCTCTCGCCAAAAAACTTCGGACTCTGTAGGGCGCAAATCGAAACTCCTCGCTTCGCTCGTCGGACAGCGATTTGCTTTGTGATTGGGAAACTATGTGCTTTAGCACATAGGCGCGTAGGGGCGACCCTTGTGGTCGCCCGATTAGCTCCCGCTTTAGCGGGAGCGAGGCGTCCTCGTTTTTTGGCTGAAATTCCGAGCGTTCTTCACAAACTATTTTCTCCAGATTGGGAAGGGAAGACACTCACCGATTCATAAAAGGAGGATGGAGGATGAGAAAAGCATGGATTTTTTTGGCGATTGTTGTTTTCTTGATTGTTGTTGGCATCGCTTGGTACATTTCTGGGCTTAATCGCGTGGTGAGAATGGATGAACAAGTAAACGAAGCTTGGGCTCAGATTGATACGCAGCTCAAGAGGAGAAGTGAATTAATTCCCGACCTGGTGGCTACAGTCAAAGGATATGCTAAGCACGAAAGGGAGGTTTTTACCCGCATAGCTGATGCGCGCTCAGCTCTTGCTGGAGCAAAGACAGTTGCGGAAAAGGTTAATGCGGCCAGGGAACTGGATGGTGCTTTAGCCCGCCTTCTGGCAATCGTGGAGCGGTATCCCGAGTTGAAAGCCAATCAAACCTTCCTTAAGTTAATGGACGAACTGGCAGGAACTACAAACAGAATTGCTGTGGCCAGGGTGAGGTATAATCGGGCTGTCAAGACCTTTAATGCCCACATCAGAGAAGTCTTTGGCCGCTTCTTTGCCAAAAGAAGGGGTCTATCTGAACCGCGAACTTATTTCGAAGTTGAGGAGGAAGAAGCTGAACGCCCGGGAGTTGAATTTTAGCGGGAACGCAACCTGAAGGTTGCGACTACCAAGAAGAGAAAGAAGGGACTGAACAAAAATGGGTAAATTAAAGAACGAGTTCTCGTGGTCAAAGTCGAGAAACGATATTTTCAGGGAATGTGCCAGAAAATACTATTACAATTATTATGGACACTGGGGTGGTTGGGAGTTTGATGCTCCTGATGAAGTCAGGCAGATATACATTCTGGGGAAACTAAAGAATAGGTTTATGTGGGCAGGAGAGATAGTCCATGACTCCATTAAGAATGTCCTGGAAGAGACGAAGTCCGGTAGAGTACCCTTGAGGAATCGTCTCATCGAAATAACCAAAGAGCAAATGCGACACGATTTTGAATCCTCAAAGAACAAAAGGTACTGGCAGGATCCTAAAAGCTGCGCCTTATTTGAGCACGAATATGATGTGGAAGTAAAAGAAGAAAAATGGAAAGACCTCTGGAATCACGTGGACACATGCATTCAAAATTTCTACAATTCTGATATTTTCGATATGATTAAGAATATCGGCTTTTCACTCTGGTTGCCCATAGAGGAGTTCCAGACTTTTCTCTTTGAAGACACCAAAATCAATGTTAAGTTAGATTTCGCGTACAGAGATCGAGATGGCAGTATCACCATAGTAGACTGGAAAACTGGCAAATCGGAACGTGCAGGAAGCGACGTTCAACTTGGTTGTTACACACTATTTGCGATTGAGCAATGGAGTGCGAGTCCGGAGAAGGTTAAAACAATCGAGTACAATTTGCACAATAAGAGGGGTCTTACAAACAGATTGAATACTGAAGATATAGAAGAGATTAAAGGATATATGAGAAACAGTATCAGGGAAATGAAGGCGTTGCTGGTAGACCCTGTTCAAAACATAGCTTCCAAGGATAATTTTGCCAAGATAAGCAACCTGGAAATTTGCAATTCCTGTAATTTCAAGAGGATTTGCCTTGGTAAAGTTTAGATATTAATTTACCGGGGATTAGGGACAAATGAATTTTTTCAAGGTGGTCGAAGAGATTGTGGCTAAGGACCCACGTTATAAAGTAGAGGCTTATGAGTTCGTTATGTCCGCTCTGAATTACACTCAGAGGAAACTGGATAAGCGGAGACATGTTACTGGTCAAGAACTCCTTGAAGGTATCAGGGAATATGGCTTGGAACGTTTTGGGCTGATGGCGCGCACAGTTTTCCATAATTGGGGAATCAGAAAGACCGAAGATTTCGGCAATGTAGTTTTCAATATGGTTGATGCTGGACTTATGAGTAAGACAGAGAAGGATAGTATTGACGATTTTAAGGACGGCTACGATTTCGAAGAAGCCTTCGATAAAGGTTACAAATATTGATTCTTGCTTAGATTCAAAAGATAGTCTGTTCATTACTCAGGAATTTCTTTACGGCAAAAAACTTCGGACTCAGTATGGCGCAAATCAAAACTCCTCGCTTCGCTCGTCAAACATTGATTTGCTTAGAAGAAAAAAAGCCGTCCTTGTTTTTTGCCTGAAATTCCACGAGTTTTTCACAGACTATCTTTTGAACGTACATGGATAGGGGTAGGGAAGGGTGAGCTTCGCGGGGGATTATAAGCATGGTTGAGCCGAAGAAATATCAGAAAGGTCGCCATATTTACACTAGGTGGGGAGGACAGGTCAAGGAGGTTAAAATTATGCCCGAACAAGAGGAAAAACAGGTACAAATTCGAATTGAAATGGATGATGCTATGGCTCAGGGGACGTACGCGAATTTGGCTTTTATTAGACATAGTGAGACTGAGTTTACAATGGATTTCATTTACGTTCAGCCCCAGGAGCCGAAAGCAAAAGTTAGGGCGAGAATAATTTCAAGTCCTGGTCATACTAAAAGGTTCCTCCTTGCCCTGCAAGAGAACATTAAAATGTATGAACAGAAATTCGGAGAGATAAAAGCAGCGGGTGAACCGTCTAAGAAAATTGGATTCTGAAAAGGAGAATCGAAAGATAATTTGTTCATTACCAGCGAATTTTTTGACACTAAAAAACTGCGGACTCTGCAGGGCGCAAAAATAAACTCCCCCGATAAATCGGGGTCGAACAAATTTTTGCTTGGAAGAGAATGAGTCGTCCTCGTTTTTTCACTAAAAATTCGCAAAGGCCTTCACAAATTATCTTTCGATATTAAAAATTGGTAAAGGGGATGGAAATGAGAGAATGTAATGAACAGACAAATCGGAAGAATTGTACCTGCACCTATGAACCTTGTTCTAGAAAAGGGATTTGTTGCGAGTGTATAACATATCATTGGAAGTCAAGAGAGCTGCCCGGATGCTTTTTCCCTCCTAGGGTGGAGAGGACTTACGACAGGTCTTTGGAAAGATTTATTGAATGTTACAAGTGACTAATGACTGATGTTCAAGGCAAACAGAGATGAGGAAGATTCTTCTGTTTTTGAGACTATGGCTACCAGTGGGGTTATGGTGTGGTGCCATTTTCTACCTCTCCAGCCTTCCTAATCTTGCCACGCCCTGGGGAACCTGGGATATAATCTTTAGAAAAATTGCCCATATTGCGGAATACGGAATACTCGCCTTTCTTCTCTGGAGGGCGATTTTCTACTCGATTAAGACTATTTTGTCAAGAACTTATGCCTGGTCCGGGGCGCTCTCCCTACTTTATGCAATATCTGACGAATTCCATCAGAGTTTTGTTCCCACGAGACACGCTTCCATTTTCGATATTTTGATAGATGGAGTTGGGATAGGTTTAATGCTCTATTTTTTGATGGTTAGAAAGAAAAATGTTGATCGCTGACTTTCACATTCATTCTCGATATTCAAGGGCTACCTCTGGCGAGATGACAGTTCGAGAGGTAAGTAAGTATGCTAAGGTTAAGGGGATTGATATTTTAGGAACAGGGGACTTTACTCATCCTCACTGGCTGGATGAGCTTGAAGATTGCCTCAAGCCAGTGACCTATGGTGTTTATGAGTATGGCGGTGTCCATTTTTTTCTGACTGGAGAGATAAGTTGTATCTATTCTCAGGGCGGAAAGGTAAGGAAAATTCATATTCTTATCTTTGTACCCAGTTTTGAGATAGTTCACAAGTTGAATAATGAATTGTCAAGAATCGGTAATTTGTATGCTGACGGAAGGCCGATCCTGGGAATTTCAGCAAAGGAGTTGGCCAAGATTGTGCTGGGAATTTCCAATGAATGTTTTGTTGTCCCGGCACATATCTGGACTCCCTGGTTTTCCCTCTTTGGAGCAAACTCCGGGTTTGATGACATAGAAGAATGCTTTGGGGAATTGACTTCCCAGATTTACGCTCTGGAGACAGGATTGTCCAGCGACCCCGAGATGAACTGGGCTCTCTCCAGTCTCGATAGGTTTACATTAATTTCCAATAGTGACGCCCATTCTCCTGCCAGTCTGGGGAGGGAAGCCAATATTTTCAATTGCAGAATTGATTATAGAGAGATAGTTTCTGCAATTAAGAAGAGGGAAAAGGATAAATTCCTGGGTACTATAGAGTTCTTCCCTCAGCAAGGGAAGTACCACTACGACGGTCACAGGAATTGTAACGTGTGTCTTTCGCCCAAAGAGACAAAGAGTTATAATAACATCTGCCCAAGGTGTGGCAAGCGTCTCACTATAGGAGTTATGCATCGGGTTTGTGAACTCGCCGACAGAGAAATCGGCTTCAGACCTGAGGGTGCGATTCCTTTTACAAGTCTGGTTGTTCTAAGAGATGTAATTAGCGAGGCGGTTGGAAGGACCTCCAAGTCAACAGAAGTGGATAAGTTGTACAACTACCTGATTGAGAAATTTGGCAGTGAATTCAAAATTATGCTAACGGTTCCTTTTGACGAACTTTATAAAGTTCATCCTAAAATTGCCGAAGGTGTTGCCAAGGTAAAGGAAAGGAAAGTGAAGATTTTTCCAGGACATGATGGCGTCTATGGAAAAGTAACGATATTTGAAGAAGAAAAGAGAGAGGAGCCGGAGCAGATGAGCCTTCTGTGAATCTTAAGAAAGGGAAGTGGAAATGGAGAAAAGCCCGGTATATCAGATTAGGAATTTTGGGCAGAGCATCTGGTATGATAACATTGAGAGGTCGATTCTCACGTTAGGAAAACTCAAAAGAATGGTCGAGGAAGATGGCGTCTCTGGAGTTACATCCAATCCCACCATATTTGAAAAAGCAATAACCCAAAGTAACGAGTACGACTCCGAAATTGAAGAGCTAGTTGCAAAAGGTAAAACTGTCGAAGAGGTCTACACTAGTTTGACAATAAAGGATGTAACTCTGGCGGCAGATATTCTTTACAGAGTATATAAGGAAACAGAAGGAAAAGATGGATATGTGAGCATCGAAGTTTCTCCAAAAATTGCATACGATATTGAAGAGACTATCGGTGAGGCTCAAAAACTGTTTGAGAGAATAGGAAGGGACAACATTATGATAAAAGTCCCGGCGACAGAAGAAGGAGCTATGGCAATCGAGCGTCTGATATCGAATGGCATTAATATAAATGCGACTCTCGTATTCTCTTTGGCCCATTACGAAAGTGTTGCCCTGGCGTATATCAAAGGTCTGGAAGAATTTTCAAAAAGGGGAGGGGACTTGAGAAGAGTGGCCTCGGTTGCCAGTCTTTTCGTGAGCAGGATAGATACACTGGTGGATAAACAGATTGCTTCGCTAATAGAGTCGGAGAAAAACCCTGACCGAAAGAGAGATTTAGAAGAACTGAAGGGAAAAGCAGCCGTAGCCAATTCCCAGAAGGTTTATCAAAAGTTTAAGGAGATTTTCTCTCAACAAGGGTTCAAAGACCTAGAAAAAAGAGGCGCCAGAGTTCAAAGGCCGCTATGGGCAAGCACCTCTACTAAAAACCCTGCCTATAATGATGTGAAATATGTAACAGAATTGATTGGTCCAGATACCGTGAATACTGTTCCTCAGGTTACGCTGGATGCCTTCAGAGACCACGGAAAGCCAAGATTATCCCTGGAAGAGAGTTTAGGTGGAATGGAAGAAGTTTTATCCCGGCTGGAAAAAGCCGGGATTGATTTGGAACAGGTCTATGAGACCCTTCAGAGAGAAGGAGTAGAGGCATTCGCAAAATCTTTTGATAACCTTCTTAGCAGTTTAGAAAAAAAGATGGAAAAGGAGCAATAATAGAATGGAAATTTCGGTAAAGAATACGGAGATAAAACTTTTTCAAGGTGATATTACCACTCTGAAAGTTAACGCCATTGTCAATGCGGCTAACAGCAGGTTCTGGATGGGAGGAGGGGTGGCTGGCGCGATTAAAAGAAAGGGAGGGAGCGTTATTGAAAAGGAGGCAGTGGCTCAGGGGCACAAATCGGTAGGAGAAGTAGTAGTCACTGGTGCGGGTAATTTGTCAGCAAAATATGTCATCCATGCAGTGGTGATGGAGCAGGATTTAGTAACTAATGGAGAGATAATAGGTAAGGCTACTCTGAATACTCTCAAGAAAGCAGAAGAACTGGGACTTGGTTCTTTAGTATTTCCAGCTTTTGGAACTGGCGTGGGCAGATTTCCTTTCAAGGAGTGCGCTAAGATTATGCTCAAAGAGACATTTGATTTCTTAAGAAAAGGTAAAGATATAAAACTCAAATCGATCACTTTCGCCCTTTACGATAAGCCGGCTTTTGCAGCTTTCAAAGAGGAGATGGGAAAGCTTAAAGAAAGATAGTTTGTTCATCGCATAGTTTAGGAATTTCCTCTCCCCTTTGGGGAGAGATTTCCTAAGTAAAGTCAAATGTTTTTTAAAAGGTATTTTTTGTTCTTTGATAAATAATATGGTTATGCTCGCATTTAAGGCCCGAAGATCCTTAATCCTGTATGTTTAAGAGGTGCT
>Ga0315307_1001359_pt1 | contig 10920 bp, 12 predicted proteins | sample TDP2_MG_FD_203079 | JGI IMG/M metagenome (GOLD analysis project Ga0315307, IMG submission 203079) | Freshwater sediment microbial communities from Lake Towuti, South Sulawesi, Indonesia - TDP2 | ecosystem: Environmental > Aquatic > Freshwater > Lake > Sediment | place: Indonesia: South Sulawesi... | reverse complement strand
CAGCGGGATCAAGGTTGTGGAGGCCTCGATATCTGTGCCCGTCAGCAACGTCACTTTGACTGCGAAGCTCTTGGGCCTCAGGATCACCGTGACGGACCTTGAGGGGAACCCTGTCACGGATGCCTTGGTTTTTGTGAAGTCGACGAAGACCGCATCGCTTTCTCTCACCCGGTCGACGTCCGCTGGGTCTGCTGTCTTCGAGGAGGTGCCTGCCTCAAGCCTAGCAGAGGTCGGCGACTACCAGGTCTGGGCGACAGTCGGTCAAGTGGTTGTCTTCAACCAAACGAGAGGCTTTGATGAGAGCCTGAACTACTCAGCCACGGCGTCGCTGGGGAGATTGACAGTGAAGGTCGTTGACGAGTCCGGCGACCCCATCTCGAACGTTGCCGTCTCCGTTGCGAACCAGGTCAATCGAAGGTTCGGATTTAACACCACCGACAGCAGTGGTGTTGTGGTTCTGCGTGAGATGCCTCTCTCCACCACGTCAGCGGGCCAATACAGTCTCGTGTTCACAAGAGGCGGCGTCAAGGTGAAGGAGTCCAACATCTCTCTGACGGTGTCGCAGCCGTCCCCTGAGGAGACCGTCAGGATCGGCAGAATCAAGGCCCTCGTCGCTGTCAAGGACTTTCGAGGTAACCCGGTGGCAGACGCGGCAATCGAGCTCACCGATCTATCGACGCCTGGAAAAAAGCTCACCGCATCGACCACCTCCGAGGGTGTAGCTGAGGTCGTAACCTTGCCCGGAGCATACAGGGTGACTGTCCGCTACAGAGGACATGAGGTCCTTTCCCGCGTCGTGGCGATGAATCAAACGGAGCTGGAGATAGCTGGAGTCGGCGTTGATCTCCCGGTCACCGTGATCGTTGTGGACTCCAACGGCAAGGCCGTGGTCGGTGCTCTGGCTAATGCGACTTTCGGGGGAGAAGTCCTCTTTGAAGGAGAAGTGGGGAGGGACGGTTCGTTTAACGCCACGGTTCCCTATGCCGGATCTCTTGTGGTCTCAGTGGAGCTCGGAGGGGTACTGCAGGCTATCGAAACAATTGAGGTCGACCAGCCTACAACTGAATACATCTGCCTCCAGTCTATCATCGGCTTGGCCGGCATGCAACTCACGCTCGGAACGCTGATGGAGGTTCTGACCGTACTGCTGATCGTCGGGGTTGCTGGCCTGATCGTGGTTGTATGGCGAGATCTGATCACGAAAAGACTTAAACGTATCCGCAGGCCACTCCACGTAGCTTCGAGAGAAGGTAAGCCCGACTGACACTGTGAACAGGCTGCTCTGCTTGTCTTGCGGGGTGTGTTCGCTTTGAACTCAGACAAGGACTGTGTCGCGTCGTGTCGATTCTTCAGGTGTGGGCAGAAGGCACTGGTCCAGCGTGGGCGGCAGCTCTGGTGCAGGTGGGTCAACGACTTCTGCACCGGAGGCCAGTGCAAGTATACGGCTTGCACTCAGCGGAAGATGCTTGCAGACGGCAAGTGTGGGGTCTTCGTCAAGAGAAGAACAGTCGGCGAGTTGACGCCGGAAGGGCCTCTGGCAAGGGCGGCTTTCGTAGCCAGAGCCAGGAGAAAGTACGAGGATCTCGGGATCTAGGTAGCATGGATCGATCGAATTCACTGGGACTGCCGCTCAGCCGCACTGGTCCGCGGTCAGTCGGAAGAGACCTCTGCTGGGTCCGCAAGTCACAGATCTCGGCGCGATTCTCTTGATAGCGGGACGCTTGACCCTGGCTCTGGGAGCCCTGGACGCCTTTGCCTCCGAGGGAAGGGTGATGAATCCTTGGCGCGGCGAAGGCTTCGGTTGATCGGAGCAAGGTTTTATTTGTTTGTTGAGGGACCTCACTCGACCCCACTTGGCAGGTCGAGACGGAGAGATTCGTTGGAGGTGGAGTTCTCCGCCCGCCGTGACTGTGATCGGTCTTGCAGGAATTCCCCTAGTACAGCCTGGGGACAACCTGGCCTCGATGATTGTCGATGCGGCCAACAAACAGGGGACACCGATTGCCGAGGGAGACGCGGTTGTCGTGACGCACACAGTCGTCTCTCGAAGCGAGGGATCGATTGTGGATCTACAGGACATCGCGCCATCGGATTTTGCGAGGAGACTTGGCGTCGAGCAGGGAAAGGACCCGCGAGTCGTGGAGTTGGTGTTGAGGAACTCCAAGCGAATCGTGAGGATGAGAGGGGAGGTACTCATAGCGGAAACGAAACATGGTTTTGTCTGCGCCAACGCGGGAGTCGACATCTCCAACGTTTCGGGCGGATCGAAGGCCGTCACCCTGCCCGACGATCCCGACGCCTCCGCCGAGAAGATCCGTCGAGGCATCATGGATCTCACAGGGCTTGAGGTCGCTGTGCTTGTGTCGGACACGCACGGAAGGCCGTTGAGGAGAGGGCAGGTCAACCTCGCCATCGGGGCCAGCGGTATCGAGCCTCTCTATGATAGGCGCGGAGAACCGGACCTCTATGGCAGAGTGATCCAGGCGAAGATCATCGCTGTAGCCGACGAGATATGTGGCGCGGCAGAGCTGGTGATAGGTCAAGTTGCTGAGGGGATCCCCGCCGCGATTGTTCGTGGTTACAGGTATCGTAAAGGACGATCGTCGGCCAGGCTGCTCATAAGGACGGAGGAAGAAGATCTCTTCGTGTAGAAGCCAGTTTCAGTGAACGACCTTGTGGAGGCGCTTCGAACCTCAAGTGCTGACGGGCCTTCTCGAACTGACAGCCAAGTCGAGCCAAGCAGAGATCGGCGACCTATCAGCGAAGTGCAGACTGAGCGCAGAGCTCACTGAGAAGATCCTCGTGAATGCGCCTGAAGTACGATTGGAGGGAGCAAGGGTGTTCGTTGCGCAGGAGAAGAGGATTCAGCTCGCAGTGAAGGCGGTCACGAGCGGGGCAGACCGGGTTAAGGTGGCACGCCTGTTGACGTGGAGGGACTTCGAAACCTTCTCCGCACAGGTGTTCTCCGCGTTTGGATATGAGACCATCACAAGTGTCAAGCTCAAGTTCCGAAGGCGAAGAATCGAGATCGATCTGGTAGGGCAGCACTACTCAAACCTAGTTGCCGTGGACTGCAAGCACTGGAAGAATGTCCTCTCGGGACAGAGGCTGGCCATGATTGTCGAGAAGCAGGATCGAAGGGCCGAATGTTTAGCCCAATTTCTCGGGGAGCACTGGGGACCCGGGGAAGTCTATGCCAGAGTCTTGCCCGTCGTTCTCTGTCTCTATGAGTCGCGGGACAGGTTCTACAACGGCTGTCCTCTCGTCTCGGTCACCAATCTCCCAAGCTTTGCTGAGCAGCTTCCAGTCGAGATCGCCGGTCTGAGGACACATATGGCAGGCCTGTCGAGAATGCCGGATATCGGCGAAATCAGAAAAGGCCTCAAAGGAATGAAGGGTCAGACAACCCTGAGGTGAGTACGAGGTTGGCCTCGGAAGCGATAGATCGGGTGCAGGAACGGTGAGTAGAGCACGTTTGCCTCACTCCGGAAGTCTTTTAAGCATTATTACGGGGGGACAAAATCATGAGTGAAATAAGCTACGGTGAGTTCAAGAGGATAGACATGCGAGTCGGCACCGTCGTGAGCGCCGAAAAGGTCGCTGGGTCGGACAAGTTGATGAAGATGAAGGTGGACTTTGGAGGACAGATGAAACAAGCGGTGGCCGGGCTTGCGCACCTCTACGATGCCGAGCACTTCGTGGGAAAGCAGTACGTCTTCGTGTTCAACCTCAAGCCGGCGATGTTTCGAGGCCAGATGTCCGAGTGCATGGTTTTGGCAGCAGCCAAGGATGATAGCGTCGTGGTTCCCGTAGCCCCTGAGAAGAGAGTGGAGAACGGGCTCCGCGTTCTGTAGCCTGACCAACCGTATCGGGCACCGAAGCCATATTGCAGCCCGTTAGGTCGGGCAAGGTTCAGGCCTCACCGAGCCGTTCTCGGCACCACCTCGCCGGTGGCCAGCGGATGGAAAGAGCTCAGAAGAGTCTCGATCGATCTTCAGATTAGCCTTTGACTGCCTTTACAACCGCAAGGCGTTCAAAGAAGAGGTTGATTCCATCAACCAACTCAACCGTGTAGCCCAGCGCACGCATTTCTTGAAGGGGCTCATCCATGCCTGATAAGGAGGACAGCACAATCCATAGCGAGCCTGCGGGTTTCAGGTGTTGAACCGCTTGTCGGATAAACCGGAGCGAAGTCTCCACTCCGCGCTTGCCGCCCGTCCAGACCCGGTCCTCGATTCTGGGCTGAAGGGACGCCTCCTCTGGCAGGTACGGGGGGTTGGAAACCACTGCCGAGAATTTCTTGCTGATGCGAATGGGTTCGAGGCCGTCAGAGCAGATCACGTCAACCTTTTGACCGAGCTTGCTGATTTCGGCGTTACGCTGAGCGCATCTTGCGGCTGCCGGGTTGATGTCTGCTGCCAACACGACCGGGGCGGTCTGAGCCATTTCTAGAGCAAGAATTCCCGATCCGGTGCCGACATCCGCTGGCGTCGAGCCCAGTTCGCTCCTTCTCCGGGAGATGCAGTCTAGGAGGAGGTAGCTATCCTCTCCGGGAGGGTACACGCCATCGAAGAGTTTGAGCATTCTCGGTGTTTGACGCCTTGCTTTCAATTCAGAGACACTCCCTTCCGTCAGTTACACCGCGCCTATGGATAGATTCTCGTGGGTGTTCGAGGGAAGAGGCTTGCATCCCTCACATGTGGCAGGCCCAGAAGCCATCTCACCGTTCTCTCTATGCCTAGCCCAAAGCCACTGTGAGGCACCGATCCGTACCGCCTGAGATCGAGGTACCACTCGTAGTCGTCGGGGTTCAGGCCCCAAGACTTGATAGACTCAACAAGCTGATCGTAGTCATGAATCCTTTGGCCTCCCCCGATTATCTCCCCGTAGCCGCCCGGCGCAAGGAGGTCTGCGCAGCGCAGGACACGCGGGTCATTGGAATCCGGCATGTGGTAGAAAGTGCCCTTGGCTTCCCTTGGGTAAGAGGTGACGAAGAATGGTTTCTCGAACTCCTCGGAAAGGAGGGTCTCTTCATCTGCCCCCAGATCGGCCCCCCACTCCAGTTCTAAGCCTTTCTGCCTGATCGTGTCCAAGGCTTCGGTGTAGGTTATCCTTGGGTAGGGCGGCTCCGCGGCCTCTGTGTCGATGCACTTGCGCAGAAATCTCAGTTCGGCTTGACATCGACGTTGAACCTCTCGGATGGTGAAGCTCAGCATTTCCTCCTGGACGCGCATGATGTCGTCGAGATCTGCAAAGGCTACCTCGGCTTCGAGGTGAGTGAACTCCGTGAGATGCCTGGGGGTTCTGCTCTTCTCCGCCCTGAAGCTCGGCTGAAGCGAGTAGACTCGCTCCAAGCCGAAGATCGCAGCTTCTTGGTAGAGCTGAACGCTCTGTGTCAGATACGCTTTCCTGCCGAAGTAGTCAACGGGGAACAAGGTGGCGCCTCCCTCGACGGAAGCGGTGACCAGAGTCGGACACTCTATCTCGTGGAAGCCTTCTCCCTCGAGCCAAGTACGAGATGCCTGTACAAACGCGGACTTCGCCTTCATGAACGCTGCAACTCTTGGGCTTCGGATGTGTAGGTGACGGTGGTCAAGCTGGAAACGGACGGTCGCCTTTTTCTTGATCGGAAATTCCTTCATCGAACGCCCTACCGGTTCCAGCGAGATGCAGTGGATCTCGGCGCCTCCCGGCGCCCTCTCATCCTTCCTCACCAAGCCTCGTACCTTCACAGACGACTCGGTCAGGATCTCAGCTGCCAATCTCATCGTGTCAGGGTCCGAGACGCCTCTCTTGAAAGCTGCCTGCAGAAGTCCTTTGGAATCTCTCAGGGTCAGAAAGACCATGCCGCCATGTAGCCTCTTGGTGTAGATCCACCCCATCAACTCGACCTCTGAGCCGTCAGGCATGGTTAACACATCAGAAGTGAACGTCGTCTTCAACCCAGCCATACTCCGGTGCGTGCCCTAGGGCCCTAGGATGGATGCTTTATGTTTTTCACGGAAAGCCTCTGTTCGAGGTGACCGGTGCCCAGTCGTTGGCCCATAGGCGAGTGACAAGCTCCGATGAAGGGCTCGGTCCAGAAACCTGCAGGGAATCGATGCATCCAGTGCAACGTCGATCGAGTCCATGAACGGATACACAATATGCACACAGTTGGCTGACCTCGGCGGGGAGGGAGATGAGGATCGGAGTGTCGGCCGAAACCGCAGTGAGGACGATGGCGCTCATCGCTTCGATTGGCATGATGGCTTGCGGATCCGGTTCGAAAAAGGTCCGGGTTCAACCGACCTTTAGCTTCTTCCAGACAAGTATCGTTGCGTATTCTCGCCTGACCCCTTCGTTCTGGACAGCACCCGCAATGTTAGTCTGCAAAATGCTGTCCACTTTTTCTCCGTAGACGCTCGCGTACCTGCTTTTCATCTCGTCGTAAAGCTCATTCGGTATCTGGTTGGAGGTTGTGCGTTGATCTATTCGCTGAGGCAGTTCATCCAACTCGCGAATTCTCGAGTCGACATCCTTGATCCTTTCTCTGAGGTCGAACAACGTCTGGCGGAGAACGGGGATCTGAGCCTCAAGCTCGTCTCTCGCTCCCACCTCTACTGTCCTGCCGCTGCTCTCCTTCTCCTTCATCTGTAGTGTGTTGAGCTCTATCGTGGAAAGGTACAGCTCCTCTTCGGTTTTCGCAAAGCCACTCTCCAACTTGTTCTTCGCAGCCTGGAGCTTGCTCTTGACGGCGGCTGAGTCCTGCACTATCATGGCTCGAGCCTCGTCCCATCTGGAGATGATCTTCTTCGCCACCCCCACGCTTATGTCCTGATCTCTGAACATTCTTTGAAAGACCGTGTCCCTGAGCTTGATGTCATTCATGCGGGAGAGCAGTGCCTCATAGCTACTCCTCGCCTGCTCCAAGTCCCGCTCGGGCCCAGCCTCTGGCGTGGGCGCGCCCTCCTCTGTTTTCTTCAAGACCTGAATGGGTTCCCCGCTCTCTCCCTCGGCAGCCTGTTCCTCCTCCTCGCTCTCCTCGGGTGATGCCTCCACCTCCCGTGATACCGTCTCATCCCTTATGACTATCTTTCTAGGCATCTCCGAGCTACCCTGCCGAGAAGATCAAAGTTACCAGAAGCATGATCGTGAGCGCGGCGAGCACTATGGCGATCAGACCTCTGAGAGAGCCGATCCTATGCAACAGATACTCCGCAAAGCTCTTCGGGATGCTCTCACTCCCGCCGGGGTCAAAGAATGGCTCGACATCATCCACCTTGGACGATCGATCGATCTGCTCAAAGCTGGAACCCTCGTCCTCTGGGTCCCTTTCGAGCTCCGAGGTCGACGTCCTTGCCAAGCCTTTGTCAGGCCCAAAGTCGATGTCGAGAACATGCCTCATGTCCAGTGTACCGAGACCGTACAGGGTGCTCTCAAGAACCTGGCTGCGCCCAATACCCACCGTTACCAAGCTTTGGAGGACTCGACCCCCCTTCCCGACTCTGAACACCTTGAACCTCAGGTCTGAGGCCTTCCTCGTGCTCTTGTATATGATAGGATCGATCACAAGAGCCACGGCCCTGGGGAAAAGGGACTGGTACCTTCTCTGCGTCTCCACGTCTATTCCAGAGAGGAACAGGCCCATCCCGGGATGGGAGTGATACCAACCAACAACGTAGAGGCCGGTCTTCTCCTCCATCAACTTCTCGGCAAAAGAGGCCTGAACCTCCTCCTGCAGCTCAACGAAGCCTGGGTTTCCGCGTTGCCCGCCGGTTACTGCGTCCCATATTTCCAGAACGGGGCCCTGCATCTTGCCGACGAGGAGACCGATGACTTCTCTGTGAACATTGGTCAATGAGTGCTTCAGGATCTTTCCGAGTGCCAGCGGATAGATCCGGGTCTTCATCAATGTCTCCTGCCGAGCCTTGAAAACGAGGCGCGAGGCCTATATATCTTTGAGATGGTGCGAGAGGACCGAGACCCGGGTCTTCGAGGTTTTCGCCTCCGCGTTTCACCCTGATTGTGGCCTTTCTTACCTACTATCCGCCGGCACGATGATTGAGGCGAAAGGCCGGCGAAACACCGGGGCCAACTGCATCGATCGGGAGAGCGCATCAGGAGTCCGCGACAAAGCGCCGCTCTCAGTAAGACTTCGGGATTTCCTGAATCTTAAGCTCAAGGTTCCCTGCAGAAAACCTTTAGATGGGCTGCGCAAGCCTATTAATGCGGTCATGTGGCGAACGGGAAATTGGCGTATTTCCAGAATGTCGCACACTTGCGATAACGCCTGACTTCTGTGCGATACGCTAATAACTCGGGTGCTTTTGACCGACTTGCAAGGACTTGACGGAGTTGAAGATCAAGGTAGTACCTGCGGTGGGCGGCGGAAGCCCTCTGGAACTGGATGTAGCCCCTACAGCCACGGTTGGCGCGGTGAAGACAAAAGTCTGCGCGATAAAGAGACTACCTCCCGACACCACGAGGCTCACATACAAGGGACGCGCACTCAAGGACACTGACGTTCTCTCTAGCCTCGGTGTGGCCGAGGGAGACAAACTGGTGCTCATAACTAGAACAGTGGGCGGCTGATCCCTTGCAGAGTGTCGCTGAGCTGCCTGAGGTGATGTGGGAAAAGAGGTTAGCCCTAGAGTACAGGCTGCTCAGGGAACATGAAATGCTTTTTGACTTGGTCGAGAACGACCTCACCCACTACACGGGAGTCATAGTGGGATCCGGCCTCTACGACGAGGCCTACTTCAAGGTGGAGATCTTCCTACCGCGAACTTTTCCTTTCACGCCCCCGAACATGATCTGGCACACCCGGATCTGGCATCCCAACTTCTCCGATGACCTCCCTGCTCGAATATGCGAATCGATCTTCAAGGAGGACTGGTCTCCTTCCATTCACGTGTACGCCATAATCGAGGCCCTCCGTAGCCTTGTAGGCGACCCCAACCCAGACGACCCACTCAACGGCGTGGCCGCCATGGAGATGAAGTATAGACCAGACATATTTCGCGCTCACGCTCGGCAATACGTAGAGTGCTACGCCAGCCCAGAGCAGGCTTTCTACGACATCGGCTGGAGAATAACCTAGTTTGTGTCCATCCGATCTGGAACGCTACGATAGGCAGCTGCGGCTGAAAGGCTGGGATCAGAGGAGACTGCAGGCATCGACGGTCCTCGTGGTAGGTGTTGGGGCCATAGGCTGCGAGGTAGCGAAGAATCTAGGCCTCATGGGGGTTGGTTCCCTGGTCTTGGTGGACAGTGACTGTGTTGAGGTTTCAAACCTGAGCAGACAGATGCTTTTCACAGACAGGGATGTCGGCCGTCCCAAAGCTCTCGTCGCAAAGAGAAGAATCAGGGCCATGAATCCAAACGTGAGAATAGAGGCTCATCACTGCCGGGCGCAACAGAGTGGCCAGAAAACGCTGGAGAAGGCGGACGTTATCTGTTCGTGCGTCGACAACTGGGCGACCCGTCGTTGGCTGAACTCGTTAGCCGTGGAACTTCGAAAGCCCATGGTGGACGGCGCCATGGATGGCGTGTATGGCAACATCCAGGTTATCATCCCGGGAGAGACCGCTTGTGTCGAGTGTCACGGCGACAGGTTGATTCCCAGAGATGTGCAGCTGGCTGAATGCACGTTGAAGAAGAGGACGCCTCAAGATCTAGCGATCGACCTAAAGAAGGAAGGAATCGACATCGACAAATCCTTCGCTGTGAAGCTGTACGAAGCTGGATTCAAAACGATCTACGACCTCAAGTACGCCACGTCTGAGCACACGGGTAGGCTGCGCGCCGACGACGCTCGGCACGTGGCCGATCTGCAGGAAAAACTGATGCCCCCCATGCCTGCCTTGCAGAGCGTGGCCGCCATCGTCGCCGGGGTCCAATCCCACGAGGTCGTCAAGCTCCTGGAAGGGAGTGCGATCGGCCGCGCCCAAGACGGACTGATGGTCTACGACGCCACCAACGAGACTTTCTCTCCCGTGGAGCTGGAGAGAAACCGGGACTGCTTTGTCTGCGGGGAATACTACGGGACCGGATACCTGACGTTGCAGGTGGAGCTCGGTGAGAAGGTGGGAGAGCTCAAGAAGAGGATTGCCGAGTCTTTTGGCTATCCGGATCCGGAGGTGCAGTTCAAGACAAGGATTCTTAGAGACGGCGAGGTTCTCTCAGAAGTAGATATTAAGGACGGCGACCTTATACATGTGCACACAAGCAGGAGGCTAAGCCCGCTCACCCTCAAGCTGAGTGCTGGATAGGACGCATGCCACATGAGGATAGAGGTGAAGGAAGGAAAGAGCCTGGGGCTGTGGGACTGGAGAGAAAAGACTCTGGGGGGCAAGTGGAAGAAAGACAAGCTTTACTGTGCTGTGTGCACGTTGCCCATGAATCCAGTGGATGAGAAGTATTCCTGCCCACACTGCGGCGCCGAGGCGCACTACCGATGCTTCGTGGAATGGCTTAACGTTAAGGGAACGTGCCCGTACTGCAGACGACCTGTTGCAGAGGTGATAGTATGAGCAACGAAGATGTTTATGAGCTGGAGTTGTCCTATGTGGAAACTCCCAGGGGGAAGGTGTCGACCCTTGAAACCAGCAGGAAGATCGCCCAGGCAATAGTGATGATCCAGGAAGAGAACAGAAAGCTAGAAGAGAGAATCAAGGAGATGAAGCAGATGAGTGGAACGCGTCAGGACACGGAGGAACTCAAGAAGGAACTCGCCAAGATCCACAAGGAGTTAGAGGACGTGGTGGCTCAGATCGACTCCTTGAAAGATGCTTTCCAGGAACTCGTAGAACTCATGAAGGGTTCGAAGAAGGATTTTTCCGCGGAAAGCCAAGAGGAGCAGGCTGTTCTTCGCTAGGGCTTGAGAACCGCTTCCCTCATCTCTCTTACTATCTTCTCCAACCTGTTTCTCGTTTTCTC
>Ga0315307_1001358_pt1 | contig 10924 bp, 10 predicted proteins | sample TDP2_MG_FD_203079 | JGI IMG/M metagenome (GOLD analysis project Ga0315307, IMG submission 203079) | Freshwater sediment microbial communities from Lake Towuti, South Sulawesi, Indonesia - TDP2 | ecosystem: Environmental > Aquatic > Freshwater > Lake > Sediment | place: Indonesia: South Sulawesi... | reverse complement strand
AGGCCGTCACGCCGAGCAGGGCAATCTCGCTATCCGCCATCTCTGGGCGAACGTCCCACGGGGCTATTAAATCGAACGGGCCCCGAACCGGCAACCTTTCCCGCCGGCATCCCTCCACGCGGGAACAGGAAAGGCTTCAGAAAAGAGTTAAGAAACCCGATTCCGAGGCCATGCAAACCGAGGGCTATCAGTGTCATCCAGCTTCAAGTACCTCGTCCGCATGTTCGGCACCGATGTCGACGGCAACAAGCCGATCATGCTGGGCCTGACCAGCATAAAGGGCATCGGGTTCAACATGGCATTCTCCATCGTCAAGTCCCTGGGTCTGGACTTGAAGAGGAAGATGGGCGAGCTATCGGACGAGGAGGTTTCAAGGCTGTCCAAGGCGCTGCAGGATCCCGTGTCTGCGGGCGTGCCCGCCTGGATGGTCAACAGGCAGAAGGACTTTGAGTCCGGGAAGCACCTGCACCTGAACACGTCCGATCTGATCATGAGCGTGCGGGACGACATCACGCGCATGAAGAAGATCCGCTCGTACAAGGGCGTCAGGCACGAGCGGGGGCTGAAGGTCCGGGGCCAGAGGACCCGTTCCACCGGCCGCAAGGGCCTGGTGGTCGGCGTCAAGAAGAAGAAGGGCGGCGGACTGCTCAGGGAGGCGCCGGCGGAGAGGGGCGAGAAGGCCAGGGAGGCGCCGGCAGAGAAGGGCAAGGAGAAGGAGAAGCCCAGCGAATAGGTGGTGCTTTGGGCGGGCCAAGGAAGCTGCACAAGAAGTTCGAGAAGCCCAGGCACCCCTGGGACAGCGCCAACCTCGAGCGGGAGAGCGCGATCAGGAAGAAGTACGGGCTGAAGACCAAGAGGGAGATCTGGAGGTCCGAAACCGTCCTGCGGCGCTTCAGGCGCCAGGCGCGCAGTCTTCAGCCGTTGAAGGGCCCGGCGGCTGAGAAACAGAAGGCGGAACTGATCAGAAGGCTCATGTCCCTCAACCTCGTCAAGGAGGGAGCTTCGCTGGATGATGTGCTGAGCGTGAGCCTCGACGATGTCCTGAACCGCAGGCTGGATGCGATCGTCTACATGAAGGGGCTTGCCTCCACCCCGAAGCAGGCCAGACAGTTCATCAAACACGGCCACATCGTCATAAAGAACAAAGCGGTCACGGTTCCGAGCTACATGGTGCTGGCGGAGGAGGAGGGCTTCATCGGGCACCGCAAGGGCTCAACGGTACACGAGATAGTGGTGGCGCGGGCGCCCGAGGCAGCCGGGGCGCCAGCCGCGAAGGAGGGCTAGACATGGCGAAGGACAAGGAAGGGGTGGCGCACATATACTCAAGCTTCAACAACACGATCATCCACATAACCGACCTTACCGGGGCCGAGACGATCAGCTTCTGGTCTGGCGGGAGGGTTGTGAAGCAGGACAGGATGAAGGAGACCCAATACGCGGCGATGAAGGCAGCGATGGGGGCTGCGGACGAGGCCAAGGAGAAGGGGATAACCAGGATACACATCAAGGTGAGGGCCCAGGGAGGCTCCAAGGCCAAGACCCCCGGGCCAGGGGCCCAGGCAGCCATAAGGGCGCTTGCGAGGGCCGGCCTCATCCCGGGCAGGATAGAGGACGTCACCCCCATCCCCCACGACGGGACCAAGGGCAAGGGCGGGAAGCGGGGAAGAAGGGTCTAGGACCTCCGGGTGCCAGAGTTGAAGTTCCAGATTCTGAAGCGAAGCGAGATGGAGCTTGAGATGCTGGTGGAGGGGATATCGGTTGCCCTGGCAAATGCGCTCCGCAGGGCCATGATAACCGAGGTCCCCACCATGTGCATTGAGGACATAGAGGTGTTCGAGAACTCATCATCGCTCTACGACGAGGTGCTGGCCCACAGGCTGGGGCTGGTGCCCTTGAAGACCGACTTGGAGAACTACGTCCTGCCCGAGGACTGCAACTGCGCCGGCAAGGGCTGCAGCTCATGCTCGCTGACCTTCATACTCGACCGGGAGGGCCCGGGCACCGTGCACAGCGGGGACCTGCAGTCCGAGGACCCCAGGATCTTCCCGGTCAGCGACGATATCCCGGTGGTCAAGCTTGCCGAGGGCGAGAGGATAAGGATGGAGTGCACCGCGGTCCTGGGCAGGGGCCTGGAGCATGCCAAGTGGCAGCCCGGGGTTGTGTCCTACAAGATGGTCCACCAGGTCCAGGTGCCTGATGACTGCGATGCTGGCGTCGTGGAGAAGTGCACAAGGGGGGTGTTTGCCCTTGAGGAGGACCGGGTCGTGGTCAAGGACACCGCCCGCTGCAACCTGTGCGGCGTCTGCCGCAAGGTCTGCGCCGGCATCAAGATCACAACCCAGGACGACAGGTTCGTCTTCAGGATCGAGTCCAACGGCAGCCTCCCCGCCGAGGCAATATTCTACAAGGCCGTCGAAGCATTAAAATCCAAGGCCGAGGAGCTTTCGGGCAAGGTTTGAGCCAGGCGCGGGGGTGGCCGAGCTTGGACAAAGGCGCAGGCTTGAGGAGCCTGTGACGTAGGTCTGCGCGGGTTCGAACCCCGTCCCCCGCACCAATCCCGATGCGCCTTCTGGGTCCTCCACTCCACTCACGCCAACCTATCTGGGTGTCTTGGCTCGCATTGTTCTCCGCCGGAGATCGTAGAGGGGCAACGGCAGGATGGTCGCGTGAGGAGGCGCGATGGAGCGTCTCCGACATGATTCGCAGGAAGTGTTGCGAAGAGAAACGCGTAGACCGGATCATGGAGGGTAGCAGAATGATGCCGGGATGCCTCCTAGATGAGTAGCCGGTATCAGGCGAGATCATTCCATGAGTTGGTTCCCCTGCCCCCCATGAAGGGCTTCTGCCTTCAGTAAAGGTATCCCCAGGTCTGCAGCCTGTCTCCGTCCTGGTCCCAGCGCAGCCCGATATCCGTACGATAGAACATGTTCGGAATCATTATGTTGCTAACGCGGGAATAGGCCTGCTTCCGGGCGTCCTCCATGGTAGTCCCGGACCCGGTCACTACGAGCGCGTAGCCCGATTCGCCAGCCAGTTCCCATTTTCCTTCCATCAGCTTGACCTCGCCGATGTGCACGCCTTCGGTCGGTTTCTTAAAAAGTATAGCGGCATCCTCTGAATACCTCTTGAAAGCCTTGGGATCTGCGAACGGAAACGGCGGCACGGCAATCACCACACCGACCTGGAATCCCTTCTTCGTCCTAAGCTCGGGCTTCTCCTTCCTGGCGATCCCAGCGAGAAAAGTCCCCCACTCGGACAACACACCTTCCATCTGGATGCTTATCGTGGGATAGCCGAACCGCGAAGTGAACTCGAGCGGGTATACTCCGCGGGCGTTCGCTATGCAGTTGATATCTACGTACCCGACGTAGCCAGACGCAGCGAGCTTCTCTCTCATCTTGCCGAGCGTGTCCCAGAAGATCTTGTTGGGCGGAGACCAGTACATATGAGTCCCCATCTCGCCGGTGTTCGGTCCCAGATCGCCGGGGAAAAGGCGCTTGTTCTCGAAGTTGACGTTAATCGGGTACACGAAGTCGCCACCGTTGAAGAACGCTCCCACGGCAACCTCCACCCCGGACGCGAACTTCTGCATCTGGAAACTCTTGATCTTCCCGCTCCACGACGCTTTGTACAGTTCGAGGATCTCCACCAAATCCTTACCGTCGTCGTCCTGCCCCACGAAGGAAAGATCCTTCTCATCCTGTATCTTCCCGCTCGGCTTCACTACATACCTGTCCGGAGTCTCCCTAATGAACTTCAATGCCGCATCGAAATCTTGGAAGTTCCACCCTGGAAGGATGCCTATCCCGGCATTCTTCATTTCGTTCTGTCCGAAATCCCTGTCGTCCTCCAGCTTGTCCGTATAGGCGCTCCCGCCGACGACCGCCTTCCCCTCCCTCCTCAGTCTGTCGGCGACATCGCCGAAGCCAACGTCGTCGAAAACGATTATGTCCGCCCAATCCACCTGTGCTTTCCAGTCGTCGATCTTCTCAACAAACCCGTCGCCTATGTTCTTCTGCTCCTTCGCTTGAATGAAGTATCTGACCTCGTGGCCTTCCTTCTTCACCTGCAGCGCGAGGTCGGTAATGAGCGCGTCAATTGAGACGAAAAGGAATCTCAGCGGCGTTTTCTGAGGCGGTGTTTCCTCTCTGCCCCCATCTCTTGTCCCGTTTGCGGGCATCATATCCTACAAGCAGTCTCTGCAAATATATGTTTGGAGAACTCGCACACGAGTCTATGTTTGAGATAGCCGGCATCGGAAGAAACAGGCGAGGGGATCGCTCCTCGCCGCGCCTTTCACAGGACCGAGACGCTCCCATGTTGTTGAGTCAGCGTCACCATTCTCGGCCATTGACTTGTAGATGCAGTCCGACGCTTGGCTCGCGTTTGTCTCGGTTCTTCTCATTCGTAGGGCTTCTGCCCCGTCACGGTAGAAAGCTGGGATCGTGTCTACTGATAGGAAGCCTAGGCTATTCCAGAAACCTATGGTGGCCGAGTTCGCTGTTCGGGCCTCAGGTTGTACCGCTCTGAGTCCGCGTTCCTTCAGCTTCCCAAAGGTGAAACGCGCCAGAGCTCTTCCTATTCCCTTGCGCCTGAAGGCGCCAAGAAGCCCGCCAGCAATGGAACCAATGTCGCTCCCGAGGATACCCTCCTCCTCAACTCAAAGAGCCCCCTCGTGAGGACACAGAACGAATCACTCATTGTTTGACTCTGCCGCCGGGATTACCGTGTGCAGCATCCGCCCTACCTGCTCTTTGGAGATGCGATCTCCTTGGCTAGGTGAAGCCCTTGCGGAGCGAGCCCTTGAACTGCTTGATGTTGGCCCTCTCCACCTTCACCAATAGCTTCCGGTGCTGCTCCTTTGCGTGCTTCCTGAGTTTCTCCTCCACCGTTCCCCAGTCAGGACCTGTGAAGGTTTCCTGGCAAAGTGAGCACGTGGCTTGCCATAGGGACATGGGCCAGACGTTGGACTGCACAAAGAAAAAGCTGACGTTTCACAATCCAACGATCTGGAGTGAAACACCACACCATTGGATCGTGACCTGCCCGCACCTATCGGGTGGCCTATGTTGTCACAGATCATCCACCTTCTGTGGATGTCGACCTTCAAGAGGCCGCCATTGCGGGCAATGTCCCCTGCAAACCTCCAGCGTGCAACCTTGCCACGTCCTCGGACTTGGGGCGGCATCTCTCAACCGGTGAAGATGTCACCCTGTTGAGAGCACGGCCTTGGGTCGGCACATCTGCCGGCGGCCTGGACGCGGAGGGCATCCGGGAGGCTCTGGATGCTGATGCGAAAGGGGAATCTTGATAAATGGGGCAGCCCTTGCCTGCGGGAGTGCACGACACCCTTCCCTGCATTATCCTGATCTCTCGAATCTCTATGCGCCCCAATTCGCGCAGTCAGAGTCGCGTGCGCTGGCCATTGGAAGATGATCCTCGCGAGGCCCTGTGGGGCGGGCTGACTACTTGAGGTCCTCGCCTATCCTGTCCGTCTACGGATTCGGGTCGGCCTCAGCGGTTCGTGCCCAGGGTGAGCTGGCGGGGATCAAGTCCACGAGCCAACTCCGCAGGGACGACCTTGATGTGAAGATCTGGTGTATCGGCCGGAACTCCCACCAAACCTGGTCGACCCCAGGATCCAGTTCTTTCTTGTCGAAATGCCAGTACCGCAATTCCGTACTCATGGAGTCAATCGGATCGGATGGACGCTTTGTGCAAGGCGGGACGATTGCCTCGTCATCCTCACCGCGACGCAAGCCTCGTGTATCGGACCTGCCGGTAGAGCCTCCGCCGGACCATCAACGACCAGAGCAACGGCCCGCACACGAGTGCGGTGCCCGTGACGGCCACCCAGTCTATCAGGTAGGCCCAGACAAGGGCCCTGTGCTTGAGCCTCATCGCCTCGCTCTCGAGGTTCTGCATCATCTTGCCGGCAGTACGGTAGCTCTCAAGGGCATCTTCGAAGCGCAGGTTCAGGTACTGGGGAAGGGCGCTGGCAACCACCTGGTCGATCTCCGTCAGCCTGTCCACGATCCTTTGCGTGTTCGCCCCAAGGGCTTTGCAGAAATCCAGCAAAGCCAGGACCATGGACCGCCTGGTCGCCACCTCAAACATCTTCGACCTCGTGGCGTCCACCAAACGGCATCCTGCGGGACCGGTCGGCGATCCTGCCGGGCCAGGGTGAAGGGGTTCCGCCCTGGGTCCGCGCAACCTCCGGCAGATTTTTTAGGCGACCGTGTCTCGCACCATCTGCACAGGACTGGAACGGATGACCTTCCAACTCTCCTGGGGACGGTTGTCACTCGCCGCCGTGGTCCCGCTGCTGGCTCTCGGCTGCGTCGGGGCATCGGAGGAGTTCGAGTACTTCTACGCCATGTACGACCAACCATGGACCCACCCGGCCGACAGGTTCTGGAGCTATCCCCAACTTGCCGAGCTGGGCTTCCATGCCATCTACGCACCGGGGAGAGCGTCCTCCGACATGGACCTCTGGCTGGACATATGGGCAAACGGAAGCCTGGAGGCAGCTGCCAACGGACTTGGCTACATATGCGGCCCCTTCTACCAGGTGGATGTTCCGCCGGTGAACTACAGCCGGGCCGTCAACAAGGCGGGGCACGCTGAACTGAAGACTCCCTCGCCGGTCGATGAGGCCTACTGGGCCTGGACGATGGAGCGGGTAGGCCTGGCGATAGCCGACCTCTCCCTGCGCTTCCCGATCACGGGCGTGGTCTGGGACACCGAGCACTACACCCGGGACAGGGGCGAGCACTGGGTCTACGGGGCCTACAGCTATGACCAGGCTGCGATCGCTAGGTTCGCCAACCAGGCGAATCGATCGATACCGGTCCTGGCGGGCCAGGAGGGATTTGCCTGGCTGGAGAGAAACGGCCTCAACGCCGAGTACCAGCGCTGGCAGGAGGAGACCGTGTACCTGATGGCCAAGAACACCCAGGAAAGGATGCACGCGATCAACCCAAACCTGAGCCTCGGCACCCTGGGGTTCGAGGATGACTGCTGGCTTCACCTAGGCATCCTTAGGGGATTCTCAACCCCCCAGAAGCGGGTCACGGCCTGGCACGAGGACACCTACTGGGGCGGGTACAAGACATCGAAGATCGACCACAACCACGAGGTCTTTCTCCAGAAGGGCATAAACGCGAAGGTCATCCCCGGGCTGTGGACCGAGCAGCTGGACCCCTGCATGCTGCTGTCCAACATGGAGTTTGCGGTCAGGTACAACGGGACCTTCTGGATATACCAGAGCGGTAATCCCTGGACGCTGGGAAGCCAGGAACGGTACGAGGAAGCCTTCGAGCTCTGGTGGACGTACGTCTGTTTCAACGGCACTGCAAGGCCGAATCCGCTTCCCTCCTTCGAAATCTATCCCGGGGTGCAGGTGCGCCCGCATCTGGGGCCGGAGGGCGCATCAGCAATGCTGAACGCCGGAGTCGGACCCGCTATGATGGGGCTCTCCTTCTCCGACCTCGAGCTTGCCCCCACGATCGCGTCCGCCATCTTGGTGAACCGTACCATGGGGACGCAACGCCTCACATGCAACGCAATCCCCCTGGACGATCTCGACGGGTTCGTGTACGGCCTGGCCGAGGCGGACATCCAGGCGACCCAGGCCTGGGGACCCATACACGAACTCCGGGATCTCCTCGGCCTGTGCGGCAGGCTGGGCCTTGGCCCGACGCCGTTGCTGCAGGAGGACTACGATCGGATCCTGAAGGCATTCCAAGCTGGGGAATACCCTGAGGCCGGCCTGCAGGCCCAGATCTCGCTTGCCCGCGGCTACGACCTGATCCTTGAGGAGCTTAGACCCTTGGTGCAGGCTGGCCTTGCCAATCCGAGGAACTCATCCTTGCCCTTCCCCATACTGAACAAGATATCAATCGCAACCCAGAACATCGAGACGGGGAGGCGCGGGGATGGGCAGGCCTATCTGCTCAAGGCCCTCAAGGACTGGTCGGACATACCGGAAACGGTGCCGCCAGTGGGGATGTTGGTGGCCATTCTGACACTCACGGTCGTGATTCGCCGAATTGGGAAGCCGATGAGCACTCGGATGCAGCGCGTCACGAGGAAAGACACTAGAGGCACGCCATCTGTCTCCTAGGGGAACCCATGAGTGGGCTGATCCCGGCTTGAGCGGGGCCTGCCGCGGCAGGCACATTCTTATCCCGCGATGTGCATTTCCACAGGGCCTTGACAGCAAGAACCCTGCTGATGGCATCAATCCTTCTCTTTGGGTTGTCCAGCTCTTGGGCTCTCGAGGATGGGCGGATAGGCCTTCTCTATGTGGGATGCATTGCGCGCTCGCAGCCCTTCTGGACGATGCGAAGCGATCCCCTCTTCTCCGCCAGCTTCGTGCAGGCAACCACCCGAGACTGGGGTGCGTGGGGTCCTATCCAGAAGTCCGAGTCCCACGAGGCGACCCAGAGGATGGTGAGGCTGTACATGCCCAGAACCTACAAGACCCTCATGGCCAACTTCGACGTTGTGGTCATAGCCAACGCCAACAGGATCGCGGTTGGACCGAAAAACACCGAGATGTTGGCGAAGGGCGTTAGGGAGGCGGGAATGGGCCTGGCCATGGGAGGCGGATGGGAGAGCTTTGGGGGCAACGCCATGTACCCAGCCTGGGGTGAAACGGCCATCGGGGAACTGCTCCCGACCGAGGATGATATTGACATGTACATCGAGTGGGGGAGCCTCGTCATCGATAGGAAGGACCATGAACTCATACGTAGCCTCCCTTGGGAGACCCAGCCGGCGTTCGCCAGGGTGTACTGGCACAATCGGGTATCAGTGAAGCTGGGGGCCCAAGAGCTCGCCCATGTAGAAGGCTATGGAATAGAGGACCCCGGCATGGTGACCTGGGAGATTGGCAATGGGGCCAGGGTCTTCGCCATCACCGCGGAGATCCATCGGGCCTACCAGCACCAGGAGGTCGGGGGCTACTGGGAGTACGGCCTGGACCTCGGGGCGAACCTTGTCATATACCTTGATAGGAGGCCGGTCCCCCAAGATCTCCAGCTCGTTCATTCCGTCAGGGAGAAGATCTTTGAGATCAACACGAGGAGGGGCATAGTGACTGGACTTCTGGACTTCCTGGACTCCTTCGGGGCAAACACGAACAGGCTGCAGGCAGATGTCGACGGGGTCGACAGGGCCTTGTCCGCTGCGAAACCTGTGTATCTGCAACTTCAGTTCGAGGAGGCCCTGGAGGCCTACACAGACGTGGGCAAGATGATGGTGGATATCGAGCGAAAGGCAATGAGGTTCAAGGACAGGGCCCTCCTCTGGGTGTACCTCATCGAGTGGTTGACCGTTACCGGGACCGCATTGATGGCGGGGCTCCTGCTCTGGTCGCTCATGGTGAGGAGAAGGCTTTTCAGAGAGGTCAGTGTCACGAGATCCAAGTAGCTGCCAGCAAAATCCTTGCCCGTCCAGTAGGGAGCGCCTTCCTGCCGAGCGATATGGAGAGGGATTAGCTCTGGCTGGGAAGATCAGGCAGGGTCTCAGCAGAGGGGCAGGTGCTTCGGAGAGCGGCTGCCCACTGGGTATTCAGAGTGCTTCCCGGAAGCTCGTTGTCCTGATCTCCCGATAGAGCCTCCGGCGCATCATGACCGACCAGAGAAAGACGCCTGATACTAGGGCTACCCCTGTGACCGCCAGCCACTCCACAAGATAGACCCACAGAAGAGCACTTTCCTTGGCCTCCACGGCTCTCCTGTTCAGGCCATTCCAGGCCTGCTCTATCTCGTCGAAGATCTCGGCAACCCTATCGTAGTCACCCTTTCGGTAGTACTCCTCGGCCTCCTTCTCGACCAGGTTGATCTCCTCCAGTTCCTCGTAGAAGTCAACGCTGTTGGCGCCGAACTTCTCGATGAACTCCAATAGGGAGATGAGCAGGAGCGATCTGTCCGCGTGGAGGTTGATCTGTTCCCTGAGCCTGTGGGTCCTGTAGACATCGTCCGGGATCGCCTTGTCGGAGGCGAAGTAGACTAGGTAGATGACGAAGTCCTGGTACCACCGCCATTCATTGAACATCCGGTTGGTCGTCCCCATGCTCCCGAACACCTGGGTCTCTCCCAGGACGCGCCCGCTCCCTGACTTCCACCAAGCGATCCATGGATACCTTGTCTCATCCAGCACCGCCTCGGCGATCAGCGTTGCCCCGAGCTTGGTTTCGACCTTGTTCAGGAGTTCGACGTGGCCTGCCTCCGTCCAGGGGAGTCTGGCCAGAGGATGGTCTGGATCTACAAAGTGTGGACGCTGGACGGAGGCATACGCAGGGTTGTACCCTTCCAGGCACTCAAAGGGAAGGAGCACCCCTATCAACGTCTCGCCCCAAGAGGTGTAGAAACCCTCCCCGCCCCCTCCGAATGAGGCATCCCCGCCCCACATGCTGAAGGAAATGCCGAGCTCCTGTACGGCCTTGACGAACCATGACATCCACTTTGCATCGAAGTACACCTCGGGGTAGAGGGTGCTGCCACAGGGAGCCTCGTGGAGGAGGATGGAGTCGGTCTTGTTGACAAGAACCTCAAAGGTCCTGGGCATGTAGATCCTCATCACCCGATTCATCATGTTGGGATCCAATCCGAGATCCGTTATCGAGTAGTGCCCGGACATCGGGACCGAGTAGACGCCAATGGCAGGGTCCACGTCGAGTGTCTTGTCCATGAATCCGCCCTGGAAGAGAGATCGTGAGACGTAGAGAACCTCGATGATGTCCGGATCTCCCGCCGAATGGCCCATCGGTATCTAGGCTAGGTAAAGCACGAAGAGAACTGGGAGGCGGCCCATTTCAGAAAGGATGGCATCTTATGCTGATATTCTTTGCGGGTAGACCGAGACAGGCTGTGATCGTCGACCCCCCGCTTCCCCTAGATCAGGCAAGATCTCAGGA